>Ga0066655_10000219_pt1 | contig 18008 bp, 21 predicted proteins | sample GraSoiAngelo_104_FD_133942 | JGI IMG/M metagenome (GOLD analysis project Ga0066655, IMG submission 133942) | Grasslands soil microbial communities from the Angelo Coastal Reserve, California, USA - 14_0903_05_30cm | ecosystem: Environmental > Terrestrial > Soil > Grasslands | place: USA... | reverse complement strand
CTAGCCACCTGAGCTACAGGCCCCAACATCGCAGGGGGAACGTTCACAACTATCTCATTGTACGGTGGTTTAGCGTATTTCGCAATTGTGCGGAATCTGCGCTTCGGTACAAGACAGCAACTTTTCCGATCCACTCACTGTGCACGATCTCCTGAATCAGAGTTCCGTCTATCGCGGAGGGTTCAGCCCACGCAGCGTCAAGATGTACTGGCTCAGCCAGGAAGTGCAGTGCTTTCGCGTAGATCCGATCAACAAACAGAACCACAATGCGGGTCGCTCGAAGATAAACTCCTAAAAAGGAACGAGCCCTACAGTTAGGGAATTGAGCTTAGAACGACGCCGAGATCACGGCCACCTGAGCTTATAACTCAAAACAATTCTCGGCGTGGTTCCTCATCGGCTCTAACACCATTGTATCCGATCGACCCCGAACGAGAGTACCTGCGGTCCAACTTCCCGATTGCCGACAACTCGCCAACTGGCCCCAGTCGTTCTGGACTTTTGAGCGCAATTGCGATGTTTTACTGATTGGCGAACCTGGAAAATTCCTTGTTGCCTCAGTTAGTTTCCGCAGCACACAATGGCTTTTTACCGATGACCGTCCTCCGATACGTACTCGTTTCCGTTGCGATGTGCTGTGGCCTTATTTCAACGCTTGGCCAATCTCAGCCGCTACAACTCTATCCAATTCCTGTTCACGGCAAGTGGGGCTACATCGACCGCAATGGCAGTGTCCGCATTCCCCGCCGCTTCGACTCGGCTTCGGCGTTTCGGGAGGGACTTGCCGTGGTCCAGGTGGATGCCAAATACGGCTTTATCGATTCCAATGGCATTGCCGTCGTGCAACCGACTTTCGAAGATGCGTTTCCTTTTTCTGAGGGGCTCGCTGGTGCCTGTACTGGAGAACGCTGCGGGTTCATCGACCACTCGGGCAAAATTCGTAATCTCGCCGCAGTACGGCACAAAAATGACCTGTCCCGGCGTACGAGCATTTTCTGAAGGACTGGCGGCTGTGTTCACGAACGGGAAGTGGGGTTACATCGACAAGGCTGGCAAATTGGTGATTCCACCGAAATACGACTTCGCTGAGGGTTTCTCTGATGGTTTGGCAGCGGTCGGTGTCGCGGGGCACCCAGCTACGTTTGGTTTTATTGACCGTAATGGGCAAGTTGCGATTGCGCTTCATTACCACATGGCCGCACCGTTCCACGAAGGAGTTGTAATAGTGATAGAGCCTGAATTGATCGGCAAATGGTACGGAAGTAGCGTGATCGATCGAACTGGTCGCCGGGTTTATGGACCAGTTACACAGGCGATCAACGAATATCACCAAGGTGTTGCCAGCACCTACAGTCTCGATGGTAGCGCTCTTGGATTTATTGATAGGCAAGGAAAACACGTTCTGAAAACGAGATTTGCTGGAGTCAACACTTACTTTTCCGAGGGGCTCGCCGCAGTCAGTTCTCCTGATGCGAGCTTAGGCGCGCGATCAAAGGGGCGCGCTGTGTTGCTTGACTGGGTGACCCAGGAACGCTCGTCGGGATTGAACCCAACAATGGCAGCGCCAATGGCAAGTTTGGTGAAATGGCGTCGAGAGACATGGTGTTTCATTGTGAACTCCTGACGAGAGCAAGCGAAAAACGTTGCGGGATTATAGGCTTCTGAGCCCTGCCGAAGCAATTGCACCGAAAACGAAGCTGCGTCGGCAACGACGATGGTTCTAGAGTCGTCTCCTAAGGGTGAGCCAGTCTTCCTCTAGTTTCGGTTCCTTGCGCGAAAGTTGATAACAACTCACTTTAGGTGCAGTTTGGGTGCATGCTTGAGGGCCTCTGACGTCCATACACCCGGTTATGCCGACAACCCGCCAACAGGCTGAAAGCTCAGAAGGTTCTGAGTGTAATTGCGATTTAACGCCAATCTGGCCCAGAGCCGCTGCGCTACACTGTCATCCCCTCGGGAAAAACCGTGAAAAGAAGACGAGAAGAAACAGTTATCCGCGCAGAGTGTGGGGTTTCTGCGCTCGTTCACGCAACTCCTGGCGCGACTGGCTCTCGTTTTGCTGGCAGAAGCGCTAACAGTACGCTTCCGATCACAATGAAAACGACCACATCGGTGAAGTCCCTGTGGACGCCGTGAATCCCGGCTTCTACGGTTTGAATAGCCATCACCACGCCATGGGAGATGTTCCACCAAGCTGCTAGTGCAATCATCGAGCGATGCCCAGATGGTCTCCTTGCGGCCATCAGTAGAAAGACCCCGACCGGAACAAAGAAGCTCAGAAACATCGGCTCGACCTCGTTCTTCCGCTCCAAAAGCCAGCTGGAATGCCGCAGATCCATATATAGAAAATAAATTAGGGCCAGATTGAACAGCCCCACGATCACCAGGACGATCTGTGTTAGGCGTTCTCTTTTCACATTGACCTCATTTGAGCGAATTTTGTTGCGAGCGCGCTAGGCAGCCTAATTTCGGATTGGCGATAACCCCCTCCGAACTAACTGGTCGCTTCAACCCCTGACCAAGTCCACGCCCTCCAGATGATGACCGAGGTACATACAGTTTCGATCGTCGCGAAGAACACGTACGCTGGATAAACGGGATCCCGAAAGTCACCGTTAGTCAGAGGCAGAACGAAGGTCAGGAAAGCGTTTACAAGGGTCATAATGCCACCCGCGATGATATTCGCCAGCCGGTTCGCTCTAAACGGAACCAGTCGACACGCCAGAATCATGGCGATGGGTATTTCCATCAAGACCGCTGAACCCAGCAGAGCCCATTGTGGGAGGTGTGGGGCTGAATTCGGCGAGCCAACGAAAGCGAACAGGGCAAGCACGTCCGCGTACAGGTAGTTCAATAACGCGAAGATCCAAAACAGAGACAACCGCTCCTTTGTGTCATGCATGTCAACCTCCTACGGAAAGGCAATGCAGGATCTGAGTGCGCTCTAGCTCAGGGACCAGGATTGCTTTTCCAGTATCGGTACAGACGATTTTGATACCGCATTACAAGCAGCGCAGAAAGCGCGTTGAGGTCGCCGCGTCGAAGCTGGGCAACTTCGCTCTCCACGCTCACGCTCGCCTCCCACGTCATGAACGAGTGGCCTATCATATCGGTACTACGAATGAGCCCTGAAGAAAGACCCATCCCTTGAACGGCGAAGAGATTGCAACTCAGGTGTCTGGGAAGAAGCGGATCGGGACATTCCCGGTCTAAAGCAAGCCAAGGGGAAGCATGGCCAAGTTGCTGCGACGAAACGACTTCGAGCGCTTCTGTCGAGCGGGGATTCCTAACTGTTGTTATCAGGCGTTTACACTCACAACCGCGTAGCGGGCCGATTGTGGGCAAATGACGGGCATTCGCCAATTGCAGATGACAAGCGCGCTTTAGCGGAACCTAATCGAGCGCACTTCTAATGCTCAGTCCGTCGAAGCACCCGTAATCGCCGCGTCCTCCAATCGTCCGTCCGGCAGCAGCAGCAAATGCAGCTTGAGTGAGTGGCCACCGACCGTTATGTTGTAGTCCCTGGTCTCAAGGCCGTCTGTCACGTGCGCGCTTGTCCCCGTAAAACTCTGTACGGGTCCAAGTGAACCCAGGCTGGATCTATACTCCGCAAGCATCGCATCATTCATGTACTTGTTGAGGTCTTCGCTGAAGACCGACCTATCCGGCTGTCCATTCTGAAGATCTGCAAATACTTTACGAGCGAATATCTCGTCTTTGTTGGGAGGTACAAGCAAATAGGTGAGTTGGTTGGCAATCTTGAGATACGTTGCTTTTGCATTTGTGTTTGTCAGCACGACAAATGCCATGTGGGCTTCGGGGTAGATGAGATTGATCGCTTCGAATCCAAGCCCCTCCCCAGTGTGGTAGTAACGGATTGGGCTATTTTCCCGGGAAACAAATAAACCAAGCGCGGATGGGTAGGTCCCGCCATTCGCAAGCCGCGCCATCGTTACTTCTTCCGCTGCTTCCCGTTCGGGAAGTACGCGGTGTTGTAGGAAAGCCGCATCCCAACGTGCGACGTCCTCAGCCGTAGTCACGACCTGCCCTGAGCCAAAGGACCACCCCGGTCCCTCATAGGGCGCAGGCTGCAATGGAGCAAGCGCATTTTGGACATAGCCGGTTGCCAGTGCTGTACTACCGTCCGGAATCGTATCCAAGTCCATGGTCGAGGTCATTTGGAGCGGCCCGAAGATATGCTCCTGCATAAACTGGAACAGCGGCTCGCCAGAAACTTTTTCAACGATCCGCCCCGCGATCTCATACTCCAGATTGGAGTAGTGGAATTGTGTTCCCGGTGAGAAGAGCAGTTGATGGTGTCCCCATTCGTTGATGATGCGATCTGGCGATGCCGCAGCCCCTTTTGGGCCAGCAGGGTAGCTTTGAGGATAGTGGTCAGGGTAGCCGGAGGTATGGTTGAGCAACTCCCGGACAGTGATTTGAGAAGCGCCTGTCAGATCGGGAAACCAACGACGGACCGGATCATTGAGCGAAAGTTTGCCATCGGCCACCAGCAGCAAAACCGCCTGCGCGGTGAAAGTTTTGGAGATTGAGGCTAGCTGATATCGAGTCGCGGTTGAGGCCGGCAGATGCGTCGTCAGCACTGCCTCTCCAAACGCGTTGGCGTAGGCAAGATGGTCGTCCACTACGATTGCTACAGATGCCGAGGGTGTGCCATCGGTTTGGAGACATCGTTGGGTGGCCTGATCGATTTGCCTGCGCATGGCGAGATCTATGGTTTGTCCATACGCACTCGCGGTGCTCGTCAGTATTAGGGGCACCAGAAGCATGTGCTGTAGAGGCCGCTGCATGGGAAATAGGCTAGCATGAGAAGTGCTTTGGATACTGCATTGAAGAAACCCCACAGCACCTGATGGGCAAGGTCTTTAGATAAGAGTTTGATCAAAATGCGTCCTCCTAGTCGGCTTCGCGGATGCGCTTGCGGCCACTCCCGAATTAACGGCCCAACCGGAAGTTATTCCGCTCCAGAATTCCCCTACGAAAAGCCGGTGGGATGATTCCCTTTGTGATCGAAATGAGAGGTCAAGCTCAAGTTTCCAGCAAACAAACAGCGCAGACTCAGAAGCGGCTTGACGAGCTTTCTAAGCGCCGACCTGAAGTGCATCCCGCGGTCAACGATTTGTGTACAAGTTGTGTACAAGAAGGCGGGTTTGAAGGGCCTGAAAATGGACCTAAGCAACGCAGAATCAACAACAGACTCTTAAGCTACAGGCCCCAACCTCGCGGGGGAACCGCTCACAAGTATCTGATTGTACGGTAGTTCAGCGCATTTCGCAATTGTGCGGAATCTGCGCTTCGGTACAAAACAGCAACTTCTCCGGTCCACTTACTGTGCACGATCTCCTGAATCAGAGTTCCGTCTATCGCGGAGGGTCCAGCCCACGCAGCGTCAAGATGTACTGGCTCAGCCAGGAAGTGCAGTGTTTTCGCGTAGATCCGATCAACAAACAGAACCACAATGCGGGTCGCTCGAAGATAAACACCTAAAAAGCAACGAGCCCTACAGTTAGGGAATTGAGCTTAGAACGACGCCGAGATCACGGCCACCTGAGCCTATAACTCAAAACAATTCTCGGCGTGGTTCCTCATCGGCTCTAACACCATTGAATCCGATCGACCCCGAACGAGAGTACCTGCGGTCCAACTTCCCGATTGCCGACCAACCGCCCGGAATCAGCGTGAGCCTACAGGTCGAAAACAAACAATTCATTGGAAATGGGCACCTCATCGGCTCATCGCTTAGGAGAACCGCATACTTCTTTGCCTTGATATGCAATCGGACGGGTCACGCATTTTCTAAGAGTGCCACAGGAAAGACCGATGTATCATTCAACGTCTAGCCCGCGTAACGTCACGTTTACCTTGCGAGGAATTATCGGAACCGAGGAGCGGACCTTCCGAGGTTGGGTCACCCACAAGTACACGAAATCCCATGACAGATTGGCAAATGCGAACAAAGCGGCCGCTCCGAGGACCGGTGCGCGAGGAAGCGGGGCCGACACTCAAGAACTACATCACGCCCGCCGGGTTGCAGCGGCTGAAAGACGAGCATTTGTTCCTACTGAGTCGCGAGCGGCCCGCGGTGGTGGAGGTTGTAGCGTGGGCCGCTAGTAACGGGGACCGCAGTGAAAACGCCGACTACCTCTACGGCAAGCGACGGTTAGGCCAGATCGATTCGCGGATTCGCTTTCTCACGAAACGCATTGACGCGGCCGTGGTCGTCGATCCCGCCGCTCCGCGGCCAGGGTCAGCCGCTACGCGCGTCTTCTTCGGCGCAACCGTGACCTACAAGGACGCCGCCGGCCTCGAACACATCGTCTCGATCGTCGGCATCGACGAGGTGGACCTCGACCGCGGCTACATCAGCTGGCGCTCGCCTCTCGCCAATGCGCTGATGAAGGCGAGCCCCGGCGACCGTGTGGACCTGCGCGCGCCAGCGAAGACGGAGCATCTCGAGATCATCGAGGTCGAGTACTCGCCGATTCCGATGGATCCTTTCCGCGAACCGCTAGGAGCTCAGTCGAAGATGTCCGGCTCGCAGGTTTAGAGCAGCAAGACGAACGGTGCGGAAAGAACCGCCAGAGTGTCCTGAACTCGCCGTTACTGCTTTGTGGGAGGCGGGAACTCCGGGCTCACGTGCCATGTTGCCCCTCGCATTTCCTGGGCTGTGAGAAAGGCATGGCAGGAACCAACCCCTTGAGGCGGATTTTATTCTCGAAGTCCTATAAATATAGTTGACAAACCTCATTGGGACTCGCTAGAGTCCGCGTTGTATGGCTAACAAGGCAAAACCAGGACGCTTCACGGAAGCCGAGCTTGAGCTGATGGACATTCTGTGGGACTCCGGCGCATGCACGGTCCAAGGGGTAATCGATCGCCTTCCGCCCAGTCGGCCGCTGGCGTACACAACCGTTCAAACAGTTCTGAACGTTCTTCATCGCAAAGGTGGCGTGCGTCGTAAGCTGCGAGACAGGGCGTATCATTACGAAGCTGCGATTTCGCGTTTTGATGCCGCATCCACTGCGCTAGGCGATCTTGTCCATAAACTTTTTGGTGGATCGGCGGAACAAGTGGTTCTGGCTATGGTGAAATCACGGCAATTATCTCCCCAAAAGCTATCGGAGTTGCGAAAACTAGTCGAAGACGCTGACGGACGAAGTCGGAAGTAGACGCAATGAGCGCACTCGAACAAATCATCTTGTCGTGGTTCTTGAACGCGGCCTGGGCGTTGCCAGTCTGTTTCTTCTGTTGTTGGCTGTTCCTCCGCCTTGATCCAAACCTGGCAGCAGGCATACGCCACAGGCTGTGGCTGGCGGCGCTCAGCCTGGGGTTTCTTGCTCCGTTCGGAGCGTTTCTCGGCCTGTGGGGCGATTCTAAAACAATGAGCAGTGGTCTGGCGATCGGTGTGCCGGCCCGCCTGAATGGCCCGGGCGGGATGCGTTTACTGGTTCTGGCGTTCTTAGCGCCTGCGTTGTATCGCGCGTTTCTCCTATTACACGGGGGAGTTGCTGCCAAGCGATTGAGGCGTCGAGCGATTCGAGTTGATCCGGGGATTCTTGAATCTGTCCTTCCGAAAAATTTGCTTCTGAGCATGAAGCGACATCGGGCGCAGGTATTCTCAACGGGACCATCAACGTCGGCGTGGGGTCCATTTACCTGTGGTGTGAGGCATCCCTTCATCCTTATTCCAGCAGCTTTTTTCCTCCCCCCAAGCCGCCAAGTGCTTGTATCCGTGGTCGCGCATGAACTCGCCCACGTCCAGCGCGGCGATATGTTGTTGCATCTGTTGTCCGAATTCATGCTGGTCCCGCTCGCGTTCCATCCATTTTCGTACTGGCTCCGCAGCAAGCTCGCAGAAACCAGGGAGATGGCCTGTGACGCACGTGTAAGCGGCCAGATACTTCCTGCAACAGACTACGCGCGCTGTCTTCTGGACGTAGCGGCGGCCCTAAGAGATTCGGCGTCTCCACTTCCTGCCTTGGGCATTTCTGAGAGTGCAACGCTCGAGAGTCGAATCCGTGCCCTGATCTCGTTCTCATCATTACGCGGCAGAGGTCTGGGCGCTTGGCACAAATGTTGCCTGATCCTGGGCGCATCGACGTTATTTGCACTGTTGTTTTCATCGGGTCGTAGAACGTTTCTGTGGATGAGCGCGGTGCCGGAACCCCGTATACAAAAGCTGCGGGTTCCTCCTCCCCCGCCCCCGCCTCCTCCACCGAACCGGAGATAGCTCGGAACCAATCCAATACAACTTCAAAAAGAAGCGAGGTTCACATGAGAAAAATGCAATTAAGTCCTAGATATATAGTTCTAGTTTGCGTGTTCCTTCTAAGTTCCTGCCTGCTTGCGGCGGGAAATGTAGCAGGCAAGTGCGCCCAATCTTCCAGCCAACCCTCGGTTCCTGCCCAGCTCGCAATTGAAGCGTACGAGCGAGAGGACTTCGGGCAGTCGGTCAAATACTTCAACGAAGCCGTCAGCCAATCGCCGGACTCGCTAATCCTTCAGTTGCACTTAGCCAATGCCCAGGCGCACTGGTTCATGCACGACCCGCACGATCCCGAGGCTCGAACACGAATTGATGCTGCCGAGACAACCCTGAAGGATATCCTCAGGAAGTCGCCGGAAAGTAGACTCGCTCTTTGGGATCTGGCAGCGATTTATGCGATGGACGGACGGGCTCAGGACTCGCAGAAGACTCTCGCCATTCTTCTTCATAACGATCCGAACGACAGTGATGCCCTCACTGCATCCGGTACCATTGCGGCGATGCAAATCCACTTTGACATTCAGGCCGAGAAGCGTAAACGGAACATTCGGCTAGAAAATGCTGCGCGAATCGGTGACGAGGGGATTCGGGAGTCTCTGCGAAGCGAATTTGAACCTCAAATCCAGACCGCAGTGCATTTACTCAACCGGGCAATCCAAAATAACACTCAGTCGAGCCAACCCCTAGTAATGCTGAATCTTCTCTATCGCATGGAAGCAGAACTGGCGAAGACCGATCAGGATTCGCAGGCTCTCCTTCACAAGGCAGATGCGCTCGTAGACCAAGTTATGGCAATGAATCAACAGCAGGAACAGCACCGGACAACCGCGCAGAAGAAGCTCAGCCCTCTGGAGGCTCCGCCTCCCCTCCCCGGTCCGCCGCCCCCGCCGCCACCTCCTCCGAAGCCACCAGGCTCGTAATGATCGCGAGACGTCTCCTTGTGTGCGGGCTCTTAACCGCAACTTTTAGTGTGCTTGTTTGCGCGGGGCACCACTCAATTGTCGTGTATGCGGTGCGCTTTGGTGGCGGCTCAAAGGATCTTCCAGCCGCTCTAGCCGTGGACGCAACGGGGCACGCCTTCGTAGTCGGCAGCACTTACTCGGAGGATTTTCCGGCCACGACCAGTCACAGGAAAGCGCAGAATCTGTCTTGGGCTGCGTTCGTTACTAAGCTAGCGCCGGATGCGAGTTCGTTGGTCTACTCAACCATTATCAGTGGCCACGGCATGACCTTTTCCACCGCCGCTGCTCTCCGGCCCGACGGTCAGATATGGGTGGCTGGATCAACAACGGCTCTGGATTTTCCAGTGACGCGGAACGCGCAACAGCGCCAATTTCAGGGAGGCACGCCTGGCGGGGCAGGGGATGCGTTCCTCGTCCTGGTTAGCGATGACGGTCGCGAAATTCCCTACGCAACTTTTCTGGGAGGCAAAGGAGATGAAACGGTCACTGGGATGGCTGGCACTTCGAGCGGATTCATATGGGTTGCCGGATGGACGACCTCCCACGACTTTCCTGTCACAAAAGATGCTTTGCAAACGGAGTTTACCGGCAGAGGCAGCGGTTTTCTCGCCTGCTTCGGAGCCAAGAGGAAGATGGTTTACGCGACCTACCTTGGGAGCGGAGGAAGCTTGGCAATCAACGCAATGGCCATCGACAGCAAAGGGAACCTGGTTGTTGCTGGCAACACCAGTTCTGCTGTTTGGCCTGACAATTCGCCACTGGGCGGCACCGATGGTTTCGTGGCGAAGCTGGATTCATCCGGCAAGAAGCTTCTGATGGCGAAGCGCCTGGGAGGCAAACAAACTGACCAGCTTCTGACAGTTGGAGTGACGCCCACGGACAAAACTATTGCAGCGGGCTGGACAGAATCGCCGGCCATAGCCGGCTTTACGGGGCATCGTAACGGATGGATTGTCGTTCTAGCGGCGAACGGTTCTGTTGAACGAGATTTTGCTATTGGAGGTTCAGGTTTTGATGAGGTTCGAGGCCTGGCTGTTAACAAAAGCGACATGCTCCTGCTCACTGGCCATTCCGATTCACCTGATTTCCCCACCACGGTCGACGCCTTCCGGCATCGCGGTGGTCAAGCTACGCAGGCTTTTCTCGCCATGCTTAACCCCGAGAGCGGCCAATTGCTTTTCTCGACTTTCTTGGGAACCGATGCCATTGAGGGGTATGGTATCCAACGCGGCAACGGAGTGATTGCTGGGTTGCAAGACGAGGCTTATTTCTTTGGCGAAGCTAGCGGCGGATTTCCCGCAACTCTAGGCACTTTCCGAACGTCACAGTCTAACGACAGCACAGATCCGTATGTCGTCAAATTGCGACTATCGTTCCCAGAAGAAAGGTGAAAGGAATCGGCAGCATTTGGACATTGAGTTTGCGGATATTCCCCAGTCCGCTTCGAGGAAGTGCTGTGTTGCCATTACTTGTTCTCCTCGAACCCCGTTTGGGGCTTCGGTGTCTCCGCGGCGCGGTTCTCGGTCAAGGCTGCCTTGACATATCACTCGGAGGGCGATATAACGGACTCCGACCAATGAAAGAGGACCTGAACTCGTTTCTTCCATTGTCTTCTGCGACGCTGCACATTCTGCTCTCGCTTGCGGGTGATGATCTGCATGGCTACGGCATCATGCAGGAAGTATCGCGACAGTCACAAGGCCAGTACAAGTTGGGGCCAGGTACGCTCTATGACAATCTGCAGAAGTTGATCGAGGGACGGTTTATCCAGGAGCTTGGCCACCGTGCCCAGGATGACGATCCGCGACGACGCTACTACCGACTCACTTCGCGGGGCCGTGGTGTCCTTGCTGGCGAAGTGGCGCGCCTCGAACGCGTAGTCCGCGAAGGTAAGTTGCGCTTGCAGCCTGCCAAGCCAAGGAGGGCATAATGCTTCGGCTCTTCTATCGTGGGCTACTTCGTTTCCATCCCTCACGTTTCCGCGAACGCTTCGCAGAAGAGATGCTGTCAATCTTCGACCATGTCGAAGGAAGGGCGGCAAGCGCGGAACTCGTGGCGGACGCGTTCATCTCGCTCGTGCGACAGTGGACGATGCGCTCGGAATACTGGGAAGAAGAAGAAAGTGCGAGCGTACCAGCCAGTGTAGGCGGTTTTCCCGCCTTCTATACGTTGGAGAGTTTCAAGCCTCGAAAGAGCGCCTTGATTGGGGGAGCAGTTCTGACACTGATTGCGTGTTCCGCAGTGCTTCTCGCTCTTAGCCACAGTAGGATCCATTCCGTCCATTTACCTTCGGTCAGCTTTGAGCCCGCAGCCAGCTCCAATGCCCAACTTCCGGCGGGCGCTCCCAATGTGCCCCCAACACAACCGAGCGGGCACCCAAGGACACAATCCGACGCCATAGAACCCCGAGCAAATTCCTCGGAGGCAGACCGTCCATCGCTTGGAAAGCCCATGTCCTCCGAGCCTATCTCTTCAGCGAAGGATTCTGTATCTCAGGAACAAGCCAGATTGGATGCTCGAAGAAAATCCTCGGAGCAAGACCGCCCATGGCCCGGAAAGCCCATGCCCTCCGAACCTAACTCTTCGGCGAGAGTTCCTGTATCTCAGGAACAGGCCAGATTGGAGGCCACAGGTAAGCTAGGTCGAACCATAACTACTCCTCCCCTCGTTCAACCCTTGAGTCAACCCTTTGCCCCCGCAAAGATACGGAAGGAAACCTTCCACCTTTACGTTGGGGTGTACTCAACGGACGTGCCGAACAAACTAGCGGTGGTGGTCACGGCTCAAGACGGACGGCTTGCGATCGAAGTTCCGGGAAAACAAAAGTCCATGTTGGTTCAGGTCCACGGGGCCAGGTTTGCCTTCTCAGAGGCGCAAAACAGCTGGATTGAGTTTATGAAGCATGGCAACGGCGCCGTGTACGGCTTACAAATTTCCCTAAACGGTTCTGAATCGAGGTCGCTCCGCAACGTAAATTGACTTGCGAAGCTGACGTGCGGCTGTGTGGACTTCTCCAAGATCCGATTCGTGTCCATCACTGAAGAACGAGTCAACGACGTGGAGACGACGTTCGTCTCCTCGCGGTAGTCGCGGCGTTGGCATGTGGCGGAGAGAGCTCCTATTCGTCGACGGGCTTGAGCCAGAGCGAAATTTTGGCTCCTGCCTCTGGAGTCGCTAGAGGCAGTCTTGGCCACTTGAAGGAAGTGAGTACATGTCCAACGTGATGGACGATATTCGCTACGCCCTCCGAATGTTCGTGAAATCGCCCACCTTCACCGTCGTGGCGGTCATCACTCTAGCACTCGGCATCGGTGCGAGTGCCGCGATCTTCAGTATTGTCTATGGCACTTTGCTGCAGCCGATGCCTTATCCACATCCAGACCAATTGGTGATGCTATGGTCCAAACTAAATGGCAAAAAAAAACATGGTGACTGTGGGCGAGTTTTACGATTGGAAGGATAACAGTTCAGTATTTCAGGACATCTATGCTTGGGCCGAGACGGAGTTCAATTTGGCGTCACCGGGCGCTGCTCCTGAAGTAGTGTATTCCTTGAGGGTCACGCCAGACGCTTATCGGATCTTATAATAGGTGAGCGTCCTCTCTTGGGCCGTGACTTCCTGCCTGAAGAGGGCGAAGTAGGCAAGGATCACGTCGTCATCTTGACCCACAAGCTGTGGGTGCGACGGTTTGCCGCCGACGGTAGCATTGTAGGGCGGCAGATTCGACTCGATGGTGAATTCTACACCGTCGTGGGGATGCTTCCTCCGGGGACTGCCGATCGCGGCGTTGACGATCTTACCGTGCCGCTCGCGTTCAAGAGCGATGAGATCGACTACGAACATCATTCTGTCTTCGTTACGGGGCGATTGCGGCCGGGTGTTTCGCTGGTACAAGCCCAGGCGGACATGAACGTCGTGGCACAAAGCATCGCGGCCATGCATCCTCGTTCGAATGAGAATTGGAGTGTGAGTGTCGAGCCGATGCACAACGACTTCCTTCCGGCCACCACGCGCACCGAGCTATGGCTGTTCTTAGGCGCAGTCGGCTTCGTGTTGCTGATTGCTTGTACGAATGTGGCTAATCTCATGCTTGCCCGTGCCGCCACGAGAGAAAGAGAGATCGTCATCCGGTTGGTAGCAGGTGCGAGCCGTACGCGAGTCCTTCGCCAATTTCTCACCGAGAGCTTAATGCTGGCGATTGTTGGTGGAGCGGCTGGGATCGGAATCGCGAAGTTAATCCTGAAGGGCATTTTGGTAATGATTCCCGTCGATACGCTCCCGTCTGAAGCCGATATCCGTCTGAACCTACCCGTGCTGCTCTTCATGCTGGTTGCAGCAATCTTATCGGAGTGTTGTTTGGCATCGGGCCAGCTTGGCAAGCCTCCTCTCTGAACGTTAATAACTCGCTCAAAGGTGGCGGCCGTTCGACTTTGGCCCCGGGGAGTCGCCGCCTTCGCCGCGTGTTGGTCGTTTTGGAATTCGCCCTTGCCTTTTGCCTACTAATTGGACTGGACTTGCTGTTCGGAGCTTTTGGAATTTGACCAGCCCAGACCGAGGTGTGCGCACAGACCACGTTGTGACTTTTCGACTCCTGACCCTCCCACATAGTTTCGCGAACGATTCGCAGATCACTGCCTACTATCGTCGGATCCTCTCAAGTGTTGCGGCAGTTTCCGGAGTGATCCACACCGGGGTCTCGGTCAATTTGCCCATGCGTCGCGCCTTGCAAGTGCCCTTCAGCATTGCAGGTCGGCCTGCGAGCGAGCTTGGGTCGCGTCCTGTCGTGGGTTTAAACGTCGTCACCCCTGGATATTTCCAGACGTTTGGAATTCGTATCGACCGAGGGCGCGCCTTCAGCGACCAAGACGTTGCGGGAGGCGCTCCGGTGGCCGTCGTCAATGAGGCATTCGTGCGACGCTACCTGGCGAACGCTGATCCGATCGCGCAACAGGTTTCGGTCAGGCAACTGGATGCTGTGGCGATGAAGTGGGGTCCGCAAGTCGCACGCGAAATCGTAGGCGTGTTCCACGACGTGCGCAATCAAGGTCCACGGCAAACGGATGTCCCCGAAATCGATGTTCCTTTTTGGCAGGCCCCTGGACCCATTGTGTGGATGGCCGTCCGCACAAGCGGTAATCCAAGTATCTTGCTCAAGGAGATATCCGCAGCGGTGCAGTCGGTCGATTCCGATCTGCCCCTAAATCAGGTAAGGACAATGGATCAAATTGTCTCGCTTTCGCTGGCTGACGACCGCTGGGTAGTCGCCCTCTACGCGGGCTTCGGGGTCGCGGCTCTCCTGTTGGCGGTCATAGGTGTTTACGGCGTGATTTCGTACTCTGTGGAGCAGCAAACGCCTGAAATTGGTATTCGCATGGCGCTCGGCGCGGAACCGGAGGAAATGCTCCGAGTAATTGTTGGAGAGATTCTCAGGCTAGCAGGCATCGGGGTTGTGCTCGGCCTTGCGGCCGCATTCGCTCTGACGCGCTTGATGAGCAGTTCGCTTTTCGGCGTGAGCCCGAATGATCCCGCGACCTTCGCGGGCGTGGCCATCCTACTCGTGGCCGCCGCAGTGGCGGGTTGCATCGTTCTGGCACAGCGTGCAATGCGCGTTGATCCAATCGTTGCATTGAGATCGAATAATCACTCGCATAAATGACCCTTAATATTGATTTAGAACAGCCTTCAAAAACATACCGGCGCTTGCGAACCTTCGGCCGCATCCACGTGATCGATGGTGCTCAATTCTCATTTGTTGCCGTTAAAGGCTATTGTTCCTGAGCGACGGCGTACTCGAAGACTACCGCGGTCCAGAAGTCTCGTTGTGGGAAATCTCAAATCGAGGCCACTTCAGTGACAGTGAGCGATTCATAAGTACTTGCAGCGACTTACAAGAGCACGGACGGCATCCTAAGTCATTGCAAGACAGTCTTAGCCATCGTTATTGTGTACCACGAGCCCTAAATTCCAGCTATCACGTTCTGATCGAAACACGCGGTTCGGACGTGGGTTCGACTCCATTCCACGTATTTTTCAGTCCGCAAAAACTCCCTTAGGTCCAATTCGAGAGGCGCTCTCCCTCAACTCCGTTTGTGGACCGTGAAAGGCCACATGTTCGGTTTCGCGAACTTACCAGGGGTTTGGCAGCCGGTCCTAAGGCTGATTCCCGATGATCAGTGAATTTACAGATACTGGGTCAGTGCGGCTTCAAGAATTCGAAAGTTCCATGAAGGGGCCCTGCGGCACGAATGAAATCGCCGTCCACGAGAAGCCCTTCCGCTTGAAGTGGTGGTCCTCCTTCCGGAAGCAAAAGCTCGAAACTCCGAATGGTCTTGCCTGAACTATCGAGCTGCAAGACATGAGGTCCCGAAGCTACCCAAAGTGTTTTCGTCTCGATGTCAAACGCTCCAGCGGTCAATACCGGATTCCCTCCGGGGGCTCCATTTACTTTGTTCGCTTCGTATGTTTTTTTGGCCTGTTCAATGGCTTGGTCCAAATAGGCACTTTGCGGATGCCATTCGGCTAGCAGCTTTCCCTCTGGCGTATACTTCCGAACCGTAGGCGCGAGCAAGAAGCGAAAGACGTAATAAATGTTGTCGTCGTCATCTACGACGATACTCCCGGCATTGAGCACCGCGTTAAAGCCGGGACCCGGGGCATCTTCAACCTTTACGAGTTCGCCGATATGCCCAAGCAGATTTCCTTTACGATCATAGACGAAGATCAAGCCGTCTTTCGGCAACCCGCTGACAAGGATCCTGCCGTCGCTCAAAACGCCTACGGATTGCGGCCTATCTGACGGAAAGGAACTGAGCAGCTTTCCATCGAGGGAAAAAGTCTTTATCAAACCCGCGTCCACGACAATCGCGTTTCCATCTCGGTCAACGGCAAGATCCTTCGGGAAACGAAGGTCTGTGGGCTCCGATCCACCGCTGAGAAGCATACGCATGGACGACCCGGAGTAATCCGATATCCATAGCGAGCTGGGCGGCTTCACTGATCGAGTCAGGACGTAAAGTTTGTTTCCAGGCCCCTTTTTTATGGTCTGCGTACCGTGTGTGGCTTCAAAAAAGATTTGCCTATCCGCCCGCAGCTCAACCTGAGCATCGGCCGTCACCGACAGAATAGACAACAGCAGAATACACGCGAGGCAGATAATCCTACAGGGAGCACGGAGATCGGGTCTTGCGATTTGGTGTTTCATGGTGTCGTCCTCTTTCGATTATTTGCAGACTAGCGCCGCGTGGCGACAGGGTCAAGGGCGCGGCAATTGCGCGGCAATTCCGGCCTTGGTGCGCTTACCGGGAGCTTCGCGCATATCGCGTCTACCCTAGCTCAACCGATACGACTAGGTGTAGCATTTCATAAGACAGTCATGGCTATGAGACAGCGCCTTTCGTTTATTATCCTTCCCATGCTTGTGCAGTGGTCACCAGCTTTGCCGCAAACCGTAAACTCAACGCAACAAGGTGCTTTGAAATCCAACTCTCAATCCCCAAAATGGACAGAGGTCGATGAAAGAGCACTCTTGTCAAAGGCGCAACAGGGTGATGCGAGTTCTCAAATGTGGCTGGGTTGTGCGTATGAACAGGGCTGGTTTGGGAAGACCAATTTTCCAGAAGCGTTGAAGTGGTTCAGAAAGTCGGCAGAACTGGGTGACCCCGACGCGCAAAACGCACTGGGACAAATGTACGAGGACGGTGAGGGTGTAACCCAGAACTACGCCTCAGCCGCCAAGTGGTACAGAAAAGCTGCTGAGCACGTTCCAGATTTCGGGGGCGCAGGGCAGGGGAGAAACCATTTGGGATTGCTCTATCTGGATGGTCATGGAGTCCCCCAAAGATTACGTTCAGGCTTACATGTGGTTCAGTTTGGCTGGCGAATCAAACCCAAACCTGCCCTTTGCCAAAGACCACATGACTGCCGACCAGATTCTTGAGGCTGAGAGATTAGTAGTGGAGTGGAAGAGTCGGCATACCATTTCTAAACCGTCGTAAATAGGAAACTTTTGGTAGGGGCGGTAGAGACCGAACCCGGCCGCCCATCGAATTTGCAATGATTTGCAGCCGGCAAGGCACACTTGGGATGTTGCTGCCTTGCTCCTAGCAAATGATTTGGCGTTTTTGAAGTCCAATTGTCGCCTTCTGCCGCCCCGAGAATTCCGGAAGTACACGCGAGACAACTACATCCGCTGTCTAGGACGTGGGGTACAAGCCCAAAACCCTCACTTCAGCATGTGCGCTGGGAAGGGAATCTAGAATCGCTGTCGATGGTGAGACACGGGTGGCGATCCTCAGAGGCGCGGAACACTTGGATAACTCATGATCAAAACAGTGGCAACGGGAGCAGTTCAGTTGATTAGAACGCTGCCCTTTAGTTTGTTAGAATCTCCCACTGTCACGGCGAAAGCCTCTCCATGTCCCATGCAAACGACGGGAGGAAATCGGCATCTAAACCTGCAGTCGCTATTGCGAGCCGCTTATTTATTCGGCTTCGCTCGAGATGGGTGGTGCAAGTTGTGCCGCTTGCTTCTCACATTCGCACTCCTTTCTTTGTTATTCGGCTCCCGTGCGATGGCCTCGAATCCTCAGGACCTCGCATTCCAATTGCGTTTTGTCAAGGAGACTCCCGCTTACCATCAGGGTGGATTCGTCCAGCCAGCTAACGGCCATAAGGCTTAAACGGTTATAGATTTTTCTGGACATCTCTGTCCTGCCCCTGTATTCTCGCTCTTGAATGCGTCCCGAGAGCAGTGACTCTG
>Ga0066655_10000215_pt1 | contig 18076 bp, 19 predicted proteins | sample GraSoiAngelo_104_FD_133942 | JGI IMG/M metagenome (GOLD analysis project Ga0066655, IMG submission 133942) | Grasslands soil microbial communities from the Angelo Coastal Reserve, California, USA - 14_0903_05_30cm | ecosystem: Environmental > Terrestrial > Soil > Grasslands | place: USA... | reverse complement strand
GTGTGCTGTCGGGCGGTTCCGGAGTATCGCATTCACCGTGGGCCGAGGTTGCACGTGCCAGGAGCAGAAAAGCCGCGCGCCACGCCGGGTCCCGCCACGCGTTGGACATCATCGAGCCGTTCCATTCATCAAAGATTTTGCGATGGCAGGTCTGGCATTGTCCCGGACTGTTTTCCTGCTCCCAATGCTCATGGTAGGGAGGAGCCAAGACCTGGGCTTCCGCAAGAACGTAGGGCGCGGCTTCAGGGAGCCGGTTAGGAATGTCTTTGCGCCCGCTTTCGTCCGGCTGCAAGTAGACGATTGTGGCAGCTACCACAGGCGTCATTATCAATGTGAGAAGTTTCAGTACGTTTCCGTTTATCATGATCTTACTCTCGAACTACGACTTATGAATACCGGCAAGAAAAACATGTCGCGCTGCGTCATAAGCGAGCACCGGGTCATGCAGTGGCACAAGCGGAGCCTTATTGAGCTCCCGCGTGAATACTATGTAAACCAGCGCGGCATAACCGGCGGCGATTACGGCTTCGAACAAACCTATTCTCGGCGTATCCCACACGGCCGGCATGATCAGTAAATACAAATCGAGCCAATGACCTGACAACACCGTTACGCAGACGACTTTGAGGACTCCCGGCGTGCACTTGGCGCGGATCGAGAGCAGCGCGGCAAAAGGAATAACCCAGTTCAAGACCAGGTTCAGCGCAAACAGGTAAAGCCACGGTCCACTGGTACGTTTCAGATAGTGCGTAACCTCTTCCGGTATGTTGCTGTACCAGACGAGCAGATACTGGCACGTCCAGATGTAGGCCCAGAACATACTGAATGCGAACAGCATCTTTCCCAGATCGTGTAGTTGGCCCCTGCTGACTGCGCTTGCCAGGACCCCGCGCGTCTTCAGAAACACAACCGCCAGGGTCACCGCGGCGATTCCCTGCAGAAATGTTCCGGAGAATACGTAGAAGGCGAACATGGAGCTGGACCATTGCAAATCAAGCGAGAGCAGCCAATCAAAAGTAGCCAGCGTGAAGGTGAGCGCGAATACAGGTATGAAAAAAACAGAATAGCGGGAAAGGCGATGATGGATGGTCAGGCTCTGGTTTGGATCACGGTCCTGTGCAAGCGATGTCCGCCGGAATAGCCATGCGAAGAATATCCACACGGCCAACGTAACCGCCATGCGCCCGAAAACCCACGGAGGATTGAGATAGCGTATTTTTCCGGCAATTGCCGGCGCATCCGCAAATACGCCGGGCCGCGTCCACGGAAATAGGATGTGCCGCCCGAAAAAAAGCAGCATCAACAAGACTGCCGCTACAGGTATGACCGGCAGGAAAGCTTCAGGGACCCTTCGCAGACTGGCGGACCAACGGGCGCCTGCGACACGCTGCACCGCGAGAAAGAACAACGCTGAAACCCCAAGAGAGGCCATGTAGAAGCCGTCCAGAAGAAGGTTCGGCCAGGTACGTTCCGGCGCGGCCACCCAACCGTACGTGGCTGTCACTGCCGCCAAGGCAACCAGGCAGAAGGCCACAAGACGGCTGCGAGATGAAGTGTGGAAGTTCGACTCGCCGCTCACTGCTTCCCTCCCATTGCAACCGGTCGTTGATCTCCAAGTCCCTGCAGAGACGTGTGCACATAGGTCACAATCTTCCAGCGCTCGTCGGGGCTAAGTTGGGCTGCATAGGAGGGCATCTTGCCGGCTCCCACGGTTACCACATGAAAGATCCGTCCCTGGGGAAAGTCGAGGACGCGGCCGGAAAGGTAAGAGGGCGGCGGAGGAATCTTGCCCGCAATAGGACCATCGCCGTGACCTTGTTCGCCATGACACAACATGCAGTAGATCTGAAACAGCGCTTTGCCTTCTTCGAGCGTTTGGACCGTAGGACGGAAGGGATTATGTAAGTCTCTTCCTGCGCGTGCGGCTTCGTCTTCTCCACGACCATAGTGAAATGGAGTGTAGCCTCGTGGAATGGCTCCGGCCACGGGCCTTTGCAGAGTGAGACCATCGCGGGTGACCGTATTTGGAGCAAACGCCTTGTATGCGGGGTCGCGCACCATATCCGGCATGTATTCGTAAGCCCGTTGCTGAAAGCTGGAAGTGCAGCCCACCAAGGCCATAACGGGGAAAAGCAGGGCGCCTGCGAAAATCAGTTGCTTCATGACTCCATCGCTTTCTGCTCGATGGTCTCAGCACCGCTGACCTCCAGTATCTTCATGGCCCGCGCTACATCGGCGGTGCGTTTCCTCAGCACGAGCGCGAACTTGTCGTCAGTGATGCCTTCAGCAGCCAGCCTTTCGGTTTTGCCCGGAAACAATCGCGTTCTGAAAAGGAAGGCGGCTACTGTGGACAGGCCTCCGATCAACACAGTGAGCTCAAAGGTGACGGGAACAAATGCCAGCGTGGAGTTGTCCGGCTTGCCGCCGACATTCAAAGACCAGTCCCAAATGTTGGTGTAGAACTGGAGAGCCAACGCGCCAGTCATTGCTCCAAGGCCGGCTAGGAATGTTATCCACGGCAGACGGCTACGCCGGACGCCCATAGCGTCGTCCAAGCCGTGAATTGGATAGGGCGCGTAAACGTCCCACACACGAAAATCCTCTGCACGCAGAGCCTTAACCCCCCGCAGTAAAGCCTCAGGATCCGAGAAGGTCGCGACCACAAACGTATTTCCCGTATTAGTCACCGGCCACCGCCCTCGCAGCCGCATCGCTACCGAGCGCCCTCTCGTGCTCGCTGTGAGCGACGACGCCTTTGATTTCCCACATGGCAATCATCGGCAGCACGCGGATAAAAATCAGGAAGCAGGTGAAGAACAGCCCAAAGCTGCCTATCAGGATCCCGACGTCGTACTTGGTGGGATAGAACATGCCGCATGCGGACGGCAGGAAGGTGCGGTGAAGCGAGACAACGATGATCACGAAGCGCTCAAACCACATTCCGATGTTCACGAGAATGGAAACAATGAAGAGGAGCGCGACGTTAGTGCGGGCTTTCTTGAACCACAGGATCTGCGGTGTTACCACGTTGCAAAGAACCATGAAATAGAAGCACCACGCGTAAGGCCCGGTTGCACGATTGATGAAGTGATAGCGTTCGTATAGGTTGCCACCGTACCAGGCATTGAAAAACTCCGTCATGTAGGCGTAGCTCACGATCATACCGGTCAGCAGCGTGACCTTGGCCATTTTGTCCAGGTGCACTAGGGTGGTATAGCGTTGGGGGGGCATGGTCTGCCGCGTGAGAATCAGCAGCATCAACACCATACCGAAACCGGAATAAATGGCCCCCGCCACAAAGTACGGAGGAAAAATCGTGGTGTGCCAACCAGGAATCACTGAAGTCGCGAAGTCCATGCTGACGACGGAATGTACAGAGAGAACCAAAGGCGTGGCCAATCCGGCCAGAATCAAGCTGACAACCTCATAGCGGCTCCAGGTGCGATGCGATCCGTTCCAGCCCAGGCTGAGAATTCGGAAGATGAACTTTTTGACCGGGTCCTTCGTCCGGTCGCGCATAGTGGCTAAGTCCGGAATCATTCCCAAATACCAGAAGACCAGAGAAATCGTCAGATAAGTGCTGATGGCGAACACATCCCACACTAAAGGCGAACGGAAGTTAATCCACAGCGGACCACGTTGATTCGGATACGGGAAGATAAAGAACGCATCCCAAGGCCGGCCCATGTGGATGGCCGGAAACATGCCGGCGCACATGACGGCAAAAATGGTCATCGCTTCTGCGGAGCGGTTGATGGAAGTTCTCCATTGCTGGCGGAACAACAGCAGGATGGCGGAGATCAGAGTGCCAGCGTGTCCAATACCGACCCAGAATACAAAATTCGTGATGTCAAAAGCCCAGCCGACGCTGTTGTTGAGTCCCCATATTCCAACGCCCTTGCCCACCAGGTAGGCAACCATTCCTCCAAGATTGAGTAACGCTGCCACAGCAAGAGCCAGGCAAATCCACCAGGCTTTTCCCGGACGTGATTCAAGCGGGTGAGCAATGCCACTTGTGATCTCATGAAGAGTAGGCCGGCCCTCAACCAATCGAGTTTCCGGTAGCACCTGGCTTTCGCTTGGGACTATCTTTACCGGGCCGTGTATGGCTCTGACAGCGCTCATGGACCTCCTTTACACGTTGGACATCGGGTTACGGACCTTCTTCAAGTACCCAACGTTAGGGCGCACGCCAAGGTCCTCCAGCACTTCATAGTGACGCGGGTCCTGTCGTAGCTTCGAAACTCGGCTATTGGGGTCTTTGAGATCGCCGAAGACGATGGCTTGAGTCGGACAAGCTTGTTGGCAGGCCGTTTGAATATCGGCTTCCGCTACTTCACGCTTGCCCTGAAGCGCCAGGTTCTTGGCAAGTTGGATCCGCTGCACGCACAGGCTGCACTTCTCCATCACGCCGCGCGAGCGCACCACCACATCGGGATTCAGCACCATCCTCCCCAACGGGCTGGCCATGTTGAAATCAAAATCTGGATTGTCCGTGTAGTTGTACCAATTGAAACGCCGCACCTTGTATGGGCAGTTGTTGGCGCAGTAGCGCGTGCCGATGCACCGGTTGTACACCTGCTGGTTCAATCCTTCAGAACTGGTCGTGGTCGCCAACACTGGGCACACGGTTTCGCAGGGCGCGTTCTGGCAGTGCTGGCACATCATGGGTTGGTGAACGCTCACCGGATTGTCTTCCGGACCGCTGTAGTACTGGTCAATGCGTATCCAGTGCATGACGCGTTGGCGCTGCACCTGATCTTTGCCGACTACCGGCACATTGTTCTCCGCCTGGCAGGCGACCACACATGCGGAGCAGCCGGTGCATGCGTTCATGTCGATCGACATGCCCCAGGAGTGTTCTCCATGAAGCTGTTCCGCCCACAGTGTGGGCAATGCTTTTTTGTTTTCGCCGGTCTCACCACCTTGCTTCAGCTCTTTGAGCGTGGTTTCAAGAACGATGGGCCGGCCTTCCATGGAGAAATGGGATTGAGTGCCGGCAAGCAGATCCGTCTTGCCTGTCTTTTCCAGAGCGACGTCTCGAATGGAATAGGTCCGCAGTCCCGCCGCCATCGAGGTCAATGGAAACACGTTGACGCCGACATTCCGTCCAGCTTTGCCAACCAGCGTCCGGCCATAGCCGACGGCAATGGAAATGGTGCGAGCATGCTGGCCTGGCTGAATAAAGACAGGCAGCTCGATTTGCCCTCTCGCAGTTTTCAGCCGCACGACCTCGCCCTCGCTCAGGCCGAGTCTGTTCGCGAGAGCCGGGGCGACAGCGGCGTAGTTCCCCCAGGTGACTTTGCTGATGGGATCTGGAAGCTCCTGCAGCCAGGGATTATTCGCATGACGTCCGTCACGCAGCGCCACACTTTCGTAGAAATGGAGCTCGTAACGATCGTCATTGCGAGCGGCTTGTTCCTCTCCTTGCAGGATGGTCTGCGCGGCCTCCGTCCAATCGCCCTGGAGACGAGGTAAATGAGCGACGGTTCCAGATGGGATGACCGCAACACCATCCTGCAGGGATCGGTCCCAAAACGCGTCAAAACTATCGAATGTCTTTTGCAGGGGATACAGGTTCTTGCGCCAGAACTCCCGAATGTAGGTGTAGTAGTTGGGTTCCGGGTCGCCTGCCCAGCGCAGCAGGGTTTCCTGCGCCGCCCGCGTCTCAAACAGCGGCGCGATCAACGGTTGCGCCAGACTGAAAACAGACGCCACCGGTTCTGCGTCGCCCCAGGCCTCCAGGAAGTGATGGTCGGGACAAATCGCATGCACACGCGAGCTGGTTTCGTCCGGCCGGTCCGAGAGCGAGACCGAAAGGGACACTTTGTCCAGACCCTCGAGAAAGTGCTGTGAGTCCGAATAATCGTAAGCCGGGTTCACGCCGTACACAATGAGAGTGTGGATTTCGCCGCGGTTCATCGCCTCGACCAGTTCGGCCATTGCGCTGTCGTCCCCGGTGCGCTGGAGTGATGGTTGGGTCAAGTCGACTGTCTTCCCGATGTTTCCGAGAAACCAGTTGAGGGCGTTGACTACGGTTTGTATCGATACATCATTGACGCCACTCACCACCAGCGATTCTCCGCGATGCTTCCAAAGCTCATCTGCAACTGCATCCAGCTTCTGGGCATCGGAGAAGAATTCCTTGCCTTCCGATACACCAGTCACACCCGCCTTACGGGCGACCCGCCGCAGCAACGCTACCGCAATCGCCCCAAGCTCGGAGGGAGCAATAGGTATCCGCACATCGGCGTTACTTCCAGTCACCGAAAGACCTGATTCGAATTGAACGTGGAGGGAGGGACTCCCTTCTGGTCTTCGCGCCGCCGCGTATTGACGGGCAAATTCCACCGGTGAGAGCCACGTCCCCAGAAAGTCTGCTTCCAAACCGACAATCACGCGCGCTTTGTCGAATGCGTAATGGGGAATAACGGCCCGTCCAAATGAACTGGCATTCGCCGCACGAATCCCACTGTAGGATGCCGGGTCGTACATGACATGGGTGAAATTGGGATGCTGCTGACTGAACTGAGCGATGATCCTTAGCGTTGAAGGACTATTGATAGTTGAGGAGAGCAGGGCCACTTTGCGGTGCCCAGCCCGGGCTTCGACCAAAGAATCAAGGACTCGTTGATCCAGTTCATCCCATTTCGCAGGCTGGCCGCGCCAGACAGGACCGCGGAAACGCGCGTCATCGTAAAGAGAAAGCACAGTTGCCTGGCCGGTCGCGCAGGTTCCATTACCGAAAAGAGTCGACTCCGCATTACCCTCGATTTTAATGGGCCTTCCATCCCGTTGCTTGACCACCAAGCTGCACGAAGAGGCGCAACCCCGGCATGTAGTCGCATAGTAGTTGGCAACACCGGGAGTGATGTCGTCCGATCCCACCAAAAGTGGAATGGCGTTCTGAACAGGTCCGCGGCATCCCGACAGACCCACCGCAGCTAAACTGAAATCCATCATCCCCAGGAAGCCGCGGCGGGTAGGTTCACCCGCTCCCGCTCCATTCAGCTGAGGAAGTCCTCCGGGGAATTCTGCGGTAAAGTGCGGACCATTGCGCCGCTCTTCGAGGCTCTTCCAGTAAGTCGAAGTGGGTGGTTCGCCAATCTCGACAAGCTTCTCCTCCTGCTCCGAACGACAGCGCTGTTTCATGGCATTCCTCCAGGGGTCGACACGAAATCTAGCAGCGTTCTACTTCAGTAGTGACAGTTCGCGCAGTCCAGTCCGGCTGCGGGCGGCGGCTTTTGAGAAATGCTCAGCATGGCGCGCTGGAAATTGCGGGTCGGCAATTTGGCGTGCTCCCGGTGGCAATCGAGACACCAGCCCATCGTCAGCGGCGCAACCTGCCGCACCCGGTCCATGCTCTCGATTGGTCCGTGACAATTCTGGCATTGCACACCGGAAAGAACGTGCTGGCTGTGATTGAAATAGACAAAGTCGGGAAGTTTGTGCACCTGGACCCAACGAATCGGCCGCTCCTGCTGCACTGATTCCTTCAGCTTTTCGATTTCGACCGTTTGCTTTTCCAGGATGTTATGGCAGCCCATGCATACACTGGCCGGCGGAATCCCGGCGTGACGGCTGGTGCGCGCCGCATAATGGCAGTAAAGACACGCGATCTTGTTGTCTCCCGCGTGGACCTGATGAGGAAAGTCAATCGGCTGTTTCGGCGAATAGCCCTGGTTGATGCCGACGCGCGATAGTTCCAATGCCGCCGCCCCACCCGCGATTCCCAAACCCACAAACGCAAGCGCTATAAGCCGCATCCTCATGGATCAGTCTTCCTCCGGCCAGAACAGGGACGCCAGGCTGTGCTTACGGACCCACGCCGCGATCGCGCAGCGTGAAACCGACAGCGGCTTGCAGGCCCAAGTCATGGTGGCTCGCACGGCGCCCGCTATCGCCGCGCCCAACCGCGTGGCCGGAATGACGGCTACGGCCGCGAACAACGTGAAGACATGCAGCTGCACCAAAAAAGGCATCTGGAGAACGAAGCTAACGGCCGGCCTTCCGTTCAAGAGTGAGACAAAGTAGGGAGTCAAGATCATTGCTCCCCAGGAAGACCCCCACCGATAAAGCAGTCCGCACAACATGCCCGAAACAATCCCGATGAACGCCAACGCAAGCAACACCGTGTCTAAGAGTTCCGCGAGCGACGGACTAGTGCGCCGTTTAAGATTTCGCCACATCAGCGCCAGCCAGCCCGCCAACGCTGATAAACCAACCCCAAAAGCGGCCGCTTCCAACACGTACAGCCGAAGGCGATTGACGTTCCATAGAAGGATGATTTGCGGCGTGGTGACCACAATCAGGTGACCGCAAATCAGCAACAGGACGCTGATCTGCCACAAGCGGCCGGTTCCGAAAACAAGCCAAGCCTGTGAAATCTCCGCAGATACAGTTGCACTCTGGTTTCTCAACAAGAGGCAGCGAATGATGGTCCCCGCCGCGAGAAGTCCCACAGCGACGTAAGGAAAAACCCCGTAAAGAAAGTCGATTCTCATAGGCTACCGTCTGCTCCCGCCTGCTTCAGCAGAAGGAACCGAAGCCCGGTTCTGCAAGGCGATGTTGCGCAAGAATGCTTTCACAGCAAACGACTCTTTTGGGGTGAGGTACTCGCTGGTGAATGCGCCGGTTTTCCACTCTGAACATCGTTGTCTTAGGAACGCGGTAAGCGCTTTGTCCTGGTAACGGAAGTAGACGCCTGTCAGATCCGGGCCGAGGCTGCCGCCCCGCATGTCGTCGCGAACGGCATGGCAGGTCGCGCACGCAGGAGCGCCGTATTTCAGCCGTGTTTCGCCATTGAATAATCGCCGGCCTGTTTCGATGTCTGTGGGCGTTGCTGTAACTGCATCGTACTCATCGATCGGTTTTATGTCCGGCCCGCCAATCGAGATGTAGTCGAGAATGCCGTCGATTTGCTTGTCCGAAAGATCTGTCCAGTCCGGCATCCGCTGCTGCTTGAACTCAGCGAAGAGAGCAGTTGCAGTGGGATCTCCGGATTTGATCATTGCGGAGGACGCGTAAACGAACTTGCGCAGCCAGTTCCGTTTCCGCCTCTCGGTCACACCCTTCAGATCGGGACCTACCTTCACTCCTTTTCCGTAAGTGTGGCAGGCGCCGCAGCGCTTATGAAAAACAGCAGCGGCTTCGGGAGAGAAATTTGCTGCGAGCTGTTCATCGCTATGATCTGCCTTCGAGCCTGAGGACTCCTCTCCCACCGTCTTCAGAAGAAACAACAGCAAGGACAGTCCTATGCACACAAACCATGCTCCGAGCAGCACGCGTATTCTCATTTTGGATTCTCTCTCGCGGGGAAGGGACCCGATAAAGGTGTCGAGGCGCCAAGCATCGAGCGACTCTGGAGCTCACCACGGACAAGAATCGAAAGCGCCCACCCTTGCGCCATTCTGCGCACGGACGAGCCCGTTTGGGACTCTTGCCGGCAACGCCACCCTTCCTTATAAGCGATCAAAAAGTCCCACTCGCGTCTGAATAGAACTAGCAGGCTGCTGAAAAAGTCGATCGGAGCAACTGTAGGCGCGGTCTATGACCGCGCACCTTTCCTAAAACGAAATCCGCGCGGTCATAGACCGCGCCTACGGCGCATACGTTCGTCGTTAGGGCCTTTCTCAGCACCCTGCTAGAGGGCTAACTAGTTTTTGCCGCCACAGAAACTGGTAGCAATTCCAAACAGGCCCAAGTGGATCAACGAAATATAGAAAATTCAGCATCAAACCTAAATACCTCGCATTCACTACTCTTTTTGGGCTACGTCGAAGGGCCTACTCCCTGTACGCAAAGGGACAACCACTAAATGCCTACTCCCTGTACACAAAGGGACAAGCTATACTACGCAGCGACAACATGTGAATGCTGAAAGGAGAAATAACGTTGATAGTCCAAAAACTCCGTACCGAGATTACTACTTTGACCGTGCTGGGGGTTGCCGCGGTAGCGTTGCTGCTTGCTAATGTTCCGGCTGCAGAAGCTCAAACCACCTTAGGTGGTCACATTGGGTTTGTGCTGCCATTGGTCACACATGCCGGAGGCACAACGACCAACATATCGGATAACTTTTCCATCGGCTTTCCGCTTGGAGTCACTTTCAAAGGAAAAGGGCGGATGGCCTTCGACCTGGAAATGGTTCCCGGAGTGCAAGATACTCCGCGTCAGGTAAACTTCACCGTGCATCCGGGGCTTGTGTGGGCCGTCGGGCACAGCTTCGGCGCAGGAATACGCGCCGCGTTCGACGTCAATTCTCCGCAATGGGGTTTCACGCCTCTGGTGAACCACAGTTGGCCGATCGAGGGCAGCTACTTCAAGGCGTTCTTTGTCGAAGGAGTGGTGCCGGTCCGTTTTAACCGCCCAACCAACGGCATCGCGACTAATCCCGTCACGTTTGGGCTGCACTTCGGATTAGGATTCTGAACACCAGCCCGGTGATCTGCCTGCGGTCTGCTACTTCCGTTGGAATTGACGGCGACGTGTTCAATTGCAAACAAATGGGATTTGCTTGAAGGGGGCGCGTCCAATCACAAGCAAACGGGACTTAATCGAAGGAGGGCGCGTTCAATTGCGAGCAAATGGGATTTGCTCGTAGGAGGGCGCGCCCAATCATGAGCAAACGGGATTTGCTCGTAGAAGAGCGCGCCCAATCATGAGCAAGTGGGATTTGCTCATGGAAGAACGCGTCCAATCATGAGCAAGTGGGATTTGCTCATGGAAGAACGCGTCCAATCATGAGCAAGTGGGATTTGCTCGTAGAAGAGCGCGTCCAATCATGAGCAAGTGGGATTTGCTCGTAGAAGAGCGCGTCCAATCATGAGCAAATGGGATTTGCTCATGGAAGAACGCGTCCAATCATGAGCAAATGGGAATTGCTCGTAGAAGAGCGCGTCCAATCACGAGCAAACGGGATTTGCTCGTAGAAGGGCGCGTCGCCCTTCAGCCGCGATCCGTGCGAGAATCGCTGGACTTGGATTTAGCACGCGCGCGGATCTGATTGAGCAGGGCGACTGACACAACCGACAAACCGGTACTTTGGTCTGCGGATAAGAGGACATGAACCGGGTTGAGCGGAAAACGCACCGTTGAAGTTATCGGTGCCACGATTGTGATGTGCGTCAACCTATTGGAAACATCATTCTGAATGATGAGTGCGGGGCGGCTTTTTTGAATCTCGTTCCCTAGCTTCGGGTCGAGCGCCGTAAGGTAGACTTCGCCCGCTTGGGGAACTTCGCTTCGGTCTTTCTGCGTCGAGTTCTTGCCATGCTTCTTGATCCACAGCAAACCACTCGTCTGCAATTTGCCGGTCCAGATCCCGGTCTCGCACTGCCGCGCGTTCCAATTGGGCTCGTAAGGCTTCTCTGCTCCGGCTTTCGACGTAGTACTCCACGGCGGTCTTGATGAACTTGCTGCGCAGCCCTTTTTTGGCGAAACGGTCAATGGTCTGGATAGTCGCCGTAGGCAAGACGATGTTAATGCGTTTGCTCATGGAATTGAGATTAATGCTTATATGCGCACGATACACAACGAGTGTGTATCGTCAACGTTCGGTCCGGTCTAACGGCCTGGGCATCAGCCGCGGCGCGTTTTGTGCGCCGGTGGCTGCACGCCCGTGTCATACCGTCTTGCGGCCACTGCGCTTCCGATGTTGCTGAAGCATTTTGGAAACGGCCCGCAATGTTTCGTTCACCTCTTTGGCGGTTCGAAAGTCGCGTGCCACATCCGGTTGAAGGACGACGACGTTCGTACCCGCTGCGTATTTCGTGGCGTGCTTGCCCCTGACACCTTTGCTGAAGTCGTATTCTGGACGCAGCGTATCCTTTTCTTCGGACCGTCTTCTCCTACTTTGTTTCTTCATAGTTCTTCCGTTCAGCGCGGGTCGCTCGTCGGGCGCGGATGATTCAGGTCGCTTTCGGCTTTTTGCGGATCCCACTCGAATTCAAGCGCCATCCACGGACTTTACAGTACGCGAAATGTCTCGTCCATCGGCATAACGGGCTTCACGATCAGCCCCAAACGGCGCGCACATCCCTTTTCAATCGACCGGAATCGACAGGCGCCGTTTTTGGGCGGCATTGGTGGAGGGACATGACTGGTCAGAAGTCGGGCGATGCGGCCGAACTCGAGGACTACCTTGAGCTCAAGGCCCAACACCCTAACAAGCGGCCGGAGCGGACCGCTGAGAGACGAGGCCGCTCAGCATTCACCTCGCCTCTGGAGTCATGTCCAGTACGAACGATGGGAACTCGCTGTCGCACGGGACGGGTACCGAGGGGGCCTCGCCGCTTACGGAAATCTACAATTCCGGACAAAGCACGAGCACGCATTGGCGCTTCGCCGGTATTGACAGCAACTGCGACTTCTGTGGATCCTCGACCGGATGCGTGGAATCCTTCAACATCACTTCGGGGTTTCCGGCGACAGCGGCGGCGACAGGCTCTTCCAGCGGTGGAACCAGCGGGATGGTCCTAAAAATCGCGGCGGAAGACGCAATTCAACATATCACGGTAGGTCCGGATCGGTGGGATAGACCGTCCATCAATTTTCATCGCCCGCGGAAGTTGATCCAGCGCAGGTGGTGCATAGGTGAACGCGCCACGCGCAATGTCCTCCATGAAGATTCGCATCGCCGGCCGCTCATCACGCAGGAAGTAGTCGAGTTCCGCCAACACCAGACCGGGAACGTAGCGAGTGCGGGCGCCGTCGATGGCGTTGCGAAACAGGAATGTTGTTCGCTCAAGCGCGCCGCCAGGCGCAGAACGGAAGGCCATTTGACTGCCGTTCTGACCAATCTTCCGCTACGCATGTCTTTCTGGACATTTCTCCACGCGGCTGCCGCCTCAGCACTCGACAGCAACTTGCGAAAGATTCCGAGCTTAAATGCATTTCGCACTTCTAATGCATGCAAGGGTGTGAGGTACAGGGGTGCTCCAGTCTGGACCAGGTACGCTTTGGCCTGTGGCGTATTGATGTCTGCGATGTAACATGAGACCAAAAAGCTGCTGTCTGCGTACTGGCGGGATTTCAGAACGGGTTTTCCTCGCGTTCTAGCAGAACTAAATTCGGCAACACACGATCACCAAATATTCGTTTGGCGCGCGCCTCGATGTCGGGCCACTTCACCCGCTTTGTCACCCGCGGAGCCGGAGATTCTTGATCCAACGCGAGGATCGCCAAGAATACCTTTTCCCGTTCTCGAGCAGGCAATGCTTTGAGCTGTTTGATCAGCTCCACGACGCTCATACCGCTACGGTAACCGCTTCGATTAAAAAACACAACCCTTTGACCCGTTGGTTGCGGTGGGTCCCGACCGAGCTAGCCTCGAAACTCACCCATGAACTGCATAAACGGTGCCGAAACATGAATGCGTCGCGATCCCAAACAAAGCAAAAGCGTGAACGCTCTGCGACCCGCCAACCTCTGAGCGCAAGTGTAAGAGGATGTCCGAAAGGGGTGGATGTTCGTGCTGTCCACTGCCGCTTACGAACTGCCGTATCGTCTCGCGCGCCGGCGACTGAGCGGCATTCACGATCGTGACCTCGTCTTCAATAAGCGTGAAGCAGGAGTCGGTGGCCAGGAAAGCAAGCAGCGCCACGGGGAGAATCAAACGCTCGAATCGAATACGATTGATCACAAAAGGGCAAGCGTGACACGGGGACGGATCGAAATCTACTCACCGTTCATGACGGCAACTGTGTGAAGGCCCGCCGTTCGCGGTCCGGCTGAAACGTACCGTATGGGCGATCCCTGCCGGTTCGCGGCTGCAGGGCAAAGCGGCGGTTGGGGGGATTTGTGGGAATACGCGGCTTGGCTCGCCAGCGAGAAAACATCAGCTATTCGATGAGGCTTCTTGCCGATCGTCAGCTGCACCGGCTGCGCCCGAGGATTCTAAAGATCCTCTGGACGTAACCCAGTTTTCTTGGCGATTCTTGAGAGCATCTTCGGGCCGATCTCCTCGCGGTCGTGAAACGCGAAAACGAAGTCCGACCAGCCTGCCTTTTCCAAGAGCTGATGTGAGCCGACCTGACGCTTAATCGTCCAGCCGATACGCAGTAACGCTGCCAGGACTTGTCTGCCTTTGGTGCTGGGCCTTTTTTGCTCACGCTGCCGCGAAAGAGATGTTTGAAAGATCGCCTGTCGTCTCACCATTCTCAAGCTGGTCAGCAAGCACTCGCAATGCGATAGCTTGAGCCTTTGCCTTGGCTTGTTCGAGCGTCGCACCGTAAGCAAGGGCGCCAGGAATGTCGATAACTTCAGCTATCCAGCGGCCGTCTTCTTCTTGGTCGAGTTCAATCGTAAGGACCATAGAACCTCTGTAGAGCCATCCTACCTTCCTGACCTGTCTGTTGCGAGCAAATGGGAATTGCTCGAAGGAGGGCGCGTCCCCCTTCAGCCGCGATCCGTGCGAGAATCGCTGGACTTGGATTTAGCACGCGCGCGGCCCGGCGGCCGGAAGGTTCAGTTTGGTTTTCGTAATGTTCAAGCACTGTTTTACTCGAACCTCGTTCCAACCTTTTGGAATCGATTTCGTGTTTTCATTTCCGTTTTTTCTTCATCCGCCGTCTGTGTGACCGGTCGCGACGCGGGAGTCACTGGTCCCCGGACGATCCTCGTCCGGATTCGCCAAAAACTTCAACCTCGGCCTCCTCGACATTGTGATTGTAAATGTGAGGAAGACCGGTTTGCGCTTCAGTTGCCGCGCTGGAACTTGCGCAGCATGCGAAGTTCGGCGCCGCCATCCTCGTCACTTTAGGATTCGTTATATTCGAGCGAGGAACTCAGGCCGATTCCATCCACGAGGAAATTTTTTCCTTGCTCATCGCTTCTTCTTTTTGCTCCGGTGGATCGCCCGCTTTTTGCCTCCGGAAGTCCATCCCGCTTGTGCGCAATCCGACCTCTTGCCAATATGGGTGGTCTGGAATTCTCGATGGGCGACCTTTTGAAATCGCCGAATGCAAGCACGATGGCCGGTGGTCCAGTACGGATCAAAGTCCAATGACTGTTTCGTTTCGGCGGTTCCTGCGGCGTGTTGTAACGAACCCCCTCTTCTGGGTCTTGCCGGCTCAGGCATTTCTGTTCTTCTGGCGTTTGGACCTGCTGGAACCATGGGGAGACGAATTATTCACGCTCGAGACAGCACCCCAATCTCTCCAGCACATCGGATCGATCGTCGCCAATAACATTCATCAACCGTTTTACTTCTATCTGCTTCATTTTTGGATTCAGAGCCCTTGGCCGGGAAGTCTGCTCATCAAAATGCGAGCAATGTCGGCAGTCTGGGGGCTGCTGGCCACGATCATCTTTTATGTCTTGTGGGTCCGTAAAGAAGAGCGCTCCGTTCAGAAAAGCTTTCTGTTGGTTTGGACTTTGTCTCCGTGCTTCCTGCTTTATGCACGGATGGCACGATCCTACACGATGCAACTGACGTTCGCGTTGGTGGCGATCTACGCGGCTGTACGTTGGGCCGAGCAGTTGCGAAACCGGCGGCGGTTTCTGGCGTATGTATTCGCTTCGGCGGCGCTCTTGTACACGCACTACTTGCCGGGGCTGGCAATCCTCGCAGCAACCTCTCTGACTATTCTTCTTCGACGTGAACGTCGTTTGCAAACACGGATCCCCGCCGCGGCTGGGTCGGCGATTTTTATTTCACTCTTGTATCTGCCATGGCTCGCTACGATTCGCTCCGCGGTGAATAACTGGGTATCTGCCGGTGGGTACCGGGTCGGAGGCTTTCTGACGGATCAGATTGTCCGGATCGGTTATTGGTTTGTTTCCTTCAGCTTCGGCGAAACTTTCTCCACAGCGGGCTTTTTGCTCGGAGCCGCCATGATGCCGGTGATTGTGTACGGACTATGGCGATCTATTGGCTCGAGGCCGAACTGGTTCGGCGCTGTAGCTCTGGCGACGGGCATCGGATATCTTGGCGTGAGCCGCTGGTCGGGTTTTCCCTTCACTCCCGCACGCGTCCTTTTTGCCTTGCCTTTCTTCCTGATGTTCTTTATCCGCGGAATCCATCTGGCATTCCGGCGTAGTTCACTAATATTCGGCCTACTCGCACTCGCGTATGTAACAGGGATCCACGCGTACTTTGCCAAGACCGGCTACCTGAATAAGGGCTATTCTGTGCCTTACGAAGAAATGGCCGGCTTAATCCGCAACGGGTCGGTCGGCCAAAATGCTGTGGTTGTACTTGATACCTACAGCTCCATTCCCGATCCTTTCTTGCAGCTAATACCACCTAAAATCCCTGTAATTCTCCTTGGCGGAGACGATTCAGCAGAGCAGGCGCGGAAGGCGGCAAGGAGCCAGCCCGTCGTATGGTTCTGGCGGCATACCCACGACACCTCACCTGGCAAATTTGTCACCGGTCTGGAAGATGAATTAAGCCAAGGCCGCCGTGCCGTGACGCACGAGTTTCTCCCTTATAGTCAACCCGAGCAGTGGGTCTTGCGGATAGTGAGAGGGCCCAATCCACCGGCATATTTCTATCAATTATTGGAAATCCGTTAATTTTAAAGAAATGGGCATTCCCGCTGGCCTTGTCGTGCGAATGGTGCTCGCCGGCTTGCGTCCCCGTCTCAAAGAGACGCTCTTCATGCCTTGCTCCTGCCCATCATTGTAACGTCCCCGAACCGCCTGGTCAGACGGTAGTAGGGTTTTTCGCAAGTGTGGATTGCGGGCAAATCGTGGCGTGGACTGCTGAGGTGACGTCCATCCGTTGAGTTCCTGTATAGCATGGAAGCACCCTGAAACTATCTCACCTGCTCGCCAACGTCGGCCAGCACTTTCTGGATCAGCATCTCATCAACGTACATTCCGGCAGCCTTGAGCTTCATCATCCAGGGCGCAACATTCTCCAAGATGCCTTTGCGCTTGGCTCGCAAGAGAATACCGATGGATCCGATAACGGGAATGTTGTAGGTAGCTGCACAGCGGCGGGCCGCAAGATCATCGAGTACGGCCCAAGCCGCAGCGTCGAGTGCCTGAGTAATGACTTGTGTTTCACCCCGGCCTAAATCCCAATGGGCGATGTTGTGTGGGACGGGGAGATCGGCAGCACGATAAGGTTCAGCAAAATCCAGTCCGATTCGTGCAGAAACATCCTCCGACCGTCCGCCACGTATTTCGTCGATCACGGCATCGGGAATCATCAGGCGGGGCGCCAGTCGATCGATCAAATCCAGACGGTCAATGCGGCCAAACAGGATGATGGGTGAGGCGTTCAGTACCCACGCTTCATTCACGAGACATTTCCTCTCGGATGTCATCTTGCGTGACTTGAACGAGGGGAAGACGCCTGCGTGCTAGTTCGTCGATGAATCGGGCACGGCTCGTACCCGCGATCTCCGCCCCTTTCGACTGTGAAATCTCCCCCTGCGAGTACCACAGCAGCGCTGCTGCGATTCTCATTTCTTGCACGAATTCCTTTGGGGATCGTCGCAAGGCGGAGAAAACATCCTCGGGCAACTCAATCGTTACTTTTGCCATAGCACGCTCCTGCCGTGATTATCGCATGCACTCTTCGTCGGGAATCACTTGATAAATTTTGTGCAATTCCAGAGAAGCGAGATAGCCAGAATTATCTGTGCACGCGACGAAAGCCGGAGGTGCTTCTTAAATCGATTTCGAATCAGTCCAAATAACGCTTCCTTCTCATGTCTCTTCTGCCTATGCCGTGAGCTTCGTTCCAGTGTAATTCCGCGAGACTGATCGGCGACACTTAAAACTCCTGGGCGACGACAATTAAAATTCCCGGATTTCAAAGACGGTCTGGACAGGCCAAGTGTGTGTACGCACGATGCTTGGATGGTTACAGATCGGCAGTACAGGAGATTAATGAAGCTGATCCAGGAAGAGCCGACGTTAGCAACAGCAGCAGCGAAAGCGGGAATGGATGAGAAGACGGCGAGGAAGTACCGGGATTTGGAAAAACTTCCGAGCCAAACGAAAGGGCAACGGACATGGAGAACGCGGAAGGATGCGTTCGAGGAGGTATGGCCAGAGATCTGGGAGATTCTGGAGCGGGACGAAGCGGTCGAAGCGAAGACGAGACTTGAGTATTTGGACC
>Ga0066655_10000213_pt1 | contig 18251 bp, 13 predicted proteins | sample GraSoiAngelo_104_FD_133942 | JGI IMG/M metagenome (GOLD analysis project Ga0066655, IMG submission 133942) | Grasslands soil microbial communities from the Angelo Coastal Reserve, California, USA - 14_0903_05_30cm | ecosystem: Environmental > Terrestrial > Soil > Grasslands | place: USA... | reverse complement strand
TTTCTCGACGAGCACGGTTTGATCGACATGATTGTGCACCGCAAGAAAATGCGTGAGCAGATCAGCCGATTGCTCAATTACTTCACTGTCGCGCCGTGAATCGAGCCGGCGGGAGCCGAGCGAAATGGACGGGCAAGCCCGTGAGGGCTGGCGCGTGCGACGCGGCGATCAATTATCGTGACGCGCTCAGTTGGCTTTACAGCCTCCAACGCTTCGGAATTAAGCTTGGTCTGGAAAACATCGAGCGGTTGCTCGAAGAACTTTCAAACAGTGACCTCTTGCAAGCCGCTCCTTGGAAAGTCATTCACGTCGCCGGAACGAATGGCAAAGGCTCCGTTTGCGCCATGATCGATTCGATTTGCCGCGCACAAGGATATCGCACCGGACTGTTCACGTCCCCTCACCTCGTGACGTTTCGCGAACGTATTCGCGTGAACGGTGACATGATTTCTGAAGAGGCGGTCGTTGATGACCTAACGACTATCCGGAATCTTGTCGCAAACTGGGATCCGCATCCCACATTTTTCGAGGTTGTGACCGCGCTAGCTCTCAAGCACTTCTCGAACACAAAGGTCGAGATCGTTATCCTGGAAACCGGTCTAGGCGGCCGGCTCGATGCTACGAACGCCATTCAATCAGATGTTTCGGTGATCACGCCAATCGATTTCGATCACGAAAAATGGTTGGGCAAAACACTTTCCGAAATCGCCGCTGAAAAAGCTGGCATTATCAAACCAGGCGTTCCTGTTGTTTCTGCCTCTCAGCGGTCAGAGGCCGAAGAAGTGATTCGTGCGCGTGCAGCTAAGTGCGGAGCGCCGATGGAGTTTGCGACCAATCCTTATGATAAGGCTCCGATCGCCCTCGCGGGATCGCATCAAAGAGAAAATGCAGCTCTTGCGATTGGAGTGCTTCACGCAGCAAAGATCGATGTCGACGACTCGGCGATTGCACGAGGACTTGCCTCTATCGATTGGCCTGCGCGCTTCCAAAGATGGGATCAACGGACAATCATTGACGGCGCGCATAACCCCGCCGCTGCGAGTACGCTTGCAGAAACATGGCGCGAAATGTTTGGCACCCAGCGCGCCACGCTCGTACTGGCAATCCTTTCCGATAAAAACTTGCACGGCATCTGCGAAGCGCTTGCGCCGATTAGTGAGTTGGTTCTCCTCCCGAAAATTCGAAGCGAGCGCGCGGCTGATCCAGTGATGCTGGCGCAGATTTTCTCTACTATCACGTCACCAGTCCCCTACTCCATCACTTCATCGATCGACGAGGCGTTAGCGCTAGCACGCGCGAAACCGAATCCAATTCTAATCACCGGTTCACTTCATTTCGCCGGCGAAGTGCTCGCGCATCTGCGCGGTGAGCCAGCTGCATTCGAAGAGTGCGCGCAATAGTCACGCCAAACGAAAACGCGCATGTCTGGGTAGCGCACGCGTCTCGCGTGTTGGTTTCGGTGTCGCGCCGAAACAATCTTTCTTGAAGCGAAATTTTCAGAGGTTGCGTCGCGTTGGAGCAAAGTTCGCGATGGCCAGACACGTGGGACGCGTGCGCTGCCCGGACATCAGGATTCAATCCGGGGAAATAACGGCACTGCCTTGCCGACGACATGGCCGTCCGGCAATTTTCCCCACTCCGCATCTGCCAGTGAGAATCGTTTGTCATTCCCGCTCAAGTCCATCTTCCAATTTAGTTGATCGAAAATTCCGTGCGCCGCTTTCGGCAACACCGGCGAAATCAAAACCGCGATGATGCGGAGGGCTTCCGCCAAATGGTACATCACAGCAGACAAAAGCTCGTTTTGCATCGGATCCTCCGCCAGTTGCCAGGGTGCTGTGTTTTGAACGAGTCGGTTACAATGTTCGGAGATTTCCCCAGGTATTACCAGAGCTAATGAAATAAGAGAGGATTCCATCGCGCGTACATAGATTCTCGGTGAGTTCTCAATTAGCTCCCGAAGGCCCAGTTCTTTTGCGTTTGGCAGCGACATGGGTTCGCCAGATCGAGTCGGCAGGCTAATCGGTTCACCAGCAGGAATCTGTTTTGACTCGTCATTTAGACTAATAGCTGTTGTCCGAAGGCGACCGCTCACATATTTGCTCACCATGCTAAGCGTCCGGTTGAGCAAATTGCCCAACGAGTTCGCCAGGTCGGCATTGTAACGTTCGATTACGCGTTCTTCGCTGAAATCCGCGTCCTTTCCAGTCGCGATGTCGCTCACCAAATAAAATCGCAGCGCTTCGGCGCCGTACTTATCGGCCAGCACAAATGGATCGATAACGTTGCCCGCGCTCTTACTCATCTTCGCTCCCCCGAGATTCCACCAGCCATGAACGAGCAGTTGTGGCATCGCGTCGTTAGGAAATCCGATCGTGTGCAGCAGGATCAGCCAGTAAATGCCGTGCGCCGGGACGAGAATGTCTTTGCCGATGATTTGGAGCGTGTCCTTCGACCAACGATCACGGAATTCCTGCGGCTGCTTCTCGTAATTGTCAGCCTTCGGATCGTAGCCAGCGAAGCTAATGTAATTCGTTAGGGCGTCGAACCAGACGTAATTGACGAAATCTTTGTCGAACGGCAACTCGATCCCCCAGTCGAGCCGTGATTTCGGACGCGAAATGCACAGATCGCCGCTGAGTTTCTCAACAGCATTTCGCAATTCTGTCTGACGAAAATTTGGAATGACTGCGTCCTTTCGATTGTCGAGGTAAGACAAAAGCCAGTCCTTGTGTTGTGAGAGTCGAAAGTAATAATTCTCTTCCTCGCGAAACTCGACTTGTCCCCACTCCGAACCAAATTCGCCATCCGGACCGCGTTCTTTGTCAGTTAAAAATTGTTCCTGACGGACTGAGTAGTAGCCGGCTTGTTTATCCTTGTAGATTTGGCCGGCATCGAATAACCGCTGCAAAATTCCTTGAACGACTTTTTTGTGCCGTTCGCTGGTTGTCTCAGCCCATTCGTCGTACTTCACGTCGAGTATCTTCCAAAGATCGACAAACTTCTGCGTGATCTCTTTCACGAATTCAGCTGGAGGAACACCCGCTTTAGCGGCGGATTGCTGAACCTTCTGGCCATGCTGATCGACGCCAGTTAAGAAGAAGACACTGTCACCTTTGAGCCGATGATAGCGCGCGATGACATCGGCCAGCACTTTTTCATAAGCGTGTCCAATGTGCGGCGGCGAATTCGTGTAATCGATGGCTGTGGTGATGAAAAATGTCTTTGGCATTTGTGCCACAAACTGCCGGACGAATCGTTGTAGGGCAAGCGCCTCGCTTGCCGGTTGTTCGCGTATTCCTATGTTTTCCACTCGCGTTCGCGATACTCGCGAGCGACGGTTGGCTATGAAGAGTTATCTCAAAGTCTTGTTTTCAATCCTGATAGCTGCGATTTGCACAGTGGCTTTCGCGGCAGACAAGCCCAGCTGTCAGAAGACTGGCAAGAATTGCCCGATGAACGATGGTAAAGCGTGCAATTGCGGAAAGAGTTGCACTTGCTAGTAAGCCTGGCGACTTGCTTTGAATTAGCAGGCAATGATTGTCCGTAAGCGATTTGCCACGCGAGTCGTTACAATTTGATCGATCGCAGATGAAGCGCATTCACGATAACAGAAACCGAGCTGAAGCTCATCGCGGCGCCGGCGATCATCGGACTCAGGAGCAAACCAAAGAACGGATAAAGCACACCCGCGGCAATGGGTACACCCAGCGCGTTGTAGATAAACGCGAAAAATAAATTCTGCCGGATATTTCGCATCACGGCGCGACTGACATTGATCGCTTTGACGATTCCCATCAGATCGCCTTTAACCAACGTGATGCCGGCGCTTTCGATCGCTACGTCGGTGCCTGTCCCCATCGCAATTCCGACATCCGCCGCTGCAAGCGCTGGCGCGTCGTTGATCCCGTCCCCAGCCATGGCAACAATCGCGCCTTTGGATTTAAGATCTTTGACGATTTCGATCTTCTCATCTGGCATTACTTCCGCCCTGAACTCATCGATGCCCAGTTCGCGCGCAACAGATTCAGCTGTCCGCAGATTGTCGCCTGTGCACATGATGATCTTCAGATCCATTGCATGAAGCTGACGGACGGCTCCCTTGGTTGTCGGCTTGATTGGATCCGCGATACCCAGAACCCCAGCGGCGTTTCCATTTACCGCAAGCCAGACTGTGGTTTCTGCTTTTTCCTGTAAGCGACGAGCTTCTTTCATCAGCTCCTCAGGAAATCTGACATTCGAATCGGCTAGGAATTTTTCTTTTCCAGCGAGGACTGCTTTGCCCTCGACTTTTCCCGATACTCCGCCACCAGTGATCGACTGAAAATCGGTTACGTCGCGCAATTCAATTTTTTCCTGTTTCGCGCTTTCTACGATTGCCCGTGCAAGCGGGTGCTCGCTCTGAGATTCCACTGATGCTGCAATCCTTAAAAGATCACATTCACTTACGTTGTTCGTCCCGATCTGGGTGACGATTTCTGGTTTACCGGCTGTCAGCGTGCCCGTTTTGTCTGTGACCAAGTGCGTGACTTTTTCAGTGACCTCTATCGCCTGCGCGTTTTTGATCAGGATTCCGGCTTGCGCGGCGCGTCCGACGCCGACCATGATCGACATGGGTGTTGCCAATCCCAGTGCACACGGACAGGCAATGATCAGGACTGAGACAGCGTTCACCAGTGCATAAGCCATCGACGGGGCAGGTCCGACGATCGACCAAACGATAAAAGTAATGATCGCAACACCGATCACCGCAGGAACAAAATAACCGGCTACAGTGTCAGCGAGTTTTTGAATAGGGGCGCGGCTGCGCTGTGCGTCGGCCACCATCTGCACGATTTGCGCGAGCACCGTCTCCGAACCGATGCGCTCCGCGCGCATCAAAAATGAGCGGGTCTGATTTACTGTTGCCCCAATCACTTTCTCGCCTGCCCGTTTGCTTACCGGCATCGGTTCGCCAGTGATCATCGATTCGTCGATGTTGCTCTGACCATCGATGATCACACCGTCGATTGGGACTTTCTCGCCCGGCCGCACACGGAGCACGTCGTCTTTCTGGATTTTGTCCACCGCGATTTCCTGTTCTTGTCCGCCCCGAACTCGGTGCGCGGTTTTTGCCGCGAGGCTGAGCAGTGCTTTCATCGCATGGCCGGTGCGGCTCCGCGCTTTTGCCTCGATCAGTTGCCCCAGCAGAATCAAAGTTGTAATTGCCGCTGCTGCTTCAAAGTAAAGATCGACTTCTCCGTGGCGCCGGAAAGAAGTAGGAAAAATTCCAGGCGCGATCACTGCAACGGCGCTATAAAAATATGCCGCGCCGACGCCCACAGCGATGAGCGTGAACATGTTGAGGCTGCGATTCACAAGCGACTGCCACGCGCGCGCGAAGAAAAAGCCTCCAGCCCAAAGGACCACGGGTGTTGTTAGGCAAAGCTCAATCCACTTGCCGATTTGTTTTCGAACAATCGAATCGATCTCCAAACCGGGAATGACATGACCCATTGCCAGCAATAAGACCGGAATGGTAAGAACTAGCGCGATCCAGAATTTTCGCGATAGCGATTGCGTTTCCCCGTGCTCGTGTTCCTCTGCCCCGATGGCCTTCGGCTCCAGAGTCATCCCGCATTTCGGGCACGCCCCCGGGTGATCCTGCTCGATCTCCGGATGCATGGGGCAGGTGTAGATCATCGGGAGGGGGCTGAGTTGCTCAGGCTGACGTCGTGGGCGGGACTTTCCGAGAGTCGCGCTTGCGATGTCTATAAAATGACGAAGCACGAATGTCGAATGCCGAAGGAATGCCAGTCAATACGGGAAACGAAGGCGCACAACGACGAATCGGCGATGTCGCCGTTTCTCCGTTTCGCTGATTCGTCGCGCCTTACGCCGCCTTGGCGGTTTCCATGTCTTCGGTGTATTTACCAAAGCGCGCTTTACTATTACACCAGGCCCGGTGGTGGAACGCCTGTTGCGCTTTAGCCACGTTCGCCTGATCGCCCTTCCAGGCTTTGAGCACAGGTGCTTGCAACGCGCGCCCGTAGGAGAAGCTCAATTGCCAGGGCAAGTCACCGAACTGATTCATCGCATTGAGATGCTCAGTGGCTTGCTGATCGGTCTGCCCACCGGAGAGGAAGACAATACCGGGGACAGCGGCGGGAACGACGCGTCTCAGGCAGCGCACAGTGGCCTCTGCTACTTCCTGCACTGAAGCTTGTTGGGGACAATCTTTTCCCGAGAGAACCATATTCGGTTTCAGTAGCATCCCTTCGAGTCCAACCCGGTGCTCGTATAGAACGTGAAACACGCTTTCCAGGGTCTGCTGTGTGACTTCGAAATACCGTTCAATCGTGTGTGTGCCATCCATGAGCACTTCTGGTTCGACAATGGGCACCAAATCCCCTTCCTGGCAAAGCGCTGCATAACGCGCCAATGCTTCCGCGTTCGCGTCGATGCATGTCTGCGTGGGAATGTTGTCGCCGATTGCGATCACGGCGCGCCATTTCGCAAAACGCGCGCCAAGTTTTCGATACTCCGCCAACCGCTCGCGCAACCCGTCGAGACCTTCCGTGATTTTTTCACCAGGAAAATTCGCCATCGCCTTGGCGCCCTTGTCCACTTTAATCCCTGGAATGATGCCTTGATCTTCCAGCGCTTTCACGAACGTGCGGCCGTCGCTAGTCTTCTGCCGAATCGTTTCGTCGAAGAGAATTACGCCGCTAATAAATTCGCCGGCGTCCTTCGTGGTAAACAGGATTTCGCGATATGCCCGCCGGTTTTCTTCCGTAGAAGGAACATTGATGCTTTTCAATCGCTTTTCGATCGTCCCCGTACTTTCATCCGCTGCCAGGATCCCCTTCCCCGGCGCGACCAGCTTTTTTGCTATAGACTGCAAATTGTCATCTTTCATAACTGTTTTCTGATGGTTGAGGAGTGAATTATAATCGCCATTATTGCAAATGGCTTGAAGAAATTGCCAACGAAAAAAATGCGTAAGTAGTGAAGGTTCCCAGCCATTCCCGTGGAAAAAGCACGAGAGTAAATGGGAAAGAGCTCTGAACGCTTTTCTTCGACTGACAGTCTAACTTGTGCTATACGAACCTCGATGCTGAGCAGGATCATGATTTCGCTTGTTGCTGCTGTCACGCTGGCGGCGGCTCCCATGGGCTCCGCCGCGCGATCGTGCATCCTGGTCAACGCGCCAAGTCAAAAGGCCTGTCATCCACGTTGCTGTGCCAATATGACGTGTTGTGTCACGTCGTCGAAGAATACAGCTCCTTCGTCGCAGCCCCTCGCCAAGAGTGATTCGGCGTCCGCCACAAACACGATATGCGCCCCGACGGAGTTTGTCGTGCTGCATCAATTAACGGAAGATCGTTCGGTAACCAGAACTGACCTCGCATTCGCGGCACTCTCGCCGCCGCGACTTTCGTTGCTCTGCACTTTTCTTATCTGATCCAAGGACGCTGACGCCCGGGGTGTGCCCATTTGTCGGCATGCCTGGTCATCACGCCCCCGAAGGCTCCTGCTCGCGAAAGCGTTCGGAGTTCGGGGCCAATCGCAATCCTGGATCAAATGAAAACCACAATTTTTTTACTCTTATTAACTACATCTTTATCAATTCGAAACCTGATCGCCGCTAATGGCGGCGAATACGCTGCCACTTCGTCCCAGCTTTCGTTAGGCGAGGTTACGCGCGCCGTGCTGCAGAATAATCCGGCAATTAAAGAGGCCGAAAACCACTGGCGGGCTGCAAGGGAGCGCATTTTACAAGCGAAGGCGTGGGATGATCCGCGCGTTGCCGGTGAGTGGCTCGCGCACCGCTATGTCGATGTGCCACCGAACGCCTTCATGGATCAAACGCTGGCCATCGAGCAACTGATCCCCATCACCGGCAAAAATCTGGTGCGCGGACGTGCTGCAGCGGCCGAAGCGTTGTCGGTCTTTGAAGAAGTCCGACGCGTGCAACTCGATGTGATCGCGAAGGCCCGCGCTACCTACTTTCAACTGGCGAATGCTTATGACCAGCTTGAGATCAACAACAAAAATCTTACCTCGCTAAAACAGATCGCTGATATCAGCCGCTCCCGATACGAAGCGGGTTTAGAGAGCGCGGCGAATGTGCTCGTTGCCGAGACAGATTATAGCAAGCTGCAGGAAGCGCGGCGCGATCTGGAGCGCAATTTGTCTGATGCGCAGTCGCAGTTGAACGCGCTGATGAATCGTGACGCGTTTGCGCCACTGAGCACGCCAGGCACAGCAACTGTTAACCACGCGCATCTCTCTGCGACCAGGTTGCACGCCATCACGCTCGCGCAACGGCCTGAAGTGCAGATGGCGCGCGCGAAGATCGACGGCGAGAAGTCAAAGCTTCAGCTCGCGCACCGCGCATGGATCCCCGACCCGACGCTGATGGTGAAAGGCCAGCGTTACAACGACGCCGCAGAAGCGGTAAGCGAACTCGACGCGGGCGTGTCATTCACAATCCCGTGGGTGAATCCCGGAAAATACTCGGCCGGCGTTCGGGAGGGGCGCGCCAATCTTGCGGCTGCCGAGCAGGGGCTTGAGCGCGAACAAAAGGAAGCGTCGCGGCTCTTACGTGATCAGTTGTCTAAGGTCGAGACGTTTCATCATCACGTAGAACTTTTCCAAGACAAGCTCGTGCCCCAGGCGCAGCAGGCGTTTGAGGCCACACAGCTAAGTTACGAGTCAGGGAAAGCGACCTTTCTCGACTGGATCGGCGCGCAACGCAACCTGCGCGATATCGAAGCAATGGCGCGGGATCATTTGGCGCACTACCAAATGGCTGTCGCTGACTTGGAGGCAGTAATTGGCGCGGATGTTTATTCAGCCAGGCCGCACATATCGAAAGGAGGGAACTCCCGATGAAAATATTTACGAAAAACACAACGCTTTTACTTTCCATCGTCGCCTTGCTTTTTACCGCGACCGCCTGCGGCAGAAAGAGCCCGTCGGGCAAACCGAGCAACGTCGATTACTACACGTGTACCATGCATCCATCGGTGAAATCGCAGGACCCGAAGGGGAAATGTCCGATTTGTTCGATGGACCTCGTGCCGGTGATGAAGAAAGGCGGCAGCGAAGCAACTGAAACTTCGCCGCAGCCGCAAGGAACGAAGGGAGACGGTGAGAAGCAAGGTGGACAGATGCAGGGCATGGAAGGCATGGCTGGAATGCAAGGCAGACATGCCGGGCACGGGGCCCACGGTCCACCGCCCGGCAGCGTGGCGCAAGGAGCGCAGACACACGAATTCGTTGTCCCGGTCGAGAGACAACAGCAAATCGGCGTGACCTACGCCAAGGTCGAGCGCAAGGCGCTGGCTCACACCATCCGCGCAGTCGGCATGATTGTGCCGGACAAAGCACGGAATTGGCAGTTCGTCTCGCGCGTCGATGGTTATGTCCAAAGGCTGGACGTAACCGCGCCTGGCGAGCTCGTCGAAAAAGATGCACCGCTCTTATCCATTTACAGCCCTGACTTGTTCAGCAGCGAGCGTGAGTTCGTCGAACTCCTGCGCATGCGCGATGAAGCGAGATCAAAGGACGCGCGCGAAACACCGCGGCGCTTGATCGAATCGGCGAAACGCCGGCTGCAACTTTGGAACGTTACTGACCAACAGATCGCCGAGCTGGAAAAAACACGGAAAGCTTCCGAGACCCTCACTCTGCTCTCTCCCTTCCGCGGCGTCGTCCAATCGGTGCCCGTCGAGCAAGGCAAAAACGTCAAGGTGGGCGACATGCTCGTAGAAGTCGCAGATCTCAGCGTTGTTTGGGTTTGGGCGGAGTTTTACGAGAATGAATTGTCGATGTTGCAAGCCGGCCAGGAGTTCGCCATCACAACGGCATCTTATCCGGGCGAAATATTCCAAGGCACGATTAGCGTAATCAATCCGTTTCTCGATCCGGCAAAGCGAACGGCACGCGTCCGAATCGATATTCCGAATCCAGATTTCAAGCTGCGTCCCGCAATGTACGTGAACGCGGAGCTCGTGATGCAGATGGGCGAAGGCCTAACGATTCCTGCAAGCGCGGTGATGCCGACGGGCAGCCGCAATATTGTTTTTATCGATAAAGGCGGAGGCAAACTGAAGCCACGCGTCGTGCAACTTGGAGCGAAGTATGGCGACAGCTACGAAGTGCAAAGTGGTTTGCGGGAAAACGAGCGCGTCGTCGCGAGTGCGAATTTTCTGATCGATGCGGAATCGAAAGTCCAAGGCGCGCTGAGCGACTTCGAAGCAGACAACACTACATCGCCCTCTGCGAAGCAATGACCGTCGGAACTTCAGCCGCAGAACCGTCGGTGGCCAAGCGAGAGACGTTCATCGAGCGCGTCATCGAAGCGAGTGCGCGGAATAAGTTTCTCATTTTTATCTTCGCGATCTTCGCGATCGCTGCCGGTATCTACGGTCTCGTCCATACACCGCTCGATGCGATTCCGGACCTCAGCGACGTTCAAGTAATCGTCTACACCGATTGGGAAGGGCGGTCGCCGGACCTGATCGAAGATCAAATCACCTATCCTATCTCCACCGTCTTCATCGCTGCGCCGAAGGTAAAATTCGTCCGCGGCGAATCGATGTTCGGCAAATCGTTCGTTTACGTCATTTTTCAGGACGGCACCGATATCTACTGGGCGCGTTCGCGCGTCATTGAATATCTGAATTCCGTGCGCGGCTCTTTGCCGGAAGGGGTCAACCCCGTCATTGGCCCTGACGCGACTGGCGTCGGCTGGGTTTACGAGTACGCGCTGGTTGACGACAGCGGCAAGCGCGACCTCGCAGAGCTGCGTTCAATTCAGGATTGGAACCTACGTTACGCGCTCGCATCGGTGCCTGGGGTTTCGGAGATCGCTCCAGTTGGCGGCTTCGTAAAGCAATATCAGGTAGACCTCGATCCGAACGCGCTGGTTGCCTACAATATTCCGCTAAGCGAGGTCGTCAGCGCGATCAAGAACAGCAACGCTGATGTGGGCGGGCGCACACTAGAAGTCGCGACAACGGAGTATTTCATCCGCGGCCGGGGTTACATCAAAAAAATTGAGGACATTGAGAACATCGCCCTGAAGGTCGAGAACGGCACGCCGGTTTACATCAAGAACGTCGCGAAAGTTCATCTCGGAGGCGACATTCGGCGCGGCGTGGCCGAGCTGGACGGCCGTGGCGAGACCGTCGGCGGCATCGTCGTCATGCGGTACGGCGAGAACGCGCTCAACGTGATCAATGGAATCAAAAAGAAGATCGAAGAGATCAAACCGTCGCTGCCCGATGGCGTGCGGATCGTGCCGACTTACGACCGCAGCGATTTGATCAAACGCGCGATCAGCACACTTCGCGAAAAGCTGATCGAGGAGAGCATTGTCGTAGCGCTCGTCTGCATCATTTTCCTCTGGCACGTCCGCTCCTCGCTGGTCGCGATCATTACGCTGCCCATCGCCATTATTCTTTCGTTCCTCCCGATGTGGTGGCTGGGTCTGACGAGCAACATCATGTCGCTCGGCGGCATTGCCATCGCGATCGGCGCCATGGTCGATTCGGCAATTATCATGATCGAGAACGCGCACAAGGCCCTTGAGCAGTTTCGAGAAAAACACGGCCGGGAGCCGGACAACCGTGAGCGTTTTGCAGTAATTGTGGAGGCGGCGAAAAGCGTCGGCCGCTCGCTCTTCTTCGCACTACTCGTCATCACAGTGAGTTTCATTCCCGTGTTTTCGCTCACGGCGCAGGAAGGCCGCCTGTTTCGCCCGCTCGCGTTCACAAAAACGTTCTCGATGTTTTTCGCCTCCTTCCTTGGCGTCACACTGGTGCCGGTGCTGATGACGTTGCTCATTCGCGGCAAGATCACACCGGAGAATCAAAACCCGGTGAACCGCTTTTTGATTTGGGCTTATCAACCTTTCGTCAACTTCGTGCTTCGCTATCGCTGGTTTACACTGGCATGCGCGCTCGTCATTCTCGGGCTCACGATTTTTCCGTTCGCCAGAGTGGGCAGCGAATTCATGCCGCCACTTAACGAGGGCACGTTGCTCTACATGCCGACGGCGGTGCCAGGCATGTCGATTACGGAAGCGACGAAGATTTTACAGATACAAGATCGACAACTGAAAAAAATTCCCGAGGCTGTCACGGTGTTCGGCAAAGCCGGTCAGGCCGAAACGCCTACCGATCCCGCGCCGCTCTCGATGTTCGAGACGATCGTCGCGCTCAAACCGCCCAACGAATGGCGCAAGGGAATGACGTGGAACAAGCTGCTCGCGGAAGTTAACGCCAACATTAAAACGCCGGGGATGGCGAACATCTTCTGGATGCCGATCCAAACGCGCACCGAAATGTTGACCACCGGTTTCCGCAGCGTTCTCGGAATAAAAGTCTTCGGGCCGGATCTTGGTGGCATTCAGAAGCTCGGGGTGCAGATCGAGAAAGAACTGGCCGAACTTCCGAATACTCGCAGCGCATTCGCAGAGCGAACCGTAGGCGGATATTTCCTCGACTTTACCGTCAACCGCGAAGCCGCGGCGCGTTACGGTCTGAAAGTTGGCGATGTAAACGACATCGTCGAGTCAGCGATCGGCGGCAAAAATATTACGACTACTGTCGAAGGCCGCGAGCGGTATCCGGTCAACACGCGTTACGCACGCGATTTTCGCCAAGACATCGATGCGCTCAAACGCGTGCTCGTGCCAACACCTACAGGCGCGCAAGTCCCCATCTCGTTATTGGCCGATATCAAATACAAAACCGGACCGCCCTCAGTGCGGAGCGAAAACGGCAAGCTCGTCGGCTTTGTTTTTGTCGATGTGACCACGAGTGACATCGACGGTTATGTGCGTAAGGCGTCGCAGCATCTCAGCCAGCGCCTTCAGTATCCGGCCGGCTACTACACCGAATGGGCCGGACAGTTTCAATATCTCGAGGCGGCGAAGCAGCGGCTCAAGCTGGTAATCCCATTCACGCTCCTGATTATTTTCGTTCTGCTCTATATCAATATGCGTTCCATCACAAAAACGGCGATCGTGCTGTTGGCCGTTCCGTTTTCGTTAGTCGGCGCGTTCTGGCTCCTTTGGCTGCTCGGTTACAATATGAGCGTGGCCGTCTGGGTCGGACTCATCGCGCTCGCAGGTCTCGATGCCGAAACTGGCGTCGTGATGCTCCTGTACCTCGATCATGCCTGGGAGCATTTCAAAGCTGAACGACGCATGAACAACATGCGCGATTTGCACGACGCGGTGATCGAAGGCGCGGTGGGCCGTGTTCGGCCGAAAATCATGACCGTGTGCGCGATTCTATTCGGATTATTGCCGATCATGTGGTCGCCGGTCATGCAAGCAGGAGCCGACGTGATGAAGCGCATCGCGACGCCGATGATCGGCGGCGTTGTCACTTCGGCAATCCTGGAGTTGCTCATCTACCCGGTGATTTACGTCATCTGGCGACGACGCGAATTGCCGGATAAAACTGAAAAGGCCGCGCCGTTTGTTCCTCCTGAGCTCGTTCCATTGCGTCAAATGCGGTCCCGAATGCGTTCGGGATTAAAATGGATCGCGCTGGTCATCGCTATGATCACGATCTTCAGCGTCGGAAACTTCGCGTGGCAAAGACTTCGCCCCGCAAAGACTTCCGGCGCGCCATTCGTTACTCAGACTGTCAACGATCTGACCGTGAACTTGATCAATCGCGAAGGCGGCCTTCGAAAAGGTGACAACGAGGCCATGATCGATTTTCGCGATCGCAGCGGTCAACTTGTCGATGTCGGCACAGTCAATTTCAAGATCGACATGAACATGGCCGGGATGCAGATGCATGGCGGTGCCACAATCGAACCGACGAACACGGCTGGCCGCTACCGCGCGAAAATCAAGATTGATATGTCCGGCGATTGGAATACCAAAATTTCTTTCGACGGCCCGCTCGGCAAAGGCGAAACAAGTTTCTCACTGACTGCGCGCTAACGAGCCTGTGCTGTAGAAAACGTAGTGAATGATAAACCCGGAAAGCCATCGAGCGTGGTCGATCTCTGGGAAAGGAGGTGGTGAATCATGATGATGTGTCCGATGTGGATGATGTGGATTTGGGGCATCGTTGGCATTCTACTTATCGTGTTGCTGATCGTAGTAATCGTGAAGTTGCTGAAAAAATAAACGCGCCAACCAAAAACCGATGAACTTGATTGCTCCGCTTGGCGATGCCCTGTGGATGGCGTTTGCGATGTTTTGGGAAATTTTGTGGCCGCTCATTCTCGGCTTCGGGCTCTCGGATTTGGTGCAGGCCGTTGTTTCCAAGCGAGAGATGAGCCGACTGCTGCCTGACGATGCGCCAAAAACACTGGCGATTGCCTGCGGACTAGGCGCAGCATCATCGTCTTGCTCTTATGCGGCGGTGGCATTAGCGCGATCGATCTTTCGCAAAGGGGCCGATTTCACCGCAGCGATGGCCTTCCAGCTCGCCTCGACGAATCTTGTCGCGGAACTCAGTATCATCCTGATCGTGCTGATGGGCTGGCAATTCGCGGCCGCGGAATTTGCCGGTGGACCGCTCATGGTCGCGATCGTGGCAGTGCTGTTCAAAATCTTTCTATCGCGCAAGCTCGTGCGGGAAGCACGCGCACAGGCGGATAAAGGAATCAAAGGCAGCATGGAAGGTCATGCTGAGATGGACATGAGCGTCGAGAACGGCCGTTCGCTCTGGCAACGTCTCAAGTCAAGCGAAGGCCTCACTGCAATCAGCCACTATTTCGTGATGGACTGGGTATCGGTGTGGAAGGACATTGGAGGCGGGCTACTCATTGCGGGAGCGTTAGCGGCGTGGGTTCCACAGGATTTTTGGAAGCATTTCTTCCTCACGCCCCACCCCGTAGCGGCGGCAATTTGGGGTCCAATTATCGGGCCGCTCGTCGCTGTCATTTCGTTCGTATGCTCGGTTGGAAATATCCCTCTCGCCGCCGTTCTCTGGAATGGTGGCATCAGCTTTGGCGGCGTGATCGCGTTCATCTACGCCGATTTGATTGTCCTGCCAATCATCGACATCTACCGAAAATACTACGGCTGGAAAGTGAGTGGTCTGATTATCGGTGTGTTCTATATCGCGATGATGGCTGCGGCGCTGATCATCGAATTACTTTTCCAAGCGCTGGGTCTCGTGCCCTCACAACGCAACGCGCAAATCGTCGAAGCGTCGATCACATTCAACTACACGACCGTCATGAACATCATCTTTCTGGCGATCGCCATTTGGTTAGTGATTCGCTTTTTTAAAACAGGCGGACCGAAGATCCTGGCTCATATGGCTTAAGGTAGAAGCGGCGAATACCTGATGAAGTATATGCATACCTACGACGCTGGGCTCAACCAGGTCGCGCGATATCATGGAGACTGAAACGCAGCCACTACAAAAACTGAGCGCCTCTGACACCTCACGTGCTGGCGATCTTCAAAAAGCGCTGCTGCTTACTTACATCACGCTCGGCTGGATGACGATCGAAGGAGCGGCATCGCTCCTGCTCGGCTGGGCGTCGAAGAGTTTGTTACTCGAGGCTTTTGGCATTGACAGCGTCATCGAGTTGTTCAGTGCGTTCATTTTGCTTTGGCGACTATGCGTTGAGGCGAGTGGTGTGGTAAGTGCGGAGCGCGCCGAAGAAGTCGAACGTCGCGCTGCGCGTTACGTTGGACATTCACTGTATGTGTTAGTCGCGTACATCGTGCTTAATTCGGGTTATGGATTGTTCATTGCCAAACAAATCACAGACACGTACGAAAGCATCTGGGGTATTCTCATCGGCGCAGTGGCAAAGGTCGGAATGCCGATTCTAGCCGGTTACAAACTGAAAGTTGCAGCTCGCCTAAATTCCGGAGCGTTACGAGCCGACGCAATCGAATCGATCACGTGTGGTTACTTGTCGATCGTCTTGATGGTAGGCTTGGCCGCGACCCGATTGCTCGGCTGGTGGTGGCTGGACAGCGTCGCTGCGCTGGCGCTGATCCCGTTCCTTATCAAAGAAGCTCGTGCTGCTATTTCTGGCGAGCCTTGCTCTGCATGCAACGACACGAGTCTGCGCACCAGCATCCGCGAGCAGGAAGGAAGTGGCTAAAGAGAAGCAAACGAAAACCCTCGCAGGATCTCTCCGACGAGCGTTTCGTTTGTAATCTAGCTGCTATTTCTTACAGCATTCAGTGCCACAGCACTTTTTGCCTTTGCAGCAGTCGCCACCCGCGGGCGGCGTTGCCGTCGCTGTGCCGATGGCTGCTGTCAACGCAGCAATCAAGAGAAGATATTTCATAAGTCCTCCTTTTCGTTTTTGCTGAAGAAAACTCGACGACGCATATATGCGCGGCGAGCCGTCGCTCACGAGAACTCCACGCGTGGCGGTGGAACTGGCGGGCGCTGACTTCGCGCTGAAGCATGCTGAGCAATCTCGCCGATTCGTTCGCCCGCCAAGATAGGATCGAGTAAGGACGCCGCACTTACAACACAAAGAACCACACAACATACCTGGCCCGAACAGCAATTCGAACGCATGGCCGAACTGGATGCGGCCGGCTGCGATTGGCTTCTGCAATATTGACTAGTCGTGACCTGGTAAGCACAACGCTCTGTTGTCGCGACGCTGCGTCAGGCATTTCACTGGGCATTGTCGGAGACAGAAGGCCAACGCTGACGGTAAGCGCGCAAAGTACAACTCGCGCCCGCAGCTTCATCGAATACACCTTATCCCTGGGCGACATTTCGCAAAGAGGATTCTGCAGGCGCAGAAAGGAAGATGGACAATGAACGAACGTTTTGCGTGTATAATAATTGCTGGTTGCTATATGCCTAAATAGGTATATAGATTTGGCATGACACTCCATGATTTACAGAATGCGCTCGAGGCGAATCCGAAGCAGTTCCCGCGATTTGTGTTGCCGGATGGTGATTACATCCCTGCACACGCCCATGTTACTGAGGTGGGGCATGTGGTCAGGAATTTCATCGATTGCGGTGAACTAACTGGAAAAGAGGAAAAGATCCTGCTCCAAACACACGTTGGCGATGACACCGATCATCGGCTTCGCTCAGATCGGTTTGCAAAAATCCTGCAGATGGGAAACCGGGTGATTCCGAGTGCAGACCTTGATGTAGATGTCGAATACGACTGCTGTGTCGTCGCGCAGTATCCAATCGCTGAAGCCGCGCCAGATGGCGAGCACCTGAATCTGATCCTTCAGCGGGGCCGGACGCAATGCCGGACGCGTGAGCGTCGTGAATCCGAAACAGCAGCTGACTGTTGCACCACGTCCGCGGCTTGTTGTTAACTGGGATGGACCTGATCCAAATCTATCAGTGCTTTTGCGATCGGACGCGGTTGCGCATTCTCCATCTCCTTAGAAGATCCCCTCTCTGCGTTTGCCATTTTCAGGGCATTCTGGGTGAGCCACAGGTTAAGATTTCAAAACATCTCGCTTACTTGCGCAGCCGAAGGATGGTGAACACAAAGAAGGAACAGAATTGGGTTATCTATTCGCTACCTCAACAACGGGCGAACGAATTGGAGCGAAATCTGAAATGTTTACAGGACTGCGTTCAAACTGATCCAGTGTTCAAACGCGATGCGGAAAAGTTTTCCAAGCTTGCAAAGAGCTGTTGTAAGCCGCGCAGCGTATTCAGACGCGGCGCAAACCGAAGGAGAACAAATGCGAAAACAAAAAGTTCTGTTCATTTGCGTCCATAACAGTGCCCGCAGCCAAATGGCGGCAGCGCTATTGAATCAAACGTGTGGCGAATTCTTTGAAGCCCAAGTGCGGGGTTAGAACCAGGCACCATCAATCCACTGGTCGTGGAAGCGCTTCTGGAGCTCGGAATTGATATCTCCAAGAACACAACGCAGCGCGTTTTCGATGTTTGGAAGTCGGGACAGATGTTTCAGTTTGTAGTAACAGTTTGTAGCGAGGCCGAGGCTGGAGGGTGTCCTATTTTCCCGGCAGTCACCACTCGGTTGCATTGGCCATTCGACGATCCTTCGAAATTCACGGGGACATACGAGGAACGCTTGGAGGGAACACGTCGCGTTCGCGATGAGATTCGCGCCAAGATCGATTCGTTCTGCGAAGAACATTGCGTTGCGGACAAAGTGTGAAGCGCCTTGCGGCTGAATTCATCGGGACCTTTGCTCTCGTCTTCGCCGGGACAGGCGCAATCGTCATTGACGAAACCACCGGTGGTGCAGTTACGCATGTTGGCGTGGCGCTGACATTCGGCCTGATCGTGCTCGCAATG
>Ga0066655_10000197_pt1 | contig 18952 bp, 19 predicted proteins | sample GraSoiAngelo_104_FD_133942 | JGI IMG/M metagenome (GOLD analysis project Ga0066655, IMG submission 133942) | Grasslands soil microbial communities from the Angelo Coastal Reserve, California, USA - 14_0903_05_30cm | ecosystem: Environmental > Terrestrial > Soil > Grasslands | place: USA... | reverse complement strand
TTCTCGCCAGTCCCAATTGTCGCTAGTCTTAACGCCGGTTTGACCCTATGCTCTTCGCTATCTGCATCGCCGTTCAACGGGTTTTCCGCCGATGACTATCGAGACCTTGCGCCAGGTGCCGTTATTTGAATCGCTCGATGACGCGGCCGCGAAGAAGTTGTGTGAATTGCTGGAAACCCTCGACTGCAAAACCGGGACATTCTTGTTCCGCGCTGGGGATGCGGGTGACGCGATGTACGTGATCGAACATGGGAAAGTCCGGATTTGTGTAAGGGCCACGGATGGACACGAAGTGACGCTTACAGAATTGGGCCGTGGCGATTTCTTTGGCGAAATGGCATTGCTCAATGGGCAGCGGCGCTCGGCCGACGCGGTCGTGGCGGATGGCGCAAGGCTCGCTATCCTCTCGCGCGAGCACTTCCTTTCTTTTATGCGCAGCAGTCCCGACGTTGCGCTGGAAATGCTGACCGCGCTCGCGAATCGGCTGCGGCACACCGATGAACTCTTGCGTCGTAGCGCCACGCGCAACGTCAATGTGGAGGAGGCGGCACAGCTTACACTTGCAGACCGCGCCGCCGACATTATCGCGGAGTTTGGCGGCAGTTGGAAATTCATCTTCGCCGCGGTGCTCTTTTTCAACTCGTGGGTGCTGATAAACACCTGGCTGCTTGCGAACAGGGGCTTCGATGCTTATCCCTACCTGCTACTCAGCACTATGATCAACATGCTTGCCGTGTTGCAAGCACCAATCATTTTGATGTCGCAGAACCGGCAGGCCCACAAGGACCGGCTTCGCTCTGAAATCGATTATCAAATCAATTTGAAGAACGAACTTGCGTTGAATGAGATTCTTCAACGTTTGAAAGTCCTCGAGCAGGATTGTTTGCGGCTGACACAGAAAACCGTTGCGGATCAAAAGCTAGGCGACTCTAAAGCGGGAGATGGTTTCTAAACCTAGGGGCGATTGCCGGATGGCCTGGCCTGATTATTGTTAGCACTTCTATGAAAAAGCTTCGAGTCTTTTTGTTTCTCGCGTCGGTCTTTGTCGTTTTTTTATCAGGCTGTGCAAACCAAGGCCCGAGTCCCGAGCAGCAGGCCCGCGAGGCAGATGAACAAAGGCAAGCTGAGCGACAACAGGCTGATTTTCGAAAGAGTCTTCCGCCGGTGACGAATCCCGGCCGAGACCAGTGAAAACGCCGCTTTCAAAATAGCGGAGTGCGATTAGGTCAATCGAGCAGTCCCTTGCTCGACGCTAAATAATGCGGCCTAGGCGGCATTCTTAATATCGCGTGACGGAGCGCGCGATCCACCGTCTGAGCGATTGTTTAAACCAGTGATGTGATCTAGCCTTTCGCGGAGAGCCGTGTTTAGAATGGAAGATGCCTTCGCGATGGAAGCGGATCCGTTACCGTCTTGAGTGGGTCGGGCTCGTCCTCGCCGCGAAGCTTATCCCGCTGCTTTCCCGGAGGGCGTGCTACTACCTCGCTCAAACGACCGGAGCGCTCATGCCAACCTTCGATCGGCATCATTACAAAGTCGCGTTGAACAATCTCGAGGTCGCGTTTGGCGATCAATTCTCGAAGCATGAGCGGCGCAAAATTGCGCGTAAATCGTTTCAACATTTCGCACGGACGATGGTTGATCTGCTCTGGAGCCCGCGCCTGACGCAGCAGAATTTCGCTCGCTACATCGAGTTGCGGAATTTTGAGGAAACCGCTCGCGGCACCGGATCGGAGCGCAGCGTGATGATCGCATGCTATCACTACAGCAACTTCGAGTGGCTTAGTCTGGCGTGCGGTTTTCTCGATCTGAAAGGCACGATTATCTCGCAGGAATTCAAGAATTCGCTGCTGGATCCAATCTTCAAGAAATTGCGCGAACAATCGGGTCACGAACTCATTCCGCGCGAGCGCGGACTCATCCGGCTCTACAAAGTCTTGCGCCGAAAAGGGCGCACGGCGTTGCTCGTCGATCTGACTGTGCCGCCGAGTCAAGGAGCAGTCGCGATTGATTGCTTTGGATTAAAAACAAGTGTGACTGCAGCGCACGCCTGGCTGCATGAACGCACCGGTGTCCCGATCGTTCCCGCGCACTGCGAGCCTCTGCCGGACGGGCGTTATCGGCTCATTTTTCACCCACAGATCGACATTACTGCCGGGATGAGCCATCAACAGATCGCGCAAGCATGCTGGAATTCGTTTGAACCTTATGTGCGAAAAAATCCAGCGCCATGGCTTTGGATGTACAAACATTGGCGATACCTTCCCGCAAAACCCGACCGACCTTATCCCTTCTACGCAAATTTTTTGCGACCGTTCGAAGACATTGTTGAGCGCGACGAACCAAGCAAAGAGCCACCACGCGGTGAGGCGTGACGGTTCATTGGAGAATGTTGTAGAGGCGGTCTGTCCTCAGCCGCAAATCCTTTCGAATGCGCGTGAGGACACGCGCCTCTACATTACGCGCGATCGATATAAACGATCTCGCCTTGATGAGGCCAATCCTCTGCAAATTTAACCAATCCGGCGCGCACGGGATTCTGTCGAACGTACTCCCATTTTTGTGCGTAACTTTCGTCATTGCGCAATAGATGATCGAAAAAACCGGGCTGCCAAAAAGACGCCTTTGACTGGCCGGGAAATGCTTCCAATATCGCGCGTTTCAAGCCCTTTCCCCAATTACCGAGAACAAAGCTTTGATCGCCACGAACAAAGAAATGCAAATGATCCGGCATGATCACGTATCGGCCTACTGCGACATTGAATTCCTTTATCGCTCGCGTGCCATACAGCATGAGAGCTCTGTGAGCTGCTTTCAAAAAGGGAAACCTGCGGCGATGCAATGTGCATGCGGTGAGGAAAAACAATGGCGCCGTAGGATTGGAAAATATGTGATAAGCGCGGTGGTCGTCCCTTGATCATTAGGTCTGGGTGTGGAGGCGGCTGTGTCAGCTGCAAATCCTTTCGAATGCGCGTGAGGACACGCGCCTCTTGTATCTTGGCATTTGAGCCGTCGTGCTGCAAAACAGAGCGGCTGCGAGATCCTAAGCGCTTCGGGTCGGAGCTCATTGCCCAGACCGTGGTGTAGTTTGATCCACAGCCGCCGTGTTCTTTCGAACTCGAACAGTTACTTGAGCGGTCCCCTCTGTGCGGGATCAGCTCGAATTTACAAGAAGGAGTCTCTCATATGAAGGAGAAAGTTGTCTACTGCGGGATTGATGTGGCCAAGGAGCAACTGGATGTCGCTCTGGGGCAAGAGCGCTGGCGAGTGCCTAATACCAAGGAGGGCATCGCGCGGTTGTTAAAGCGATTCAGCGGGCAGCGGCTCAAGCTGCACGTGATTTGCGAAGCTAGTGGCGGTTATGAAAAAGCCATCGTAACGGCTCTACAAAAGAGCGCTCTGGCGGTCAGCCTGGTGCAAGCTAACCGCGTGCGACAGTTTGCGCGCGCAGCTGGCGTTTTGGCCAAGACCGACCAGATCGACGCTGGCATCCTGGTGAGCTTTGGTATGGCCATGCGCCTGCCTCCCAGCGCTGCGCAGTCGGAGCAAATCGCTCGTTTGCGCGAATTGGATGCACAGCGCCGGCACTTAAGCCGATTGCTTAGCGCAGAACAAAACCGCCTGGCTCAGTTATCCTGTGCAGAGCTGCGCAGCTTGAGTCGTAGTCTCATCAGCAAAGTCAAAAAGCAGATCACCACACTTGACGTGCGCATCACCACCTTAATCGCGCAAGACCAAAATCTCTGCGCCAAGGCACAAAAGCTCACTTCCATTGCTGGTGTGGGCCCTCGCACAGCCACACTGCTCCTGGCCCAAATGCCCGAACTAGGCAGCCTCAATCGGGGTCAAGCTGCCGCTCTGGCTGGCTAGCTCCATTTAACCGCGACAGCGGCTCGATGCGTGGCAAACGAACTATCTTCAGTGGCCGCCGCACTGTGCGCACCGGCCTCTACATGGCCGCTGTAGCCGCCGCACGCTACAACCATATCCTGGCTCCTTTTTATCAACGCCTCTGCGCTGCCGGTAAACCGCCCAAAGTTGCTCTCACTGCCGTGATGCGAAAACTGCTCCTCGCTCTCAATAGCGCTCTCGCTCCAACACTAAACCCAGCTTGAAATCAACACAGTTACTACACCTTTGTAGGCTCTACCGATCGTTCACGACTATTTGCGGCGCGGGCTTACTCACTTCAAGCTGGGCGCTAACCTTTTGAATTTGTGCGGCCTGTTCTTTGAGCTGCGCGGCGAGGACTTCCATTCCTTTCTGTTGCTGCGCGACAGTTGCTTCCAACTCTTGCACTTTGCGGTGCTCCTTGAGGAACTCGTTAAGTAACATCGCGTTCACCGCTTCGTAGCGGACGGTGTAGGGCTTTCCGTCGGCGTCGCGTGTGATCAGGGCTGGGTTCACCTTTTCCACTTCCTCAGCCACGAGGCCGAACTGTGGGACGCCATCGGGGTCGAGCTCTTTCTTATAGTAGAAAGTGACCGGTTTCAGTGCGTGAATAGCTCGGCTCGCTTTGTCCATGCGTTTAATCGTTTCCTTGAAACGCTCTGACGAGGTTGCTACGCCAAGTTTACCGTTGCCGTTTACGACGACTATTGTGCCCGAGATCGCTGCTCCACTGATCCCAGCGATGAAGGTTTGGGTTTGTGTTCCGCTGGTGCCGATGCGGATAGTGTTGGACTCGCCGGCATGACCGAAGTGGCCGATATCGATATTGTTACTGCCCATGGTGAGATTAAGACCGGCTGAGTCGCCCAAGGCGATGTTGTTGCTGCCGGTGGTGTTGTTCAGGAGCGCTCTAACACCGGTGGCCGTGTTGCTGCTGCCGGTGGTGTTGTGATAGAGCGCAGTCCCACCATTGGCCGTGTTGAAGCCGCCGGTCGTGTTGGAAAAGAGCGCTTGATAACCTATTGCCGTGTTGGCGAGGCTCGTTGTAAGGCTGAAGAGCGCGCGATCACCATCAGCGGTGTTTAAGTCGGGATAGCCTCCGTCCGGCGGCAGATACACCGCTCGGGCCGGCGGCGAAAGCGCAAGCCAAGCAGGGGCGCAGGTGAGCGCGACGAAAACAAACCTGCACCGCAAAAACGAAAGGCTAATCGAAGTGCTTGCGGATGGGATTCTCTTTGTGAGCTGAATCTGCTGAGACATAGGGATCTTCTTTCTTCTCCCGGCCCTGGTTTTGTAATTGGAGTGTTGAAACGGGCAAAGAAGCGACCGGGAGGAAACTCCCGTGCCCGATTCACATCCGTCGAAGGACGTCGAGTTTTGAAAAGATCTCATTAATTCGTCAAGCTAAAAAATGATGGCCGTCGCTGCGGGAGCGAAACCATACGGCGGCCCGTCAGTCGTTCCTTATGTGACAGCGGCGGCTCTGCCAGCGAGCGAGCTTGAGCGGGCGTTTGGCACGAGCGCCTTCACATCGCCGCCGGTTGACAAAGTGCCGACAAGCTTTTCCAGTATGGAACGTATGCGACATGTTTCCTTATTCATCTTGCTGGGGGTTGCCGGTGCACTCTCGCTGCTCACTGGTTGCCAAACCGGGCGCGTGACTGCCGGCAAGCCGTACCATGTGACAGCTTATCGTCCCCACGATCCGTCGGCAGTGCGCGTGAGAGTTTCGCTCTCCAAACAGAATGTATATGTGATGGAAGGCGACCGATGTTTGATGGCTGCCGCTATTTCAGTTGGCATCCCGGGCAAGCCAACCCCAAAAGGAAATTTCACGATTTACGCAAAACAGGAACAGAAACGCTCCGGTTCGTATGGGTTTAGCGTGCAGGGCAATCGCATTGTCCCTTCGACCGGGGGCGGGGCCGGACGCTATGTCGGTTATCCGATGGGATATTGGTGTGAATTCGCGCCAGCATATGGGTTTCACCAAGGCTTTGTGCATCCGTACCCGCGTACGCATGGATGTATCCGGTTGCATGGCGAAGCTGCGCCAAAGTTTTACGCGCTGGTGAAAATCGGGACCCCTGTGAACATCGCCAATTCGCAGCCGGAAGATGCGACGCTCGGGCCTAAAGTGCAGCGCGTGGATGATTCCAAAACGCCGGATCCGAGCCCCAGCCTGATGATTACGTCGGCGGCTTTCGAGAAACCGAGCGGGCCACTTCTCCAGTAAGCCTAATTTTGCGGGCGCTGCGCTCGCTTTAATTATGAGCACGAATCTTATTTCCAGCGGCACAACGGCGCGCGAGAAAGTGAATCTGCGCACACCGGACGTGATGGCCGCGGTGCAGCAACAAGTCGAGTCGCACTATTGTAGCGACATTGTCGAGAAGGTGCGCCGCGCGGGTGGGATCATTTCCGTGGGTGATACGACGGTGCGCTTGGCGAAACAATTTGGCTTTTGTTACGGTGTCGAGCGCGCGATTGATCTCGCTTATGCTGCCCGCAAAGTTTTCCGGGATCGCCGGCTCTTTATTGTCGGCGAAATCATTCATAACCAAGAGGTCAATCATCAGATCGCTTCGTTAGGTATCAGGAACCTTACCGGCAAGAACAAGCAGGCGGATATTTCCGATCTCGGTCCGGAAGACGTGGTGATCGTGCCGGCGTTCGGAACGGAACTGGCGATCCAACAGCAGATCAAGGATCGCGGCTGCCAGATCGTCGATACGACCTGCGGCGATGTGATGAGCGTCTGGAAACGGGTCCGTAAATATGCAAGCGAATCAGCTACTTCCATCATTCACGGCAAGGCCGAACACGAAGAGACGAAGGCAACTAGTTCGCGCGCGCTTGGCGATGGCAAAGGACATTACCTCGTCGTTCTGACGCTCGCGGACACCGATTACGTTTGCGATTACATCCGGCAGGGCGGCGACAAGCAGACGTTCCTTGAAAGATTCAAGGGGGCGCATTCGCCTGGGTTCGATCCAGACGTGCATCTGCAAACCGTCGGCGTAGCGAATCAAACAACCATGCTGCGCGGGGAAACGGAGGAAGTGCAGCGGCGAATTCAACGGGCCGTTATCGATCGAGATGGGCCTGAACTGGCGGAGAAGAACTTTCGATTCTTCGACACCATCTGCGGCGCGACGCAAGAACGACAGGATGCGTTGCGCGAGTTGCTCAACGTCGAAATGGATCTTTTGCTTGTCGTCGGCGGTTACAACAGCTCGAACACATCGCATCTCGCTGAGATGGGTGAGGAAAAGCTGCCGACTTATTTTGTACTCAATGCCTCCCGGTTGGTTTCCGCCACGGAGATCAAGCACTACAATTTGCACGAGAAACGCGAAGTCGTTTCACACTTTTGGTTACCGAACGGGCCGGCTGTCATTGGCATCACCGCTGGCGCATCCTGTCCGAACAATTTGATCGAGGAGACATTGATCCGCCTTTTTGAATTGCGCGGGATCTCGCGCCAGCAACTGGAACTCGCAGCCTAATTCAATCCCGCAGGGATGTTAGAAAATTAGCCGGTGGTGCAAGCCACCGATGTAAGTATCGTCACGAAACCGCCGGCCCCGGCAGGGGCGTTGGATTAAATGTAACGTTCGTCGAATTCTACACCGCTGCGGCGCAGCAGTTGCAGATACTCCTCGCGAAACGTGCGCGTCCGATGATGCGCCGCTTGTTGCTCAATGATAACGGCGAACCGCTTGGCATTGGGAAGCGCTGACCGTAAACGCGTCGTAACCTTCCTGCGATGCAAGATCACGGACGCCAATCTCATCGTGCGTCCAACCGGACGAAACGGCCTTCAACTCGCGAAGCACATCAGCAAGGCGGTGCGTCGCGCGAAGGCCGATGAGCAAATGCACGTGATCAGAGACACCACTGACGCTCTCGGCAATTCCATCCGCCGTGCGGATGATGCCACCGAGATAGGCGTGCAATGTGCCGCGCCATGGTAGTTGGATCATAGGCTCGTGATTTTTCGTTCCGAAAACGATGTGATGGCATATGTGGTGTTTGCCGTCGCTTCTGCCAGCGCTTGGTGTGTGTTTCATTACCATACGTCCGGTGGCTTGCGCCACCGGCTAATTTCCCAGCGACCCTTCAGGTCTGCTCACCTGCGTTTTTCTGCATAGACCGCCGCTACAGGCGCGACATGCGAAATAATTTTGTATGCGCGCAATCTGGAAAGGCAGTATCAGCTTCGGGCTGGTTAATATTCCCATCGCGCTTTATCCCGCTACACGGCGCGAGGAACTCAAGTTTCGTCTGCTGCGCAAAAGCGATTTGAGTCCCGTAAATTACAAGCGTGTTGCCGAAAAGGACGGCAAAGAAGTTCCCTGGGACCAGATCGTGAAGGGCTACGAATACGAAAAAGGGAAATACGTCGTGCTGAAAGATGAAGATTTTGAGCGCGTCGATTTGGAAGCAACACAGACCGTCGATATTCAGGACTTCGTCCATGTCGATGAAATTGATCCCATGTTTTTTTATAAGCCCTACTATTTGGAACCTCAAAAGGGTGGAGAAAAAGCCTACGCGCTTTTGCGCGATGCTCTGGAAGACAGCAACAAGGTCGGCATCGCCAAGGTTGTAATCAAGACGCGCCAATATCTCGCCGGCGTAAAACCGGAAGACGGCGCGCTTGTTCTCGAGTTAATGCATTTTGCCGATGAGCTTGCAGACACTGAGAAATTGCATGTCCCAAAAAAGATGGAGGTCGGAAAACGCGAAATGAACATGGCCAAATCACTCATCGACAGCATGAGCTCGAAGTGGGAGCCCGAAAAATATCGTGACGATTATCGGGAGGCGTTGATGGAAGTGATTGAAGAAAAGGTAGAGGCTGGCGGAAAAGAGATTGAAGAGAAACCCAGAAAAGCACCCAAGCCAACCAAAGTGATCGATCTGGTTTCCGTATTGCAGAAAAGCTTGGAGCAAACCGGCGCGAAGAAAAAGACGACAGCCAAATCGCGCAGGAAGCAGAAGCAACCTGCCAAGAAAGCGGCGTGAAGGAGAAAGAACCAGATCTCACCACAGCGCTTGACGCTTTTATTAAGACGTTCAGTTATCCGGCCGATCAGGGGCTTTTGGTCAGGAATCTGCCTCAGCACTCAGTTCATGCGCGTGCAGACCGTGGAAATACGGCGGCGTATTTTGTTTTCCCCGATATCAAGAATCTCGAGGCTCATATAAGCGAGATACCACCAGGAGGCGCGACGCCCACTCATCGCCACACATGCGAGGCATTTTTCTATGTGATTTTAGGCGACGGCTACTCCGAGGTACGCGCGAGCGATAACACAGAGAAGCGCATCGATTGGCAGGCAGGCGATTTGTTCTGCACGCCAATCCACACATGGCATCGGCACGTGAACCGTGATCGCTCGCGGCCTGCTCGTTATCTCGAAATCACCACGATCCCGCTTATGAAATCATTGGGCGATTGGCGGATCGAAGCTGGTTAGCGATTTAACCATCCAACCGGTTTGACGATTTAACGTGGCGAGGCCGTTCCTCATTTTCTTGACAGATCAGATCGAGATCGTTCAGCCTGAACGGCCATGAACTCTCTCAATCGATTTACGGATCCGGCCTATTGTCTGATGCGACTGATCTTCGGCTTGAATTTTGCCAGTCACGGTGGCCAGTTACTCTTCGGCATGTTTGGCGGGATGCCCGGTTCAAATAGCCCGGTTCTTCAACTTTGTGGCTGGATTTGCCTGGTGGGCGGATTTCTGATTGCGTTCGGTCTGCTTACGCGTCTGGCCGCTTTCGTATCCAGTGGGACGATGGCCGTAGCCTATTTTATGGTTCACGCGCCGCACAACTTTTTCCCCATCGCCAACCAGGGCGAGCGCGCTGTCTTTTATTCGTGGGTTTTCCTGTTTATTTTCTTTTACGGCCCGGGACGCTGGAGCATCGACGCGATGATCGGCAAAGGAAAAGCTGCCCCACCTGCGAGTGCAACGTAGCTAAGATCGACATCTTCGTTGGCAATGGCCTGGCTCAATCGTTACGCGGATGCGATTTACTGCTTCGTGCGTCTAACAATTGGGCTGATGTTCGCCTGTCATGGCGGACAAAAAATTTTCGGGTTCCCACCGAGCGAACGTGGCCTCGCTACCAATCCGACCGGGCTAACCGTAGGATGGATTGAACTGAGTTGCGGTTTTTTAATTGGCTTTGGCTTGTTAACGCGGCTCGCGGCATTTATCGCCAGCGGTGAAATGGCTGTCGCATACTTCCTGACTTCGTTTTCTGGCAAAGTGATCGGCCATGCGCCGACTGCGTTGGAGCGGTTTCTCCCGATTCTTAACAAAGGTGAGCTGCCAGTCTTGTTTTGCTTCATTTTCTTCTTCACAGTTTTTTATGGTCCCGGTCGCTGGAGCATTGATGCGTTGATGGGCAAAAGATCGACATCTCTGTCATGAAATGCGTCATCTGTGCGCTCGTTTTTATTTTTGTCGCGCAATCGCTGCTTGCTCAAGAGTTCAAGGATTTTGGGAGGGAACGTTTAAACAGTTCCCCGCGCCATGGCGAGTGGGTCGATATCAAATCGGGCGAACGCACAATTAAGGCGTTTGTTGTTTATCCGGAGCGTAAAGACAAAGCGCCGGCGGTGCTGGTCATTCAGGAAATTTTTGGGCTGACCGATTGGGTTCGCAGCATGTGTGATGAGCTGGCTGAGAATGGCGTCATCGCGATTGCGCCCGACTTTCTCAATGGCCAAAAGTTTGAAGATGCCGATGGAGCGCGCAAAGCGATGATGGCGGTGACGCAAGAACAGGTCAAAACGGTTCTCGACGCGACCGCCGATTACGCGCTCAAAATTCCGGCGTTCAACGGCTCGCTTGCTGTGTGTGGATTTTGTCGGGGCGGGGGATGGGCGTTCATGTACGCGAACATGAACTCGAAATTGAAAGCGGCTTATTCATTTTACGGCGCGCCGCCAGAGTTGCCGGAGCAAGTCGCGAACATTTCGTGTCCGGTTTACGGTTTCTATGGCGAGAATGATGAGCGGGTAAACGCCGATATTCCCAAAGCGGAAGAGTTAATGAAAGTAGCTGGCAAAAAATATGAGCCGGTGATCTACAAAGGCGCCGGTCACGGCTTTATGCGTTCGGGTGAGCCGAGCAACCCAAATTTTCGCGAAGGCGACAAAAAAGCGCGTGACGAGGCCTGGGCGCGCTGGAAAAAACTGCTCACCGAGCTGTGAAAATTGGTAGGGACAGCGCGCTGCGCTGTCCGCGGACGTCGCAGCGCGAACGTCCCTACCGCAATGAAGCTGCCAACACGTCGACGATTACCACATCGCGTACCGCTGTGGGTCGATCCGAGTAAAGCGCACTATTTCATTACAATCTCGTGCAAACAACGCGGACAGAATCAACTCGCACGTCCAGCGGTCGCGCACCGCATTTTCGAAACCGCCAGATATAGGAAACGCGCAGCGAATTTGGTACGCACGTCTCGTAATGCTGATGACAGACCACGTGCACCTCCTGCTCTCGTTTCCAGAAACTGAAAAGCGAATTCAGTGAACCGCATCAGGCGCTCGGTTCATCTTTCGGTGTGCTCCATTGCCTTCTCCAAAAAATTGGCTACCGCGACGGTGTCGAAATAGAACATTTGTGCACGTGCGAGCTTTCCTTCGCGGACTTGATAAAGGCCTAACACGTCGCCATCAAAGCGATCTCCTGAGCGACTCAGTCCGCGTTGTCTCCAAAGGACTACAACCTCATCTTCGTTCGCAGCTACAACACGTGGATCCATTCGCCGCTCCTGCTCAGTCGGCTGTAGCGGGTTCCATGTTTCGGTCCAAGTTCTGCTCTTGCCCGTGCCGTACGGCAGAGACGGCGGCCAGTGAATTTCGAAATCCGGATGCAGAAGCTCGGAGAATCGTTGATCGTTTCGCTGCTCAATCGCGCTAAAGACACTAAGGAGCAGCTTTCTGTTTTCCTCGATCCTCATAGCTCGCGACGTCGACTATTTCACACCTTCTAACTCATCAGCGAGGGCGCCTGCATCATAAACTTTGCGCAATGCCTCAGTTATGGCGGCGGAATCGACCGAGACCGCGCGCGCTTGTTTGTCCGTGAAAATACAGTCGAGCACGAGTGACTGAATGTTGCCGTCGAAAATGATGCCGACAAATTCATTGGCTTTGTTTACCACTGGACTGCCGCTGTTCCCGCCAATGATGTCGGCGTCGGAAACGAAATTGAATTTTGTCGAGAGATTGAGGTTGGACTTCTTATCGATCCAACGTTGGGGAAGGTCGAACGGCGGCTTGTTGTCGTGCTCGGCGGAGCGCTGATATAAACCGGCGAAGTCGGTGAATGCAGGGACCTGTTTTCCGTCCTGCTCATATCCTCGCACCGTTCCATAGGACAAACGCAACGTGAAAGTCGCATCTGGATAACTGCCTGTGCCTTCAATGGTAAAACGCGCTTTCGCGATTTCTGAATACGCTTGCTTCTTGATTTCTTCCTGTGCGTCGTGAATCTTTCGCGCATCTCTCGCCGGCGTGTCGACAAGGCGAGCGAGATCGATCATCGGATCATGCGCAGCTTGTAGTGCGGCGGCGCCCTTCGTGTAGAGATTTTTCCGAACGGCAACATCTTTCAGCTTTGTCCCCGTCACCAAGTTGACCGCACGCGCATGTGGCGACTTTCCGGCCAGCACCTTCTGCACGAGCGGATCGTTCGCCCCAAATTGCGACGCAAAATCGGTAAGCGAGTCCGTCAGGCGCAATGTTTCGTAATCGTCGTAAACCGGCTCGGTTGAGAAAAGCTCCAGCTCGAGAGATTCCTTTGCGCTGTCGCGAAATTCGGGAATCCGTTCGCCATTCGGCTTGGCGCGTTCGTCGATCACGCGCGTCAGCAACCGCGCGTATTTAAATAGATTTCCGGAGAACGCTCGGGGTCCACGATAACCAACGCTGATCGGCCGCTCCTGTTCGAGGTAGTTGTACATCGGCGCATTTTTGGCAACCTCGGCCTGCGCATTTTTGATTCGATCGAAGGCGGCGCCTGTTGAACCTAGCTTGGGATCATTCGTGACCGCGTCGCGCAGTTTTTGTTCACGCGCTCGGAGCAATAACCAAGTCTCCGGGTCGAGCAGGCCGGCGAGGTAGCCGTTGTACCGTTTCCGGTTGTTTTGGTCGCCGAAAAGATCGTCGCGCGCTCTTCTCGCGTTTTCGAATGAGCGCGCGCCGTAAGCTAGCTCCAGCACTTCGCGCCGGTTAAACATCCGCAAGAGATAAGGCAGAAACCGGTCGCGCGTGCCGGCCAGTTCATCCAACGTGAGTTGCCGATCTGTTTTTCCCGGGCTGCCGCTCACGAATGTCAGCTCGCCGTCGCTCGTTCCGCGCGAATTCCACTTTAGGAAATCGTCGATCTTGCCCGGCTGACCATTTTCGTAAACGCGGAAGATGCAGATATCGAGATCGAAGCGCGGATATTCGAAATTATCTGGGTCGCCGCCGTAAAAGGCCATTTGCTGTTCCGGCGCGAAAACGATTCGCACATCATCATAGCGTTTGTAACGATAAAGATGATACGCCCCGCCTTGATAAAGCGTCACTACGTCGGAACGTAGCCCGATTTTTTCTTTGCTCTCCTTCTCAATCAGCGCAATCGCGTTGCCGCGTGCAGCCGAAGCCTGATCGGGGGTCATCCCGGACTTCACCGCGGCACTTACTCGAGCGGTAACGTCTTCGGTAGAGATGAGCACGTTGAGCTCGAGATCGGCACACTTGATTTCCTCCGTGTTGGTTTTCGCGTAAAAGCCATCTTTCAAATAGTTGTGCTGCTCGCTCGAAGCTTTTTGCAGCGCATCCGCACCCACGTGATGATTGGTAATGCAGAGCCCGGTCGCGGAAACGAATGAGCCGCTGCCGCCGGAATTGAAACGGACACTCGCTTTTTGCAGATGCTCGAGCCATCGTTGCGTCGGCTCGAACTTGTATTTTTCTTTCAGCTGCTCGAGCGGTGGCGCACTGAAAAGCCACATCCCTTCATCGGCACGCGCGGATGGATTAAATGCGACGGCGAGAACGAAAAGCGAAACAGCAAGAAACGTACGAAATACCTTGAGCATGCGCGCATCATAGAGCGCAGTCGCAAAGGCAACAAGTTTGTAGGGGGAAGCTGTCAGCTCGTATGCATTTAGCGCCAAGGGCGCAGTATTAACGCAAGCCTGGGGCAGCGCCCCAGGATTCGTGGAGCCTCAAAGTGCCAGCGCTGAAAGCGCGATTCACTTCGAGGCGCGTTCGATGCATGATTTGCGTCATGCCCCAATCACTCAGTCAGTAAGGTTATCCTTCACCTCGTCTTTAGCACGAAAGATCGCGAGCCTTGGCTCGATTCAAACGTGCGGCCGCCCGTGCATGCTTATCTGGCAGCAATCTGTCGGGACCTCGGCGCCGAATTCGTGCGCATCGGTGGTATTGCGGATCACGTCCACATTGTCACAACGTTGCCGCGAACTCTTTCCCAAGCTGATTTTATCAGCAGATAAAGAAAGCGTCCTCGAAATGGATCAAAAGACTTGACGCTCGCTATCGCGGCTTTTTCTGGCAGCGCGGATATGGCGCGTTTTCGGTGAGCCTCAGTCAGCTTGAGGCCGTACTGCAATACGTTGAGGCACAACAAGAGCACCATCGCAACCGCACGTTTCAGGAGGAATATCGCGAGTTGCTACACAGGCACGCCGTTGATTCCGATGAGCGATATGTGTGGGATTGAGAACCAAGCACTTGGATTGAGTCGCGCTTTCAGCGCTTGTTGGTGGTTAATCGAATCCCTGCGGCGATGCCCCAGGCTAAAGCTGACATACCGGCTTTGGCGCTAAACACGGCCGTTAGCTTCCGCTACAGCGTTCCCCATGTAAGTTCCAGCGATGTTTCGGACCAAGCGGCGAAAAATAGAGCGACTCGATTTCATCCTCGCGGGGGCGCAAAAATCGGGGACAACAGCGCTGCATTATTTTCTCGAGAAACATCCGAACATCGCCATGGGCGACCAGCAGGAGATGCATTTTTTCGATGACGAAGAAATTTTCTCTGGCTCCGTCGATTACGAATTGCTCCACGAACACTTCCCGCCAGTGACTCCGTCAACGATCGCCGGCGAATGCACACCGATTTACATTTATTGGAAACCAACCATCGAACGGATCTGGAAATACAATCCTAAAATCAAGTTGCTCATCATCCTGCGAAATCCAATCGATCGCGCGTTTGCGCATTGGAACATGCAACGCTTCAGAAGGCGCGAACCGCTCGATTTCCTGGAGGCGGTGAAAGAAGAAAAGAAGCGTGCAAAAGAAGTGGAGCCGCTGCAATCCCGACGATATTCCTATGTCGATCGCGGGTTTTACGCCGAGCAACTCGAACGGGTCTTCAAATTCTTTCCGCGAGAGCAGACCAAGATCGTCAAGTTCGACGAATTTCGGGATAAGAAACCTGAAACGTTGGATTCCATCTTTCGCTTTTTGAATGTGAACCCCGTCTTTTCATCGCGCGACAAAGACAGGAACATTGTTCCTTACGAGCGCGAAATGACAGTCGAAGAAAGAAAACATCTTTATAAAATCTTTGCGGATGCCATCGCAAAGCTGGAGCAAATGCTCGGCTGGGATTGCTCCGATTGGAATTATGAATCCATTGCAATCGGGAAACCAAGACCTCTGGAATAACCACAGAGGCGATCAGTGAAGCAATTGTGTAGCGGCGCGTGTCTCACGCTCGATCTCTAAAATTTTGCGGTTGAGACAGCCACCTCTACACGATTTTGCAATTAGCGATCACGCTTTAGCGCGTGGATTCTTTCTGCTTGACAAGCTGGCGCCATTTTTTCAAAACTCAGCGTTGCTAAACGGATCTGAATCAGGCGAAGGACATTTTCCCGGTGGGTTCTTCGCCCTTTCCGGACCCGGACGCCGCAGCGCGGCGTCCCTACCATTTAGATTTGTTGAATTTCGGACGCTGAGTCGGATCGGCTGCGAGCAGCGCCTTCCAACGGCGAATTCGCGCGCCTTGCGATAGGAAACAAGCGCGTAGTTCCTTCGTAAAAAATGAAGAGCCGTCGGGTCGCCGATTAAATTCCAGAAGGAGGCGTCCATGTAGATTGAGAAATCGCGTTCGGATATCGTTGATGAAAAATTCCCAATCGGCAGGTGTCCATTCGAGCCATTCTCCGTTTTCTGTACGTGATATCCGGTGAAAACAGACGCGATGGGCAGTCACGAGATCAAATTTCTTTCCGAGCTCAGGCAAGGGCGTTTGCGGATTGATTCGGGCGATCGCGCGGCGAACATCGAAGAACTGAGTTGTGCCGCGGAAGAAAGGTTCGTCGTCTGGGTCGAGGCCGAGTCCCTCGTGGCCGAAGAGCCGACAGAGGTAGAGAAAATAGCCCGGCCCGCAGCCAAGATCGAGAATATTCAGTGGCGCGCAGCGGTCGAGCCAAAGATCCTGGATGCGCTTAACATTGACGCCGATCCAGTAGTCTGCGTCTTCGTACGCGTTGATCTTTCGCGCGTTGGGCCGGTAGGGATACCGCTCCCGCAACCTTTCTAATTCGGCCCGATCAATCGTGGCAAGAAGCCGCTGAGAACTTACCGGATGCGTCCAGCGACAGACGTGTTCCCAAAGGCTTTCCACCGTATCGAAAGAAAAGAGCTTTTGGACCTTGCGCGAAAGTTGCACCCCGAAACGATGCAGCGAAGTGCACGACAGACAAGGTCGGAACCGCGATATGCCTTTGCTATCCGCCGAATACACGATCCATGTCAGAGTGGGAACTGATCACTTACGTGTTTCCAAGATGGAGAAACTCGGCAACATGCAGGATATCCGGATGGCTGTGTGAAATTCCGAGCGCGCCTTCAGTCACATCCTTGAACGGGTCATTCCAGCCGCCGATTGCGACCGCGCGTAAAACGAGTGCGAGCCAGATGTAATTCAGTACGCGTAATCTTGTAGCCGGGGATCATCGACCGCGGCCAGCCGATATTGTGATTGCCTTCTCGAAGTTTTTCCCAACACACTGGTCGCCATGAACGAATCCGTTACTCAAATCAAAGATACGACGGGAAACCCCGCTCCGCTGGGGTTGCTAGGCTTTGGCATGACCACCGTATTGCTCAACCTGCACAATGCCGGTTTCTACGAACTCAATAGCATGATTCTGGCGATGGGGATTTGTTATGGGGGCGCTGCGCAAATTGTCGCCGGTATCATGGAATGGAGGAAAGGCAACACGTTTGCCACGACCGCGTTTCTTTCCTATGGATTGTTCTGGCTCTCATTGGTCGCGCTGGTTCTTCTGGCAAAATTAGGGTGGGGCGCGCCCTCGAATGACACGGCAATGGCCGCTTACCTGGCGATGTGGGGATTGTTCACCGTCGTGATGTTTATTGGCACTCTGCGGCTCAACCGTGCGTTGCAAGCCGTGTTTGGCACACTAACGATTTTGTTTTTCATGCTCGCAATTGGCGATTTCACCGGCGCGAGTGCGGGCTTTAAACATCTCACCGGCTATGAAGGAATCGTCTGCGGTTTTTCCGCGATTTATGCCGGGCTCGCGCAGGTGCTCAATGAGTTGTTCGGCAAAACTGTGCTCCCGCTCGGCCCAGTGAAAAAATAATCGGGTTTTCGATTTACTGTAGTGGCAGGCGTGTCGCCTGCGAAGGTAAGCGGTTGCAGCCGGCACGGCTGCCTCTACAAGCTCGACCGTCGACTATCTTTGCTTCAATAAACTCGCGGCAAGTTTCAACGCAGATTCGCTTTTACCGCCGAGCATACGCGCGATCTCTTCCTGGCGCGCTTTCCCGGTGACCTCATGCAAATTAGAAAACGTGCGGCCGCGCGAGACCTCCTTGGTTACAACAAAATGGGAAGAAGCCGCCGCAGCAACTTGCGGAAGATGAGTGATGCAAATCACCTGATGGTCGCGGCCCAATGTCTGCATCTTGGCGCCAACAGCGTGCGCAATTTCGCCTCCCACGTTCGTGTCGATTTCGTCGAAAACGAGTAATGGGATTGCATCGTGCGCCGCCAGCGCAGATTTAATTGCGAGCATGAGGCGCGAGATTTCACCGCTCGATGCGATGGCCCGAAGTGGTTTGAGCGGTTCCCCCGGGTTCGGCGAGAAAAGTAATTCCACAGCGTCGAATCCATTTGGGCGCGGTTCATCGAGCGCAGCGAGCTTTGCTTCGAATTCAGATTGGCGAAACCCGAGATCGCGCAAGTTGCGCCGGATCGTTTCGGAGAGTTTCGGTCCAGCCTTTACTCGCAGTTTGCGGAGCGCGGTTCCGGCCTGGTTCATTTGCGCGCGGACATTCTGGATTTCCTTTGCGAGCCGCTCCAACTCCGCGTCGCGCCCTTCAATTTCCCGCATCCGTCCCGCCGCCCGCTCGCCAAACGCTATCACTTCGGCAATTGAACCGCCATATTTGCGCTTCAACGTTTCGAAGAGCGAGACGCGCTGCTCGAGCGCGGCTAGCTGTTCAGGATCGAGATCGAGCTTTTCGGCATAAGTCGAAAGCGACCGCGCAATCTCGGAAAGCTCAACCACGCTTACAGCATGGGCGGAAGAAAATTGCGCGATTGAGTTGTCGATCTTTTCCAATTCGCGCAGGAAGCGCTGAGTCTCGGCGAGCTGAGACAGAACGGAATCGTCTGCTTCGGACAGTTTGTTTGCGACCGCGTTGGCCAGCTCGATCAGCCGTTTGCTGTTGTTGGCCAGTTTGTAGCGATTCTCAATTTCCTCTTCTTCTCCAGCGACCAGATTAGCCGCGGTTATTTCGTTAGTCTGGTGGCGAAGAAGATCGAGCTCCTGTTCGCGCGCCGTCTCTGCCGTGTTGAGCGCGGTATGCTCTGCAAGCAGCGTCTGTAATTGGCGGTAATGCTTCCGATATTCGTCGAGCTGCTCTTCTGCGCGCGCGAACGAATCGAGCAATGGCAATTGCGTCGCGGGCGCAAGCAAAGATTGGTGATCGTGCGGTCCATGGTGAGCGACAAGACCGTCACCGAGAT
>Ga0066655_10000168_pt1 | contig 19674 bp, 14 predicted proteins | sample GraSoiAngelo_104_FD_133942 | JGI IMG/M metagenome (GOLD analysis project Ga0066655, IMG submission 133942) | Grasslands soil microbial communities from the Angelo Coastal Reserve, California, USA - 14_0903_05_30cm | ecosystem: Environmental > Terrestrial > Soil > Grasslands | place: USA... | reverse complement strand
TGTGCGACCGGTGCGAGAGCGTAGTGGAGGCGAATAAAAGCCGTGCCGCACACGAGATTACCGAATGACTCCGCGACAATCGGTTATTGTCATGTCGAGCGGAGTCGAGACGTGTCTTATTCGTAGCGGCGGTTCACTGAACTGCCCGGGCGATTGGGTCAATCGCCCCTACCTACGCTCCGCTCGGAATGACAGGGGATCGGGATGAAATTTATCTTCTTTCTCTCGCTGCCGCTATACGCGCTCGATCAATGGACGAAACAGCTGGTCCTGCGGTTTATTAGCCCAGACGCGCCGCACACGGTGATATCGGGTTTCTTCAACCTGGTTAACGTCACAAACACCGGCGCAGCCTTTGGTTCCTTCAGGAACAACAACACTTTCTTCATCGCAATTTCATCTGTCGCGCTTCTCGTTGTTCTAGCCCTCCTCGTGCGACGACGGTCGTCCGCTCTTTGGTGCGATATGTCACTTGCGCTTCTACTCGCCGGCATCCTGGGAAACGTTACCGATCGTCTTCTTTATGGGCACGTGATCGATTTCCTTCTTTTCGATTTGCACATTCCATACGCGCATCCCTGGCCGGCGTTTAATGTCGCCGATTCATGCATCTCAATTGCAGTCGTCTTGTTTATCATTCATTCATTTTGGCAAGGTAAAGGCGCGCCTAAAAGCAGGGGCGATTGACCTCAATCGCCTGCGCTCGCAAGATAGATGGACGGTTCGGTGAACCGCCCTCACCCAATGAAAGCTTCGCCGATGGAAAAAACCGCGCGTGAAATTGCCGCCCATTTGCGGGAAAGCGGTCATATTGCGTATTTCGCGGGGGGATGCGTGCGCGATATCGTCCGGGGCCAGACCCCGAAAGACTTCGACATCGCCACGGATGCCAAACCGGAAAATGTTCAGAAACTTTTTCCGCGCACCTACGCGGTTGGTGCGCATTTTGGTGTGATCCTGGTGTTGGAAAACGGTTTCCAATTCGAGGTCGCGACCTTTCGCTCAGATGAGGCGTATATCGATGGAAGGCACCCGAGCGCGGTGCACTTTTCATCTCCCGAGGAGGACGCAAAACGCCGCGATTTCACGATCAACGGAATGTTTTACGACCCGGTCGCGGAGGAAGTGATCGATTTCGTGGGCGGCCGCGCCGATATCGCGGCGAAATTGGTGCGCGCAATTGGCGATGCGGCGCAGCGTTTCGCGGAAGATCGGTTGCGCATGCTGCGCGCGGTGCGTTTCGCCACGGTGCTTGGTTACAAGATCGACAGTCAAACGTGGGACGCGCTGGTGGCGAATGCGGCCTCGGTCAATAAGATCAGCGCGGAACGAATTCGTGAAGAGCTGGCGCGCATTTTTCTCTCGCCAAACAGAATGCGCGGCTGGGATTTGCTCGATTCGAGTGGGCTAATGCGTGCCATTCTGCCCGAAATCGACGCTATGAAAGGTTGCAAGCAGCCGGAGCAATTTCATCCCGAAGGCGACGTTTTCGAGCACACGCGCTTGATGCTGCAATTTCTTCCAGAGAAAGTTTCTGTGCCGCTCGTTTTCTCTGTGTTGCTTCATGATGTGGCGAAACCGCGCACGGCAGTTGTCGATGAAACGGGGCGAATCCGATTCAACGGCCATGATCGCATTGGCGCAGAAATGACCGAAGAAATCATGAGACGTTTGCGGTTTTCCGGTGCTGAGATCGACGCCACGGTCGAAATGGTGCGGCAGCACATGGTTTTCAAGGACGTCCCGAAAATGCGGGTGGCGAAATTAAGGCGTTTTATGGCACGACCAACTTTTGATGACGAGCTCGAGCTGCATCGGGTCGATTGCGAAGGCAGTCATCGCATGCTCGACAATTACGAGTTCCTCCTCCGCAAACGCGACGAATTTGCGAACGAGCCGATTGTTCCACCGCCGCTGGTGCGCGGGGACGATTTGATTGCACTTGGTTTGAAGCCGGGCCCAAAGTTTGGCAAAATTTTGGAGGCGATCGAGACGCGACAGCTTGAGGGAAATCTGCGGTCGCGCGAGGAAGCGCTCGATTGGCTGAAGCGTGAGTATGCTCGGGGCGACAAACGTTGAGTCGCTAAATCGTTTTCAACGTCAAACATCGAACATCCAATGAGAATTCTCATGATCAGCGCAGAAGGGCCACCGCTGCAGCGGGCCGGGGCGCTAATTGAAGTGATGGATGCACTGCCACGCGAGTTGCGCGCGCGGGGGCACGAAGTCAGCGTAGCACTCCCGTATTATCGGGAAATTCGAGAGAACACCGTATTCAAAGAAGAGGACGCCGGCGTAGCTGTCGATGTACAAGTGGGCGACAGAACTTACGTCGCCAAATACCTCGAGGGGCGGAGCGCTAGCGGGGTGCAGTTATTTCTGATTCGTTGCGACGAGTTTTTTGATCGCGCAGGAATTTACGGTGAGCGAGGTCAGCCCTACGAGGATAACGCGGCGCGGTTCATTTTTTTCTGCAAGGCAGCATTGGAACTCGCACGGCGATTGACGCCGTCACTGCAAATTCTGCACGTGCACGATTGGGCGGCCGCGCTGGTGCCGGTCTTTGTGCGCGCGCACCGCTTGCCGTTCGCAACAGTGCTGACGATTCATCACGTCGCCGACCAGGGCAGTTTCTGGGGACTCGACTTCAACCTCACGAATCTACCGGAGCGATTTTTTACTCTGCACGGCATAGAGTTTTTTGGACGGCTGAATTTTCTCAAAGGCGGAATTCTCTACGCCGATAAGATCACAACGGTAAGCGAACATTACCGGCGCGAAATACAAACGGCGGCCGGTGGCCACGGTCTCGACGGCGTGCTACGCGAAAATGCCTATCGCCTCACCGCGGTTTTGCATGGTGCGGATTACCAACGTTGGAATCCGGCGTCCGATCGTCTCCTCCCGGCGCATTATGACGCGAGAAGGCTTCGGGGAAAACAGGTTTGTCGTGACGCGCTGGTGAAAGAAATGGAGCTCGCGTCTGCGCCGCGTGGTCCGGTCTTTGGCATGGTAACTCGTGTCGTCGAGGAAAAAGGCTTCGAGATTCTTATGCCGCTTCTTGATCGACTTCTTTGGGATGACGTCCGCATGATCATTCTCGGCGAAGGTGACCCGGCCTATGAAACTGCTCTTGCCATCGCGGCGAGAAAATTCCCAGGCAAGTTCGCATACCAAAAGGATTACGACGAGAAACTCACGCACCTGATTGAAGCAGGCATGGATATCAGCCTGATGCCGTCGCGGTTCGAACCGGCCGGTTTGAGCGGGATGTACAACTTGAAATATGGTGCTCTCCCGGTTGCGCGGGCAACCGGCGGCATCCGGGAGATCATCGAGGATTACGATCCGACAATCGATCGCGGTTACGGTTTCCTTTGTTACGAATATTCAAGCGAAGCCTTTTGGGATTCGATCAAACGCGCGCGGGAAATTTATCGCGACCGCAACGTGTGGGCGAAGCTGATGAAACGAGCAATGGCGCGCAATTTTTCTTGGGATGTTTCGGCGCAGCGTTACGAAGAGCTTTATAAGGAACTTGTCGGGACGACCGACGAAGTGGCGGCTTAACGCGTCTCAAGCGAGCCGGCGTGTGGGTGGATCGAGCGTTCCGCGCTCAATGTTACATGACTGCAGCGAAGCCGCATATTAACTAGCATCATGCGAACGGAGTGCCCGATCCGTCAGGGTTGTCGAAATAGACGTTCACAAAGTTGCCGCGAATAAAACCGAGCACGGTGTCGTCAAAGTTTGCCACCCAAACCAGCATAGACGACCCGGACACAATGCGATCCGAGATTGCCCTCGCCCACAACCGGACAAGTTCTTGCAATCTCGAGAGCTTTCCGATCTCCTCAGCGCTTCCTACTGATGACATGATGACTCATTCGTGGTCGCTGCTCAGGCCTTTGCTCGCGGGATTGATCCTGACCTTGCTGCAACTTGCAATGGCGGTGGGCCTGCTTGCGCCAGAAGGGTCTGCTTCAAATCGCTACTCCACGCTTCTCCAACACGATAGCTATTGGTTTATGAACATCGTCGACCGCGGGTACCAGACTATTGTCCCACCCGCTGATCACAAGGTAATGGAAGTATCGAACGTCGCATTTTTTCCCGCCTATCCTGCGATAGCTGCTTTGTTTCGCTATGGTCTCAACATCGACACCGGCACTGCCTTGCTGATCGTGGCTCAGCTCGCTGCCTGGGGGTTCTGGAGTTATTTTTTTCTCTTTTGCAAGCGCTGGAGTATTTCGCCTGCGCTCCAGGTTTGCGGTTCAATGTTGATTCTCACCCATCCCGCCGCCTTTTTTCTGATTGCCGGCTACTCAGAGTCGCTTTTTTTGATGGCATTGCTGGGCTTCATTTATTGGAGCAGCGCGCAGGGTCGCGCCGTCAAATTCTGGGCCGCTTTACATGGCATTGTGATGTCGGCGACGCGTATTGTCGGAATCGTGTGTGCGGCTTTTCCGGTTGTGCACTCGGTTTTCGCAATGGCGTTGGCCCGATCCTTTCCACCCGGTGAGCTGGAAGCGCCGCCGGCCGCACAGACCTCGAGGCCTATATTACAATCATGGGCCGGCTTGCGTGAGCCGCGAAGGTTGTTCCGCCAACACGGGGCGGCGATCGGTTTGATGGTTGTGGCAACATTGGGCGCACTTTCGTTCTTCCTCTACTGTCAACTGCGCTGGGGCCATTGGGACATTTATATGCTAACGCAAGCGGCCGGGTGGGGCATCATCCCCGATTACTTGGCGGTGTTCAGGCCTTCTAATTATCGCTGGCTCGTCCCGGCTCTGAATAATCCGACCGAGGCCAGCCAAATGTCGATGACTCTGGGCGCGCTGCTCCTTATCGGTATCGCGTTTTGCGAAATTTCGGTTGCACTCGGGCGCACCCGGTCCGCTCGATGGGCGAACGGGTTACCAACGCGCGCCGGCATCTATTTCTGCGCCGCCGCGATCTATTACCTCTCAGTCAGTGGAGTGGCCTGCGTGAATATGGAAAGCATGCTTCGCTACGAATTTTGCGTGCATGTGCTAATCGTGCTGGCGCTTTTGAATTATCTGCGTCAATTTCGCATGCCGCCGATGTTCGTGCGGGCGTTCGGCATCGCGGCAGTCGCGTTGATCACTGCGGCGGGGTTAAGCGTACAGGGCTGGTACGTCTGGAATTTCACCCGGGGCAACTGGGTTGCGTAGACGAAGATGAAAACAAGAGTCGCCATTATCGGTGCCGGGCCAGCAGGTTTGACGGCGGGTTACCTCCTGTCGAAGGAGGAAGTCGCCGTCATTGTTTTGGAAGCCGATCCCAGTTATGTAGGAGGCATTTCGCGCACTGTCACCTACAAAGGTTTTCACTTCGATATCGGCGGACACCGTTTCTTTTCCAAATCCAAAGCGGTCGAAGATCTGTGGACCGAGATTTTGCCCAAGGACATGCTCGTGCGCCCGCGTTCCTCGCGTATTTTTTACGACGGGAAATTTTTTTCCTATCCGTTAAAACCGCTCCAAGCGCTGCTTAAGCTTGGGATCTTCAGGTCTACCCTGTGCATCCTTTCGTGGATGAAAGCGCGCCTCCTTCCGGTGCGAAATCCACGTAATTTCGAAGAGTGGGTAAGCAATCAGTTTGGCAAACGGCTCTTCAATACGTTCTTCAAAAGTTACACTGAAAAAGTTTGGGGCATGAGCTGCAAAGAAATTTCCGCCGACTGGGCTGCGCAGCGCATTAGAGGACTTTCTCTCGGTAGCGCCATCAAGAATGCGCTGATTCCGCAGCGCTATAATGGGGATCGAACAAACGTCATTAAAACGCTGATCAATTCTTTTCGTTATCCACGAAAAGGACCTGGCATGATGTGGGAGGCCTGCGCGGAAAAGATGAGGGCGCTGGGCGGCAAGCTGGAGATGGGCTGCAGAGTAACTCGCTGTTCATACGATGAAATGGCTGGCTGGACGGTCGAATGCAAAGATCAACAGGGCGAATCGCAGACCATCGAAGCTAAACACATCATTTCATCCGCCCCGATGCGAGAGCTGGTCTGCGGATTGTCGCCGAGCGTGAGCGAGCGGACGAAGTACGCTGCCCAGAGCCTCAAGTATCGCGATTTCCTCACCGTCATGTTGATCTTGAAAGACCGACACATGTTTGATGACAACTGGATCTACATTCACGATCCAAGCGTCAAAGTCGGTCGTGTTCAAAACTTCCGTTCGTGGTCGCCGGAGATGGTGCCCGAACCAGATAAGGTTTGTTACGGTCTCGAATACTTCTGCTTTGAGCACGACGGACTCTGGGACTCGAGCGATAGCAACTTAATTGAGCTCGCCAAGCAAGAGCTAGTTAAGATCGGGCTGGCCAGGGAAGGGGACTTCGTAGATGGCTGCGTTGTTCGCCAGAAAAAGGCGTATCCCGTTTACGACGACGATTACGCACGGCACGTCGCTACCATCCGCGAGGAGTTGGACCACCGTTATCCGAACCTGCACCTCGTCGGTCGCAACGGCATGCATAAATACAACAACCAGGACCACGCCATGATGACTGCCATGTTGTGCGTCGAAAATATTCTGGCGGACGCAGAGCTTTACGATCTCTGGCAAGTTAACAGCGATGCGGAATATCACGAGTCCGGTCCCGGAGCGGCTGAGGAAACAATCGGCACAGGACTACGGCTTGTCCCCACCCGCGTCGTCGCTGCTCCCGAGCTCGCGCCCGAAGGGTAATTATCCTTCGCTGAATTCTTCGACCGGCGGACAAGAGCAAAACAGATTCCTATCTCCGTAAACGTTGTCGATCCTGGCGACGGCTGGCCAGAATTTGTGTTCGCGAGTCCAAGGCGCGGGAAAAGCCGCCTGTTCGCGCGAGTAAGGCCGGTCCCACTTTCCGGAAGCAATTTGCTGCGCGGTGTGCGGCGCGTTTTTCAGGATATTGTTTTCCCGATCCATCTTTCCGTTCGCGACCGCTTCGATCTCTGCGTGGATCGAGAGCATCGCGTCGCAAAAACGGTCGAGCTCATGTTTTGGTTCACTTTCTGTTGGCTCGATCATCATCGTCCCGGCGGCCGGCCAGGAAACCGTCGGCGCGTGGAATCCGAAGTCTATCAACCGTTTTGCTACATCTTCCACCTCGATGCCTGCGCTTTTCCACTGGCGAAGATCCACGATGCACTCATGCGCAACGAGCCCGCGTTTGCCTTTGAAAAGCACGGGAAAATAAGAATCGAGTCGTTTGGCGATATAATTCGCATTTAAGATCGCGACCTCGCTGGCTCGTTTCAATCCTTCCGCGCCCATCATGCGGATGTACATCCATGTGATCGTAAGAATGCTGGCGCTACCGTAAGGCGCGGCAGCGACGTTACCTCCCTTGCCTCCGCCGTGGCGGTAATCGGAGCCGCTCCCAATCGGCGGACGCTTCCCATGCTCCCCTTCGCCGAACAAGATTCGGCCGGTCTCCGGATCGAGAATGAATTCTCTCGGTAAAAACGCGGCGAGATTTTTGGCAACACCGATCGGTCCCACGCCAGGCCCGCCGCCGCCGTGCGGAATGCAAAAAGTCTTGTGCAAATTTAAGTGACAAACATCCGCGCCGTAGTCGCCGGGGCGACAAAGACCAACCTGCGCATTCATGTTCGCGCCGTCCATGTAAACCTGACCACCGTGCGCGTGCACGATGTCGCAGATTTCGCGGATGGTTGGTTCGAAAACGCCGTGTGTGGAAGGATACGTGACCATTAGCGCGGCGAGGTCGCGGGCGTGCTCATCTGCTTTGGCGCGAAGATCGGCGAGATCGATGTCTCCATCTTTCAAACAGGCAACCGGGACAACCTTGAAACCGGCCATCACCGCGCTGGCTGGATTAGTTCCGTGTGCCGAGGTCGGGATGAGACACACGTTGCGATGCGCTTCACCGCGCGACGCGTGATACTCGCGGATCGCAAGCAGACCTGCGAATTCCCCCTGCGATCCGGCATTGGGTTGCAATGAAATCGCCGCGAACCCGGTGATTTCAGCAAGCCATTTTTCAAGCTGCCGGCAAATTTCCATGTAGCCTGCGGTCTGTTCGGTGGGCGCGAACGGATGCAGCTTGGAGATTTCCGGCCATGAGATCGGAAACATTTCCGCCGTGGCATTCAATTTCATCGTGCACGAGCCGAGCGGAATCATCGAAGTAGTCAGCGAAAGATCGCGCGATTCGAGTTTTTTTAGATAACGCAGCATTTCCGTCTCGGTGTCGTGCGTGTTGAAGATAGAATGTGTCAGGAAATGCGAAGTGCGGATCGCGAATTGCGGAATGCGAAGCGGCGGCTCGCCAAGATCGTCATCGGTAAAATCGCGCACATGTGTGCCGCGAAAGATCGACATCAACAATTCGATGTCGCGGGGAGTTGTCGTTTCATCGAATGAAATCCCGACGGCGCGCGCGCCGAGAGAGCGCAAGTTGCAGCCCATTTTTTGAGCGTGATCAATAAGCGTACCGCTCGATTCGACCTGTACGCGAATCGTATCGAAAAAGTTTTCGTGCGTGATTTTGAAATCAAGAGCCTGCAGACCATCCGCAAGTTGGCTCGTTAGGCGATGAATTCGCTCGGCGATTGCGCGCAAGCCACGAGGTCCGTGGTAGACTGCATACATCGAGGCGATAACAGCGAGAAGTACCTGGGCCGTACAGATGTTGCTCGTCGCTTTGTCGCGGCGGATGTGTTGTTCGCGCGTTTGTAGGGCGAGTCGATAAGCAGGGCGGCCTTCGGCATCATGCGAAACGCCCACGAGACGACCAGGCATGTGGCGCTTGTATTGGTCACGCGTGGCGAAGTATGCCGCGTGCGGTCCACCAAACCCCATTGGCACGCCAAAACGTTGCGTGTTTCCCACCGCGACGTCGGCGCCGAATTCTCCTGGCGATTTCAATAATGTCAGTGCGAGAATGTCGGCGGCGGCAACAACAAGCGCTCCGGCGTCATGCGCTTGCCTGACGAATGCGGCGTAATCACAAATCGCGCCATCCGTGGCGGGGTACTGGACGAGTGCGCCGAAAACGGCGTCGTCGAATTTGAACCGCGAGTAATTGTCGATCTTGATCTGGATGCCAAGCGGCTTCGCGCGGGTCTGAATGACGGCAATAGTTTGGGGATGACAATTGTCGGCGACGAAAAATTTGTTTCGACGGGAAGCGACCGCATGACAAAGCGACATCGCTTCGGCGGCGGCGGTCGCTTCGTCCAAAAGAGACGCGTTTGCGATATCGAGCTCAGTCAAATCGGTCGCCATCGTTTGGAAATTTACCAGCGCCTCCAAACGGCCCTGCGCCAACTCGGCTTGGTACGGGGTGTAAGCAGTATACCAGCCGGGATTTTCGAGAATGTTTCGCTGGATAACCGGCGGCGTAATGCAGTCGTAGTAGCCCGCGCCGATAAATGAGCGCTTGACCTTGTTTTTCTTTGCGATCGCGTGCAACTCGGCCAGTGCTTCCATCTCCGATTTCGCTTCCGGCAAGTTCAGTTCTCGATCTAAGCGGATATTTTTGGGGACGGCAGCGTCGATCAGTGCATCGAGATTTTCGAAGCCAAAGTCGCGCAACATTTCGCGCATTTCTTCTTCGCTGGGGCCGATGTGGCGGCGCGCAAATGAGCCGAAATCAGTCGTTCGTTCGCGCAATTTCATTTGAAGAGACTACGGAAGGCAAATCGCGCTTCAAGTCCTGTAGCGGCGCTCTGTGAGCGCCGAAAGAATTAATGCGACGGACAGAGACCGACGCTACGAGAATTATTTAGAGTCGTAGGTTTTGACGCCGTGACTTTTCAACAGCGCGCGAAGCTCGGCGAGATGCTGATGGTTTCGGGTCTCGACCGTGCAGAGAACGTTTACGGCGGAAACGTCCGAACTGGCGAAAGCGCGATCGTGCACGACTTGTTTGATGCTTGCGCCGGTCGAAGCGATTTGCGTCGCCAAATCGGCCAAGCCACCTGGCCGATCGCTAATGATGGCAGTGAATCGGCCAAGGCGGCCGTCGGCGACGAGACCGCGTTCGATCACGCGACTAAGCACATTGGGATCGATGTTGCCGCCGCAAATCAAAAGGACCACTCGCTTGCCGGTGAGTTCTTTCAGTTTTCCGGACATGCACGCGGCGAGCGGCGTCGCCGCGGCTCCTTCAACGACACTTTTTTCGAGTTCGACGAGACGCAGGATCGCCAGGGCGATCTGTTCCTCAGTCACAGTGACGGCAAGATCCACAAGTGGCTTCGCGATTCGGAACGCGTTCGAGCCGACCTGGGGAATTGCGAGTCCATCCGCCAGCGTCGGATGCATCACGATCTTCGTCGGCTTGCCGGCTTCAAGCGCCGCTGAAAAGCTCGCCACGTTCTCCGCTTCAACGGTGACAATCTTCACTTTCGGCCGCAACGTTTTGATTGCTAAAGAAACGCCGGCGAGCAGACCAGCGCCGCCCACGGGAATAATCACTGCCTCGAGATCAGGAGTTTGCTCGACGATTTCTAGGCCCATCGTTCCCTGGCCGGCAATGATTGCGGGATCATCGTAGCCGTCGATATAAGCGAGGCCTTTTTCCGTCGCGATCTCGTGCGCGTGCGCTTTCGCCTCACCGAAATCTTTGCCGTGCAGAACGACTGTCGCGCCGAGTTTCTGGCAATTGTTTACCTTCACAATGGGCGCAAATTTCGGCATCATGACGGTCGCGGGAATTCCGAGCAACTTGCCTTGGTAGGCAAGCGCCTGACCGTGATTGCCTGCAGAGGCGGCGATGACACCGCGTTCCTGCTGTTCGACGGACAATTGTGCAAGGGCATTCCGCGCGCCGCGTTCCTTAAAACTTCCCGTGCGCTGCAAGTTGTCGAGCTTGCAAAAAATTTCGATACCCGTGATTTCACTTAGCGGGATGGAAGGCGGACAAGGCGAATCGTAAACTGCGCCAGCGATCCGTCCGCGCGCTGCTTCGATTTCCTGAAACGTGACCACGCGTTAACTCGCGAGAGCCGCTTGTGCCGCTGCCAGACGCGCAATGGGAATCCGGAACGGACTGCAGCTTACGTAATCCAGGCCCAGCCAGTGACAGAATTTAACGCTCGTGGGTTCCCCCCCGTGTTCGCCACAAATTCCGAGTTTAATATTTGGTCGAGTTTTTCGGCCCAGGTCGCGGGTGATTTCCATCAATCGCCCAACTCCCTTCTGGTCAATCGTCGCGAATGGATTCGTATCAACAATATCAAGCTCCGCGTAAGCCGGCAAAAAACTGCCGGAATCGTCCCGGCTCATTCCCAGTGTCGTCTGTGTAAGATCATTGGTCCCAAAACTGAAGAACTCAGCGTCGCGCGCGATCTGGTCGGCCACGAGCGCGGCACGCGGGATTTCGATCATTGTCCCGACGAGATAATTAAACTTCGTCTGCTTTTCCCTAGCCACTTCGTCGGCGACGCGGCGAACGATGTCGATCTGAAGCTTTAGCTCACGCGGAAATCCTACCAAGGGAATCATGATCTCAGGATGGACCTTGATCCCTTTGCGCTGCACCTCCGCGGCGGCTTCAAAAATTGCGCGTGCCTGCATTTCGGAAATTTCGGGATAAACGATGCCGAGCCGGCAACCACGATGACCGAGCATCGGATTGAATTCGTGCAGCTCGTGCACGCGCCGGGCGATTTGATCAGCGGGCACGCCAAGTTTGTTTGCCAGTTCGCTTTGTTGTGCGTGATCGCTCGGTAAAAATTCATGCAGCGGCGGATCGAGAAATCGGATCGTCGCAGGCAAACCTTTTAACGCCATAAAGATTCCGACGAAATCGTCGCGTTGATAGGGAAGCAGTTTGGCCAATGCGCGCGCCCGCTCGTCTTTCGTGCCAGCAAGAATCATCTCACGCATGGCGTCGATCCGGTCGCCTTCGAAAAACATGTGTTCCGTGCGGCAAAGCCCGATCCCCTCTGCGCCGAAAGCGACCGCGTTTGCCACCTGTTCGGGTGTATCGGCATTTGTACGCACGCCAAGGGTGCGAAATTCATCCGTCCACTTCATCAGTTTCGCGTACTCTTGATACGTAACGCTCTTCTTCGGATCGAGCGATTGATCGACGAGCACCTGGACAATCTCCGATGGCGCAGTCGCAACTTCGCCAGCAAAAACTTCGCCCGCGGTTCCGTCGATCGAGATATAATCCCCTCGATTTAACGTCGTGCCATTCGCGCTCAGTGTGCGGTTTCGGTAATCGATTTGAATCCCGGTCGCGCCGCACACGCACACTTTTCCCATTTGCCGCGCAACCAGCGCTGCGTGCGACGAGACGCCGCCGCGCGAAGTGAGAATTCCCTCCGCCGCAATCATGCCGCGCAGGTCTTCCGGCGAAGTTTCAATGCGGGCGAGCACAACTTTCTCCCCTTTTTCCGCGCGCACGACGGCTTCCTCCGCGCTGAAAACGACGTGGCCTGATGCCGCGCCTGGTCCGGCCGCCAAACCGCTGCCGATTTTTTTCGCTTCCTTTGCTGATTGTCGATCGAAAATCGGCGCCAAAAGGTGAGCGAGCGAATCTGCCGGGATGCGTTGGACCGCCTCTTTTTTCGTAATCAATTTCTCGCCGACCATATCGACGGCGATGCGCACGGCAGCATGGCCAGTTCGTTTGCCGTTCCGCGTCTGCAAAATGTAGAGGCGATTTTCTTCCACGGTGAACTCGAGGTCCTGCATGTCTTTGAAGTGATGTTCAAGGATTGCGCGGACTTTCATCAGATCTTTGTGCGCGGCCGGCATTTCCGTCGCCAGATCGGAAATAGGATGCGGCGTCCGTACGCCCGCGACGACGTCTTCGCCCTGCGCGTTGATCAAATATTCGCCATAGAAGACTTTTTCGCCGGTGGCGGGATCGCGCGTGAATGCGACCCCTGTCGCGCTTGTTTTCCCCATGTTGCCGAAGACCATCGTTTGCACGTTGACTGCCGTGCCCCAGTCGTGCGGGATGCCGTAATTCCGGCGATAAACGATTGCACGATCGTTCATCCACGAGCCGAAAACCGCGCCGATCGCGCCCCAAAGTTGTTCGGTTGGATCTTGCGGAAACGATTTTCCGGTCCGTTCTTTGATCAACGCTTTGAAGCGGTGCAGCAGCTCCTTCAAATCGGCGACCGTTAGCCGTACGTCTGGGAAATCATGTTTGCCGTAGCGTTCATCTTTTAAGTGTTCGATCACGCTTTCGAATGGTTCGTGGTCTTCGCCGGCTCGTTTCTGCACGCCCATCACCACGTCGCCGTACATTTGCAAAAGGCGTCGATAGGAATCCCAAGCGAAGCGCGCATTGTTTGTTTTTTCCGCAACGATCTCCACCACCTCGTCGTTCATCCCGAGGTTCAGGATCGTGTCCATCATTCCCGGCATGGAATCGCGCGCGCCCGAGCGTACGGAGACAAGCAAAGGCCGGTCTTTGTCGCCGAGCTTCTTCTCGACGGACTTTTCAACCTTTGCCAGCGCATCCGCCACCTGCGCTTCCAACTGCCGCGGATAGCTGCGTTTGTGATCGTAGAAATAACTGCAAACTTCGGTAGTGATTGTGAATCCCGGTGGCACAGGTAAACCGATGCGCGTCATCTCGTGGAGGTTTGCCCCTTTGCCGCCGAGGAGCGGCTTCATGCCGCCTGACCCGTCGGCGTGCCCGTCGCCGAAATAATAAACATACCGCCGCGTTTTCTTTTTTTTCCCAGGAGACGTGCGCGCCTTCGGTGTCGATCTTGTCTTTGAGCGCTGGCTTCGTTTTTGAACGGTGGGTTTTTGTTTTGTGACCATGGTTGAGAAGCGCAGAAACCCACAGTGGACGAACGCGCCAAAGTAGTTTCACCCGTCTCGGTGTCAACGCGACGAGCAAATAATAGAAAACGAAGTCGCCTGGTGACAGGCGTGCCGCCTGTGGATTCAAGAGGCTGCAGCCGACACGACTGCATCTAAAGCAGACCGAAGAAAATCTCCAACAGCGGCTGAGACAGCCGCCTCTACACTACGGGATTCAAACTGCAGCCCGTCAATTTACAGCGGCGCGCTTCCGTTGTTGGTCAGAACTTCAGAAATTGCCGCGGTAAATTCATCCACGCCGGTGCTCGGTACGATGATGCTGTTACGGCGGCCGTGAGCTTCCTCAATGATGCGCAAGAATTTCCCGCGATCGTTCTCGCGGAGCTCCACGTAGAAATACTTGCGCTCAATCTGCAGTTCTCTCGCCTCGATGATGTTATCCATTTCTTCCTGGCGCCGCCGACTCTACCCCAGTCGGTTTGGGGAAGGGAAGAAAAAAAGGCGGCCTTTTGGCACTTTTCTCAGCCGGGCGCCTGTTGCCCTTTCGGACCGAAAGCGCACCATTACCTTCGCGCTTCTCCCGGGGTTGCGACTCTGACCGCTCCATCTACAATCTCGGGCGCGTGTTCGAACGAACGCGCTCGAGCATGCCGCATCCAACCGACCCAGCATCCTATGAATCGCCGAAGGGTCAGCGTCCGGCGGTTCCCTCGCCAATCGAATTGGAGCCTCGAGCGCATGATCCGTACGCGGCTTTCCGTTTTGGCGGATTCAGCTTGTTCACGGCCGGTAATTTGCTTTCGATCACTGGCCGTTTGATGCTCGCTGTGGCGGTTGAATGGGAGCTTTATGCCCGCAGTCATTCCGCGACCGCGCTTGGGCTCGTTGGATTGGTCATCGCCGTGCCGGTGGTTACCCTGTCGTTGCCTGCCGGCCATTTGGCGGATCGATTCAGTCGAAAACGAATTATTCTGATCTCGCAGATTTTCAGCGCACTCGCGTCCATAGCGCTCGCGCTCGTTTCCTGGAGGCATCTCTCCATTCCTCAGTTTGCGGTATTGCGCGGCGGCAATCACGCGCTGGCGGCGATCGCTGCTGTCTTCGAGCGTCATCATCCAGCGTTCCATTTTGACGATGCTTCGATCCCGCTGGTTTACCTGCTCCTTTTCATCGGAGCAGTGGCGCGCACATTCAGTTGGGCGGCGCGTAGTTCGTTTTTCCCGACGCTTGTTTCCCGCGATGCGTTCGCGAACGCCGTCACCTGGAACAACAGTATTTTTCAAGTGGGATCAGTCGTTGGCCCGGCCATGAGCGGCCTACTTGTCGCGTATATTGGCTTCCCATTTGTTTATCTGCTGGATGCCCTCTGCGCATTTTCCTTTTTTCTTCTGGTTGTTCCGATCCATCGCAGCACGCAGGTGCGGGACCAGACCGGTGCAAGCACTTGGAAAAGTCTTATCGCGGGAATGCGGTTCGTACTCCGCAAAAAGGTAATTCTGGCAACCATCACACTGGATCTGTTTGCAGTACTGCTCGGTGGGGCAACGGCGCTGATGCCGATTTTCGCCGACCAAATTCTGCACTGTGGACCTGTCGGACTCGGCTGGCTGCGCGCCTCACCCGCGATCGGCGCTTTCGCGATGGCGCTCGTGGTGGCGCATCTGCCGCCGATGAAACAGGCCGGCAAAACTTTGCTCTGGTGCGTGACCGCCTTTGGCATCGCGACCATCATCTTTGGTTTATCCAAGGCGTTCTGGTTCTCGCTCGTCGTATTGTTTCTGATCGGAGCGTTCGATAGTGTCAGCGTGATCATCCGCGGGTCCATTGTGCAACTGGTGACACCAGACGAAATGCGCGGCCGCGTTTCTGCGGTGAACAACATTTTCATCGGTACATCGAACGAGTTCGGCGCACTCGAATCGGGATTGACCGCCGCGCTGTTTGGTCCGGTCATTTCGGTTGTCGCCGGAGGCATCGGGACAATTCTGGTCGTGCTTGGCGTGGCATTGCACTGGCCACAGACTTGCCGGATCGGCGCGCTCGATCGGACCTTGTGCTAAGATCGACGTCGTGAAAATTGCTGCCGCCCAAATTTCCTGCGTTCTGGGTGATCGTGCGGCAAACCTTGGCAAAGTGCGCGAATTTTCTTCGCGAGCAAAGCAATCCGGCGTTCAGCTGGTCGTTTTCCCCGAGATGATCGATACGGGCTATTCCATGCCAACGATTAAACGACACGCTGCGGCTTGGAAAGAGGGCGCAGTGCCGGAAGTGCAAGAGATTGCCAAGGAATTGGCGCTCGGAATCGTGTGCGGGATTTCAGATCGCGACGACGAGTCCGTTTACAACGCGCAGGTGTTCGTCGATGCCAGCGGAAAAGTCGTCGCGAAATATCGCAAGACTCATTTGGTGACGGCTGCTCCGCTGGACGAGCGCACCTGCTTTTCACCGGGCAATGAGTTCGTCAGTTGCAAGGTGGGCAAGTTCAACCTCGGGCTGAGCATTTGTTACGATCTTCGATTTCCGGAGATGTGTCGCGCGCTCGCCGTTCAGCACGGCGTAAACATGTTCATTACTTCCTCAGCGTGGCCGCTCGTTCGAGTGGAGCATTTGCGAATCCTGGCGCTGGCGCGTGCGATTGAAAACCAGAGCTATCTCATTCTCGCCAATCGAGTGGGAACCGACAACGGAGTTACGTTCTGCGGTACCTCCACGATCATTGATCCGTACGGTGTAATTGTTGCGGCTGCGTCGGTCGATCGCGAAGAGCTGATTCACTCTGAGATCTCGAACGATGTTATCAATTCCGTCCGAAGCCGCATGCTGGTATTCACTCATCGGCGGGGAGACCTGTATTAATCGTCGCAGATCGACAATTCGATCCCATCCGGCTACACCAAGTTATGCTATTACGAGCGCGAGCCGGTTTGGCGACGGCGACTCGGCGCACTCGCCAGGACTTTGCACTAGAATTTGCAGTGCCGACTGTCTTGCTACTATCGAATGATTTTCAAATGACATGGCTACCGCTACAACAGATTCCCGATCAGACAGCCGATTTGACTTGGAGGAACGATGCTGTTTTAAGGGATGAAATGATGAAAGAAAGTATGCGCTTCTGTCTAGCAACAGCGACTATATTTACGGCGTTGAGTTTGAGCGCGGACGGCGCAGCATCGAACGAGGCCGATGCCTCGACACCCCAGCAGGTGTTCGATGGGATGCGCGAAAGTTTCAAGGCCGACAAAGCTAAAGGCGTGCACGCGCGTTATCAGTGGGAACTTAGCGGCCCGAACGGCGGCGAGTGGTGGATCGACGTGAACGACGGGACCTACAAGATGGGAAAGGGAAAGATCGACAATCCAAGTGTCACGTTCATCACCAGCGACAAGGATTGGGTCGCCATGTCGAATGGGAAACTCAAGGGCACATGGGCTTTCATGACTGGCCGGCTAAAAGTTCGCGGCAGTCAGACGGTAGCGAGAAAACTAGACGAGATATTTCCCTAGAATTTCGCCTCGATCTCGACCTTGACGAAGGGTGCGGGCCTCGTTTTAGCGCTCGCCTCGGCCCGGAAGAAATCAAAGTCGCGCCTGACAGTAACGCCGCCGCCGAGCGTGATCTCAAACGGCTTGAAGCCGGAGTAACTTGCCTGTAATCCAGCGCGATCCTCGCTGTATTGAACGACAGCGTTATGGACTTGCAACTTCCTCTCGGGAGTTATGACATCATCGGTGCGGTAACTTTCGTAAAAGAGATTACCGTATAGACGGAATTCCCAATCGTCGCTCGGATTATAAACCAAGGCCGGTTTTGGGAAGACGCCTTCTAGGCGGAATTTATCGGTGAACAGCCAAATCAGGCCACCGCCGGGGGAGACTATGGGGTTCTGGTAAATCGCGAAGCCCACTCCGATCACGGCAAAGATTTTATCTTTCTTCAGCGGAAATGTGACGAACGCTTTAGTTGGGATGTCGAACGTGTCGCTGGTGATACTGTTCTGGAAATAGGGTCCGGGATCGATTTCCAGGGACATGCCGGCATGATCGTGCACCACGTACTCAAGCGCCAATAGAGCGTGCACGGTTTGGAGATGGTCAGGCAACCCGTTGTCTGTGCCGCCAAAGTCGAACCTTTCGTACTCAACGCCTGCCCGGAAATACCAATTACCTTTGATGAGGAAGCGATGAGCGTAGCTGAAGTCATTGTAGAGCGACTCGCCGTTTCCGAATTTGCCGTGGTCATCGTAGAAATTGCTGTTGAACGTGTAGTCCATCTCATAATCGAACAGATCTCGGTGATTTGCTTCCGCTGGCGTGGGCGTGGGTTGGGCCTCGAACGCCGGCGGTCCGGCAATGGCTGAGGCAGCGGCGCTGAGAAACAGGCTGATAAAGAACACTCGTATGTTTTTCATGGTTAAGGCGATTCGGCTACCGACATATCGGATGAGAGAGCTAATTCCCGTGTATCGGATGCAAGATATTCTGGCAAGGCAATAATTCGAGAAAATCGCGAGGCGCTCGCTGCGTTACCAAAACAGATCCGCCCCCCGGAATGAGCCAGCGGTCGGATGGCGAACGTTAGGTTGCGCCATCGTGACGGCAGTCACTCCAGCTGAAATCGATCCGCGAAGCGCCCGGAGGGCAGCCGGTTCGCAGAACCAGCTGGATCGCCCAGCCTCTTCGGGTCGCGTGCTACTCTCGACGTGTTTCCGCTCAAGGGCGGTCCGCCTTGGGGCGGGTTCGACGACATGGAATCCATGGCGCAACATAGCGGTTGGTACGTCGGCTGATTAGGCTGAAGGTTCCGCATTCCATATGTCCACCGCGCACCGCCATTCTCCGTCAGCTCCTCGGCGCCAGACTGTGACCGCGCGTCCCTTGGCTGTTACAGGCACGCCATCTGGACCATTCATGGTGACGACATTATTGCCGAGCAGATACGCAAACTGTCCGTCGGGCGAAAAGACGGCTGCATGGCTCGACCGAGTGATCCGAAATCCGGGAATTTGCAGGCTGCTCTCCACGTATTTGCGCAAGGCGGCTTTGCCAACGATCGCAGGAAGAGCCGGTGGCAGAACGACAGCATCGTCTGTCCAAAACGAAAGGATACGTTCGAGATCGCGGGCTTCCGAAGCAGCGAGCGCCCATTCGGCGTCACGCTGTAGTAGTCGCGCTCTTTCCGCGTTGATGTCAAGTCTACCGCTCACAATTTAGTGCACATAAGAACGTATCTTAGGCCTAACGAGACACAAGATCAGCCACCGCTGGCGAGAGCGAACATGGCGTGCAATGGACGTGTTATCATAAAGTAAAGCTAGGCATCGGAGCGGCCAGCGGGTTGGCTGCATCGCATGGTTAGGGGACTTTTCTCGCGCTCACTTCTTCCGGGGATCGTCGGCGGGATGGATATAGTTGATCGCCCACGGGCCTTCGGCGTTCACTTGGATGATCGTCTCTTCCCGCGCGAAGCCAAACATCGCACAGCCTCGCGGAAAGATCGCCACGCTCCCAGCAGGCATTTCTTTGAGCGCAGCCTTGTCAAATTTTTCGCCCTCGCCCATCGCGAACGCCCCAGAAATAACCGTAACCCTTTCATCCACGGGGTGCGTGTGGGGTGCGATCATACCTCCGGCGGGAAGCTTGACTCGGAATCCGATGGGTTCGGCATTCTTTATGTCGCCATACAGAATGCTTACCTTCACTCCTGCCGGCAAAGCCGGACTGTCTGACCATTGCAACTCCGAGGGCTGCACGATAACCGGCTTGTGCTCCTTGGTCTCTGGATCGGCCGCAATGGATGGTCCGGGGAGGGCGGCCAGGAAGATGGCAAACGTAAATGTGAGCAGTGGTGCGGCGCTCACGATGCCTTTTCTGCTTTCGCGTCTGGTTGT
>Ga0066655_10000127_pt1 | contig 21866 bp, 20 predicted proteins | sample GraSoiAngelo_104_FD_133942 | JGI IMG/M metagenome (GOLD analysis project Ga0066655, IMG submission 133942) | Grasslands soil microbial communities from the Angelo Coastal Reserve, California, USA - 14_0903_05_30cm | ecosystem: Environmental > Terrestrial > Soil > Grasslands | place: USA... | reverse complement strand
TTCCTTCCCGCAAAGGACGTACACCGAGGCACGCGGAAAAAATTGATCGACGTAGAGAAAATCGGGACCACTAAACATATAGAACGCGACCGAAATCGGTTGCGTTGTCTCTGGAAGATAAGTGCCCTGCCACGCGTGCAGCTTTTGAAGTTGGCGCAGGTTGAGGTTGGTGAACTCTTTCTCAAAAAATGCGGAATGTTCCTGCCATGCCGGATCGCGCATGAGCGGCGCAAGTGGCGAATTTGGCGATGCCGGCATTCCGGCGAGAAAGCGCGCGATATCGTTAGGGCCAGCGACCGCAGGAGGGGCAGTTGGTGGAATCTGCGGATTCTCTTGTGCGTAAACGCTAAGCGCGCTTGCCAGGATCGAAAATAGAACCGTCGCGACTGTTTTTCTGAAGGAGTTCTTATTCATTGCGATCGGCGCAGGCGTTTCCCGCGAAAAAGTACAGGAGGAACCCGACGAGCATTGTCGCCAGTGCAGCCAGTGATTCCGTGGTGTTAGAGCGCAAAAGGTAAATCATCATCCAAATCGTAACTGCCGCGAAGACAAGCGGCGGCAGCGGATAAGCCCAGACCCGATAGGGGCGCGGCAAAGTGGGTTGAGTCGAGCGGAGCACGATTACTCCAACGACCGCAAGCAGCGAGCAGAGCAGCAGACTGAACTGAATGTAGACAAGAACGAGCTCGAAGCTTCGTGTCAGCAAAAGCAAATTTATGATCAGCAATTGCAGAACAATCGCATTCGTTGGAACACCATCACGATTCTTGCGGCCAAGCAAACGAAGCAGCCAATGATCCTCGCCCATCGACATGCTGACCCTCGGCCCGATCCACGTCATTGAGCTGATTGAGGAAATCAGGCCGAGGCAAATCACTGCGCCAACGATGCGGCCACCAGTCGGGCCGAAAATATGTTTGCCTGCGATCAACGCCACTTCGAGTTGGCTCTTCAGTTCCGCAATCGGCGTTGTGGCGAGGAAGATGGCATTGAGCAGCACGTAAATTACGATCACGATGCTCGTCCCGACCAAGAGTGATCGGGGAACATTCTTTTCCGGCCTCTTCACTTCGCCAGTGATGTAAGCTGCCGCGTTCCAGCCCGAGTAGGAATACATTACATAAACCAGCGCCACCGCGAAGGCACCGCTGAAGATCGAGGATGTATCGCCGGACACAGGCAGAAAACTGATCGGTTGCTTTGATTGAAAAAAGAACCCAGCAGCGATGAGCACACCGATCAGAAGCAACTTCACAAGCGTGGAAAGATTTTGAAACGCGCTGCCAACCTGCAGATTCCAAAGGTGAAAAACCGTTACGACCCAAACAACAAGAAACGACAGAACGACCGGCGAGCCCAGGTCGAAGACTCCGCCAAAATATTTCCCAAAGGCCATTGCGGCGAGTGCAGTGGGTGCGGCGAAACCAACTGTGGCGGAAACAAATCCAGCCATGAATCCGAGCGCCGGATGATAAATCTGTGACAAAAAATGATATTCGCCGCCAGAGCGCGGCAGCGCGGCACTCAGTTCTCCATAACAAAGCGCGCCGCAAAGCGCCGCGATTCCGCCAACGATCCAAAGCATGAGTAGGGCGAATCCGGATCGAATTTCTGCCACCTGGAAACCGAGGCTCGTGAAGATGCCGGTGCCAATGATGTTCGCAATGACAATGGAAGATGCCGTGACGAAGCCGATCGTCCGCCGCGGTCGTGACTCTTTCAGAGAACGAACTTCGGCGACGTTCGTCATGGCTGGATCGACAATTGCATTCGAGTGCATGATTAGCGAATGGACCCGCGACGGTTGATCTTCTGTGCAGGGCGGTTCGTGGCTGGGTTAAAATGATTGGCCAGTCATATCTCCAATTTTGATGAGTTGTCAGAAGCGATTCCTGGCATCACGTTGAAAGCGGCATGAATCCACATCCCAAGCTCTCCATCGAAACGGCCACCCAACTCGCGGTCTTTCTTGCAAATCGTCCCGGCGCGCTCGCGCGCGTGTGTGAAGCGCTTGCTAAAGCCGAAATTAACATCAATGCGCTTGCTACTTCCGACACAGTCGATCACACGGTGGTGCGCATGGTGGTGAGCGATCCGACAAAAGCGCTCATGCTTTTGGGCGAAGCTGGCGTGCTCGCGGTGGAGACCGAGGTGCTCATGATCGAAACCGCGAACGAGCCCGGCGTGCTAGCTAAAATCGCCGAGCGCCTCGCGGAGGCGGAGGTTAATATCGAATACGCTTATCTGGCGGGCGACCGGGGATCTGGGAAGGGACTGATCGTGCTGCGGCCATCCGATGTCGAAAAAGCGCAGACTGCGCTGCGCGATCTGTAGCAGGCCGTGGCGCTAATAGACGCCTGGGATCAATCGCTTCGTGCGCCCTACATAGGTGCGATAATCTTCGCCGAGCGCTTTTGTGAGCGCGCGTTCCTCAATGCGAATACGCCAGAGAAAAGCGCCGATGATCGGCACCGTCAGAAATAAGATCGACAACCAGTTGCCGAAACAAAATCCCAATCCGACGAAGGCAAGAAGCGCACCGGTGTATGAGGGATGTCGAATGTAACGGTACGGACCGGAATCGATCAGCTTGTGTTCATTTGAGATCGATACATCAACTGTAAAATAGCGACCGAGATAACCAATTGAGTACCAACGCAAAGCAAGCCCGCCCAGAAACAAGATGAAGCCGAAAAGGTAAAATCCGCGTGGATAAGGAACGGTCACGCTAGGGAAAAGCCAGATCATTTGGATTCCGAGCCAAAGGCTCACTGCGATGACCGTCCAGAGAAGAATGAGGGAGCGACGGTCGTGGGAGACAGCCTGCGCTCGCGACCGCCTGGTGACGGCGAGGTAAAGCTCCGAGAGACCGTAGATCGCGCCCAGCAACAATGGATTAGGTAACCGCATCATGAATCATTTGTGAAGGATGTCTCCCATCTGCAAGATTCTGCGGCTCGGGCTATACATCGACAAGTGGAAAGCGCGCAGTTTCGATGGACTTATGGGCGGATCTCGATTGTTGTACCGTCCGGCGTCACCCGCCAAAGTTCTTCGATCTCTTCGTCGGTAAGAGCGATGCAACCGACGGTCCAATCCTTCCACCGATGGAATGCGCCGATCCAGCCAAATCCATTTCGAGTCCCGTGGATCATGATGTCAAAACCGGCGGAGACCCCTCGCTCTGCAGCGCGTGCGTTATCATTGGCCGACGGATAGGAAATGTGCAGCGCCAGATGAAAGCTGCTTTGCGCATTCCGGCCATCGATCTTGTAGATACCTTCCGGCGTTTTCATGTCGCCCTCCTCTTGCTTTGAGCCAGCCGGGTTCCGGCCTAATGCTACTCGATACGTCTTGATCTGCTTGTCGTCGCGAAAGATCGACAATCTTCTCGCTGTTTTTTCGACGACGATCCGATCGATTGTCGTTCCGGCGGACAACGGATGCCAATTGTGGTGGGCGTAGAGATAAATGGCCAGCGCACAGACGGCGATAAATAGCAGGATGATTTTTCGAACCACAACGGTGATCTCTGATGACCTGGCCACAGAAGCAACCTCAAGGACTTAGGGCTCGGAAGCCGCCGTTTCCTGTTCTGCTTGCGCGACTTCACGTTCTTGATTGCCAACGCACGCTCCATGCCGCATAGATGCGCGGCGCGTTTATGACTTCGGTAAAGACCTGGCTCGGTTATCCATATCCGCTGGGCGCGACATGGTTGGGTAACGGCGTGAACTTTGCGCTCTTTTCCGAAACGGCCACGTCGGTCGAACTTTGCTTATTCGACAATATTGACGCCACTGAAGAAAACATTCGCATTCCGGTCACCGAACACACTGATCAGGTGTGGCACCTGTTTCTGCCCGACCTGCGGCCAGGACAACTGTACGGTTTTCGTGTTTCCGGCCCTTACGATCCGGAGCGCGGGTTGCGATTTAACAGTTCGAAACTCCTTCTCGATCCGTACGCGAAAGCGATCGCTGGGGAAGTGACTTGGGCCGATGAGATGTTCGGTTACGTCATCGGAGGCGAAAACGAAGATTTGACGCAAGATTTCCGCGACGACGCGTGGGGAGTGCCCAAGTCGGTCGTAATCGATAACGCTTTCGACTGGCACGACGACAAAAGGCTCCGCATCCCACTGCACCGCTCTGTGATTTACGAGGCGCACGTGAAAGGCTTCAGCAAACTTTGGAATGATGTGCCTGAGCAATTGCGAGGTACATATGCGGCCTTAGGGAGCCCGGCGGCCATCGATTATTTCAAAAAGCTTTGCGTGACTGCCGTCGAGCTATTGCCCGTGCACGCGCACATTGACGATAAAGTTTTGGTCGATCGCGGTCTGACGAATTATTGGGGGTACAACACAATCGGATTTTTTGCGCCGCACGCACAGTACTCGAGCAGCGGACAATTCGGCGAACAAGTCGTCGAGTTCAAATCGATGGTACGCAATCTCCACGCGGCTGGTATCGAAGTGATCCTCGATGTAGTTTACAATCATACTGCCGAGGGAAATCATCTTGGCCCCACGCTGTGCTTCCGCGGGATCGACAATCTCGCTTACTATCGGTTGCAGCCGGATAATCCGCGTTTCTACCTCGATTTCACCGGCACTGGTAACACGTTTAACCTGTTGCATTCTCGCGCGCTTCAACTGGTGATGGACAGCTTGCGCTACTGGGTCCTCGAAATGCGCGTCGATGGATTCCGGTTTGATCTGGCTTCCACCCTGGCGCGCGATCATGAGGGCGTGAACAAGCTGCATGCCTTCTTCGAAATCATTCATCAGGACCCAGTTCTCTCGCAGGTGAAGCTAATCGCGGAGCCGTGGGATGTAGGCGAAGGCGGCTATCAAGTTGGAAACTTTCCCGTGCTCTGGGCGGAATGGAACGGCAAATATCGCGACACGATGCGGAGCTTTTGGAAAGGCGACGAGGGCCACATTGGCGAGATCGCCTACCGGCTCACCGGCAGTCCCGATCTCTATCAGCACAGCGGGCGTCGTCCATATGCGAGCATCAATTTTGTTACCGCCCACGATGGATTCACGCTGAACGACCTGGTCAGTTACAACGAGAAGCACAACGAGGCCAACGGCGACAAAAACCACGATGGCGACAACAACAATCAATCCTGGAATTGTGGAGTGGAAGGTCCGACGAATGACGCGGAGATCAACGCCTTGCGCGAGCGTCAGCGCCGGAATTTCCTGACGACACTCTTCCTTTCGCAAGGCGTGCCCATGCTGCCCGGCGGGGACGAGTGTGGCAGGTCACAAAACGGCAACAACAATACATACTGCCAGGACAACGAGATGAGTTGGCTGAATTGGGAGCGGGATGAGAAACAGAATCAATTTGTTGAGTTCACGCGAAAACTGATTCAGCTGCGGAGCGATCATCCCGTCTTCCGCCGTCCGAAGTTTTTCCAGGGCCGGCGGATTCGAGGTTCGGAAATCCGCGATGTGATGTGGTTCAATCCCGGCGGCAGCGAGATGAGCGAGGAAGAATGGACATCGCCGTTCGTTCGCTGTCTTGGCATGCTGCTGAGCGGCGACACGATGGATGTTCTCACTTTCGAAGGTGAACCGATCCGTGACGATACATTCCTACTGCTAATCAATGCGCATTACGAGCCGATTCCGTTCGTTCTCCCGGGACAGGAACATATTGAGTGGCAACTAATCCTCGACACAATGGACCCTGGCGGTTTCTTGATGGAGGCGAGAAAATTTGCTTCCGGCGACGATGTCGATCTTGGCGGTCGGGCCGCCTGTTTGCTTCAGTTGGTAAGTGGCGCGCAGGCTCAAGCTCGCGAAGAATCGTGGAAAAGGCGGCACGTCGAGTTTCCGGCGCTCAGCGCAGAAGAAGAGCGAGCTCGCGGGAAATAGATGCGCGATTTACATCGACATAAGAATTCGGGCAGCGCAATCTTGCCGTGACAGACGAATCAGTGATAGAGTGCGATGTGCGCTCTGTGGGGCGCGGCCAATCTTTTGGTCACTGACTCTGCCATGACACCGACTTCTCTTATCATCGTCACTGATCGAGGCAGTTTGAAAGCATACCGAGTCGATGAAACGCCAACACGCGGTCCGAGTTTACATCTGGTGCAGGCATTCGATTTAACAGATGCCCACGGAAAATTGATCGACAAAGTGACGGACCTGGCCGGGAGATTCCCGGTGAGCGATGGCGCCGGGGGGAGGCACGCGAACTCGATTGCAGAGCGAACCCAGCTGGAAACAGAGACTCATCGCCGGATTCAGAAGCAATTAGCCGATCAAATCATAAAAATTGTCTCGCGCAACGGGAAGGAAGGATGGTCATTCGCCGCGCCAGCGGAAATTCACGGCGCGATTATCGATCTTTTACCCGCGCCAGTGCGCGACCGGATCGTCGAACATGTGAAATCCGATCTCGTCAAAACCGAGCCATCGAAATTGCCCGCTCATTTTCGTTCACTCCGATCGATCTAAAAATGCTGGACTTCTGGATACGCAATCCTGAACACTCGATTAGAATCGTAATTGAACATCTAGTATCCAGTATTCAGCATCAGCTGGCGTACATTTTTCATCTTCCTTAACGTGAGAGCGCGAAGTAATGTCTAATTAAATATGCAACTGCCTGTTAAGATCACCTATCGGGGTCTGGAAAAATCGGACCAGATCGACAATCTCGTCTTGGATTATGCAGCGCGACTGGAAAGATTTTGCGACCACATTAACCGCTGCGACGTCGCCATCGAGCAAACCAATCACACGCATCAAAAAGGAAATCCGTACCGCTGCCGCATTGATGTGACGGTTTCACGCGGTCACGAACTCGTGGCCGATGAAAAGCAAAAGGACAACGGCACACACGCACCGGTCAACAAGGTGATCCATGACGCCTTCAAAACGATGGAACGGGAGTTGCGCCGCGTTGTGGACAAGCAACGACGCGACGTCAAGACCCACGCCGACTCGCGTTCACCAAAATAGGCGCGTTTACCGCTGTAGTGGCGGGCGTGTCGCCCGCAACTCGAACGCAGCCGGCACGGCTGCCTCTACAGCTACGCTGCGACCTGTTCGTAGGAAAACGGTGAAATATCAGCACGCTGGCTGGCGTGCTCAGCAGTAATGCCGCAGATGTTGCCCCTCTTATCGACGTCCAAAAGCGTGTTTTCGTCCAAGTCCTTGGTCTCCGCGACTTCTGCGCTTTTGAACTCGATGTAAGATTCCGCATAAAGCTCGTTGGACCTACATCGTTTATGCTTCGCGCTAGCGCCGTTATTCTGACCTTTTGGGCGGGGGTTCGTCTCGTTCTTGCCCTCGGCATTCTGGCTATGTTGCTGGTGTTCAGCAAAAACGCCCTCGTTTTGTTAGTCCTATACGGCGACATCCAAGGGAGCGGTGTGAAGTGCCTCGGAAACGTGAGTAAGAACGACCACAACCAGACACCACGCGCCGAGCAGCTGCAGAAAAGACCACACAGTTTTTCCTCTTAAGAACAAGACTACCGAACCAGAAAAGAGCATGCCCGCGGGGATGAGCGCTTTAAGCGATGCAGTATTCATAACTTTTCGCTGAAAGACAGCAAAGCTCAGCCACTCCTCCGATCCGCACAAGGACGAATCCGTCCGACTGGCCGACAGGTGCAAGTGACCGCAGGTCAGAAGAGTCGATCGATCCCGCGAAAGTAACAACAGCGTTACTTTTGCAGTGGTTGTCATCAACAACTCGAGGCGCGGTCGCGGTGTCCAATTACTAGAAACCCCAATTATCTATGAAAACAAAACGCATGCTTTCCTTAATAGGTGTCGCCGCGCTGAGCTTAACTGCAACCCTTGCATCTGCGGCCCCACACGCCGCACAAATGATGACGCGATCCGCCGTCACGCGACCGGCGCCGCGCTTTGCCGCAAGGACCATGACGGGCGCACGTCGGTTTCGGAACGATGGCGACAATGATCGTGACGATCGCTTCCGCCGTTTCCATAATCGAACGTTCGTTTTCTTCGACACGTTTGGTTTCCCGTTCTTCTATCCGTATCCCTATTATGGGTACTACCACTACGATTACTACGGTTACAACGATTACGGATATGCCAATACCAACATAGTTGTCGAGGTGCAGCGTGGACTTGCTCGCGCTGGGTACTATCATGGTCCCATCGATGGAATCGTGGGGCCTCAAACGCGACGAGCAATTCGCGCCTACGAACGCGACCACAATATGCCTGCCTAGGGCGTGATCGATTGGCAGACTTTCGCAACAATGGGTCTCGGTTGATCCCGCGTTCAAAGTCATCGGGTGGGCCCCCAGCGCACGGAGGGGTATGGTGCCAGGGTCCAGGTATTGTGAGATATAGCTACGGGCGCGTGATGAGAACAGCTCAGACGTGTAATCGGCGTTCGAATAAGACGGCGGATCGAGATAAACAAGATTAACACTCGCATCAGGAAATTCTTTCCGGTCGGAAAGCCATTTCTGGTTATCGCCGAAATAAAGCCGATTCATCGCTCAAACGAAAGTAAGAGATCCCTCGACTTCGCTCGGAATGACAACTGGGTGCAGCGTCAGGCTGCTCACTGAAATACAGCTGGTTCACTGGGATGACAATAAATTAAAACAGCCGCCCCTGTGACAAAGTCATTGTTGGTCGCGTCCGGCGAAGCGCTGGTGCAAGCAAAACAAGACACCGCCACGCAGCGAACCATGACGGCTGCTTGCTGAATTCCGGAGCTTACTGATTATTGAGGACCGTTTGCGGAGCAGGCTTGTTGATTTCGACTCTGTCGCTCACTTTTTGAATCAGCGCCGCCTGCTGTTTTAGTTGCGCCGTAAGGGTATTAATCTCGTTTTGTTGTTCCTCCATTTTGCGATGTGCCTTGAGGAACTCGTTGAGCAACATCGCGTTCACCGCTTCATAGCGTACGGTATAAGGCTTACCTTGGTCGTCACGAACCACCAGATCGATTCACTTTTTCCACGTCCTCGGCCACTAGGCCGAACTTCGGGATGCCCTCGGGATCCAGCTCTTGCTTGTAGCGGAAGGTCACAGGTTTGAGTGCGAGAATCGCTTCGCTCGCCCTTTCCATCGGCTTGATTGCCTCCTTGAAGCGCGCCGAGGAGCTAGACGTGCCGAGTTGGCCGTCGGTATTAATGATGACCCCGACGCCTCCCGGCACCGTTACCCCAAAAATGCCGGCGATAGCGGTGCACGTGTGAAATCCATTCGTGCCGATGCGAATCTTGCCGGACTCGCCGGCCAAACTACCGCCAGGAATTGCCGATATAGATTTTGCTACTGCCGGTGGTGAGATTGATGCCGGCGCGGTAGCCGAGGGCGATATTGCGGTTGCCGGTTGTCATTCTATAGAGCGCTGCAACACCGATGGCCGTATTGTAGTAGCCGGTCGTGTTGTACGCGAGCGCAATATAACCATTGGCCGTATTGCTGTTGCCGCTTGTGTTGAGAGCGAGCGCTTGCTCACCGGTGGCCGTGTTGCCGTAGCCGATTGTGTTGCTATAGAGCGCACTAGCACCGGTGGCCGTGTTGTCGCCGCCGGTGGTGTTGGTATAGAGCGCGTTAAACCCGAGGGCCGTGTTGTCCAAGCCATATGAGGTGTCGAGGCTGAAGAGCGCATCGTCACCCTCAGCGGTGTTGTCGTTGGGATAGCCTCCGTCCGGGGCTGGGACAACCGCTCGGGCCGTTGGCGAAAGCGCAAAGCAGGCGAGCACGAACGGAATGAGAAGGAACGCGCCCAAAGGCGAGCCGTTCATTGAACTTTTGATCGGTGGAGTTGTAGTTTCACTTTGATGGTCCTCTGTTTTTATTGTGTGACTGGGTTTAGGAGTTTTAAGAGCGCCACTTGAGCAAAACTCGTGCGCTCACAGCAAGAACCTTTTGCGCGCTTTTGTTAAATTCGGGTTATGTGGACGCGAAAGGCGACGACGCGACAGCAGAAGAGTTGCGGTTTGCGTTGGCGAGTCAGTTCCCGTAGCCTCAGGCGCATGGCGAGGTCCGGTCTTGGCAAAGGTCTTGGCGCACTTATTGGCACGTCCACGCCCGTTCCACGGGCGGAGACCGCCGAGTCAGGTGAGAGAGTTCACCAGATCAGTCTTATAAGCATCGTCCCGAGCGCCTTGCAGCCGCGCAAAGATTTTGGTCGTGACGCGTTGCAGGAATTGATCGATTCGATTCGGCAACACGGCATCATTCAACCGCTCATCGTCCGGCCCGCCTCAACGACGAGTGTCGCGGCGGCGACCGGACAAGCCGGCGCGCGATTTGAGCTGATTGCGGGTGAGCGCCGCTGGCGCGCGGCCCAGGAGATCGGCCTTGGTCAGGTGCCGGTAATTATTCGGAGCGCGAGCGACATGGAAGTCCTCGAACTTTCGCTCATAGAGAACTTGCAACGCGCCGACCTGAACCCGATCGAAGAGGCGCAAGGTTACGCCAGATTAGCCAGCGAATTTGGAATGCGGCAGGAAGATATCGCGCTAAAAGTCGGGCGGAGTCGGGCGGCAGTGGCCAATGCGATGCGATTACTCGATTTGCATCCGCAGGTGCAAATCTGGCTCGCGCAAGATTTGCTTTCGGTCGGTCACGCAAAAGTCTTGCTGGCGCTAAAGATGCCGGAGGAACAGCTGTTAGCAGCGGAAACGGTTTTGCGTCGTAATGCCACCGTCCGTTCCACGGAACGGCTGGTGGCTCGTCAACTCGGAATTGGTCGTTCGCGCCGGAAGTCCCGACGCGTCGGGACCGAACAAGTGGTTACTTCCGCGGCCATCGAGGATTTACAGAACCGACTGCAAGAAGAGCTTGCTACACATGTAACCATTCATCATGGAGAGAAAAGGGGACGGATCGAGATCGAATACTACGGAAACGATGATCTCCAGCGTATCCTTACCGCTCTAGGGCTGACGCCAAACGAGAGCTGATGAGCATGTCACTTCGCTGCGCTCTGTAGCGTTGAACCGTTAAATCGTTGAATCGAGTCGTTCGCAGAAACAGGCCGATATGCCGTCTGATAAGTGGTAGGGACGAACCGCCGGGCCGTCCGTGTGCTTCGGCGCGCCCGGGGGTCGCGCCCTACCAATCCCATCTCGACTTATTTATGAAACGGCTCGTGCTCCTGATTGGCTTCGTCTCGGGTGCTCTCCCTTCAATTCTTTGCGCGGAGCCGCCGCGCGCCGCGCAGGGGAAGGTTTGGGAGGAATTTTCCGGCGACAAAGCTATGGCTCATGTCCAACGGCTCGTTGATCTCGGGCCGCGTCCGCCCGGGTCTGACGCCATCGAAAAATCCAGGGAGTACATTGCGAGTCAGGTCCGGCTCTCAGGTTGGCAGGTAACGCGGCAAGCATTCACGGACGACACGCCACACGGCAAGGTTCGTTTCGTCAATCTCATTGCGCGATTTCCCGTGCAGGGTAGAGCAGCGCCCGCTTTTTTGTTGTGCTCACATTACGACACCAAGATGTTCGACACCATCCGGTTTGTCGGAGCGAATGACGGCGGATCGAGCACCGGTTTAGTGTTGGAGTTAGCCAGAGTTCTTGGACAACACCCGAATCTCGCAGCCAAGGTTGAACTGGTCTTCTTTGATGGCGAAGAGGCCTACGAGAATTTTTCTGAGACCGATGGTTTGTACGGAAGCCGTTATTTTGCCAGGCAGCTTGAATCTAACGGTGCCAAACAATTTCGCGCGGGAATTTTGTTCGACATGGTTGGCGATCGCTCTCTGAACATCACATTGCCAGCGGATTCGCCTGTGGAAATGGCGCGTGATATTTTTGCGTCAGCAGAGGCGCTAAAATTGCGGAGTTATTTCAGCTATTTCGATCGGGAAATGACCGACGACCACACGCCGCTGAATGCAATCGGGATTCCGACGATCGACGTGATTGATTTTGATTTCCCTTGGTGGCACACGGCCGATGACACGATCGACAAACTCAGCGCACAAAGCCTGCAGATCGTTGGCTCTGTCGCTTTTTATTACCTGTCTGAATTTGGGCTAAAGTGAAACGCTGGCTGTTAATTTCGTTATCGCTTGTGGGCGCTTGCCTTGCCGGCACTGCCTGTGGGCAATTGGTCCTTTGTTCGCCCGCTTCTCGCGACGCGATTGGGGTTTTGTGCAGGCGCGGCCATCTCCTGGCCATTGCGCAGGGCGAAGGGATCTATCAGGCGGATTTGCAGCGCGCGCTTTCAGAGTTGCGCTACGCAAGCGGGGTTGATGAGAAGGACCGACCAGACACGGAGAGGGTTAACAAGGTTACAAATGTTACAAAGGTTAGAACGTCACAGGCAGATGAGGAGATGGTTCTGACGGGTTTGATTTCGAATTCGGTGGCGCGATCTCTCGAGGCGGATGAACAAATCTCCAAAGGTAAGATTGAGAGCACGCTCAACTTGTTGCGCTGGCAATTCCCAAATGAAAAAGCCTGGCGAATTGCATTGGGAGGGAGCGGTCTTTCCGCCAGATCGCTTCGCCGGTACGTCGCGGGCGATCTGCGCGCGCAGCAGTGGATCACCCGGCAGATCGTTTCCCGGATGGATGCGACGGAGATTGAATACCGGAATTTTTACGAAACGCATCGGGACAGCTTCATGCAACCGGTGCGATTTCGCGTCAGTCATCTTTTTGTGGCCGCGCCGCGTGAGACGCTGCCGGAAGTCGTCGAGACAAAGCAACAAGCGATCAAATCGCTCGCTAGGCGCATAAAACAGGACGAAAAATTGGCTGAGCTTGCAGTGGTTGGATCGGAAGATGAGGCAACAAAGAACCGCGGTGGTGACCTGGGATTCTTCTCGGAGTCTCGGATGCCGGCAGATTTCTTTGTGGCAGTGGCCAAAATGCACATTGGGGAAATCAGCCAACCAATTCGTACGCAGCTCGGGTTTCACATCATTGAATTGACCGATTCAAAGCCTGCGCGGCAGATGAGCTTTGAAGAAGCGCGTGCGGAGATTCGGTTGATCATCGAGAACGAGAAGCGTCGGACGGCGTTGCAAAACCTGGTTCGCAATCTCTCGCGTCGGACAGAATTTGTGAGGAACCGGCTTTAGCGAGGCCTCGGCTAGTTTCGAAAATCGCTCAGAAAATGCCTAATTGCACCCCTCGCAATCTGCAAATTTCTGCATTGCCTGCCGTGCCTTTTGCCCGCACTTTTGACCAGGCATTTTCGCCTTTAAAGATCGCCTGACAGCCATGCCTCATCTAAAGCACAAAAACATTGGAGTGATAGGCCTCGGGATTATCGGTCGTGGAGTGAGCGGGAATCTGCGCCGGAAAGGGTTTCCAGTTTTCGTTTGGAACCGGACGCCGCGTCCTGTTCCAAATTTTGTCGGTTCGCCTGCGGAACTGGCCGGGCTCTGTAATTACATTCAGGTCTACGTTTCCGACGACGAAGCTTTACTGCAAACCGTCAACCAGCTTAGTGAAAAGCTCGCAACCAGGCATATTGTCATTGCGCATTCCACGGTCGCTCCGGATTCGATGCGGGCCGCGGCGGAAATTGTCGAAGGTCGCGGCGCGCGTTTTATCGAGGCGCCATTCACGGGGAGCAAGGCCGCGGCCGGAAAAGGCGAGTTGGTTTATTACATCGGCGGCAATGAGGCAGCATGGCGGGAAGCACGTCCCATTCTTGAAGCAAGCAGCAAAGAGATCATCGAGATCGGTGAGATTGGACAGGCGACGGCAATCAAGATCGCAACCAATATGGTTACGGCCGCAAGCGTGCAAGCTACCGCGGAAGCTTTGGCGCTGGTCCAAGCTCTAGGTGTGCCCCTGGGAAAATTCGTCGAGGCGATGCAAGTCAACGCCAGTTATTCTACGACTCTGGCGATGAAAATGCCTAAAATGATCCAGCGGGAATTTGAGCCGCACTTTTCGGTAAAGCACATGCCGAAGGATGTGCAGATTGCGAATCAGCTTGGTTTGTCGCATTACCTGTAACTTGGCGTGACCGCTGCTGCCTGCGATCGGCTTGTTGAGCAAATCCAATGGGGTCACGGAGACGATGATTATTCGGCGGTCGCGCGCAAATATTTGTCCCAAATTGCATCGGCTGGGTCGGAAGGAGCTGAAACAGAAGAAGCTGATGTGCGAACCACTGCTGAGGCGATTGTGGGAGGTGTGGAATCATTCGTCGGCTCCGATTCGACAACCTCAGGGCAAACCCAGTCTCGCCCTACCAGAGCGCCAGACAGCGACGAGGCTAAGGAAGCGACGGCGTTGCGTCGCGGCTTTCTCACCCAGCTACTGCGGCGGTGGCGGCAACTGTTAAAACGGCCTGTCTCGTCGAAAGAAGTATGACGCCGCCGCTCCAGACACGGCGGAGCGCTGTTCTTGATTTATCCGGACGCGCAAAACTTCGTGTTACGGGCAACAACCGTCTCCGCTTTCTGAATGGGCAGATTACGAATGATGTGCGGAAGGCCGGCGAAACCGTCGCAATCGAGGCGTGCGTCCTGAATGCAAAGGGTAAAATGAACGCGCACATTTTCATTTCCGCCGCGCCGGACTGTTTTTGGATCGATGCAGATCCTGAACTTCGAGAAACGCTCTCGGCCAGACTGGAGCGCTATGTGATCGCCGATGATGTTCAGATTGAGGATGTCACTGATCGATTCTCGATCTTTCACGTATTGTCATTGACCGCGCCAAACCTGAGCGACTGTCGGATTGTTTCTGTGCGCCGCTTCACTGAGCCGGGGTGGGACATATGGCGTGACGGAGCGGTTCATGACGCTGTTTCGGAACAACTATTGTCAACATGCGACCTGCTCGATTCTGCTGCGGCGGACACCATGCGAATCGAACAGGGTATTCCACGCTGGGGCCGTGAGCTGACGGAAGAGATTATTCCAATCGAGGCTAACCTGGAAGAGCGGACGATCGATTATGAGAAAGGTTGCTATATTGGCCAGGAAGTGATTTCGCGAATCAAGATGTCAGGGCAGACAAATAAACGATTATGCGGTCTAATTTCGTTGGGGGATATCCCGCTTAAAGCAGACATGAAACTCGCCGTCACGTCGGCGAAAGGCAAAGAAGCCGGCTGGATCACGAGCGCAACGCGCAGCGACCGAATTGGAAAGGAAATCGCGCTTTGTTATGTGAAACGCGGCTTCAACGATTCTGGTAGCAAGCTGGATGCATTTGGGCCGCAAGATTCCGGCTCAGTGACGGCGATTCAAGTCGAAGTAACACCACTTCCTTTTTACTTGAGGCTATTTCATGAAATCAGCCCCGACGAAAGCGAAGAGAAATACTGACGGTCCTGTAATTTCCTGCGCCGGCTCGGGCGTTGCATAAATTTAAACTTGCGTTTTAAATGACACGGCGTGTAAAGTCCCTCTCTCCAGTTGTTCTCCCCTCGATTCTCATTTTTATGAATCAACGTTTAATCGCAGAAATTGGGCGTACCCAGCGGCTCGAAATTGTTAACTCGCTCAAGCGCAGCAGAGGAATGTCCGTCAACGAGCTCGTGGAAAAAATGAAGATGAGCTACATGGGTATCAAGCAGCATTGCCTCACTCTTGAGCGCGATGGTTATCTGGATACCTGGCGCCGTCCACAGAAGATGGGCCGCCCGGAAATGGTTTACCGGCTTACACGCCGCAGCCATGATCTTTTTCAGGCCGATAGCCATCAGTTCACGCTTGATCTGTTGAAATCGGTCCAGGAAATTTATGGGTCAAACGCGCCGGAGAAGCTTCTTTACAATATTTTCGAAAAGAAGATTGCGGCGCTCAAAGCTAAAGCGAAGGGGCACACAGTGGCCGAGCGCGCCAAATGGCTCGCCCGCTTCCGTGACGGGGAAGGCTACATGGCCCAGTTCACTAATGGAGAAGAGGACGGCCCCAAGATTCTAGAGTGTCATTCGCCGATCATGAATTTGCTGGATCGTTACCCGATCATTGGCCGGTTCGAGCAGGACATGTTCGAAGGCGTTCTGGGCACCCGTGTGCGCCGACAAATGATACGCAACTCGGGGCTGTACGAGTGCGCATTTTATTTCGCGCTCTAATACGGCTACTCGTCTTCTTCGGATCACCGAGATTTTTGCTTTCGCAGTCAGCGAATTTCGGTTGATTCATGGCCCATGTCTCGGGCCTTTTCTTCCGCGGTCATCGAGAACTTACAGCCGCTGATTGACGGCGGTCGTTATCCGATAAAGCGCATCGTTGGCGAAGATCTGGTGGTCGAAGCGGACATTTTTAAGGATGGACACGATGTTGTTGCGGCTGTCCTGAAGTGGCGCGTTATCGGAAAGCGCGCGTGGCGCGAAACCCCAATGATTTTCGTCGATAACGACCGCTGGCGCGCCGTATGTACTCTTTACGATAGCGCCATTTACGAATACACGATCGAAGCATGGACCGACAGTTTTCGCAGTTGGCAACGCGAGTTCGCGGCCAAATTTGAGGCTGGTATTTCTGCGCTGCGGAGCGAAGCAATAGAAGGCGCGGCTTTGATTGGGGAGGCTGCCCAGCGCGCGCGAGATCCGGCGGACGCCGCGCGGTTGCTGGAATTTTCCGAGCAAATCTCCAAGGCAGCCAATTCAGAAATTAACGCCATCATGCAGTCCGGCGAGCTCGAGGTGCTGATGGCGACTTATCCGGACCGCTCCAACGCGACACACTATGCTCCGGCTCCGCGCGTTGTTGTCGATCGCCCGGCTGCGTTGATCGGTGCATGGTATGAATTTTTCCCGCGCTCGGCGGAAGGCCGCGGCGATCGCGGTTCGACTTTCCGCGATTGTTTGCCACGAATCGATGACGCAAAGGCAATGGGCTTTGATGTTATTTATTTTCCGCCGATTCATCCCATTGGTCATACGAATCGCAAGGGCCGCAATAACTCGATCACCTGTAAACCGGGCGACCCAGGCGTGCCGTGGGCAATTGGCAGTGAAGCGGGCGGACACAAAGCGGTCGAGCCTTCCCTCGGGACGCTGGCCGATTTCGATTGGCTTCAAAAACAGGTACGAAAACGCGGAATGGAAATCGCGCTCGATTTCGCGATCAATTGCTCACCCGATCATCCTTATGTTAAAGAGCATCCGGATTGGTTCTACAAGCGCCCGGACGGCACGATCAAATATGCGGAGAATCCGCCGAAAAAGTACGAAGACATTTATCCGCTGAACTTTCGGTGTGAAAGCTGGCGCGAGTTGTGGGCAGAGATGAAGAGCATCGTCCTTTTTTGGGCGGGGCGCGGCGTGCGCATCTTTCGCGTTGATAATCCACACACCAAGCCTGTCGCTTTCTGGGAGTATTTGACAAAGGGTGTCCGCGCCAAATATCCCGACGTCGTTTTTCTCTCTGAAGCGTTCACGAGGCCGAAGATGATGAAAGCGCTGGCCAAAGCTGGCTTCAACCAAAGCTACACCTATTTCACATGGCGAAATTCGAAGCGCGAGCTCATCGAATATTTTACGGAACTGACGCAAATCGAGATGAGCGAATATTTTCGCCCTAATCTTTGGCCGAACACGCCGGACATCTTGCCGTTTGTGCTTCAGGACGGCGGCCGGCCAGCGTTTATGATTCGCGTGGCTCTCGCCGCTACGCTCTCAACGCTCTACGGCATCTACAGCGGATACGAGTTGTGCGAGAACGAAGCTTTGCCGGATCGCGAAGAATATCTCGATTCCGAAAAGTACCAATTTAAAGAGCGCGATTGGAATGCGCCGGGAAACATCAAGAACTGGATCGCGCGGCTAAACAAAATCCGAAAGGAAAACCGTGCGCTTCGGTCTTACACCAATTTGCGATTCTATCCCGCTGAGAACGACGCAATCCTCTTTTACGGCAAAATGACCGCTGCGCGCGACAACATTATCCTCGTCGTAGTGAATCTCGATCCGCATCGTAAACAACATTCTTTCGTCGATGTGCCGATTGATCAGTTCGGGCAAATGGAGAGCGACGTCTATGAAGTGCACGATTTGCTCAGCGACGCGCGTTATATCTGGCGCGGCCGCCGTAATTACGTCGAGCTCGATCCCGAAATTCAGCCGGCGCATATTTTCCGCGTGTGCCGCTGGGCCGGCGGCGATCGATTTGTTTAGCAACCTGGCGAGCCGATTTGTGTTTGATCTCGTGTCATGTTGAGCCAAGTCTCACGCGGCTGCGGGATTACTGTTAACAATGAAAGATTCCTCGACTCCACTGCGCTCAGCTCGGAATGACAATAGCGCTTAAGACGATGAACGTTGTCATCTCTCAGTTGTGCATTTGCATCCCCTAATCGCGCTGCCTATCGTTACAAAATTTCTGGCATGAAGATTTCGTTCCTGCTGTTTGCCGCGCTTGCCGGCGCACCTTCGTTGCTTGCGCAGGAGGCCACACCGCCGCTGGTGCCGGATGTTCCGCACTCACAAACCATTATGGATACACTCATCAACGCTGGGCCGGTGATGATTCCGCTCTTTCTCTTATCGATCTTTTCCGTGGCGCTCGTGATTGTTTATCTGATGACGATCCGGCGTGGCGCGGTGGTTTCGAGCGGTTACATGGCTACGGCAGATGCGCTTTTACGGAAACGCGATTATCTAGGATTACTCGCCGTTTCCAATCGGCATGGGGAAGCGATCGCGCGGGTCGTGCAAAAAATGCTCGATTTCACAACCAAAAACCCGCATGCAGATTTTCAGCAAGTCCGCGAAATTGCCGAGACGGAAGGATCGCGAGTCGCGGCCAGTCTGAATAATCGTGTTACTTATCTTGCCGATATTGGAATGATCGCGCCGCTGCTGGGCCTGCTTGGCACGGTCTTTGGGATTATCCATTCCTTCGGCGCACTTGGAGCCGATATTGGGTCCGCGCGTTATGTGGCTCTCTCACGAGGGATCAGTCAAGCGCTGGTCAACACGGCCGCCGGGCTGGCTATCGGTATTCCGGCGATGATGTTCTACGCTTTTTTCCGGGGAAGAGCCCAAAAGTTGATCTCGGAATTGGAAGCCGCTTCGACGCATGTCTTGGCGTTGCTTTCGTTGCAGTACGGCAAGCGGGTCGAGCGAACCCCGGTGCTGATCGAGGACGAACTGTAAGCTGCCCATCTCGCCAGTAATTCGCAAGACCGACATCGTCTCCTTCGTAATATGAATCTACGTGGTCACGCGCCCCTGCATCATCCCGGTATTCAACTGGCGCCGCTGGTCGATGTGCTGTTGCTGCTATTGATTTTTTTTCTGCTGACGTGGAACGCGGCCCGCACTGAGAATGAACTCGATGTCAGGGTGCCAAAAGCTTCGGCTGCGAAAGAGAAAACTGCGCCAATCGGAGATGTTGTGGTCAACGTGAAAGCGGACGGCAATGTTGTCGTGAACCGCCGCACTCTGAACGGTCCTGAACTGAGCGAATTGCTAAGAAGTCTGGTTCAACTCAACTCCGAGCAAGCCGTGGTGATCCGTGGCGATGAGGCTGGCGCTTACAAGAACATTATTGGTGTTTTAAACATTTGCACCGAAGCAGGAATAACCAACGTGGCTTTCGCAACAGCGAAATGAGAACGGCGCGCAGCGCAACCGGTCTTTTGGGACTGGTGATGCTGCTTTCAGTGCCGAGCGCAGCCGTCGCTCAATGGGCGCCCGAAGTGCGTCGGGCTCGGCCCGTAGAGGAACCGCCGGTCGCGCGCGCTATTCCCTTCGAGGAACCAGCCGCAACAACGCCTCGCCCTCCAGCGGAAGACTTTTCCGAACGACAGCCAGCGCGCGAAAACGAAGCGCCTGACCGCCGCCAGCTCGATTACGCCAACGCGCTTTTTACGCGCAAGCTTTACGATCTGGCGATCCCGGAATATCAAAAATATCTCGATGATTATCCGGGGCTTTCCGGCCGGGCGAACGCTTATTTTTCGCTGGGCGAATGCTATCGAAATCTCGATCGCCTCTCGAGCGCTCGCACAAACTTCCAAAAAGTGCTGAACGACTACGGCGACAGCGAATTCGCCGGACCCGCCGCTTACGCTCTCGCTGAAACGGCTTTCACGCAGAAGGACTATGCCGCGGCGCTTCCGCTCTTTCATCGCTCCGCAGCGAAATCAAAGGAATCGGCAGTGGCGCTTTCTGCACGCTATTTCGAAGCGCGTTGCCTCGAGGTTCTCGGTCGCAAAGAGGAGGCATCCGATATTTATCTTGAGGTTGCCGAGTCTGGAAACCCGAATCCCTATCGCGAGGACGCACGATGGACAGCAGCATCTATTCTGATTGGACGGGGAAGAAAAATGGATGCGCTGAAGCAATACGAAGCTCTCTCGAATGAAACGCAAAAGCCGGCTTTAAAAGCCGAGTCAGCGGTGCGCGGTGGCATGATCGCGCTCGATCTTGTGCAGGCTGATAAGGGCAAGATGGACAAGGCGATGGTCGATAGAGCTACAAACCTATTACAAAAAGGTCGCAGCCTGCCGGAAGCCGGAAAATTTCGAGCGATTGCGCAGGTCGGGCTGCGCCGTTTGCAATATCAGAGCGGCCAGTACGCGCAATTACTCGCCGATTACCAGAAAGAGCAGGATAAGCTTCCGGAAGCGGCTCAGGCCGAGGTGTTGTTGCTTGCCGCAAACAGTGAGCGGCAACTTGGTCACGCAAAGCAAGCCGAAGATCTTTATCGCCAAATCATGGCTAAGTACCCGGATCGGGAAGAAGCAAAGGACGCTGCCTATCAGCGGCTGATTAACGTATACAACTCCGATCCATCGGCGCTGTTCGCGAAAGTGGCGGACTTCCTGGCAACGAATCCTACAGACGAACGCGCCGACCAGGCGAAACTCTTAAAAGCTGAAGCGCTTTACAAACAACAGAACTACACCGAGGCGGCGTCAATTTACGGGGAACTGCGTGCCTCTCAGCTTTCGCCAAAGTTGCGTGCGGAATCAGCCTACAAGCTTGGCCTGTGTCATGTGCAGACGAAAAACGTTCCTGATATTATCGAAGCTTTCACGTATTACGTGCAGGCCTTTCCAGATAACCCCCAGGTGCCTGCCGCCTTGGCTCAGCGCGCTTTGGCTTACGAACAGAATAAAAACTACGATGCTGCGCTTTCCGATTTAAACACGATCCTCACCAAGTATCCCAGTGCGCACGAGCGGGAAGCAACGCTGCAGTTAAAGGCTTTGATCCTTGGACAACAGGACAAAACGAAAGGCATGGTCGAAACCTTTCGCCAGCTCCTGAAAGAATTCCCTAAGAGTTCTGTCGCAGCGCAGGCGCAATACTACATCGGCAAGGCCGCGTTTGAAGCGAAGGATTATAAAACCGCGATGACTGCGCTCAATGCTGCGCGCCAACTGAATAAAGAGCAGTACTACAACCTCGCGTCGCTCCGGCTGATTTTGTGTCAGTTTTATTTAAAAGATCGGCCTGCTCTTACCAAAGAAGTGAACAATTTCATGGTCAACAGCCCGAATGCTAATGTGCCGCCAGAAGTCCTCGAGTGGCTCGGAATCGAATATTACAACGAGAAAAACTTCGAAGCCGCCGAAAAATATCTGAGCGCGCTTGGAAAGATCGACAATCGTGGCAGCCTTAAACCCGATTTTTTGTTTTACCTGGGAGACGCGGCCACGAAGCTGAAAAATTTGCCGGAAGCCGAGGATGCATTTGCCAAGTATTTGCAGGTCGCCACAGACCCGGCAGGAAAGGCGAAAGTGTTGCTTGCGCTCGGCGCGGTCAAGATCGGTGCGCACAAACCGGACGACGCTCAGAAGATTGCCGAAGAGATCATGGCGCTGCAACCTGAGGGTCGCGTGAATGCTGAAGCGCGTCTCCTGGCGGGCGAGGTTCAACTGGAGCGCGGGAATTTCGATGACGCTGGCAAGGCGTTTAAGGGTGTCGCGTTGCTTTACGATGATCCAGCTATTA
>Ga0066655_10000117_pt1 | contig 22344 bp, 15 predicted proteins | sample GraSoiAngelo_104_FD_133942 | JGI IMG/M metagenome (GOLD analysis project Ga0066655, IMG submission 133942) | Grasslands soil microbial communities from the Angelo Coastal Reserve, California, USA - 14_0903_05_30cm | ecosystem: Environmental > Terrestrial > Soil > Grasslands | place: USA... | reverse complement strand
CTGCGCCTGCGCCCGCGCCCGCAACCGGCGGCGATGCTGCGCGCGCCGCCGTCGCCGCGCCCGATCGCTACGGCGCCGACACGGCGGCCGAGATACTCGCCGCCGGTGGGAACGCGGTCGACGCCGCAGTTGGGGTCGGCTTCACTCTCGCGGTAACCTACCCGGAGGCGGGTAATCTCGGCGGCGGTGGCTTCGCCACCGTGCTCATCGACGGCCGGCCCTACTTCCTCGACTACCGGGAGTGTGCGCCCGCGAGCGCGAGCGCCGGCATGTACGTCGATGCGGCCGGCGAGCTCGTTCCCGACGCGAGCACGATCGGCGCCGGCGCCGCGGCGGTGCCCGGGACGGTGGCGGGCCTCTGGGAGCTGCATCACCGCTTCGGCCGGCTCGCGTGGCGCGCCGATCTCGCCCCCGCGATCCGCTACGCGCACGAGGGCTTCCGGGTGGGCCCCCTGCTGGTCGCGAGGCGCGATGCATTCGCTGCCGCACTGCACGGGCGCACCAACTTCCTCACTTACTTCGGCGCGCTCGCCGCCGATGCCACCTTCCGTCAGCCGCAGCTCGAGGCCACACTGCGGCGGATCGCGGCCGCGGGCCCGCGGGGGTTCTACTCCGGCCGCACCGCGGATCTCATCCTGGCCGAGATGGCGCGCGACCATGGTCACATCGCGCGTGCCGACCTCGCAGCCTATCGCCCGCTGTGGCGCGCTCCGCTCGAGGGCGACTGGGCCGGCTACCACGTCATCACCGCCCCGCTGCCGAGCTCCGGTGGCATCGCGCTCCTCTCGATGCTGGCGATGAAGGCGGATCTCGCCGCCTCGTTTGCGGGCGTGCCGCTCAACTCGCCGCAGTACGTGCACCTGCTGGCGGAGATCGAGAAGCGGGTGTTCGCGGATCGCGCGAGCTACTTCGGCGATCCCGACTTCTATCCCGCCCCGGTGGCGCAGCTTCTCGACCCCGTCTATCTCGCGCGGCGCGCCGCCGAGGTCGACCTCCGCCGTCCCACACCCACCGGCGAGGTGAAGCCGGGGCTCGGCGAGCATCACGACACCACCCATTTCTCGATCATCGACCGCTGGGGCAACGCGGTCTCGAACACCTACACGCTGAACGACGAGTTCGGCTCGGGCGCGGTCGTCGGGGGCGCGGGGTTTCTACTCAACAACGAGATGGACGACTTCTCCGCCAAGCCAGGAACCCCGAACATCTACGGCGTCGTCGGCGGCGACGCCAACGCGATCGCGCCCGGCAAGCGGCCGCTGTCGACCATGACCCCGACGATCCTGACCGAGCACGGGCGGGTGGCCGTCGTGATCGGCACCCTCGGCGGGTCCCGCATCGCGACGTGGATATTCCAGGTGCTGAGCAACTGGCACGATTTCCATCTGCCGCTCGCGGAGGCCGTCGCTGCGCCGCGCGTGCATCACCAGCTCCTGCCTCCCGACACCCTCTTCGAGGAGCCCTTCGCCACGCTTGCACCGGCGGTGCGCGCCGAGCTCACCGCGCGCGGCTACCGGTTCGTGAACCAGGGCTGGAACGGGGACATCCAGGCCATCGCCGTGGGCTCCGACGGTGTCCGCGCGATCTCGGACCCGCGCGGGCGAGGCGTGGCGCGCGTGCTCCCGGCGAGCGCGAAACGCTCACCGCCGCGCTCGCTTCAACGCCTCACCCGCTCGCCCGCCGGGTCGAAGAACGGCTGCAACGAAACCCGCGCCGGGATGCGCTCCGAGGCGATCTCCACCTGGTATTCCCCGGCCGTGATCCATTCGGCGCTGACCGGGGCGCCGCCGTTGGCGACGTAACCGAGACCGAGCGAACGGCCGAGCGTGTGGCCGAAGGCCCCGGACGAGATGGCGCCGACGAGCTCGCCGTTCCGCCAGATCGGCTCGTTGTGGTAGAGGAGAAGATCGGCGCGCTCGAGGGCGAGCGCCACCAGCCGCCGCCGTACGCCCGCTTCGCGCTGGCGCACGAGTGTCTCGCGGCCGACGAAGCCGCCGGGCTTGTCCCAGGCGACGGCAAACTGCAGGCCCGCCTCGAGAGGGGTGTCCTCGTCGGAAATATCGTGGCCCCAGTGGCGGTAGCCCCTCTCCATGCGCAGGCTGTCGAGCGCGTGGTAGCCCGCCAGGCGCAGGCCATAGGCTGCGCCCGCACCGACGATGAGGTCGTACACCGACTGCGCGAAGTCGGTAGGAATGTATAGCTCGTATCCCAGCTCCCCCACGTAGGTGATGCGGCTCGCGCGCACGCGCGCGTATCCAAGATCGATGACCTGGGAGGTGGCGAACGGGAAAGCCGCGTTGGACAGGTCGGCGTCGGTGAGCGTCGCCAGGAGCTCACGGCTCTGCGGCCCCATGAGACCGAGCACCGCGTAAGCGGGCGACACATCGAGTGCGACGGCGCGGCCTTCCGCGGGAATGCTGCGGCAGAGCCAGCTGAAATCGCGCGTCTGCGTGGCGCACGAGGTGACGACGAGATAGGCGTCCTCGGCCTCGCGCGTGACGGTGAGGTCCGCCTCGATGCCGCCCCGCTCATTCAGCCACTGCGTATAGACGATCCTCCCGACGGGCACGTCGACCTCGTTGGCGCAGATCCGTCCGAGCACGGCAGCCGCGTCGGGGCCCGACAGGGCGAATTTGGCGAACGAGGACTGATCGAAGAGGCCGACGCGCTCGCGGACGGCCCGGTGCTCGCCGGCGGAATGCTCGAACCAGTTCTGGCGGCCGTAGCTGTAGGCGTAGCGCGGCTCGGCGCCTCCGGTCGCAAACCAGTTGGCGCGCTCGTAGCCCGCTACCTCGCCGAAGCACGCCCCGGCGGCCGCGAGCCGGTCGTGGACGACGGACTTGCGCACCCCGCGCGCCGACTCGGCCTGACGGTACGGCCAGTGCATGGCGTACAGGAGGCCGAGCGTCTCCACCGTACGCTCGCGCAGGTAGCGCCGGTTGCGTTGAAACGGCGCGCAGCGGCGGATGTCGACGTCCCAGAGATCAAAGGGCGGATGGCCGTCGAGAATCCAGTCCGCGAGCACCTTGCCCGCCCCGCCGGCCGACTGGATACCGATCGAATTGAAGCCCGCCGCCACGTACAGGCCACGCAGCTCCGGCGCCTCGCCGAGGAGGTACCGATCGTCCGGCGTGAAGCTCTCCGGGCCATTGAAGAACACCTGCACGCCGGCGGACTCGAGCGCGGGCACGCGCCTCATGGCGGCTGCGAAGAGCGGCTCGATGTGGCCGAGGTCCGCGGGCAAGTGCTCGAAGGCGAAATTCTCGGGGATCCCTTGCCAGCCCCAGGGCTTCGCCTCGGGCTCGAACCAGCCGACGAGGAGCTTGCCGGTGTCCTCCTTGAAGTACGAGCGCGCATCGGCGTCGCGCAGGACCGGCAGGTCGGGCGCGAGGCCCGCGATCGGCTGAGTCACGATGTAGAAGTGCTCGGCCGCATGCAGCGGCACGCTGACTCCCGCCCAGGCGCCGACCTCGCGTGCCCACAGGCCCGCGCAGTTCACCACGGCGTCGGCGCGCACTTCGCCCGCTTCGGTCGCGACACCGCTCACCCGCCCGCCTGCGCTGCGGATCCCCGTGACCTTGAGGTTCTCGACGATGCGAACGCCGGCGCTGCGCGCACCGCGGGCGAGCGCCTGGGTCGTGTCGACCGGGTTCGTACGCCCGTCCTTCGGCAGAAAGACGGCGCCCGTCAGGCCATCGGTCGAGAGCAGCGGCCAGCGCTCGCGCGCCGCGCCGGGTGAAAGGATCTGCACCTCGAGCCCGAAAGATCGCGCCATGGATGCGCCGCGCTTGAGCTCTTCGAAGCGCGCCGCGCTCGCCGCCACGGCGATGGAGCCGACCTGCCTGAACCCGGTCGCCTGGCCGGTCTCGCGCTCGAGCCCCTCGTAGAGCTGCGTGGTGTACTGCGCGAGCCGCGTGAGGTTTCGCGTCGCGCGCAACTGACCCACGAGGCCCGCGGCGTGCCAGGTGGTTCCGCACGTCAGCTGCCGCCGCTCGAGCAGCAGCACGTCCTTGCAGCCGCGCTTGGCGAGGTGGTAGGCAACGCTGCAGCCGACGATGCCGCCGCCGATGATGACGACACGCGCGTGGGACGGAAGATCCGGCATCCGTCGTCCCGTCAGCCGAAGGTCGACCCGATCTCCGCCGCCGCCACGCGCAGCCGCGGAACGAACTCGATGGCGCGCATCAGCGGCAGCCGCGCGGTGGCACCCTGGACCGCCACCGCAGCGATCACCTCATCGCGACGGTTGCGCACCGGCACGGCGACGCAGGCGACGCCGAGCACGTATTCTTCGTTGTCGACCGCGTAGCCGACGCTGACGATCCGGGCGAGCTCGGACTCGAGCACCGCTCGGTCGGTGAGGGTGCGCTCGGTGAAGCGCTGCAGCGGCATCCGCTCGAGCAGGCGCTGCCGCTCGGCCGCGGCGAGATGCGCGAGCAGCAGCTTGCCGCTCGCACAACAGTGCGGCGGCAGCGCGACGCCGCCCTCCGGGACGTGCAGCCGCAGCGGCCAGGGCGCCTCGATGCGGTCGAGATAGATGAGCGCGCCCTTCTTCAGCACGGCGAGATTGCAGGTCTCGGTGATCTCCCCGACGACGCGTTGCAGTATGAGGCGGCGCTCCGCCGCGGCGCTGTCACTGCGCAGCACGTCGAGGGCAAAGCGCGACAGGCGCTCGCCGATGACGTAGGCGCGCCCGCCCGGCTCGCGGCTGAGAAAGCCCGCCTCCTCGAAGAGCGCCAGCGTCCGGTGCAGCGTCGGCTTCGGGAGCTCCGTCGCCTGCATGAGCTCGGAGAGCGTCACCGCACGGCGGGCGCGCACCAGGACCTCGAGCACACGGAAGGCCTTGAGCGTCGAGGAGGTTTCGCTCGCGACCTCACCGGTCTCGAGCGGGAGCGACAGCGCACGCCGGGTCATCCCTTTGCCCATTCCGATAAACAAGACGCAGCCTCGCCAGTTCAGAAATCTATGTTGCTCCTGAAGGGGTGTATTGTAATATACGCTTCTCCAGCGAGACAAACCGTCTCGCCTAAAGAGACTGGTGGAAAGGGTGCGTCCATGACCCAGCCGCAGAAGATGGGACCCTCCGAAGCCCTCGTGGAGACACTCGTCGCTCATGAGGTGACGCACGTCTTCGGCATCGTCGGCTCCGCCTTCATGGACGCGCTCGACCTCTTCCCGGCGGCCGGCATCCAGTTCGTGCCGGTCGCTCACGAGCAGGGCGCGATCCACATGGCGGACGGTTATGCGCGTGCCTCGGGTCGCCATGGCGTCTGCATTGCGCAGAACGGACCGGGCGTCACGAATTTCGTCACCGGAGTCGCGGCAGCCTACTGGGCGCACTCGCCGGTCGTGTTCATCACGCCGGAGGCCGGCTCCATGACGACGGGGCTCGGCGGCTTCCAGGAGACCGAGCAGCTGCCGATTTTCTCGAAGATCACCCGGTACCAGGGGCACGTCAACAACCCCAAGCGCATGGCCGAGATCGCTGGGCGCTGCTTCGACCGAGCCATGCTCGAGATGGGCCCGACGCAGCTCAACATTCCGCGCGACTTCTTCTACGGCGAGATCGAGACCAGCATCCAGAGGCCCATGCGCTTCAGTCACGGCCCGGGCGACTCGGCGGCGCTCGACGCCGCCGCCGAGCTCCTCGCCGGGGCGAGCTTCCCCGTGATCCTCGCCGGCGGCGGCGTGATCATGGCGGGCGCGAGGAGGGAAGCGATCGAGCTCGCCGAGCTTCTCGGCGCGGCCGTGTGCAGCAGCTACCTGCACAACGATTCGTTCCCCGCCTCCCACGCGCTCGCCGCCGGACCGCTCGGCTATCAGGGCTCGAAGGCCGCCATGAAGCTCATCTCACAGGCGGACGTCGTGCTCGCGCTCGGGACGCGCCTCGGTCCTTTCGGGACACTGCCGCAACACGGGCTCGACTACTGGCCCAAGGCAGCCAGGGTCGTCCAGATCGACAGCGACCCGCGGATGCTCGGGCTGGTCAAGCCGATCTCCGTCGGTGTTCACGGCGATGCCCGCGCCGCGGCGCAAGCCCTGATCGCACGTCTCAAGGCCCGAGCCCTCGCGGGCGCCGCCACCCGTGCGCAGCGCCTCGCGCGCATCGCCGCCGAAAAGAGCGCCTGGGAGGGCGAGCTCGCCGCCTGGACCCATGAGCGCGACCCGTACTCGCTCGAAGTGGCGGCCGGCTCCAAACGCATGCACCCGCGCGAGATGCTGCGCTCCCTCGAGCGGGCCCTGCCGCCCGACGCCATGGTGTCGACCGATATCGGCAACATCTGCTCGGTGGCCAACTCGTACCTGCGCTTCGAGCGGCCGCGCTCGATGTTCGCGGCGATGAGTTTCGGCAATTGCGGCTATGCATTCCCGGTGATCTGCGGCGCGAAAGTCGCCGCTCCCGAACGTCCGGCGTTCGCCTACGTGGGCGACGGCGCCTGGGGCATCAGCTTCAACGAGCTGCTCACCTGCGCCCGGGAGAAGATCGGCGTGACGGTGATTCTCTTCAACAACGACCAGTGGGGCGCCGAGAAGAAGAATCACGTCGACTTCTATTCACGGCGCTACCAGGGAGTCAATCTCGAGAACCCGAGCTGGGCCGCGGTGGCGCGCGCCTTCGGCTGCGAGGGCGTGACCGTCGAGCGGCCGACCGACATCGCGCCGGCGCTCGAGGCGGCGACCGCGGCGCAGGCGGACGGCAGGACGACCGTGCTCGAGATGATGGTGACGCAGGAGCTCGGCGATCCGTTCCGCCGTGACGCCCTGTCGAAGCCCGTCCGTCACCTCAAGAAGTACCAGCAGTTCATGTGAGGCGCACGGCCTTCACCTGTCTCGTGCGCTCCGGGCGATGAGCACGCCGGGCCCGGCAGCCGGCGGGCTGCGTCGCACGCTGCAGCGGCGGCACATGCACATGATCGCGCTCGGCGGCGTGATCGGCGCGGGACTCTTCGTCGGCAGCGGGGTCGTCATCGGCGCGGCCGGCCCTGCGGCCGTCATCTCCTTCGCCCTGACCGGCGCGCTGGTGGTGCTGGTGATGCGCATGCTGGGCGAGATGGCGGTCGCCTACCCCGCCATCGGCGGCTTCTACGAGTACAACCGTCTGGCTTTGGGCGAGCTGGCGGGCTTTCTCACCGGATGGATGTACTGGTACTTCTGGGTGATCGTGGTCGCGCTCGAAGCGGTCGCCGGAGCGAGAATCCTCGGCGGCTGGTGGCCGGGAATCGCCCCCTGGCAGTTCACACTCGCGCTCGTGGGTGTCTTCACCATCGTGAATCTGCTGTCGGTGCGCTCCTACGGCGAGGCGGAGTTCTGGTTCGCCTCGATCAAGGTCGCGGCCATCGTCGCCTTTCTCTGCGCCGGCGCGCTGTTCGCTCTCGGCGCCTGGCCCGGAGCGTCGGCGGGCCTGCCGCAGCTCACGGCCCACGGCGGCTTCCTGCCGAGGGGCATCGTGCCGGTGCTCACCGGAGCGGTGGCCGCGACCGGATTCTATTTCGGCGCTGAGATAGTCACGATCGCAGCCGCGGAATCCGCCGAACCCGACAAGGCGGTCGCCGAGACGACCCAGTCGGTGATCTGGCGGGTGCTGATCTTCTATATCGGCTCCATCTTTCTCGTCGTCGCCCTCGTGCCCTGGAACGATGCGGCCCGCATGACGCGCCCCTACGTCAGCGTCATGGAGGTGCTGCGGATTCCGGCGGCCCCCACCGTGATGAGCCTCGTCATTCTGACGGCGGTGCTCTCGGCATTGAACTCGGGGCTGTTCGCCGCCTCCCGCATGCTGATGGCGCTCGCCCGGCGCGGCGATGCCCCGGCAAGCGTTGCCCGGCTCGATGCACGCGGCGTGCCGGTGGCCGCGATTCTCGCCAGCACGGCCTTCGGCTACCTGACCGTGGCGATGAGCTACCTGTCGCCGGACCGGATCTTCGCGTTTCTCGTCAACTCCTACGGCACCGTCGCGATCTTCGTCTACGTTCTGATCGCGGTGGCGGAGCTGCGGCTGCGCGCGCGCCTCGAGCGGGAGATGCCCGAGCGGCTGCGCATCCGCATGTGGGGATATCCATGGCTCACGCGTTTAGCGATCCTCGCGATGCTCGCGATCGTGGCGGCCATGTCGGTCATCCCCGAGCAGCGCGCTCCGCTCGTGTTCGGCCTCCTCAGCGTGCTCGTGCTGCTCGGCGTCTACGCGCTTCGCCGCCTCGCGCGCACGCAGGCGCCGGCGCTGCGATGAGCGCCAGCCCTCGCCCGCGTGCGGCGCGGCCGCCGCGGCAGGTAGTACGAAGCTGGTGTATGTTCCCCCTGGTTCACACTGAGCGGATACGTCCATGAGCACCGAACCGTACCTGCTGACTCCCGGGCCCCTGACGACCTCGCTGCGCACGAGGCAGAGCATGCTGCGCGACTGGGGATCCTGGGATGTCGACTTCAACAGCATCACCGGGCGGGTCCGCGAGCGTCTGCTCGAGATCGTTCACGGCAGCGGCACGCACGAGTGCGTTCCGATGCAGGGCAGCGGCACCTTCTCGGTCGAGGCGGCCGTCGGCACGCTGGTGCCGCGCACCGGACACGTTCTGGTGCCGCAAAACGGGGCTTATTGTCAGCGCATCGCCCGAATATGCCGCGTGCTCGGCCGCAAGCTCACGAGCATCGATTACGCGGAGAACACGCCGGTCGCCGCCGCCGACATCGAGCGCGCGCTGCGCGCCGATCCCTCGATCACGCACGTGGCGCTGGTGCACTGCGAGACCAGCACCGGGATCTTGAACCCGCTCGCGGAGGTTGCCCAGGTCGTCTCCCGCCATGGCCGGGGCCTGATCGTCGACGCGATGAGCTCCTTCGGTGCGCTCGAGATCGACGCACGAACCACGCCTTTCGACGCCGTGGTAGCCGCCTCCGGGAAGTGTCTCGAGGGTCCGCCCGGCATGGGCTTCGTCATCGTGCGGCGCGAGGCGCTCGAGCGCTGCGAGGAAAACTGCCATTCGCTCTCGCTCGACTTGTATGACCAATGGGTCTACATGAAGAAAACGACTCAGTGGCGCTACACGCCGCCGACGCACGTGGTGGCGGCGTTCGATGCGGCGATCACGCAGTACCTCGAGGAGGGCGGGCTCGCGGCGCGCGGCGCCCGCTACGCCCGGAACTGCCGCACCCTGATCGAAGGCATGTCGAGGCTCGGACTCAAGAGCTTCCTGCCCGCGGCCATTCAGGCGCCGATCATCGTCACGTTCTTCGCGCCCGAGAGCCCCCGCTACGTCTTCAAGGATTTCTACGATGCCGTCAAGGCGCACGGCTATATCCTGTATCCAGGCAAGCTCACCACGGTGGAGACGTTCAGGGTCGGCTGCATGGGACAGCTCGGCGAGCGCGGCATCGCCGGCGCGGTCGAGGCCGTCGCCAAGGTGCTCGCGGCGATGCGGGCGGCGGCCTGAGGAGTTGCGCATGGCGGCTCACGCGGATGTTTAAAGTGCGCAGCGTCGAGGTGAACGGGCGCAGCTATCGGCTGCCCGAGCGGCCCGCGGTGGTGGTGTGCGTGGACGGCTGCGAGCCCGACTACATCGCCCAGGCGGTGGCCGGCGGTCATACGCCTTGGATGAAGCGCGTGCTGGCCGAGGGCACGCAGGTGATCGCCGACTGCGTGATGCCGAGCTTCACCAACCCGAACAACCTGTCGATCGTCACGGGCGTGCCGCCGGCCGTCCACGGTATCTGCGGAAACTACCTCTACGACGCCGAGAACGGCGTCGAGGTCATGATGAACGACCCGAAGTGGCTGCGCGCCCCGACGCTCCTCGCGGCACTCGCGGATGCGGGCTGCAAGGTGGCGGTGGTGACCGCCAAGGACAAGTTGCGCAAGCTCCTCGGCCACCGGCTGCGCGGCATCTGCTTCTCCGCGGAGAAGGCCGATCAGGCGACGCTCGCCGAGAACGGCTTGGAGGGCGTGCTCGAGCTCGCCGGCATGCCGCTACCCGGCGTCTATAGCGCCGCGCTCTCGGAGTTCGTGTTTGCCGCGGGTGTGCGGCTCATGCAGACCCGCCGCCCCGACATCATGTACCTGTCGACGACCGACTACGTACAGCACAAGCACGCCCCGGGCTCAGCCGAGGCCAATGCCTTCTACCGCATGATGGACCGCTATCTCGGCGAGCTCGACGCTCTCGGTTGCACCGTGGTTCTCACCGCCGATCACGGCATGAACGCCAAGACGCGCCTCGATGCGAGTCCCAACGTGATCTACCTGCAGGACGTGCTCGACGGCTGGCTCGGCGCCGGACGCTCGCGCGTGATCCTGCCGATCACCGACCCCTACGTCGTTCATCACGGAGCGCTCGGCTCGTACGCGACGGTCTATCTGCCCGCCGACGCCGACGCCCGCGCGCTCGGGGCGCGGCTCGCAGCGCTGCGCGGCATCGAGACGGTGCTCACGCGCCCGGAGGCCGCGAGCCGCTTCGAGCTGCCCCCCGACCGGATCGGCGATCTGGTCGTGGTCTCGGGCCGCTCGGTCGCGCTCGGCGGTGCGGCCGCCAAACACGACCTCTCGGGCCTCGATGCGCCGCTGCGCTCGCACGGCGGCCTCTCGGAACAGCCGGTGCCGCTCGTGATGAATCGCCGCATCGGGAAGCTGGATGCTAACCGCCGCTGGCGCAACTTCGACGCTTTCGATTGGGCGCTGAACCATGCCCACTAGAGAGCCCAACCGCGGCGCGACCGAAGGCCGTGCCGAAGGCGTCCGGCGCGAGAGTCTGCGGATCGCCGGCGCGCGCGTCGCCACCGAGGCCGAGAGCGAAGTGTTCAATCCCTACAACGGGGCGCTGGTCGGCACGGTGGCCAGGGCGTCCGTGCAGGACGTGCGCCGGGCGATCGAGATCGCCAGGGCGTTCCGCGCGCGGCTCACCCGCTACGAGCGCTACCGGATCTGCTACCGCACCGCCGAGGCCCTGCGTGCCCGCACCGAGGAGATCGCCAACCTCATTACCGCCGAGAGCGGCTTGTGCAAGAAAGACTCGATATACGAGGTAGGCCGCGCCTGCGACGTATTCATCTTCGCCGGCAACGCGGCGCTCGAGGACGACGGGCAGATCTTCTCCTGCGACCTCACCGCGCACGGCAAGCAGCGCAAGGTCTACACGCTGCGCGAGCCGCTGCTGGGAGTAATCGCGGCGATCACACCCTTCAACCACCCCCTCAATCAGGTCGCGCACAAGGTCGCGCCCAGCATCGCCAGCGGCAATCGCATGGTGCTCAAGCCCTCGGAGAAGACGCCGCTGAGTGCGCTGCTGCTCGCGGACACTCTCTACGAGGCCGGACTCCCGCCCGAGATGCTCAGCGTACTCACGGGCGACCCCCGGGAGATCGCGGACGAGTTGCTGACGCACCCGGATGTGGATCTCATCACCTTCACCGGCGGGGTGGTGGCCGGCAAGTACATCGCCGCCAAGGCCGTCTACAAGCGCCAGGTGCTCGAGCTCGGCGGCAACGATCCCATCATCGTCATGGAAGACGCGGACCTCGAGGAGGCCGCGACGCTCGCCGCCGCGGGCTCGTACAAGAACTCGGGGCAGCGCTGCACCGCCATCAAGCGCATGCTGGTTCATGAATCCGTGGCCGAGCGCTTCACCGAGCTGCTGCTCGCGAGAACCCGCGCCATCCGCTACGGCGATCCGATGGATCCCGCGACCGATATGGGCACGGTGATCGATGAGGCGGCGGCGCGCTCGTTCGAGGAGCGGGTCAATGCCGGCGTCGCGCACGGCGCCCGGCTCCTTTACGGCAATATCCGTGCCGGCGCCCTCTACTCCCCGACGGTGCTCGATCGGGTGCATCCGGACATGACGCTCGTCAGGCACGAGACCTTCGGACCGGTATCGCCCATCATCGCGTTCCGCTCGATCGACGAGGCGATACGCATCGCGAATTCCACCGCCTACGGCCTCTCCTCGGCGGTGTGCACCAACCGGCTGGATTACATCACGCGCTTCGTGGCGGAGCTCCACGTCGGCAGCGTGAATGTGCGCGAGGTTCCCGGCTACCGCCTCGAGCTCACGCCCTTCGGGGGCATCAAGGACTCGGGCCTGGGCTACAAGGAAGGCGTGCAGGAAGCCATGCGGAGCTTCACCAACGTCAAGACGTACTCCTTGCCGTGGCCGCCCTAGCGGCGCCGACAGCGAGCGCAACGGCCGCCTCGGGTACGCGCGCCCTGCGCATCGCGCAGTGCCGCACACTGCTGCTGCTGTTCCTCGGCTACGCCTCCTGTTACTTCTGCCGCTCGAATCTCTCGGTGGCGACGCCGCTGCTGGTGGATGAGCTCGGGCACCGCGGCGTCAGTCACGCCGATGCACTCGTCAACATCGGCTCGATGGCGTCCTGGGGCGTGCTCGCCTACGCTCTCGGCAAGTGGTTTCTCACGGGGCTCGGGGACTACTGGGGCGGCAAGCGCAACCTGCTGATCGCCACCGGCGGCGCGACGGCGTTCACGCTGCTCTTTGCAACGAGCTCGGCCCTGCCGATGTTCACCCTCTCCTGGGTCGGGAACCGGCTGACGCAGTCGATCGGCTGGTCGGCGCTCGTCAAGGTGTCCTCCAGGTGGTTCAGCTATTCCCGCTACGGCACCATCGCCGCGATCCTCACCTGCAGCTACCTGCTCGGCGATGCTGCGGCACGCGGGAGCATGGGGCTGCTGCTGCAGCGTGGAGTCGGCTGGCGCGGGCTGTTCCTGTTTGGCGCGAGCGTGGCCGGCTTGCTGTTCCTCGCCAACCTGCTGTTCCTGCGCGAATCGCGAACCGACGAGGGCTACCCGGAGGCGATCGCGAACCCGCGCAACGTCTTTTCCGGAGCCGAATCGCGCCCCAGGACCTTCGCTGCTCTGGTGCTGCCGCTGCTGCGCAGCCGTGCCTTCCTGATGGTTTGCCTGCTGAGTTTAGCGACCACGATGGTGCGCGAGACGTTCAATACCTGGACGCCGGCGTACATGCGGGACTTCCTCGGTTTCAGCGTGAGCCGCGCCGCCGCGATGTCCGCGATCTTTCCGGCGGTCGGAGCGGTCTCGGTGCTGCTCAGCGGCTGGCTGAGCGACCGCCTCGGGCGCAATTGCCGCGCGCTGCTGCTCCTCCTGGGTCTCGCGTCGGTGGCCGTGGCGCTGGCGGTGCTCACCTCGCTCCGGCCGGCCTCGTCCGGCGTGTGGCTGCCGGTAGCCGTCATCGGCCTCATCGCCTTCTGCCTGCTCGGGCCTTACTCGTTTCTGCCCGGAGCCTTCGCACTGGATTTCGGCGGCCAGCGGGCGGGCGCGGTCGCGTCCGGCCTGGTCGACGGCACCGGCTACCTGGGCGGCACGCTCGCCGGCACCGTGATGGCGCGACTGGCGGTGGCGTTCGGCTGGGGGGGCGTCTTCATCGCTCTCGCAGCCGTCAGTGCGCTCGCAGCGTTCGGCGCCGGATACCTCTATGTTCTCAATGCCCGAGCCGCGGTATCTGCGGCTGCCGGGCGGGTCGGGACGGCGCGATGAGGATCTCGAGCCTCGAGACTTTCACCAACGAGTTCGTGTGCTTCGTCCGGGTGACCACCGAGACGGGCGCGGTCGGCTGGGGTCAGACCTCGACCTACAACGCCGACATCACCGCCACCATCTTCCACCGTCAGGTCGCCCCCTGGGCGCTCGGTGCCGACGCGCTCGAGATCGATGCCCTGATCGATCGCATCGAGGAGCGCGAGCACAAGTTCCCGGGCAGCTACCGTTGCCGCGCGCTCGCCGGGCTCGACACCGCGCTGTGGGACCTGCGCGGCAAGCTCGAGGGCAGGCCCGTGGTCGAGCTGCTCGGTGGCAGGCCGCGGCGGCTTCGCGCCTATGCCTCCTCGATGCGACGAGACATTCAGCCAGCCGACGAGGCCGCGCGGCTCGTGCGCTTGCGGGACGAAAAGGGCTTCGACGCTTTCAAGTGGCGTGTCGGCGCCGAGTGCGGACACGACGTCGATGAATGGCCCGGCCGCACCGAGGCGATCGTGCCGCGCCTTGCGCGCGCGCTCGGCGACGGGGTCGCCAAGCTCGTGGATGCGAACAGCGGCTTCTCCCCCGGCCGCGCCATCGAGGTCGGGCATCTGCTCGAGGCCGAGGGGGTCAGTCACTACGAGGAGCCGTGCCCGTACTGGAAGCTCGAGGAGACCAAACGGGTCAGCGATGCGCTCGAGCTCGACGTGGCCGGCGGCGAGCAGGACTGCGATCTCGCCACCTGGGCGCGGATGATCGAGATGCGCGCGGTCGACATCGTTCAGCCCGACGTCATGTACATGGGCGGGATATCGCGCACGCTCAGGGTCGTGCGGATGGCGGCGGCGGCCGGGCTGCCGTGTACGCCGCACAGCGCCAACCTCTCGCTGGTCACGCTGTGCACCATGCACCTGTTGGGCGCGATTCCCAACCCCGGCAAGTATCTCGAGCTGTCGATCGAGGGTGCGGGCTACCATCCCTGGCAGCAGGGACTGTTCCTCGGCGACCCTTTCGCGGTGCGGGACGGTCAGGTGACCATCCCGTCGGCGCCCGGCTGGGGCGCCGAGATCAATCCCGAGTGGCTGCACAGCGCCACGTATCGGCGCAGCAGCCTGCCGCGTTAACATGCACCCTCTCGAGGATCGAGGACGGGCGCGAGCCGCTCGCGGGATGAAGCGCGCATCTCTGGCACTTCTCGCCACGGTACTTCCGGCGCTGTCGGCGGCGCCGCACGCCGCCACGCTCGGGGTCTCGATGGCCCTGTTCGACGACAACTTCCTGACCGCGGTGCGCGCCAGCATGAAAGCGCGGGCGCGCGAGCTCGACGTCTCGATTCAGTTCGAGGACGCCCAGAACGACATCGGCCGGCAGCTGAGCCAGATCCAGAACTTCATCGCACAGAAAGTCGACGCCATCGTCGTCAACCCGGTCGATACCGACGCGACTCCGAGAATGACGCGGCTCGTGACGCGCGCCGGCATTCCGCTCGTGTACGTGAACCGCATGCCCGCCGACAAGCAGCTGCCCCCCGGGGTGTCCTTCGTCGGCTCGGACGAAACTCAATCGGGCACGCTCGAGATGGCCGAGGTGTGCCGGCTCCTGAAGGGCAAGGGCGAGATTGTCGTCCTGATCGGCGAGCTCACCAATCAGGCCGCCCGTCAGCGCACGCAGGACGTCCAAGACGTGATTGCGAGACCCGAGTGCCGCGGCATACGGGTCCTGGACAAGCAGGCGGCCGACTGGAAGCGCACTCAGGCGGCCGATCTCATGACCAACTGGCTGAGCGCCGGGTTGCGGCCTCAGGCGGTCGTCGCCAACGACGACGAGATGGCGATCGGCGCCATTCAATCCCTCAGGCAGGCAGGACTGCTCTCGAAGACCCTCGTCGCGGGCATCGACGCCACCCCCGACGGGCTAGCCGCGATGAAGGCGGGAGAGCTCCAGGCGACGGTATTCCAGAACGCCCCCGCCCAGGGCAGAGGGGCCGTCGATACGGCGCTGAAGCTCGCCAGGGGCGAGAGCGTCCCAGGCTTCGTCTGGGTACCCTTCGAGCTGGTGACGCCAGGCAATCTGGCGAGCTATCTCGGCAGGCACTGAGCGATGCGCGACGGCGCGGGAGACGGCTGCCTCCTCGAAGTCAGGAATGTCTGCAAGGCGTTTCCCGGAGTCGTGGCCCTGGACGATGTGTCGGTGCGACTCGGGCGCGGCACGGTGCACGCCTTGAGCGGCGAGAACGGCGCCGGCAAGTCGACGCTCATGAAGATCGTCGCAGGTGTCTACGCTCCGGATGCCGGCGAGCTGCTCCTCAACGGCCGCGATCTGCGCCTCGGCTCGCCGCGCGATGCGCTTAACTGTGGCATCGCCATGATCCATCAGGAGCTGAACCTGATGCCTTGCATGAGCGTCGCGGAGAACATCTGGATCCGGCGCGAGCCCATCAACGCTCTGGGACTCATCAGCCATCGCGAGCTGAAGCGCAGGACCCGCGCCCTGCTCGAGCGGCTGCGGATCGACATCGATCCCGAGGCCGAGGTGCGCACACTCCCGGTAGCCGCCCGCCAGATGGTCGAGATCGCGAGAGCGCTCTCCTATGAGTCGCAGCTGCTCATCATGGACGAGCCCACCTCGGCGCTCGGCGAGCGGGACGCGGAACACCTGTTCGCGATCATTCGCGAGCTCAAGGGCCAGGGCAAAGGCATCCTCTACATCACCCATAGGCTGGAGGAGCTGTTCGAGATCGCCGACGAGCTGTCCGTGCTGCGCGACGGCCGCTACGTCGGCGGCGGGACTCCCGCGACCCTCACGCGCGAGGCGATCGTGCGCATGATGGTCGGACGCGAGCTGCCCCCGGCGGCGCCCGTCGGCGAGGCACGGCGGGGCGCAGTGCTGCTGGCCGCCCGCCATCTGACGCTCGAGCGGCACTTCCGAGACGTCAGCTTCGAGCTGCACGCGGGTGAGATTCTCGGCATAGCGGGCCTCGTAGGCTCCGGCCGCACCAGGCTCGCCGAAGCCCTGTTCGGTCTCACTCGAGCGAGCTCGGGGCGGCTCTCGATCGGGGACCGCGAGGTGAAGCTCGACTCACCGCAGTCCGCGATCTCGCACGGCCTCGCGTTCGTCACCGAAGACCGCAAGGAGAGCGGCTGTTTCCTCACGCTCAGCGTGCTCGAGAACCTCGAGATCTCGGTGCTGCATGGCGACTTCGTCCGCTGCGGGTTCGTCCGCACGCGCGCGGTGAGCGAGGCCTGCACGGCGATGTGCGCGCTGCTGCGGGTCAAGACGCCCGATCTGCACGAGCCGATCGGAAATCTCTCGGGCGGCAATCAGCAGAAGGTCCTGATCGGCCGCTGTCTGCTCACCCGGCCGAAGATCCTCATTCTCGACGAGCCGACGCGCGGGGTCGACGTCGCCGCCAAGGCCGAGATCCATCAGCTCATCTCGCGCCTCGTCGGTGAGGGTACGGCCGTCCTGCTGATCTCCTCCGAGCTGCCCGAGATTCTCGGGATGAGCGACCGCATCATGGTGATGCGCGAGGGGCGCGTCACCGGAATTCTCGAGCGCGCCGAGGCCGACCAGGTGAAGATCATGGATCTGGCCGCGGCCTAGGCTCAGATGGCGAGCACGCGGACCGGCGCCGGCGGGCGCCCGCGAAGATTTCCTCCCGAGGCGAGCATCCTCATGGTGCTCATCGGGCTGGCGCTGGCCTTCGAGCTGCTCGGGTGGATCTTCGTCGGGCAGAGCTTCCTGCTCAACGAGCAGCGCCTGGTGGTGATGATCCTGCAGGTCTCGGTCATCGGCATCATTGCCGTCGGCGTGACCCAGGTCATCATCACCGGAGGCATCGACCTCTCCTCAGGCTCGGTGGTCGCGCTGACCGCGATGGTGGCGGCGAGCCTGGCTCAATCTTCCGACGCGGCGCGCGCCGTCTATCCCTCGCTCACCGACATGCCGGTGCTCGTGCCGGTACTGGCAGGCCTGGCGGGGGGAGCCGCGGCCGGTCTCCTCAACGGCACGCTGATCGCCGGGACTTCCATTCCCCCGTTCATCGCGACGCTCGGCGTCATGGTCACCGCCCGCGGGTTGGCCAAGTGGTACACGCACGGCGAGCCGGTGAGCATGCTCACCGATCGGTATGCCGACATCGGCGGCGGTGCGCTGCCGGTGATGATCTTTCTCGCGACCGCGCTGATATTCCATATCGCGCTCCGTTACACGCGCTACGGCAAGCTCACCTATGCGATCGGCGCCAATCCGCAGGCCGCCCGGGTGGCCGGGATCCCCGTGGCCAGGCACCTGATCGCGGTCTACACCATCGCCGGAACGCTCTCGGGACTGGCCGGCATCGTGACCTCGGCGCGCGCGGTCTCGGGGCAGGCCGGCATGGGGACCATGTACGAGCTCGATGCCATTGCCGCCGCGGTGATCGGCGGCGCATCGCTCGCGGGAGGCGTCGGGCGGATCACCGGCACGGTCATCGGCACGATGATCCTCGGAGTCGTGACCTCGGGATTCACCTTCCTGAGGATCGACGCTTATTATCAGGAGATCGTGAAGGGCGCGATCATCGTCGTCGCCGTGATCGCGGACCAGTACCGGCAGCGCGCCTGAGGCGCCTCAACCGAGATCGACGACCCGGCCGGTCCTGAAACTCCGCTCGGCAGCCTCGGCCAGCAGCAGCGCCTTCACTCCGTCGGAGAAGTCGGGGCTCATCGCCCGCCCCTCCTCCACGCACGAGATGAACGCCTCGAGCTCCGCTTCGTAAGCCTCCCGATAGCGCTCGACGAAGAAGTTGAGTACGCCATCGCGTGCGCCGGTGCGTGCGGCGCCCCAGGATTCGACGGAAGTCGGGTACCGGTTCCCCGCCTGCAGCATGCCCCCCGCCCCGAACGCCTCGATGCGCTGGTCGTAACCGTACACGCAGCGGCGGCTGTTGTTGATCTGAATGAGCGCGCCGGAGGCGGCGCGCAGCGACACCACGCAGGTGTCGACGTCACCGAGCGCAGCCGTCGAGGGATCGACGAGATTCGCGGCGAACGCGTGCACCTGCGCGATATCGCCCGCCAGGTAGCGCGCCATGTCGAAATCGTGAATGGTCATGTCGCGCATCAGGCCGCCCGAGGACCTGATGTACGCGGCAGGCGGCGGCGCCGGATCCCGGCTGGTGATGATCGCCAGCTCGAGCGGCCCGACCTCGCCGCCCTGGAGTCGCTCGCGCAGGCTCTTGAAGGACGGGTCGAATCGCCGGTTGAAGCCGACCATCACCCTCGGGTTGCCGCCGGCAATCCCGCTCCAGCACTCGCGCGCACGCTGCGGATCGAGATCGACCGGCTTCTCGCACAGCACCGCCTTGCCGGCCTTGACCGCCGCGGTGATCAGTGGCACGTGGGTGTCCGTCGGCGTTGCGAGCAGAACGGCCTCTACGCTGCGGTCCGAGAGCACCTCCTCGAGACTGCGCGCGGCCTTCACGCCCAACTCGGTCGCCGTCTGCTCGGCGGCCGTGCCGGCGACGTCGAACACCATGACGAGGCTCGCGCGGGAATTTCCCGCCGCGTTTCGTGCATGCACCCGACCAATGCGCCCGCAGCCGACCACCGCCACGCCAACCATCGGCATCTCCGTTCAGCGCCGTCGCGTGATGAATTCGTAACCGGGGGCGTTGGTGACCTGCCAGCGCCTCACCGGCCCCGCCATGACGTTCAGGTAATAGAGCTCGAAGCCGTGCGGAGCGCTGACCGGGTGGTAGCCGCGCGGCACCAGAACGACGTCGCGATCCTCGACGCTGAGGGTCTGGTCCAGCGTCCGATCGTCCGTGTAGACGCGCTGGAAAGCGAAGCCGGCCGGGGGCGAGAGGCGGTGATAGTAGATCTCCTCGAGCTGAGTCTCCCCGACCTGCTCGCTGTCGTGCTTGTGCGGCGGGTAGCTCGACCAGTGGCCTCCGGGTGTGAGCACCTCGACGACCAGGAGTCGCTCGGCCGCCGCGCTCGCCGGCAGTACGTCGCGAATGTAGCGGGTGTTGGTGCCCGTGCCCCGCACCTCATCGCCGACATCCTCCGGGCGGATCAGCCGCGGCGGTGCCCGCCCTTCGGCCGGCGCGGAGCCCACCGCGAGCTCGCAGTTGGCCTCCGCCGCGACAGTCAGCCGCGACCGCGGTGGCGCGTAGACCGCGAACGGCTTGCCGTCGAATGGACTGCGCCGTCCGCCAATCGCACCGAAATCGCGGCCGTCGACGCTCACTGAGGCGCGCCCGGAGAGGAGCACCAGGCACTGTTCGCGGTCGGACGACTCGCGCACGAGGCTCTGTCCGGCCAGCAGATCGAAGACTTCGAACCCGACGTAACGCCAGCCCGCGCTCTCAGGGGTGATGCGGTGCACCTGACCGCCGGCGGCTGGCAGCGCGGGCTTGACGAGGAGCGACGGGCTCATAGCCCGCGCTCCGTCACGAGTCGCCGGAGATTCCCGAACCCAAGCGACGCGTAAGTCATCGGATCGGCCTTCTTCGGGTCCTGCTCGGCTTCGAGAACCACCCAACCCGAGTAGTCGCGCAGCTCACCCAACACCTCATCGAAGTCGACGCTGCCGTCGCCCGGAACGGTGAACACGCCCTCGAGCACCGCGCGCAGGAAGCTCCAATCCCCGCCCCGCGCCCGCTCGCACACGCCGGCGCGCAGGTCTTTCGCATGCACATGCGCGATCCGCGGAGCATAGCGGCGCGCCAGCGCGACGGGGTCGGCTCCCGCAAACGCCGCGTGTCCCGTGTCCAGCAACAGCCCCACGTCGGCCCCGGTGGCATCCATCAGGGTGTCGATGTCTTCCTGGCTCTGCACCACCGTGCCCATGTGATGGTGATACGCAAGACGCACGCCCTCGGCCGCCGTCCATGCAGCGAGCTGCGTCAAGCGGCGGCCGAATTCGCGCCATTGGCTGGCTTTGAGAAGCGGCCGCGCCGACAGCGGACTGCGGAAGTCGCCGTGGATGGCGCCGCTCACCTCGGCGAAGACGAGCACCGGGCTTGCCGCGGCCTTGAGGAGATCGAGGTGGGGACGAAGGCTCGCGAGCTCGGCGGCGGCGTCTCGCTCGAGAAGCCGCGCCGAGTACCATCCCGAAACGCACGCGAGCCCGAACCGGCCGAGTGTCGTCGTGAGCTGAAGGGGGTCCCGCGGGAACTTGTGTCCCAGCTCGATGCCCTCGAAGCCGATCTGCCGCGCCTGGGCGAGACAGGTCTCGAGCGGAACGTCCGCGCCGAGCTCGCGCATATCGTCGTTGGACCACATGATGGGATTGACGCCGAGACGAATGCTCATGGACTACTCATCGTCCGAGCGCAGTTGACGTGCGACCGCGTAGCGCACGCGGGCGGATTCGACTTCGACGCGATCCGAGACCTCGGGCACCGGAACGTCCCACCAGTGCCCTCCGGCTGTGGTGCCGGAGGCCGGATCGGTCTCGATGACGAGCACGGAGGTGCAGTCCGCCTCGCGCGCTTCGGCGAGTGCGCTCCCGAGCTCGGCGCAACCCTTCACCTTCCTGGCCGCCGCCCCGAGGCTGCGCGCATGCGCCACGAAGTCGAGCGCATGGAAGGCGCCGCCGGGGGAGCGGCGCAGGTTGTTGAAGCTCGCGTTGCCGGTGGACCTCTGCAGGCGCTCGATGCAGCCGAAGCCCCCGTTGTCGAGCAACACGACGATCAGCTTGAGTCCCATCGCGACAGAGGTGGCGATCTCGCTGTTCAGCATGAGATAGGAGCCGTCACCGACCATGACGATGACTTCGCGCTCAGGCTGCGCGAGTTTCACGCCGAGCCCTCCGGCGATCTCGTACCCCATGCAGGAAAATCCATACTCGAGGTGATAGCCGAGCGGCTCCTCGGCCTGCCAGTGCCGGTGCAGCTCCCCGGGCAGGCCACCCGCGGAGCAGACCACGATGTCGGATGCCCGCGCGGCTCGCTGTACCGCACCGATGACCTCGGCATCCGACGGTAACGGCCGATCGCTCGCTGCCGTGAACGACTGCGCAGTCTTCAGCCACTCGTCGCGCTCCCGGCGGGCCCGCTCGGTCCAGGCATCCGGCGCCCGCCAGGCCCCCAGAGCCTCGCTCAGGGCGCGCAGCCCCTCGCGCGCGTCCGCGATCAGCGGAATCGCGCCGTGCTTGCCCGCATCCAGAGGTTGCACGTTGAGGGCCAGTATGCGGCAGCCCTTCGTGTCAAACAGCGTCGCCGAGCCGGTCGTGAAGTCCTGAAGGCGCGTGCCGACCGCGAGCACCACGTCCGCATCCGCGCCGAGTGAGTTGGCGGCGGCGGTCCCGGTCACCCCGATGCCGCCGAGGTTGAGCGGATGGCTGCCCGGCAGCGCGGACTTCCCGGCCTGGGTCTCGCCGCTCGGAATGCCATGGCGCTCGCAGACCTCGCGCAATGTGCCGCCCGCCTCGGAATACAAGACGCCTCCGCCGCAGACGATCAGCGGCCGGCGCGCCGAGCGGAGCACCTGCGCGGCCCGCGCGAGCTCCTCGCGGGCCGGCGGCGGGCGCCGTGGTGTCCATACCCGCTCCTCGAAGAGACTCTGCGGCCACGCGTACGCTTCGGCCTGCACGTCCTGGCACAAGGCGAGCGTCACGGGGCCGCACGTGGCCGGGTCGGTCAAGGTCTGCATCGCTCGATTGAAAGCGACCACGAGCTGCTCGGGGCGTGTGATCCGGTCGAAGTAGCGCGACAGCGGCCGCAGGCAGTCGTTCGCCGTAATCAGGCCGTCGCCGAAGTCCTCGACCTGCTGCAGGACCGGATCGGGAGCTCGGGTCGCAAACACGTCTCCGGGCAACAGCAGCACCGGAAGCCGATTGACGTGGGCCACCGCCGCCGCCGTGGCGAGATTCGTCGCGCCCGG
>Ga0066655_10000104_pt1 | contig 22821 bp, 21 predicted proteins | sample GraSoiAngelo_104_FD_133942 | JGI IMG/M metagenome (GOLD analysis project Ga0066655, IMG submission 133942) | Grasslands soil microbial communities from the Angelo Coastal Reserve, California, USA - 14_0903_05_30cm | ecosystem: Environmental > Terrestrial > Soil > Grasslands | place: USA... | reverse complement strand
TTGCTTGAAACGCGTCGCGCGCGTCACGAACGCGCGGAGCGGGCGGCGTTCGCTGCCGTTCAAGCGATTCTCACTCCGGAATGGATGAAGTCGATGATCGTCGTGCACAGTATTCCGGATGGATCAACCGCGTCGGCGATTGAAGCGGACGCGCGCGTGCTCGCTGCGGTGCAGGTGATTGGCGTGATTCTCGAAGGGCTCGGATATTCTGTTTATGCGCGCATCGTTCCTTTGCAGGTGGTCGGAGACTTGATGGGTGGCACCGTACGTCTTGCCTGGCGTAAGGTGCGCCCCTACGTCGAGGAAGAACGCCGTCGCAGCGGTTCGCAGAAAACTTTTGAATGGTTCCAATGGCTCGCTACGCAATTGGAACGCTATTCGCCAGGAAAGACCAACCTGGAGAAGGGTGCTCACCAAGCTTATCAGGATTGGAAGCCCTAGCATTTGCGTTCCGTACGGACATCGCAGAACGTTTCACAATGGCTTTTGATCTAAAGGAAATCGTAGCGGCACGGCTGGGTGAGAATTATCAGCTGCATGAGCGGCACGTGAACCGCACGCTGGTGGCAGCGCAACGGGTGATCGGCTTCGACAAAGTCTATGCGCGGGCCGAGGGCGCTTACCTCTACGATATGGATAACGAGCCGTATCTGGATTTTTTGAGCGGTTACAGCGTTTTTAACATCGGACGGAATCATCCCGTCGTAAAACAAGCGATTCGTGATGTCCTCGATCTCGATCTGCCCAACATGGTGCAGATGGATTGCTCGCTTTTGAGCGGATTGCTCGCTGAAGCGCTCGTGAAACGCACGCCGGCGTATCTCGACGCAGTTTTCTTTTGCAACTCCGGCACCGAGGCGATGGAAGGCGCGCTGAAATTTGCGCGTGCCGCGACGGGACGAAATCGCGCGGTCTCGCTCGGTAGCGCGTTTCACGGACTCAGTCTCGGTTCGCTGTCACTGATGGGGTGCGAAAGTTTCACGGAAGGATTTGGGCCGCTAATGGAAGGATTCGATGCGCGTGTGCCGGTTGACGATATCGAAGAGTTGGATCGACAATTATCCCCGCGCGACGTTGCAGCTTTTGTAATTGAGACGGTCCAAGGAAAGGGCTGCAAATCACCCAACACCGATTTCTTTGTCCGCGCACAAGAGCTTTGCCGTAAATATGGGACGTTGTTGATTTCCGATGAAGTGCAGACCGGACTAGGCCGCACCGGCAAAATGTTTGGCTTCCAGCATTGGAATCTTGAGCCGGACATCATCACGCTTGCAAAGACGTTGAGCGGCGGTTACGTGCCGTGCGGCGCGATTGTGACGCGGCGCGATATCTATCAGAAAACATTCAGCCGAATGGACCGTTGCGTCGTGCATTCGACCACGTTCGGACGCAATAATCTGGCGATGGCTTGCGGACTCGCCGCGTTGGAAATCATCGATCAGGAAAATTTAGTCGAGAACGCGGCAAGAATGGGCGCGTTGCTCATAGAAAGGATCGACACGTTGCGTGCAAAACATTCCTTCATCAAGGAAGTCCGCGGCAAAGGACTAATGATCGCAATTGAATTCCATGAGCCGCAGGAATTCAAACTTAGGATGGCGTGGAAGTTGTTGCACAAGATCGACAAGGTGCTCTTTGCGCAAATGATCGTGACCCAGATGTTGAGCAAGCATCGTATTCTCACGCAAGTGGCCGGGCATGCCATGGATGTGATGAAAATCCTGCCCCCGTTGATCATTGGCGAGCGGGAGATCGACATGTTCGTAAACGCGCTGGACGACGTCCTGACCGAGTGCCGCAAATTTCCGGGGCCGATGTGGGAGCTTGGGAATAATTTTGTGAAGGCTGCGATCGGTTCGCGCCGCTCAGTCGAAACGCGGCCTACTGTTTCCGCCTAAATCCAGGCCCATTTTCAATTGTCGATCTTCTGCGGCAGGCTTACGGTGAAGCGACCAATTGAGCGCGCCTGCGCGTAAACTAAAAAGGGAAAAATTATGAGCACCATTGTCGCTGAACCGAAGAAAACAAAGCTGAATCAACTCGAGCAACTCAAGAAGTTCACAAAAATCGTGGCAGACACGGCGGATTTTGAATCGATCAAGGAATTCAAACCGCAGGATGCGACGACGAATCCAAGTTTAGTTTATGCCGCGACGCAAAAGCCGGAATACGCGCATTTGCTCGACGAAGTGCTTGCTGATCGAAAGAAGTCTGGCTTAAGCGGTGCGACGGAGATTGAAGACATTTGCGATCATCTGCTTGTGCAGTTTGGATGCGACATTTTGGAGATCGTGCCCGGACGCGTCTCTACTGAAACCGACGCACGTTTATCGTTTGATGTGGAGGGTTCGATCAGAAAGGCGCGCCAGTTGGTCAAACTTTACGAAGAGCGCAAAATTCCGCGCGAGCGGGTGCTGATTAAAGTCGCGTCAACATGGGAGGGTATAAATGCGGCCGAGCAACTGCAAAGAGAAGGGATCCGATGCAATTTGACGCTCATGTTCTCGTTGCCACAGGCTGTGCGCTGCGCTGAGGCGAAGGTGCAACTGATCTCACCATTTGTCGGCCGGATTTACGACTGGTACAAAAAAGAAATGAAACGTGATTACATCGGTCCGGAAGATCCGGGAGTGCAATCGGTCACCGAAATCTTCACCTATTACAAAAAATTCGGCATCCCGACTGAGGTGATGGGCGCGAGTTTCCGTAACACCGGACAGATTCGCGAGCTGGCCGGCTGCGACTGCCTAACGATCAGTCCCGAATTGATGAAGGAACTTTCCGAATCGACCGAGCCGCTCGAGCGCAAACTTGATCCGGAAAAAGCGAAGTCGGCGAAGATCGAGAAGCTGGAGCTGGACGAGAAGAAGTTCCGCTGGATGCTGAACGACAACGCGATGGCGTACGAAAAAACGGGTGAAGGGATCCGCAAATTCGCCGCCGACGTGGTGAAGCTGGAAAAATTCGTGGCGAGCAAATTAGTCAAATAATCGAATCAGGAATCCAAGAATCCAGGAAAAGAATTTTTGGGACTTCATGGTTTCTGGTTTCCAGATTCAATTCCTTTTTTCTGCTTTCCTGATTCGGAATCAGATCTCGAGGAAACAGTTAGAGATTCCTCGACTTCGCCTGGATGACAGAGAGGGATGTTTAACGTTGTTCTGATTGAACCGGTGATTCCACCAAACACAGGGAACGTGGCACGGCTTTGTCTGGCCACGGAATCGACACTGCATCTCGTAAAGCCGCTCGGTTTTTCACTTGACGATCGGCAATTGAGACGCGCCGGCCTGGATTATTGGGATGAAGTGAGCGTGCGATTGTGGAATTCCTTCAGTGACTTGCAACGCGCGCAGTCGTCGGGCACCCGGTATTTTTTCCTGACTACGAAAACAGAATGCGCTTATTACGATGTGAAGTTTCATGAGGGTGATTTCCTCGTTTTCGGAAGGGAAACGAAGGGGTTGCCGGAGAATTTGTTGGCGAAAAACATCGACAATTGCGTCACCATCCCGATGCACGGGACACGCAGCCTGAACCTCGCGACCGCAGTCGCAATTGTGCTGTTCGAAGCAGTGCGACAACAGGCCTGACGAGTGGAGATTGCAAGCCAAACCTCTGCGTTTTTGTGCCAGCGAAGGCATCCAAAAGGCGACGCTCCAACGTTGAATAAATGAAGACCACTAAAGGTCTAAACAAGCCAGAAGGAAAAAACCTATGAGAATATTTCTTGTTTTAATTTGTAGTCTTGCGCTCGCGTGCGTCGCCGGTGCGCAGCAGCAAGAGGAAAAGGGGAAAAAGAAGGAACAGAAGAAGGGTGCGCAAGCTGGACAGGTTTCGCCGCAACCGGGTGGAAAACCGACGGGAGCGGGCAAACCCACAGGAGCAGGCAAACCGGCGGGTGTTGGTAAGCCGGCAGAAGTCGGTAAGGCCAAAGGAGCAGGCAAGCCGACCGAAACAGCCAAACCGACAGGTGTCGGGAAGTCCGAAGAAGCCGGTAAACCAACCGAGGTAGGCAAACCGACGGGAAAAGAAAAACATAAGCCAGCGGAAGCGGGCAAGCCAGCTGAAACCGGTAAAGCGGCAGCAACAGGCAAACCGACGCCAGCGGGCAAGCCAGCGGAAGTTGGCAAAGCAGCAGGAGCGGGCAAAGCAACAGCAACGGGCAAGCCGTTCAAGCCGCAGCGTTTCAATCTGCCAACCAAGACGACTCCGACAAAAGTCGCACCTGTAACCTTCCAGCAAAACAAACACATCGAAGGGAGCCAAAACTGGCAAGGCCCGCAATATACGGCATTCCGCAACTATAACTCCGAATGGCACGACCAGGGTTGGTGGCACAGCCATTCCAATAATGTCGTATTCGTATTCGGTGGGTGGTATGCTTTTAACGCGGGCTACTGGTATCCGGCGTGGGGCTATGCTCCCAATTCGTATTACGCTTATGATGGGCCAATCTACGCCTATAACAACTTGCCGCCCGATCAGGTGATCGCCAATGTCCAGACCGCACTGCAAGAGCAGGGCTATTATCAGGGGGAAGTGGATGGTCTGCTCGGACCGCAAACGCGAGAGGCAATCGCGGGTTACCAACGCGCCAATGGGCTGACAGAAACAGCTGCCATCGATCAGCCAACACTACAATCATTGGGAATGGCGTAACAGGAATCCGATTACCGAGAAGCCGCCGCGGGATGATCTTGACGGCGGCTTTTTGCGTACTGAAAAGATGTCGGCGCGCGGATCGCGTTCGATGTTCCGCTGGCTCCGCCGGAGATCCCGCCCAAAAAACGCTGGAACATTGAATGACTTTGTCTCGCGACGCGTGCGAGATTGCATTTGGTCACTTGAGGTTTGCGTCAGGCTACGCAACTAAGGGCTCGCTTTGACGTTGAATAAATGAAGAGAGCAAAACATCTAACCCTTCAGAAGGAAAAAGCGTATGAGAACATTTCTTGTTTTAATTTGCAGCTTTGCGCTCGCCTGCGTCGCAGGCGGTGCGCAGGAAAAAAACAAATCTAAGAAGCAAGGCCAGAAGAAAAATCACACCCAATCGTCGCAGCACGCAGTCGCTCCGGGCGGAGGACCCCAGAAGAACAAAGGCTCACAACGTGGGGCTACGGTTGGGGGTCATCCAGCCGGTGTTGAAACACAAAAGACCAAGGGCAAAACGAAAGGGTCCCAATATGTCACTACGGCTGGGGGATATCCGGCGGGTGCTGGAGGATACAAGACGAAAGGAAAGACGAAGGGATCGCAACAGATCGCAACCGCCGGCGGTGGACCAGAAAAGACAAGGGGGTTGTCACAACAGAGGGTCACGGCTGGGACATATACAGGGCATGCAACGTATTCTAAAAAGAAAAAACAATCGAAAGGCAGCACGACTTCTGCCGCCGCGTTTCAGTCAAGCTCTAAGACATATAAGGCGCATCAGTTCAATCTCCAGACCAAGACACGTCCGGCAACGGTCGCAGGCGTAACGTTTCAGCAAAACAGACGAATTGTGGGAAGCCAAAACTGGCAAGGTAACAATTATTGGGCCTTCCGAAATTACAAACCTGTGTGGCACGACAGGATTTGGTGGGGGAATCATTACAACCGTGTCGTTTTCGTATTCGGTGGATGGTATTATTGGAACGCGGGCTGGTGGTATCCGGCGTGGGGCTACGCTCCAAATGCATATTACGCCTATGATGGCCCGATCTACGCCTATAATGGTTTGCCACCCGATCAGGTGATCGCGAATGCGCAGGCGGCACTGCAACAGCAAGGCTACTATCAAGGCGAAGTCGACGGTCTGCTCGGGCCGATTACGCGTGCGGCGATTGCGGATTACCAGCGAGACCATGGGCTGTACGAAACAGCCGCAATTGATCAGCCGACTCTGGAATCGTTGGGAATGACATAGCGAGAAATCTAGCCACTGAGAAGCCGCCGCCGGAATGATTTCGACGGCGGCTTTTTGCGTACGGGACAAATGGGGACAGTCCGCCATCGTCAGAGACAGGCTCTTGTGTTCGCGCTGTGTTTACGGCAGATAAAAGGCTGGAAACATTGCTGATGGAAACTGCAACTCCCCAATTGGTCGCACGCGACCTTTTCCAGTCATTCCGAATCGGCGCTCGGCGGATTGAAGTCTTGCGCGGCATCTCGATGGAGATCGCGCGCAACGAAGCGGTCTTTCTTTCGGGCGCCTCCGGCGCGGGCAAGACGACGCTCCTCTATACGCTGGCCGGGCTGGAGCGCCCTCAAGCGGGGACGGTCGAGTTCGAGGGACGCCGGCTCTATAACGGCAGCTCGGCCACTAAAGCGCGTCTGCGGAATGAAAAGATGGGCTTTGTTTTCCAAGGTTACTTTCTACTGCCCGAGCTCACTGCGTTGGAAAACGTGCTGTTGCCAGCAATGATCGGGCGGAGGGCGACGCGAGACGTCGCTGGAGAGAGTTTGGCCGCCGTCGGTTTGGGTGATCGTCTACATCATTTGCCAGCAGAGCTTTCGGGTGGCGAACAACAGCGCGTCGCCATCGCGCGCGCGTTGACGAATAATCCGCAAATTATTTTCGCTGACGAGCCAACCGGAAACCTTGATTCGAGAACCGGTGACGCAATTATCGATCTTCTATTGAATCTATCGCGCGAGCGAAACAAAACGTTGCTCGTCGTGACGCACGATGCTCGCCTGGCCGCGCGGGGCGACCGGCAACTGCACATCAAAGACGGCGTGTTGCAATGAGCGAAATGTTAAATCGTTGAAAGAGTTAAATCGCTACAAATGTCTGGCGGCATTAGCCGATTTAACTACTAACATTTTTACCATTGTAACGCTTTTCATTTTTGCAGCTTGAATTACACGTCTAAACACAGGAGATATTTGTTGCGATTATGAAAACTACTGATGCAACCGTGTTAGATGAATCGAAGACTCACGAGCCTACTGCCGTTGCAGTAGTTGAACCTGCGATCGAAAGTCGTCCCCGCCCGACGACCGGCGTTAAGGAAGCGAAGATCTACATCGACGGGAAATTTTATTCGGAAGCAAATGCCAAGGTCTCTGTCTTGGATCACGGTTTGCTTTACGGCGACGGAATTTTCGAGGGCATTCGCTTTTACAACGGGCGCGTCTTTCGGCTTGAAGAGCATCTTAACCGGCTGTGGGATTCGGCGCGCTCGATCTGCCTTGAAATTCCAATGACGATGCGGGACATGACGGAGGCGGTCCTCGATACGATCCGCCAAAATCGCCTGCGTGACGGCTACATTCGGCTGCTGGTCACGCGCGGAGTTGGCAATCTGGGACTAAATCCGGCGGAATGTAAATATCCGAGCGTGATTATCATTGCGGCGACGATCGCTCTCTATCATGAGAGCTTTTATCGAAAGGGATTGACGATCGTGACCTGCGCAACGCGGCGCAGCAATCCGGCCGCGCTTAATCCGGCGGTCAAATCGCTCAATTACCTGAACAATGTAATGGCGCGGATTGAAGCGAACCTGGCTGGGGCGGATGAAGCGCTCATGTTGAACGATGCAGGAAACGTCGCCGAATGCACTGCTGATAACGTTTTTATCATCAAGCGCGGTCAAATTTTTACACCACCTATCACAGCCGGCGCGCTGCGCGGCATTACCCGCGGGATTGTCTTTGAGATCGCCGGCGAACTCGGCATCAAGATTTCGGAGATAGATATCACGCGCCACGATGTTTTCGTAGCCGACGAATGTTTCCTCACAGGGACTGCCGCGGAGATCGTTCCAGTTGTCAAAGCGGACGGGCGCTTGATCGGAAATGGAAAACCGGGACCAATTACCACGCGCACAATCGCACGATTTCGGGAGATGACGCGTGAAACAGGCACACCGATTTTTGCGGAAAGTTGAGCAGTGCAGGTTCTGAAGCACAAGGTGCTCAGGAAATATTCAGGGTTGAATGTTTCCAAAGTATCGAGGTCTAATTAAGAGAAATGTTGTGCGACGTTTGCAAATGCAATGATGCGACGGTCTTCCTGACGCAGATTCTGGAAGGCAAAATGCAGAAGGTGAATCTCTGCGACGCCTGCTCGAAAGAAAAAGGCGTGCAGGATCCAACCGGTTTCGCACTCGCGGATCTGCTCCTCGGTATCGGCGCAGCGGAGGAAATCGAAAAAGGAGCATCGACCCAGAAATGTCCAGTGTGCGGCTTTGGCCAGAGCGACTTCAAGAAAACTGGCCGTCTGGGCTGCAGCGCATGCTACGTCACGTTTGCGGAGGGTTTGAACGCGCTTTTAAAAGCGATGCACAAAGGCACCGAGCATGTAGGCAAACTGCCGGAACGCGCGCATCGTGCCATCCAGCTGAATCACCGGATGCGTGCCTTAACCGAGAACCTGCAGAAAGCAGTCGCGGCAGAAAACTACGAAACAGCGGCTTCGTTGCGCGATCAAATCAAACAACTGCAGAGCGAGCTCCCGAATTCGTCATGAAATTTTCCAATGTGCTGGCCACCGCCGGAGAATGGCTGCGCGGTGAAGGGCCTCATCACCAAGTTGTAATCAGCAGCCGGGTCCGACTCGCTCGAAATTTGCGCAGCCGCCCTTTTCCGGGTTGGGCCAAGAAAGCGGAACGCACTTCGATTCTCGAATTGGTAAGACCGCGTGTGGAAGAACTGTCTGAAATGCAGGATTCGTTCTCCGAAAGCCTGCAGGATCTTTCGGCGCTTGACAGGCAGGTGCTTGTGGAACGCCATCTAATCAGTCGCGAGCACGCCGCCAAGGGCGTCGGCAGCGCGGTCGTGATTAATCGCCGGCAAACCCTTAGCATCATGATCAACGAAGAAGATCATCTGCGCATGCAATCGATTCGCTCCGGCCTGCAGTTGAAACAGGCATTCAAACTCGTCGATAAGATCGACAGCGCGCTAGAGAGCAAACTGGAATTTGCCTACGACCGGCGCCTGGGATACCTGACCGCGTGCCCCACAAATGTGGGCACCGGCATGCGCGCCTCCGCGATGTTGCACTTGCCGGGGCTTGTCTTGAGCGAGCTGATTAACCAGGTCATTCAGGCCGTAAGCAAAATCGGTCTGGCAGTACGTGGTCTTTACGGCGAAGGGACAGAGGCGATGGGCAATCTTTTCCAGATTTCAAATCAGACGACGCTCGGGGAAAGGGAAGACGACATTATTAATCGTCTGAGCAAAGTGATTGAAACAATTATCGAGAAGGAACATGACGCGCGACAGGTTCTGCTCCAGAAAAAGCCAAATACGCTTTCCGATCAGATTGGTCGTGCGTACGGCGTTTTGACTTACGCGCACGCCATGGCTTCGAAGGAAGCGCTCAATTTATTGTCGATCATCAAGCTCGGCGTCGACCTTGGTGCATTTCCCGAAGAGCGGCGCTTCTCTATCGATGAATTGTTCATCGAGACGCAGCCCGCGCATTTACAAAAAACTTCTGAACAGAAGTTAAATGCCGAAGAGCGCGATCATCTGCGCGCCCAGATTATTCGCGAGCGTTTGAAACTCTTTCCCAGACCTGATATTAGTAAGCTGGCGAGGGAGCCGGGCAATGGCTCGGCTAAGGGGCCATCGAATAATGAATAATTTCACACCGCGCGCTCAACAGGTTCTGGCGCTTGCTCGCAAGGAAGCCGACCGCTTTAATCACAACTACGTCGGCACCGAACATCTGCTTTTGGGACTCATCAAATTGGGGCAAGGGGTGGCCGTGAACGTCTTGCAGAAGATGGGTCTCGACCTTGAGACCGTGCGCATGGAAGTGGAGAAGCAGGTGGGCTCGGGACCGGAAACGAAGATGGTCGGCAATGTCCCGTACACGCCGCGCGTTAAGAAAGTGCTGGCACTCGCCGGGAAGGAAGCCAAGGCACTCAATCACTCGTACGTCGGCACGGAACACATTTTGCTCGGCCTTTTGCGTGAAGGCGAGGGGGTCGCCGCGCGAGTGCTCAAGAGTCTTGAAGTCGATATCGAACGCACGCGCAACGAGATTCTTAAAGAGCTCGATCCAAATTTCACCCCGCCCGAATCGGACCAGGAAAGCGGCGAACCGACGAAAAGAGACGTCAAGACTCCGGCGCTCCGCGCGTTTGGCCGTGATCTGACCGATTTGGCGAGAAAGGGCGAACTTGATCCGGTGATTGGGCGGCGCAATGAAATAGAGCGCGTCATTCAAATCCTTTGTCGAAGGACGAAGAACAATCCGGTCCTGATCGGTGAAGCAGGCGTTGGCAAAACGGCCATTGCCGAGGGACTGGCGCAGGAGATTGCAAGTGGCAACGTGCCCGAATTGTTGCGCGACAAACGCGTGATCACGCTCGATCTGGCGTTGATGGTAGCGGGAACAAAATACCGGGGCCAATTCGAAGAGCGCATCAAAGCGGTGATGGATGAAATTCGCCGTTCCAAGAACGTGATCCTTTTCATTGACGAGCTGCATACGATTGTGGGTGCGGGTTCGGCCGAGGGCGCCATGGATGCGTCAAACATCATCAAGCCCGCGCTGAGCCGGGGTGAATTGCAATGCGTCGGCGCGACGACGATGAACGAGTACCGCAAGTACATCGAGAAAGACGCGGCGCTCGAACGCCGTTTCCAAACTATAAAGGTCGATGCACCGACCGTCGATGAAGCGATTCAAATCCTGAAGGGTTTGCGTCCGAAATACGAGGCCCATCACAAAGCAAGACTTACCGACGAGGCGCTCGAAACCGCAGTCAGATTTTCAGACCGTTATATCACTGGACGTTTTCTTCCAGATAAAGCGATCGATGTCATGGATGAGGCCGGCGCACGCGCGCGTATCAATGCCATGACACGCCCGCCTGATGTCAAGGAGATCGAGAAGGAAATCGAAGAGATTCGTCTTGAAAAGGAGGCGGCGATCAAAGCGCAGGATTTCGAGAAAGCTGCCGCGCTTCGCGACAAGGAGAAGCAAACCAAAGAGAAGCTCGATGCAATTCTGAACAAATGGCGAGAGGAACGCGAGGAGAAAGAAGTGGTCGTAACGGCAGACGACATGATGCACATCATTTCCAAAGTCACCGGGGTTCCTCTGCAACGCATCGAACAGGAGGAGACGCAAAAGCTGCTTATGATGGAAGCCGACTTGAAGGAGCGGGTCGTCGGACAGGACGAAGCGGTCACCGCCATCAGCAAAGCGTTGCGCCGCTCGCGCGCCGATTTGAAAGATCCGAAGCGACCGATTGGTTCGTTTGTTTTTCTTGGTCCGACCGGCGTCGGCAAAACCTATCTCGCGCGCACACTGGCCGAGTTCATGTTCGGCGATGCTGACGCATTAATTCAGATCGACATGTCGGAGTACATGGAAAAGTTCACCGCTTCGCGTCTGATCGGTTCGCCGCCAGGTTACGTCGGATACGAAGAGGGCGGACAACTCTCCGAAGCAGTGCGCCGCCGGCCATATTCGGTTGTGCTTTTCGACGAAATAGAAAAGGCGCATCCGGACGTGATGCACCTGCTCTTGCAAATTCTCGAAGACGGAAAAATCACCGACTCGTTAGGTCGCAAGATCGATTTCCGGAATGCAATCATCATCATGACCTCGAACGTCGGCGCCGAGCTGCTAAAGAAACAAACAGTGATGGGCTTTGGCGCGCCGCGGGAAGGACACGATTACGCTTCGATGCGCGATAAAATTCTCGATGAAACCAAGCGCGTCTTTAAACCCGAGTTTCTCAACCGGCTCGACGAGATCATTGTCTTCCATTCACTGGAAAAATCGCACTTGATGCGCATCGTCGATCTTGAAGTGGGGAAGGTAAAGGCGCGAATCAAGGCGAAAGAGATCGAGATCATGCTGGATACGACCGCGCACGAGTTCGTGATCGAGAAAGGGTACGACCCCAATTACGGTGCGCGACCGATGCGGCGCGCGGTGGAACGCTACCTCGAGGACCCGCTTGCGGAAGAATTACTCAGAGGCAATGTCAAGGCTGGTGACCGCGTCGAGGTTACTGCCGCTGATGGGAAATTGACGTTCCACGTCGCTGAGCCGCAGAGCAGCGCCGCGGCAAGCGCGAGCTAGCGTTTGCGGCACACGGCGATCGGGTCCCTTCCAATCACGCCCGCGGGTGCGCCTCTGCGTAGGCTTTTTTCAGCCGTTCGACGGTTACATGCGTATAGATTTGCGTCGTGGAGAGGCTGGCGTGTCCAAGTAACGCTTGTACACTGCGGAGATCTGCGCCGCGATCGAGCATGTGCGTTGCGAAGCTGTGCCGCAGTTTATGCGGACTGATCGAAATTGGAATCGATGTGTGCCGCAAATAGCGTTTAAGAATAAGCCAGATGGAGCGCGTGGACATACGCCTGCGCCCTTTGTTTATGAAGAGCGGTCCCGAATGCACGTTGGCCGCGGCGCGATAACGCGAGATCGCCTCCAGGGCGGGCAAACCCACAGGACAAATTCGTTCCTTTCGGCCTTTACCGAATACGCGCACCGATTCGGTGTAAAGATCGACATCGGCAACATCAAGGGCGGCTAGCTCGCTTAACCGCAAGCCGCTGCTGTAGAAGAGTTCCATGATCGCCACATCGCGTAGCGGCATCCAACTAGGCGCAGCGCGATTTTTTGCCACGCGGGTTGGCGCCGCGAGAAGCTCTTCAATCTGTTGGCGCGTGAGTACGAGGGGAAGTTTCTTATCGATCTTCGGCAATTGCACTTCGCGCAGGGGATTGCGTCCCAAACCTTTTCGCGCCGCGAGAAACTGATAGAACGTGCGCAGCGCGGAGAATTGCAATCGCACGTAGGAACGTGCCTGCCCACGCTTCGTAATGGCGAATAGGTAATCGCGAAAATCGTTTGCCGTGCATGTTTTCCACGGTGTTTTGTTCTCCGCTCGGAAAGCAGTCAACGCCTGGCGATATGCTTTGAGAGTACGCGGCGAAGCATTTCGCTCGATCGCGAGATAGCGAAGGAATTCCTCGACACGAGGATCCTTTTTATTCAAGCGAGGTGCAGCCTTTGTCATGTTTATAAAATGTAGTTGGTTTAAAAGGATTGCATCGTTACAACGGATTCACGCTTTAACGATTTAACGCTTCAACGTGTGTTATTCAGGCTTTTCGACCACGTAACGCAGTTGCTCCGCTGTGGCGCTGCCGCGGAATTGGCTTTTGAAAATTGGCGGCGGGTTCATCGAGATCAACTCGTAACCCTTTAAAACAAACTCGGGATAAATTGTGTTACTTGCCGGCTCGTAAACTTTGTCGCCGCTAAAGTAACCGTAGAGTTTGTATTCGTAGTTATTGTCGCTTCCGATGTCGACGCGTTCTCGGTCCGGCGCGAGTTTCTGTTTCTCGTTCAGCATCACCAATTGCGCCGTGCTCCAAGGCTGGCCAGGACTACGGACGTAACCCCAGAATTTGAAATCAGGTTTGTAATAACGCCGACCGATGTAATAATCGCCCGGCGGTTCGGTCGCGATGCGCTGCGTCATCTCAATTCTTGCCTGTTGGATTCCTTGCGGCAAGGTTTCACAACTGCCGAGAAGCAGCGCGCCAAGCAAAAAATTGGTCGCAAGGAGAAAGTGAAGGGGTCGCCTCATTGCTTGGGTCGACATCTTTTATCGCAGCTTTGCGCCGCGCGCAAACCGTCGAATCGCGAAACGCTTAAAGCATTGCATCGCCAGATCGGCTGGCTAGATTCGCGGCTAATATGATCGAGCCGGAAGTTTGTGCGTCGCGCATCCGAGTATTCACCAGTCACTGATCATCCGTTCATCAGTGCCAATGACCGTTCGATTTTTTAATGTGCTGGGCGCGCCGCTGCTCGCGTTTTTTCAATATTTGGGCGAGGTCGTATTGCTCGCGGCCGACACGTTTCGTTCTATTTTTACGCATAAGCTTCGCTGGAAGCTGTTTCTCAATCAAATCGTCGAGATTGGATTGCTTTCGCAGCTCGTTGTCGTAATCACCGGTGCATTCACTGGTGCGGTCTTCTCGGCCCAAACATTTTTCCAATTCAACAAGCTGGGGATGGGCTCCGCCGTAGGTGCGGTAGTTTCAGTAGCGCTTTGCCGCGAGCTCGCCCCGGTCTTGACTTCTCTGATGGTGGCCGGGCGCGTCGGCGCGGCGATGTCGGCTGAGATCGGCACGATGAAAGTGACCGAGCAAATCGATGCGTTGCGCGCGCTGGCGGTTTACCCGGTTGATTATTTGGTCGTGCCGCGCACCCTTGCCATGATGGTGTCGATGCCCCTGCTGGTGGCAGAGTGCATCGCCGTCGGCATCGCCGCCGGCTATTTGGTTGCGATTTTCATGCTCGACATTAACGGCACTTACTACATGGCGAACATGGTGCGCTGGACGCGCAATCGCGACATCATCATGGGTTTGTCAAAAGCGTTCTGTTTCGGAATCCTCATCGTGTTCATCAGTTGCCACAAAGGATTGACCGCTCACGAAGGTGCGGTCGGCGTCGGTCGCGCAACGACTGAGGCGGTGGTGAACGCGTCGCTCGCGGTTCTGATTTGCAATTTTTTCCTCACCATGTTGTTCAACATCATTTACCCGGCAGGATATCAGTAATGCGCGGCAGTTGAGAGTTGAGAGGTGAGAGGTGAGAGTTTATGCGTTGCGATGATCGAAATGCCGCTATCTCCTACTTTTGCTATCAAGCCTCAACCGTCAGCAATCAACTCTTCGTCAATGATCGCGGTACGGGCGTTGGCGAAGAAAATTGGGCAGCAGGAAATTTTGCGTGGCGTCGACCTTGAGGTTCGGACCGGCGAGACCCTTGCAATCATCGGCCGCAGTGGCGGTGGCAAAAGCGTTTTGCTAAAACACCTCGTGGGCTTGATGGAGCCCGACGCAGGGGAAATTTGGATCGAAGGTCAAAACATCATTGGTATGAACGAGCGCCAGCTCGGGACGATCCGTAAGAAGGTCGGCATTCTTTTTCAAGGCGGCGCACTCTTTGATTCGATGACAGTAGAAGAAAATATCGCATTTCCATTGCACGAGGCCGGTGAGCGCGATCCGAACGTCTTGCGCGCGAAGGTAACTGAGATGCTTGACGTGATGGAGATGGAAGGCGAGCAAGCGAAGATGCCCGTCAGCTTAAGTGGCGGGATGAAGAAACGCGTCGGCCTCGCGCGCTCCATCATTCGGCGGCCTTCCTGCGTGTTGTACGACGAACCGACATCTGGACTTGATCCCGTGGTCGCGGACAGCATTAATCGGTTGATTCGCCGGCTACAGCAGCGTTTTGGAATAACCAGCATTGTCGTGACCCACGATATGAAGAGCGCGTTTGACGTAGCCGACCGAATCGCATACTTGCACGAGGGCCGAATTTATTTTCATGGAACTTCGGTCGATCTCCAGCAATCCAGCGATCCGCTCATTCAAGATTTCCTGCTCGGACGCTCCGATGGTCAGCGTGGGCACCGAGTTGAGAGTTAAGGGTTGAGAGGTGAGAGTTGGAGACTGATGAATCGACACGAGCGAGGTTTGGAACTTAAAGTAGGCGTTTTCGTTTTTGTGGGATTGGCGATGTTAGGTGCGCTGGTCGTGCAATTCGGCAGGCTAGGGGAGGGTTTCAAAACTTATTACACCCTCACCGTTCGCTTCAACGATGCGAGCGGACTCTTGAAAGGCACCGATGTCTTGCTCGCCGGCGCGAGAATTGGAAAGGTCGCGGACCCTCCACGGCTGGTTCGGGAAGGCACTGGCGTGGCTGTGCCGCTGAAAATTTATGATTACATTAAGATCCCTGAAGGCACCAAATTCACAGTCGGAAGTTCTGGTTTGCTTGGCGATCGGTTCGTAAATGTAACGATGCCGCCGGGGCAGCCGAAGGCGTATCTGCCACCGAACGCGTATGTCAGCGGTGCGCGCGAGACCGGCATCGACGATCTAACGCGCGAAGGCGGCGCTCTCGTGAACGATCTCCGCGGGACGGTCCAAAAGATCGACACGACTGTGAACCGCTTGAATCAAGACACACTATCCTCTGCGAACATGGAGAATCTGAAGTCGAGCATGGAGCATTTGAACCAGGCTACTGGTTCGCTTGCGGAATCCTCTAAGAAATTGGATGGCGTGATTGAGCAGGCGGATTCAACAATGGCTTCGGCAAAAGAAGCAGCCGACAATTTGCAGAATACGATCACTGATGCGCGGAGAGTGGTGCGCAGCGCAACACAGGGGAAAGGTTTGGTAGCCGCCCTTTTAAATGATCAGCAGTTGGCGAACGATCTGCATGCGCTGATCACTAATTTGCGCGCGCACGGCATTCTATTTTACCGCGATAGCGCTGCAAAGACCGAAGCGAAGGCGCCCGAGCAAACTAAGCCGACGCGTCAAACCAAAGGCCGCTAAGGTTGCGCGACATGGGTTGCCCGATGCAGTCCGTTTCTGATTCAATCGGATCGTATGATACGACGATCATTTCTTAAGCAACTTGTGGCTCTTCCGTTTCTCGCCACTGCGGCACCCGCCGCTAGCGCTTCAAATACGACAAAGCTGAAAATTCTCATGAAAAGCGCTTGGGGATCCGACGACCCATACAAAGGCTGCGTTCCCTTTCCTTCACGGCGATGCGCTTTCTGAAGCAGGTCACGACGTTCAGATCTTTCTTCTCGGTGAAGCGGTATCTCTGATGCGGAAATCGGTGGCTAACGCAGCGGTCCCAGTCGGCTGGCTGCCTCTTTCGGAGGTTCTTAGCAAAATCGTCGCTAAGAAGACACCAATCTACGCATGCGGCGCGTGCTCGCGGGCCCGAGGAATAACAGAAGCAGATCTTGTCGAATACGGCGCAAAATTCCGCAATCCTAAAATCTTCGTCTCACTGGTGGAATGGACGGATAAAATCATTACCAAAAAGCTGTCGATTTCTTTTCAGGTGTCCCGAGTAAACTGCGACGCGCCTCTTCTTCGCTCAAACCTTCGATCCGAATTAGCTTGTCGCGCGATTTGCGACCACGGATTAGCACGATCGCGCGCTGCGCGATCTTTAATTCTTCGGCCAGAAAACTGCACAGGGCGGCGTTAGCCTTTCCCTCGACTGCGGGAGTGCGCAGCTTGATCTTAATCGCCCCACCGTGCTCGCCCATGATCTTGTTTGCTCTTGCGTTTGGAACGATGTGAAAGCGAAAAGTCGGCATTCGATTAACTGTAGCCCCGAAGGATTTCGGCGCACCTACGCTCGACAAACTTAATCGCGTAGTAAGAAATGGAGGCCATGAAACTTCGACATCGTTATCTTGTTTTGGCTACGCTCGGTATTCTTCTGCCTTATTGGCAATTCGTGCCCTGGTTATTCGAGCACGGTCTGGATCTCTCCTTATTTTTCGGCGAACTCTTTGCAAACCGCGTTGCGGGCTTTTTCGCTATGGACGTTCTCGTTTCAGCCATCGTGCTCATCATCTTTGTCCAAGTCGAAGGCCGCCGTCTCGGAATCCGCGGCCTGTGGCTTCCTGTGGTTGGGACGTTGCTAGTCGGCGTCTCTTTCGGACTGCCGCTGTTTCTGTATTTGCGACAAATCCAGCTCGATCGAAGTAGCGCCTAACGGAGATTTGATTAGCGCAAACCAACTGCATTGCGGACGCGCTGCATCACTTGATTGGCAATTTTATCTGCGCGCCGGGCGCCACGCGCAAGCACGTTATCGATGTACGATTTATCAGCCAGGATTTCTTCCCGTCGTTTACGCATCGGTGCGAAATATCCCCAGAGTTTTTCAAAGAGCTGCTTTTTGAAATCGCCATAGCCGGTGCCGCCTTTTTGAAATCGTTCCCGCATTTCGGCAATTTCGTTTTTCGATGCGAAGAGTGAATAGAGTTGAAAGATTGTCGATCTTGACGGGTCCTTCGGCGCTTCCACGGGTATTGAATCGGTCACGATGCTCGTGACCCGTTTCCGCATCTCTCTTTCATCGCCGAAGATGTCGATATTATTGCCGTAGCTTTTGCTCATCTTCTGCCCGTCGATTCCAGGAACGACTTCGGTTGCCGTATGAATCCGCGGCTCGGGCAATTTGAAGATTTGCCCGAAAGTTTCGTTCATCTTCACGGCCAGATCGCGCGTGATTTCGATGTGCTGTTTTTGATCTTTACCGACCGGCACGATGTCGCTGTCGTAAATCAAAATGTCCGCCGCCATGAGCACCGGATAATTAAACAATCCAACGGAGGGCAGCATTCCGCGGGCAAGCTTGTCTTTGTAAGAATGCGATCGCTCGAGCAAGCCCATCGGCGTGACCGTGGATAAAATCCAGGCCAGCTCGGTCACCTGCGGGACGTCCGATTGCCGGAAAAGCGCTGCGCGTTCGGGATCGAGACCGCACGCCAGAAAATCAAGCGCGACACGGTGGATATTCTCACGCAGCGTTGTCGGATCGCGCACACTGGTAAGGGCGTGATAATCAGCGATAAAATAAAATGCTTCTCCTTCGGATTGCAGCGCGATAGCCGGGCGCATCATCCCGAAATAATTGCCGATGTGCAGCACGCCGCTCGGTTGAATTCCAGATAAAATGCGCATGGGATGTTTATCTGTCATTCTGAGCGCAGTCGAAGAATCCCAATTTGTTATTCTTCATTACCCGAATTGCTCAGTAAGAGATTTCTCGACTTCGCTGGCAATGACAAACGATTGTTTCGTGCTCGCAATTTTTCCCTGAGTCGCTAGATAGAACCGCAATGCCAGTGCGCGCCAAGAATCCCGTTTCTGTCGTGACCGGCGGCGCTGGCTTTTTGGGCTCGCACTTGACTGATCGATTGTTGGCTGAAGGGCATCGCGTCATCGCAATCGACAATTTGATCACCGGTAACACCGCGAACGTTGGACATCTCGCCGGGAACGAGAATTTCCGGTTTATAAAACATAACGTCTCCAATTTCATTTTTCTGCCAGAAGAAAAAATCGATTACGTTTTTCACTTCGCGTCACCAGCCAGCCCAATCGATTATCTCGAGCTGCCGATCCCCACGTTAAAAGTGGGCGCGCTAGGCACCCATAACACACTCGGCCTGGCCAAGGACAAAAAAGCCTCCTTTATTTTGGCGTCGACCTCCGAATGTTACGGCGATCCGCTGGTCCATCCGCAGAAGGAAGATTACTGGGGCAACGTGAATCCGATCGGCCCGCGCGGCGTTTACGATGAGGCGAAGCGTTTTGCTGAGGCGATGACGATGGCGTATCACCGCTATCATAGGATCGACACGAAAATTGTGCGCATCTTTAATACGTACGGTCCGCGCATGCGTTTGCGCGATGGGCGTGTCGTCCCGGCATTTATTGGACAAGCGCTAAGCGGGCAGCCGCTCAGTGTTTTCGGCGATGGTTCGCAGACGCGATCGTTTTGTTATGTGTCCGATTTGATCGACGGAATTTTCAGACTGGCCATGAGCAATTTTCATGAGCCGGTTAACCTGGGCAATCCACGCGAGATGACGATCAAACAATTCGCCGACGAAATCATTCGCATCACAGGGACGAAATCGTCAATCGAATACAAACCGCTTCCTGTTGACGATCCGAAGGTGCGTCAACCGGACATTACGCGCGCCAAAGACGTTCTTGGGTGGGAACCGCGAGTCGATTTCGAAGAAGGAATCAAAAAGACGATCGAATACTTCAGAGAGTCGTTGGCTTCGCCACGTTGAAGCGTCGAATCGTTAGATTGTCGAAGCGGATGAATGCACACAATGAACACCGAAATCATAAAAGTCAGTGAAGCTTTTCTTTGGCTAACATCTCTCCGCGATTCGTGCCTATTCGTGTTAATTCGTGGTTGAAATGATGGAGAAATGACCAGCCCGCGCATTTCAAATTCGTGCAAGATTTTGCTGGCGTTCCCGCCTTCTCGGTTGTGAATTCTCCCATGATCAAGCGGGCAATTGTTGTGGGGTTTGGCTTTCTCGGTTTTTGCGTTCCGGTGTCGGCACAGCAAACGAATCGTACCGCCGAATTCGACGCAGCTGCTTCGCTGGCTCTCTATCGCCCGGAAATTTTCAGCACGGTGGACAGTTCCGCTCTGATTCATGATCTCCCAGTGCTGGCTCTTTTGGATGGACAACGCCTGCCGGTTTGGAGCGCATTGGGCTGGATGGGAACGGCGCCACTTGATCTACCTCCCGTCGCGTCCTTGCGCGTCGCGCAGGTGCAAAAAGCAAACGTCTCGCCGGTATATGGAAAGGATTCGCCTGGTGACGTGATCAACTCGCAGTTGAATCAGGATTATTATTACGGCGGCGAAGTAGGCGTTCTCTACGGCCGCTCGATCGGTAAATTCGGCGGCGATGTCTTCCAGACTTACATCCTGAGCGAAGTTGCCAATGAAAAAGTCCACATCACAGTCGGTGCGGCGTACGAAGAGTCGAGTGGGCGCCTTCCGCGCTGGCCTCGTTGACGCCGCCAGAGTAGTTCTCGGATCGGAACCGCGCGTCCAGTTCGATGTAAATCGTTAATTCCGCGCAAACATCACACATCTTCGGGAAGCATTGAAGCGGTAAAACGGTTGCAGTTGCTTCAGTGCCTGCCACGCCAAACTGAGCGAAGAGTGGTGCGGAGCGCACGCGGCGACAGCAACACGACCGCCGACGTAAAGGGCGTCAAGAACTCGACTGCTTTAAGCAGTCAAGTTTTTGGGACGCGCGAAAACAGGCGCCATTTTGCCGGTCGATCGGCCAGCAGCGTAGCGACGTTTCGGCGCCGACGCACGCTCCGACTACGAGAACGTCGTTGTCGATGTAGCGCAGCGTGTTTCGTCCGCGGAAGTGTCGCGCTCAGTTGGACAATCCGAAGCAGTTCTGGGAAGAGCGGATGATCGCGGTTTACCCGGTAAAACCGATGGTAACCATTCGACCAACTGGTCACGAGACCAACTGCGCTAAGTTTACGCAGCTCATCCTGGACAGTGCAGAGAGCGAGTCCACTCATTCTCATCAATTCGCGTACATAGCGTTGCTTCTTTGGCGTCGAGAAAAACAAACGCAAAATCTGCGCGCGCACTCTCGGAAACAACACATCCAGGATCGCATGCTCTGATTTCAACTGATCGTTTGTGACTTGACTGTTTTAAGCAGTCAAGTCCGAAACACATTCCGATGTGCGGAGACTCTAAAAGTATCCTGCAGCAGGCGGGGATCACGATCGGACAACTAACGTCTGTTATCTAGATTCCTGATTGCACGGCCGGCTGCGCGCGTGTGGATTAGAACCACTTGGAATTTTAGAAGTGGAACAGGGGTGCATTTTGAACGAGAAATCACCCGAATGATTCAATATGTTCCAAATCCGCAGTTGCGCGATGATACCGTTGCGTCGTTTGCAATAATAACGCACCGGATATGAAAGCTAACTCTCTGCTGAGCCTTTCCTTTTTCCTGCCGCTCATTGCTTCTGCGCAGCCGCGTTCCGTGGTCGACTTTCAGATCACCAAAATCACCAAGAATTTGATTTCGACGCCGCAGTTCGCTTACAGCGGCGCGCCAGCATATCAGACAAACCAGCGCGATCGCTGGCTGGAAGTGGAGGTTCAATTTGCCGCGACTCCCGAATTGACCGATGAGCTGACGTTTAAGTATTACATTCTCTTCAACGGAAACCTTCTCGCCGGCGAAGTGACGCAAGTAAATATCCCGGCGGGCCGCGAGAACCGATCGGTCATGTACGTTCCGCCTCGCGCACTTGCACGCTTCGCGAATAACCGGCCGATTGCGGAGAATTCATGCCAAAACATTGCGGTGCAGATCGTCCAGAGTGGCACGGTGAAAGCTGAATCAAGCCTGGCCAGAGCGCAGCCGCAATGGTTCGCGACCCTGCCGCAGATTTCCGGATTCGTCCTTAACAAAGACCAAACGCCCTTTGCGCCGCTCTACTGGGATCGATACCCGCAGATTAAGGGCCGCTGACGCTGAAGTGAAATCCCAAATCCCAAGTTCCAAGTTCCAAGCAAATCTCAAATTCCAGTGACCAAAACAGAACGCGTGCTATCGAGTTGCTTTGAGATTTGGATGTTGAGATTTGTTTGGGATTTGGGAATTGGGATTTGGAACTTCTAGCTATGGCTGTTCCGGCGCGTCTTATCACTCTGAATCTTGGATCTCAGACCGTCGGCCTGGCGGAATTTCGCGTGCAGGCCCACGGAGGCCTGGTCTTGCTGGACTATCGATTGCGGGAGATTCCGGGCGACCCGGCCGGAGAGGAAATGCGACGGACGCAAATGGCCATCGCTTTGCGGGAGATGATGGACGAGCTGCACATCAAACGCGGCCTCGTGAACTATGCGTTATCTGGGCAATCGATCTTTGCGCGTTTTGTGAAGCTGCCCGCAGTCGAACAGGAAAAGATCGAGAAAATCATTTCTTTCGAGGCGCAACAAAATGTTCCGTTCCCGATCGACGAAGTCGTTTGGGATTACCAAGTTGTTGGAGGCGGCCTGGACGAACAGATTCAGGTCGTTCTGGTCGCAATCAAGGTGGACTTGCTCGACGAGATCAACACTGGAGTTGAAGACGCGGGGCTGCGAACATCCATCATCGATGTTGCGCCAATGGCGCTCTACAATGCGTTTCGCTACAACTACAGCGGCCTGACCGGCTGCTCGCTACTGGTGGATATCGGAGCGCGCACTACAAATGTTCTCTTCATTGAGCCTGCCAAAGTTTTCTCGCGCAGCCTTCCCATCGGTGGCAATTCGATCACCGCCGCAATTGCTAGGGAATTCCGCGAGCCTTTCGCGGCCGCGGAGGTTCGCAAGAAGCGGGACGGCTTCGTCAGTTTGGGAGGCGCCTATGCCGAGCCCGCAAACCCCGACGTTGCCCGCGTCTCGAAGATAGCGCGCAGCACCATGACGCG
>Ga0066655_10000099_pt1 | contig 23136 bp, 20 predicted proteins | sample GraSoiAngelo_104_FD_133942 | JGI IMG/M metagenome (GOLD analysis project Ga0066655, IMG submission 133942) | Grasslands soil microbial communities from the Angelo Coastal Reserve, California, USA - 14_0903_05_30cm | ecosystem: Environmental > Terrestrial > Soil > Grasslands | place: USA... | reverse complement strand
GGTGCGCCTTGGCGCGCTTGAGCACGAGGCGGCCGACCTTACCGGCCTGGTAGACGAGCAGCACGCCGTCGGCCTTGCCGGCCACGATGGCGGAGTCGGTCACGGGCAGGATCGGCGGCGTGTCGATGAGCACGATGTCGTACTCGGCGGCGACCGCGCGGAGGAACTCGGTCATGGCCGACGTGGAGAGGAGCTCCGATGGGTTGGCCGGGATGGGCCCCGCCTCGATGATGTGGAGGTTGTCGAGGCCGGGCGCGGACATGACGTCTTCCATCTCGAAACGCCCCATGAGGATGTCGGCGACGCCGCGCACGCAGTCGCGCCACTGCGCGTTGCCGACGAGGATGTCCGACAGGCCGGGCTCGCGCTCGATGCCGAAGAAGCGATGGATCGAGGGCCGCCGCATGTTGCCGCCGACGAGCAGCGTCTTCTGGCCGTTCTGCGCCATCGTCAGCGCGAGGTTGACGATGGTGGTCGTCTTGCCCTCCTGCAGCGTGGGGCTGGTGACGACGAGCACCTTGCCGCCGCGCTCCATGCGCTCGAACTGGATGTTCGTGCGCAGCGTGCGGTAGGCCTCGGCCACGGGCGACTTCGGATCGAAGTGGGTGATCAGCAGCGCGTGACTCTGGAGCGCGTCCGGCTCCACCTGGGCGAGTCCGGGCCGGCGCTCGATGAGGCGCTGCATCGTCTCGTGCGGGTCGATGTGCGGAATGATGCCGAGCACGCGCACGCCGAGGTACGACTCGACGTCCTCGATCGTCCCGATGGAGGTGTCGAGCGTCTCCTGCACGAAGGCCAGTACGAGCCCGAGCATGAGGCCGAGGAGCCCGCCCACCAGCATGGTGTTGAACGTCTCCGTGCCCGTGGGCGCGGTGGGGTCGGCGGCGGGCCGTACGATCGAGACCTCCTCGATGCCCTCCGACTCCTTGATGAGCGCCTCCTGGTGACGCGTCTTGAGCAGCGTCAGCAGATCGTCGTTCACCTTGGCGTCGCGCTGCAGCCGCTGGAGCGACAGCTCGGTGGCCGGCACCTCACGGTTCTTCGCGAGCAGATCGCCCATCTGGCGGTTGAGGATCTCCTCGCGGGTGCGCAGCGCGGCCACCTGGGCGGCCACCTCGCGGCGCATCTCCGCGCGCACCTCGCGCAGCCGGTCGTCGATGGCCTGCAGCCGCGGGTGGCGGTCGGTCACCTCCAGGGCGAGGTTGGTGCGCTCGAGCATCAGCTCGCTCTGCGTCGAGGCCAGCTTCGCGAGATTCGGGTTGGTCGAGTCGACGTAGATGCGGTCGTCGTGCGCGGCGGCGCTGTTGCGGGCCAGGCGCGCCTGCATGCCCTCCAGCTCGATCCGCTGCTGGCGCGTCCGCTCGATGTCGCCGCGCACCTGGGTGAAGAGCGAGAGCAGCACGGTGGACTCGGCCCCGGGCGCGATGATGCGGTTAGCGTCGCGGAACGCCCAGACTTCCTCCTCGGCCCGCTTCACGCGCCCCTCGACCTCGCGCAGCTGAGCCTCGATGAACTTGCGCGCCTCGGTCACCCGCGAGTTGCGGTTGGCCTTGTTGTAGTCGCGGTAGACCCCGGCCACGGTGTTGGCGAGCTCCTTGGCCTCCCGCGGATTCGGGGAGGTGACGGCGATCTCGATGATGCTCGTGCTCGGCACGCGGCTGGCCTTGACCTTGCCCCCGAGGTTGTCGAGCGTCGCCTGGTAGGAGCGCGACTCGCGGACGGCCTCGCCGGTCGTCGTCTGCGGCAGCTTGCCCATCCGCCGCGCGACTTCTTCGAGCACGGGATAGCTCTTGATCAACGAGACCTGCGTCTCGATGTTGTCCGAGCCGTTGACGGCGAGGACCTCGACGAGCAGACCGGACAGCGTGGTGGACTGCTCGAACTTCACCGCGGCCGTCGCCGTGTACTGCGGCACCTTCTGCCGGGCGAACCAGAAGCTGGACCCCGCCACCAGGACCGTGCAGACGATGATGATCATCCGCCGGCGGCGGACGATCAGCCAGTAGTCCCGGAGGTTCATCTCGTACTGCGCCATGCCTAGGCCCTCACCGTCCGCCCTCGCCGACGGGGCCGGTGATGTACAGGAACGGCGCCTCGGAGAGGTCGAGCATCTTCGCGACGGCCAGGCGCTGGCCCTTGCCGTCGGCGAAGATCTCCACTTTCGGCCGCAGCGGATGGTTGCGGTTGACGGCGGTCACGCGCCCGACCTCGTCGGTGTTCAGGCGGACGACGGTGCCGGGCGGGAACACCGAGATCTCGGAGAGGAGCGCCTTGATCAGCGCCGACGGGAACTGGTCGTTGCGCGTCTTCACGATCTCGCGGATCGCCTCGTGGGGCCGCAGCCGCGACCGCGACGCGGGCGGCACCGTGAGCGCGGTGTACGTGTCGACGAGGGCGACGATCTTCGCATCCGGGTCGATGGTGGGGCCCTGCAGCGCCTGCGGGAAGCCCTGGCCCTGCTCGCGCTCGTGGTGCTCGAGGATCGTCTGCACGATGTGCTCGTCGGGCGGGCCCCAGCGGCGCACGATCTCGGCGGACTGCCGCGGGTGCGAGCGCCACAGGGCCAGCTCCTCGCCGGAGAGCGCGTCGACGCGGCGCAGGATCGAGTCCGGCATCTGCCAGAGGGCGACGTCGAACAGCGCGGCGGCCTGGCCGAGCGCGGTGAGCCGCACGCGGTCGTACCCGACGCCGCCGCCGATGCGCAGGGCCAGCACGCACACGCGCGCCTGGTGGAACGCGATGTAGTCGACCGCGGGCGGCGCGGCGGGATTGTTGGCGACCCAGAAGAGATCGGCCGAGCGCGCGAGCGCGGTGATGGCGCGATCCACCAGGGCCTGCAGCCGCGCCCACGGGAAGCCGCCGCCGCCCCGCAGCAGCCCGTGGACCTCGACGAGGAACTCCTGGATCTCGGCGAAGAGCGGCTCCGGGCGCTCGGCCGGCGCCTCGGGGATGCGCGGCTCCGGCGGCGGAACGGGCTCGCGCCGCTCGATGGGCTCGGTGCCGAGCGAGGCGAGCGACATGCGGCGCGTGGGCGTCACGTGCGGCGGCTCGGCCGACCGCTCCGGCGGAGCCGGCCGCTCGGGCGGCGGCGCGGGCGGCGACTCCCGCACGATCCCGCGCACCAGGTCGCTCATCCGCACCATCAGGCGACCCCGACCATGTCCTTGATGACCTCGGCCACGATCTTTTCGCCGACCTCCTTCACGCGCTTGGTGTAGCCGACGAGCAGCGCGACGTCGCAGAGGTTGTTGATCTCGCGCGGCGTGCCGCGCGTGAAGTCGAAGATCAGCTTGATCGCCTCTTCGGTGAAGATCGGCGTGGCGCGGTTGGCCATCTTCAGCCGATGCGACACATAGGCGGCCGTGTGCGTGTAGTCCAGCGTGTTGAGGTGGTACCGGATCGTGATGCGCTGGTCGAGGTGCTTGAGCCGCCGCACGCGCTCGCGCAGCTCGGGCGAGCCGATGAGGAGCAGCGTGACCAGGAAGCGGTCGTCCGTCTGGAAGTTCATCAGCAGGCGGACTTCCTCGAAGACGCCGTCGTCCGCGATGAGCTGCGCCTCGTCCACGATGATGACGGTGTCGCGCCCGTCGCGGTAGTTGCGGAAGAAGACGTCGTTGAGCAGGTGGAGCAGCTCGGACTTGCTCTTCTCCTTCGACTCGACGCCCAGCTGGTAGAGCGCCTCGCGCAGGAAGTCGGTGGCGTTCCAGCTCGGGTTGGTCAGCAGGCCGATCTCGTAGCGCTCGGCCTCCAGCCGCTGGATCAGCGCGCGCGAGAGCGTGGTCTTGCCGCAGCCGTACTCGCCGGTGAGCATCCCGCAGCCCTTCCGGTGGCGCACGGTGTACACGAGGCGGACGAGTGCCTCCTCGTGCTCCGGCGACAGATAGAAGAACTTCGGGTTCGGGGAGTTGTCGAAGGGCGGCTCGCTCAGCTCCCAGTAGGCTTCGTACATGGCCTACTTGTTCCCGTTCGTGAGTGGGCCGTTGAACAGGACGAAGATCCCCGTGTAGGCGGTGACCAGGCTCGCGACGAGCGTGGCGATGGTGACGTAGTCCTGCCACCACTTCACCGCGACCTCGGGCACCGTCATCACCGCGCCCGGCTCGAGCGGCGGTGCCTCCGCCATCGCGTAGGTGCGGCCGTTGCGGAAGGTCACCGTGGCGGCCTTGACCTTCGCGCGCGCGCTCGGGCCACCGGCCGCCGCGAGATACTCGCGCGGCGTGAGGTCGGGCCGGAAGTCCTGCGCGCCCGGGGTCTTCACCTCGCCCACGACGTAGACCTTGTCCTCGAACACCGGCAGCACCACGACGTCGCCGTTCTGGATCGGGATGTTCTGCGTCTCGTCTTTCTCGACGAGGAGCCGGTGCAGGTCGACGGGGATGCGCTGCGCGGGCCCGGCGTCCGAGCGGTCCACGAAGGCCAATCGCAGATCCGCGAAGGCGGCGACGCCGCCGGCCTTCACCACGACGTCACGCACCCGCTCGCCGCGGGCCAGCTCGAAGCGCTGGACGATCGTCGGCTTGCCCTGCGTCTGCGTCTTGCCGCTCTCGACGGAGCCGTTGAAGGCGCCGCGCACCTCGACCACGTCCTGGATGCTCGTGAGGGGCGGCACGTAGAGCGTGTCGCCGGCCCGCAGCGGAACGTCGGCGGCGGCGCTCACGGTGCGCAGGTCGAGCGACGTCGTTTCCTTGCGTCCGTCGGCGCCGACACGCGTGAGGCGCGCGTCGGAGCCCGCGCCGGCGACGGTGACGCCGCCCGTCAGCTCGAGCAGCTCGCGCAGCGAGCCGCCGGGCCCGAGCTCGTACTCGCCGGGGCGGCGCACGGCGCCGGTGAGGGTGACGGGGGCCACGCGCGGCGGCACGTTGATACGCATGCCTTCCTGGACGAACGGGTTCTGCGTGATGTCGCCCTTGAGCTCGAAGAGCAGGAGGTCGATCTCCGTCGAGCGGCCGTCGCGCGCGACCAGCACGTGGCGCGCGCTGCCGCGCGGCGTGATGCCGCCCGTGGTGAGGATCACCTCGTGCAGCCGCTGGGTGGCGAGCACCTGCAGCGTGCCGGGCCGCTCCACCTCGCCCGAGACGACGACCTCGAACGAGCGCGGCGAGATCACGGCGATGCTCACGTCCGCGTAGCGGAAGATCGCGCGCGCGCGCGCGGTGATCGTGCGATTCGCCTCGAGAAGCGTCAGCCGCGCCACCCTGATCGTGCCGAGCGGCGGCAGCGCGATCGCGCCCTCCGGATCGACGACGATCTGCACGCGAGTGACGTCGAGCCGGCCGACGATCTGCACGTCGAGCACATCGCCCGGACCGAGGCGATAATCCGGCCCGGCGATGCTGCGCGCCTGCTGGCCGAGGTACAGGTCGCCGCGGCCGGGGGCGAGCGGCGCGAAGGCGCCCGGCGTGCGCGGCGTCTGGGGTGTCGGCGGCGTCTGGGGCACCCCCGGCGGCGGAGCCCCGGGCGCGGGCTGTGCGACGGCGAGCGTGGGTGCCAGGAGACACACAACGAGAGCGAGGCTGATGGATTTGCGTGACAATCGCTTCACGGATTCGCTTGGACAGTTGGCGTCCAATACGACATTTTCCCTTTTTCGCTCAACGGGCGTCAAGGAAAAAGGTAGATTTTTTCATAGGTTTTGCAAGGTTTGAGGAAAAAAACGATGACGCCGCAGACCGTCCGTGCCGCGCTGGCCGCTTCGATTCTTTTCGCCTTTGCGGGCGCGAGTTTCGCCCTCTATGCCGGGCTCACTCGGTTGGGCGACGCGGGCAAGGCTGCGGCGCCGGCCCCGATCGCCACCGCGGACGCGCTCCAGGCGGCGTTCGTGAGCGTGGCCGAGCGCGTCCGGCCCGCCGTCGTGCATATCGGCACGCTGCAAGTCATGCGCGGCCGGCGGCCCCCGATGATCCCCGGCCCCAAGGCCGACGACCCGTTCTTCAAGGACTTTTTCGACCAGTTCTTCGGCCGCAGCGGCCCCGGCCGGCGCGAGGAGTTCCAGACGCCCGGCCTCGGCTCCGGCGTCATCGTGGACAGGCGGGGCTACGTGCTGACCAACTTCCACGTCGTGAAGGGCGCCGACGCGGTGACCGTGCGCCTGGCCGACAAGCAGGAGTTCCGCGGCCGCATCGTGGGCTCGGACTCCAAGACCGACATCGCGATCATCAAGTTCGACGCCCCCGCCGACGTGCGGGTGGCCACGCTGGGCAACTCCGACGCGCTGCGCGTCGGAGAGTGGGCGATCGCGATCGGCAATCCGTTCGGGCTCGACCAGACGGTCACCGTCGGCGTCGTGAGCGCGACGGGACGCGCCGACGTGGGCATCGCGACCTACGAGAACTTCATCCAGACCGACGCGTCGATCAACCCGGGCAACTCGGGCGGCCCGCTCGTGAACCTGCGCGGCGAGGTGATCGGGATCAACACCGCCATCGTCGCCACCGGCCAGGGCATCGGCTTCGCGATCCCCGCCAACATGGTCAAGCGCGTCACCGCGCAGCTGATCGACCGCGGGCGCGTGCAGCGCGGCTGGATCGGCGTCGCGCTCCAGCCGATGTCGGCCGAGCTCGCGCAGGCGATGGGGCTGTCGGACACCAGGGGCGCCATCGTCGCGCGCGTCTACCCGGGCAGTCCCGCGGAGACGGCCGGGCTCGCGCAGAACGACGTCATCGTGAGCTTCGACGGCGCGCCCGTCGAGGACTACCACCACCTGCAGCGGATGTCGTCCGAAGCCGAGGTCGGCCGCAAGGTGAAGGTCGACCTCGTCCGGCGCCGCGAGAAAAAGACCGTCGAGCTCAAGGTCGCCGAAGCCCCCGACACCGGCCCCAGCGCCGAGACCCGCCCGAAGTAAAGCCGGAACGATAGCAGCGCCGGGAACGGCCGTAGCGACGGAACGGTAGTAGCGGACGGTCAGTCGGGGATTAGCAGCAGCGCCCGAACCGTAGTAGCGCCGGAACGGCAGTAGCGGACTTGGGGGGTATGGGGGGCCATTTCGGGGCCCCCCATCTCTTTTGCGCTAGGCCACAAACGGAGGAATCGGCGGTATCTCGAGCTGCTGCGTCCGGACATCTTTGACGCCCGGAACCGCGCGCGCGACCTCGACGGCGCGGTCGAGCGCGGCGGTGCCCTCGAGCGTGACGACGCCGTCCTGCGCCTCCACCGTGATGCGATAGCGGCGCGTCTCGGGGTTGGTCGCCAGCGCCACTTGCACGCGTGAGGCGAGGGCGCGCGAGGCGACGAGCCGGCGGCCGGCCTCCGTCGTCGCCATCTCGGGACGGCGCACGACGGTGTGGATCATCTCGACGGCGGCGTCGTGGGTGACCCGCTCGGTGTTGATGATCAGCTCGTAGAGCATGGGGTCGTTGATGTCCACCTCGTACAGGTAGCGCATCCGGCCCGCCTTTTCGGTGTCGTCACGGCGTACCAGGTCGGCCGCCGCGCGCTGGCTGGGCGTCTCGCCCCTGACGGCCGCCCAGCGCCGGATCCACTGCTTCACCCGGTGCTCGAACGGCGCGATGAGGCGCACCCGCAGCACGTGGGGCACACCGCGCAGCAGCCACTGGCCGCCGCCGCGCATGAAGATCGCGTTGTCCAGCTCGGCCAGCTCCAGCAGCGTCGTCTGGAGCACGGTGATGTGGTGGCGCGTCTCGGCGTCGAAGCGCTCGAAGATCGTCGGCTTGGACTCGTCCAGGTGCGACAGGCGCTCCTCGGCGAGGCCGTACCGGCGTCCGGCGTCCTGCAGGAGCTCCTGGTCGACGTACCGAAAGCCGCACTTCTGGCCGAGCGCCATGCCGATCTCCGGACCGCCCGCGCCCATCTGGGTGGAGACGACGATAATGGCCATGGGTCACCCCCGCCGATATTTGTCCCGGACCGCCGTCGGCGCGATTGCGATGCGCTTACCGGCGACGTCCTCCAGGATATACACCTCGTCCGTGAGCGAGCCGCTGGCGAACACCTCGAAGACGTCGAGGGCGGCCTCGAGCGTGCTGTCGGGCCGCTCGGCCATCATCGCGTCCACCGCGGCCACCGCGAGCCTCGCCATGCTGTCCTCCGGGAAGTGGCGGCAAGAGTAGCCGACCCCCCCGGCGTCTGCAAACGGGCGCCTCTACCCCGCGCGCCGGTCGGCGGCGCGATCGATCGGCGGGGGCGCGGCCGTCGCGAGCGGCGGACGGTCGAACGTGGGGACGAAGGAGTACGCGGGCCACGGTCCCGTCGGCACCACGGCCACGCCGACCGCGCGCGAGGCCACCGGCGCGATGCGCGCCAGGAAGTCGGCCAGCTCGCCGCGCGGCAGCAGGAACGCCACCGACGCCACCACGTTGCCCGCGGTGCCCGCGGGCCGGTACCGCCACTGCGCGAGCGCCGCGCGCTCGACGATCTGGTCGGCGAGCTCGCGCAGGCGCCGCTCGTCGGCGGCGTCGCGCGTCGCGTCCACCGGCGCCGCCGCGGCGGGGGCGGTGTCGAGCCGCAGCAGCTTGACGCTCATCTCCACGCAGCCGCGGACGCTCGCGAGCGCGCCGTCCAGCGCGGACCGCTCGCGCGTGAGCCAGCCGTCGACGTCGGCGGCGAGCAGCGCGGTGCCGTACCGGAAGGGCACGAGCCCGTCGGCGTCGAGCGCGGAGGCGACCACGTCGTGATGGAGGGCGAGCGTGGTGGGGCTCGCCGGCGGAACGACCGGGGTGGCGCTGGACAGGATCACGAGGCCGGTGAGCGCGCGCCGTTCGACGCGCTCGCCGACCACGGGGGGCGGTGGCTGCCAGCCGTGCGGCAGACCTTCGACGACGGCGTACAGGTACTGCAGCAGCATCCCCGCTCCTGCGCCCCCGCGACGGGGGCCCGACGGTCGGGCTCGGCCGAGTGGCCCGAGGGTACGGAGGGCGCGGTCCGTCGTCAAGTGTCGTGCGATAATCGCCAGGTCGTGCAGCGGTTTCGCCGTCTCATCGCTGCCGTCGGCGTCGCGACGCTCGCGACGCTCGCCGGCCCGGCGTCAGCCGGACGCCTGGCACCGGCGCTGCCCGCCGACGTTCCCCCCGCCATCCGCGCCCGCCTCGCGCCCGTCATCGATCAGGCCTCCCTCTCCACGCGCGTGCAGGGCGAGTCGTTCGTCGCGCGGCGCGAGGTCTTCGAGTACCTCCTCGAGCACCCGGAGTTCGCCACCCACGTGACGCAGACGCTCAGGGTCGCGCGCTACCGGATCTGGCGGACACCCGGCGGGCTCATGCTCGACGACGGCTGGGGCGCGGTGGGCGCGCTGGAGATCGTCTACGGCGCGCCGGGGCTGCGCGTGATGTACGCCAAGGGCGAGTATCACCAGGCGATCCTGCCGAACATCCGCGGCCAGGCCGTGGTGACGATCGACTGGAAGGTGACCTCCGGGCCCGACGGCAGGAACCTCATCGCGCCGACCGTGGGCGCCTTCGTCAAGCTCGACAGCCGCGTGCTGTCCGCCGCCAGCGCGCTCGCGGGCTCGATCGCCGCCGCCAAGGCGGAGAAGGAAGCCTCGCGCCTCGTGCGGGTGTTCGAGAAGACGACCCGCGCGATCAACGACAATCCCGGCGCCGTGCTCGAGGCCCTGCGGCAGCGCGCCGGAACGCCGCGGCGCGAGCTCGAGGAGTTCGGCCGGCTCCTCAGCGTGCCGGCCGCGAGCGCGGCGCCGGCGCCGCGCTGAGCCGCGCCAGCTCGGCCCGGGCGCGGGCCAGGCGCGCCCGCGCGTCGGGATGCTCGGGGAGCCTGGCGAGGAACTCGGCGGTCGCCTCCGCGAGCCCGGCCCAGTCTCGCCGGCCCTCGAGCGCCTGCCACAGATCGAAGTGCGCGCGCGCCACCTCGAAGTTGAGCGCGATTGCGGCGCGCGCCGCCGTCTCCGCCTCCGCGTAGCGCCCGCCCGCCAGCAGCACGCCGGGCAGGGCCGCGCACGCCGTCAGCGAGTCGGGCTTGAGGCGGATCGCCTCGCGGTACGCGCGCTCGGCGTCCTCGAGCCGTCCCTGCTCCGCGCACATCTCACCCAGGTCGCAGTGCGCGCGCACGTAGTCGGGCTTCAGACGGATCGCGCAGATGAACGCGGCCTCCGCCTCCGCGGTGCGCCCCTGCCAGTACAGCGACACGCCGAGCCCGCGATGGAGCGCGGGATGGTCGGCGACGGCGAGCGCCTCGCGGTACGCCGCCTCCGCCTCCGCGTGGCGCCCCTGGCGGCCGAGGCCGAGCGCGAAATTGGCGCGCGCGCGGACGCTGGTCGGATCGACGCGCACGGCCTCACGCAGCACGGCCTCCGCGTCGGTGTGGCGGCCCTGGCGTCCGAGCGCGACGCCGAGCTCGTAGAGCAGGTCGCCGTCGTCGGGACGCCCGGCGAGGGCGCGCCGCAGCTCCGCCTCCGCCTCCGCGTAGCGCCCGAGCGCGCCGAGCGCGAGCCCGCGCCCGGCGTGGAGGTCGACGTCGCCGGGTCGCAGGCGCAGCGCCTGCTCGTAGACCTCGGCCTCCTCGGTCCAGCGTCCCCGCCGTCGCAGCCCGCCCGCGAGCGCCACGTACGCCGCCACGAACGTCGGGCGCCGGCGCAGCGCCTCGCGCAGCGCGGCCAGCCCCTCGTCGTACCGTCCCTGGCGCTCGAGGGTCACGCCGAGGTGATACCAGGCGCGCGCGTCGTCGGGCGCCACGCGCAGCGCGTCGCGCAGCGCGTGCGCGGCCTCGCCGTAGTGGCGGCGGCGGCGAAGGTTGCGGCCGAGGGCGACGAGCACGCGCGCGTCGCCCGGGCGACGGCGTGCGGCCTCGCGGTAGGCGGCCGATGCGTCGGCGAGCCGGCCGGCGCGCTCGAGCGCGACGGCGAGCCCCTGGTACGCGCGCGCGTCGGCGGGCGCGGCGCCGATCGCCTCGCGAAACGCCGCCGCCGCATCGTTGAACTGTCCCTGGTCGAGGAGCGCCGCCCCGAGCGCCAGCGCCACGCGGCCCGGCGCCTGCGCGGCGGCCGCGCGGAGCGTGTCGGCGGCGTCGACGGGGCGCCGCTGCCGGCGCAGCACGCGCGCCAGCGTCTCGCGCGCGAGCGGATCGTCGGGGCGCCGCGCCAGGGCGGCGCGCGTGGCCGCCTCGGCGCCCTCCCAATCTTGCAGGCGCTCGAGCGCCCAGGCGAGGTTGAGGCCGGCGCGCGCGTGGTCGGGGCGCGCGCGCAGCACCTCGCGAAAAGCCTCGGCCGCCTCGCGGTCGCGGCCCTGCTCGAAGAGCACGCTGCCGAGCGCCTCGCGCGCGGAGACGGCGCCCGGCGCCAGCGCCACCGCCGCGCGCACCTCGGTCTCGGCGTCGGCGGCGCGGCGCAGGCGGCGGAGGGCGACGACGAGATCGAGTCGAGCCGTGAGGTCGTCGGGCCGCGCGACGATCGCCTCGCGGAGCGCGGCGGCGGCGTCCGCGAATCGGCCGCGGCGCGCCTGCACGCGCGCTCGCTCGCGACACGACTCGAAGAGGTCCATCACCCCGGGCTGGCCGCTGGCGGTGCTCAGCGTGCTGGCCGCGGACGATCGAAGATCGCCGCGATCATGTGATCGAGGTAGCGGAAGTCGAACGGCTTGGGCACGTAGCCGAAGGCGCCCGTTTTGAGCGCGTCGGCGGCGAGCGCGATCTGCTCGTTGGCGGTGACCATGATCACGGGAATGCTCTCGTCGATCTTCTTGATGTCCTTGAGCACCTCGACACCGTTCATCCGCGGCATGTTGATGTCGAGCAGGACGACGTCGGGGCGCCCGCGCAGCACGGCCGTGAGCGCGTCGGTGCCGTTCAGCGCCGTCTCGATGTCGTAGGTGGGCTTGAAATGCTCGCTGAGCACCTCGATGATCAGCGGCTCGTCGTCCACGACGAGAATGCGCTTGCGCGGCGCCGTCGTCATGCGCCCACCCTCAGCGCGGCCCACGCGCGGTAGCGCAGCCGGGCTTCGACCCGGCGGGGACTGGCGGGCAGCGTCGGATCGCGACCACGGCGAGAATCGTAGCACAACGGGCGCCCGTGCTAGAGTCGGCGACGGGGACGCTCCCACACAAGGAGGGCGCTCGATGGGCATCGGCGGGTGGATCTTCCTCGCGGTCGTCGTCGCCGTGGTCGTCTGGGTGATGGCGATGTACAACGGGCTCGTCACGCTCCGCAACCGGTTCCGCAACGCGTTCTCGCAGATCGACGTCCAGCTCAAGCGCCGCTACGACCTCATTCCCAACCTGGTGGAGACGGCCAAGGGTTACATGGCGCACGAGCGCCAGACGCTCGATGCCGTCATCGCGGCGCGCTCGGGCGCCGTGCAGGCCGCGCAGCGCGCGGCCGGCGCCCCGGGCGGCGCCGAGGCGATGCGCGGGCTCGCGCAGGCGGAGGCGGGGCTGGCGGGCGCGCTCGGCCGGCTCTTCGCGGTGGTCGAGGCCTACCCGCAGCTCAAGGCGAACGAGAACATGCTGGCGATCCAGGAAGAGCTGACGAGCACCGAGAACCGCATCGCGTTCGCCCGCCAGGGCTACAACGACTCCGTCATGGAGTACAACATCCGCCGCGAGACGTTCCCGGCGAACTTCATCGCCAACGTCTTCGCCTTCACGCAGGCGGAGCAGCTGCAATCGACCGAGAGCCCCGAGGAGCGCAAGACGCCGCGCGTCTCCTTCAGCTGACGTCGTGGCCGTGACGTTCTTCGAGCACCAGACGCGGGCGCGGCGGAGCACCTCGCTCCTCGTCGTGCTGTTCGCGCTCGCCGTCGTCGGCGTCGTCCTCGCCGTCAACCTGGTGGTCCCGCTCGCCCTGTACGTGGGCGCGCGCGGGTTCTTCACGCCGTCGCCCGGGCTGTACGTCACCCTGACCGTGGTGACGCTGGCCGTGATCGGCATCCGCACGCTGGTCGGCGTGCTCCAGATGCGCGGCGGCGGCGACGCGGTGGCCCAGCTGGCCGGCGGCGTGCGGGTGGAGCGCGGCACCCGCGACGCCGACGAGCGCCGGCTCCTGAACGTCGTCGACGAGATGGCCATCGCCTCCGGCGTCTCGGTGCCCCACGTCTACGTCCTGCGCGGCGAGCGCGGCATCAACGCCTTCGCCGCGGGCTACAGCCCCAACGAGGCGGTGGTGGCCGTCACCGAGGGCACCGCGCGCACGCTGACGCGCGACGAGCTGCAGGGCGTGGTGGCGCACGAGTTCAGCCACGTCCTCAACGGCGACATGCGGCTCAGCGTGCAGATGATCGGCGTGCTCGCCGGCATCCTGTTCATCGGCGAGGTCGGCAACTTCCTGCTCCGCGCGCGGAGCGGCGGCGACGACCGCCGCAGCGGCGGCGGCATCGTGTTCGTCGGCGCCGCCCTGCTGATCATCGGCTACGCCGGCCTCTTCTTCGGCCGGCTGATCAAGGCGGCGGTGTCGCGCCAGCGCGAGTTCCTCGCCGACGCCTCCTCGGTGCAGTTCACGCGCAACCCCGAGGGCATCGCGGGCGCGCTCGCGACCATCAGCGCCGGGCCGGGCAGCTCGCTCGTCGCCAACCGCCGCGCCGAGACGCTCAGCCACATGTTCTTCGCCACCGGCGTCAGCATGTGGTTCGAGTCGCTGTTCGCGACCCATCCCCCGCTGCTCGAGCGCATCGCGCGGATCGACCGCCGCTTCAACCCGATCGAGTACCTCAAGCAGCGGCGCCCGCGCGCCGCCGAGCCGCCCGAGACGGTCGCGCCCGTCGCGCCGACGGCGCGGCCCGCGCCCCTGCCCGCGGCGGCCGCCCCGCTGGCCGCCGCGCCCGCGCCCGCCGCTCGCGCCGCCCGCGTCGCGGGCGTGCTGGACTCGGTCGGCCGCGTGACGCCGTCCCACGTGCAGTACGCGAGCGCGGTGCTCGAGAACCTGCCGGCGGCGGTGAACGAGGCGGTCGCCGATGCCGAGGGTGCCGGCGCGCTGGTGCTGGCGCTCGCGTTGAGCGACGACGAGCTGGCGCGCAAGCAGCAGCTGGCGCTGCTGGAGGCGGCGGGGGCCGACGCGCTCGCGCGCCGCGCCGACGCGCTCGCGGGACAGACGCGCGGGCTGGCCGTCCAGGCGCGGCTGCCCGTGGTGGCGCTCGCGGGGCCGTCGCTGCGCAGCCTCGACGCGGCCGCGCGCGAGACGCTGGCGCGCCAGCTGCAGATGCTCGTCGAGGCGGATCACCGGATCACGCTGGAGGAGTCGGTGCTGCTGACGCTGGCGCGCCGTCACCTGGCGCCGACGGTCGGCCGCGACGTGCCCGTGCGCTTCCGCTCCATTCGCGAGGTGCCGGACGACGCGCGGCTCGTGCTCTCGCTGCTGGCGCACGCCGGCAGCGGCGACACCGCGGCGGCGTTCGCCCGCGGCATGAGCGCGCTGGACCTGCCGGACGCGCCGCCGCTGCCGCGCGAGGCGATGGAGTTCGCGACGGTGGGCGAGGCGCTCGGCCGGCTCGCCACGCTCGCGCCGTTCGTGAAGGGCCGCCTGCTCGAGGCGTGCGTGGAGACCGTGATCGCGGACGCGACGGTGTCGGTCGTCGAGGCGGAGATGCTGCGCGCGGTGGCGGCGGCGCTCGACTGCCCGGTCCCGCCGATCCTGGCGCGCTGAGGTACCATGCCGCGTAGCGAGGAGAGCCCGATGGCGTTCGCCCCCGAGCACGACGTCCCGATCCCGTACATGCAGCGTACGCGCGACTATTACCTGAGGCTCGGCTACGGCGCGTATCGGTGGGCCCACTTCGCCGAGGTGCCATTCACGCCGCCGCTCGAGCCGCTGGCGCAGTCGCGCCTGGCGCTGATCACGACCGCCGCGCCGTACCAGCCGGGCGTGGGCGACCAGGGACCGGGCGCGCCCTACAACGCCGCCGCGAAGTTCTACAAGGTCTACTCCGAGGCCAGCGACACGGTGCCCGATCTGCGCATCTCGCACGTCGGCTACGACCGCGTCCACACGAAGGCCGAGGATCCGAACACCTGGCTGCCTCTCGCGCAGCTGCAGAAGGCCGTGAAGTCCGGGCGGCTCGGCGCGCTCACCCCGCGGTTCCACGGCGCGCCGACGAACCGGAGCCAGCGGGTGACGCTGGAGACGGACGCGCCGGAGCTCCTGCGACGCTGCCGGGACGACGGCGCGGACGTCGCGCTCCTCGTCCCCAGCTGACCCGTCTGTCACCAGACCGTGAGTCTGGTCGCGCGGCACCTCGAGGCCAACGGCATCCCGACCGTCATCATGGGCTGCGCCAAGGACATCGTGGAGCACTGCGGCGTGCCGCGCTTCCTCTTCAGCGACTTCCCGCTCGGCAACTCCGCCGGACGCCCGTTCGACCTCGAGTCGCAGGCGCTCACGCTGGAGCTGACGCTGCGCGTGCTGGAGACGGCGCCGGCGGCGCGCACCACGGTCCAGTCGCCGCTGCGCTGGCAGGAGGACGCCTCGTGGAAGCTCGACTTCTCGAACCTCGACCGGATGACGCCCGAGCAGATCGCCGAGCGGCGCCGCGAGTTCGACGAGATCAAGGCCATCGCGAAGACGAAGCGCGACGAGGCATAGCCCCAGGGGGGCCACCCCCAGGGAGGGCCAAGCAAGTGAGCAAGCCGTTCGCGGGCGTCCGGATCCTCGACTTCACCCGCTATCTCGCGGGCCCGTACGGAACCTATCAGCTGGCGCTGCTCGGCGCCGACGTCGTCAAGATCGAGTCGCACGAGGGCGACGAGTCGCGCCACCTGCTCGTCAGCAAGCAATGGGCGGACCGCAAGATGGCGTCCTCGTTCCTCGCGGTGAACGCCAACAAGCGCAGCATCACGCTGGATCTGCGTAAGCCGGCGGCGGTCGAGGTCGTCAAGCGGCTGGCGACCCGCGCCGACGTCGTGTGGGAGAACTTCCGGCCCGGGGTCATGGACCGGCTGGGACTCGGCTACAAGACGCTCGCCGCGATCAATCCGCGGCTCATCTACTGCGCGGTCTCCGGCTTCGGCCACACGGGCCCGGAGCGCACGACGGCGGCCTTCGACGGCAAGCTGCAGGCGATGTCCGGGATCATGTCGATCACCGGCGAGCCCGCGGGCGGGCCGATGCGCGCGGGGTTCGCGCTCTGCGACACCATCGGCGGCATGACGGCCGCGCTGGCGGTGTCGAGCGCGCTCTACCAGCGCACGCACACCGGCCGCGGCCAGTTCGTGGACGTCGCCATGCTGGACGCCGCGCTGGCGTTCATCCCGGGCCCGGTCTCCGAGTACACGGTGGCGGGCATCCCGCAGCGGCAGATCGGCAACGGCTCGGTGAGCCGCAAGCCGACGGCGAGCCGCTTCCGCGCCGGCGACGGCTACCTCGTCCTCGCCGTGCTGACCGAAAAGCAATTCGCGAGCCTCATGCGCACGCTCGGCCGCGCCGACGCGCTCGAGGACCCGCGCTTCAAGGACTGGCCGGCGCGCACGGACAACGACGCCGCGCTGCGCGAGGTGATCGAGACCGCCCTGGCCAAGGACGATCCGAAGTCCTGGGAAGCGCGGCTCACCGCCGCCGACGTCCCGTGCGCCACCGTCTGGAAGATCGAGGAGATCACGCGGCACCCACAGCTGGAATCCCGCGACGTGCTGCAGACCATCGACTCGCGCTACGGGCCGATGCGCCTGGTGGGCGCGGGGTTCCGGCTGGCGCATGGCGGCCCCGGCATCGAGCGGGAGCCGCCGACCCTCGGTGAGCACACCGACGAGATCCTCGGCGAAGCGGGTTACGAGCCGGCGGAGATCGCGCGCTTGCGGCGGGACGCGGTCGTCTGAGCTCCTGACATCCTCGCGAGTCTCAGGAGCCCGGGACCTCTCTGTACGTTCCCGGCTTCACGAACCAGTTCTGCGGGACGGTGCCGCCCCCGTTGCGGACGGACGGGCAGTTGTAGCTGATCGGGGCGTTGCCGACGTCGTCCGTATCGACGTTCGTCGAGGCCGTGTCCACGCGGTTCGTCGAGATCACCGCGCCCGTGATGCTGCCGCCGCCCGAGCCGTGCAGCGTCACGTCGTTCTGCGCGTAGAGCAGCCCGTTCATCGTGACGTTGCCGCTGACATGAATGGACCCCGCGACCACGATCCAGCCGTTCCAGCCGGCGCCCCAGTTACCGTGAACGTCCACGGTGATCAGGTCGCTGTTGGGCGAGCTGTTCGTCAGCGCGTTGCCGGAGGGCGTGTCAACGAAGATGATGCCGTTCGGAGGCGGCGAGCTCCAGTGCTGGTCCCCCTGGTAATACGTCCCGTTCGCCTTCGCGAGCGACTTCAGGGTGAGGATGTCGCTGTCGCTGAACAGGAAATTGCTGAAGTTGGAGGTCGGCTGGTTCGGAGCCGTGTCCGATCCGCCCACCGGGCCCGTGATGCTCGGGTGGCCGTTCGTGTTGATCGACCCCTGCGAGTACGCGGCCGCGGTCGGGTTGACGCCGGCGCAATACTCCGCGCCGTTGGCGAGGCTGGCGGTGATCGACGCGGAGCCGCCGACCTGGATCTCGGTATTCGTCAACGGCGGCTGCTCGCCGCCCGCGCACACCGCGCAGGGCGGATCCAGGAACTTCACCCGGGTCACCGTCGTCTGGATTTTCTTGATCGCGATCGGGTTGACGTTGTTGGGCACGTAGCCGACGGCGGTGATCGTGCGCTCGTTCGAGGCGGCGCCGGGGGCGACCGTGACGATGAAGCCGCCGACGCCCATGGCCACGTACGTCGAGCCGTCGTACAGCGCCGGCAGCGGCGCCGGCAGCGGGTCGGTCAGCGTGCCGAGCGTGCCCGGAGACGTCGCGCCTTTCGACAGCGCCCAGAGCGCGCGCTCGACGCCCGATTCGGCGATCGCCCGCGCCTGCACGTTCAGCATCTGGTTGCTGGCGATGATGGGCTCCGTCGAGGTGAGGGCCAGGAAGGCGACGGTCAGCGACGTGATCAAGCACATGATGATCAGCGTGAGCGGCAGCGCGATACCGTCCTCTGATCCGCGTCGGCGCACAAGTGAGCTGTTCATAGAATCCTCAGGCGAACGCGACTCGACCGCCGGTTGGTTCGCCAGCTTTTCGCTGCCCAGGCTCGAGGCCTGCACGTGCTCTTAGAGCAAGGGCCACACCAAAACTGCTCACCTCTTGTAAGTGCGGCAAAATTCACGCGGATCGTGCTCTGGCAGCGACCGCGGGCGGCTGGAACCTGGCTAGTTTTCGATCGGGCCGGAGAGCATAGCCGGCTAGAGTCTGATTAGGGCCGCCCCGACTTCCGCCATCGGCCGGCGATCGGCTGGCTGCGCCTGGGAAGCCGAGACGCCGGGCGCATAATACGGCGCATGCGACCTCGTGAGCAGACGATCTCGGTCGGCGGTATCGACGTCCACGCGTGGACCGGCGGCCAGGGCGAGCCGCTGATGGTCCTCCACGGTGCCGGCGGCAATCGCGGATGGACGCGGTGGGTCGAGCAGGTGGCCCAGCGCTTCACCGTGTGGGCCCCCACCCATCCCGGATTCGGACGCTCGGGCGACGCGCCGTGGATGGAAAGCATCGACGATCTCGCGCGCTTCTATCTCTGGCTCATCGACGCCGCCGGCCTCGGGCGGCCACACGTGCTCGGACACTCCATCGGCGGGTGGGTGGCGGCGGAGCTGGCCACGATGAGTCCACGCTCGATCGACCGGCTCGTCCTCGTGGCGCCAGGCGGGCTCAAGCCGGAGAGAGGGGAAATCCTCGACATCTTCTATCATCCGCCCGCGGAGCTGCGCACCCTGAGCGTCCACGATCCGGCGACGATCCCCGAGTGGGACGAGCTGTTCGGCCGGGCGCCGACGGCGGCGGAGCTGGAGACCGCCGTGCGCAACCAGGAAATGACCGCGCGGCTCACCTGGAAGCCCTATATGCACAATCCTCGGCTCGCCCGGTTTCTACCGCGGGTGACGAATCCGGCGCTCATCGTCTGGGGACGCGAGGATCGCGTGGTGCCCCTCGACTGCGGCGAGCAGTATCGGCGGCTGCTGGGCAATGCGACGCTGTCCGTCCTCGAGAAGTGTGGCCACCTGCCGCCCATCGAGCAGCCCGATACATTCGCGCGCCTCGTGATCGACTTCCTGCGAGGACCCATCCGGCCATGAAGCTCTACTACTTCAGCGAGATGCCGCACCACGAGTTCCCCGACGAGGAGGGCGCCAAGTATCCGTCGCTCCGTCTCGACTTTCCGAACCGGTTCTTCAGCCCGGAGAAAGCCCGGGCGAACTACCAGCGCTATCTCGACGAGTACGAATTCGCCGACCGGGCCGGCTTCGACGGGCTGATGATCAACGAGCACCACTCCACACCTTCGTGCGTCAACGTCAGCGTCAACATGACGGCCGGGATCCTTGCCCGCACCACGACGCGCGCCAAGCTGCTGATCCTCGGCAACATCTTGCCGATCGAGGACAACCCGGTGCGGATGGCCGAGCAGCTCGCCATGGCGGACCTGATCTCGGGCGGCCGCGTACTCTCCGGCTTCGTGCGCGGGACCGGCGTGGAGACCTGGTGGGCGAACTCCAATCCCGTCCACAATCGAGAGCGCTTCGAGGAGTGCCACGACTTGATTCTGAAGGCCTGGACGACACCGGGCCCCTTCCGCTGGGAAGGTCGCCACTACCATTTCCGGCACGTCAACCCGTGGTGCGTGCCGCTGCAGAAGCCGCATCCGCCCATCTGGATACCCGGCACCGCGAGCCCGGAGACGGCGGTGTGGGCCGGCCGTCGCGGGTACACGTACGTGCCGTTTCTCGTGCCGTTCGACGTGGCGCGCGAGCTATTCGACTACTACCGTCAGGGCGCCGCCGAGGTCGGCCGTACGGCGGGCCCCGACGACTTCGGCTTCCTGATCTGCGCCGTCACCGCGGACACGAAGGCCAAGGCGTTGGAGGCCGGCCGTCACTTCATGTGGCGCATGGGCCCGACGCTGCGCGGTCCCGTGGAGTACTTCTCGCCGGTGGGGATGCGCTCGCGGGCCGGCACGCAGTTCGCCATGCGGGCGCGCCCGCGATCGCTCGCGACCATGAGCTATGACGAGCTGCTGGACGGCCACTACATCATCGCCGGCACGCCCGACGAGGTGATCGACCGCTTCGCCCACGTGCGGCGCGAGCTGGGGATCGGCCACCTCCTGCTCGAGGCGCAGGAGTCCCGGATGGATCACCCCACGACCATGCGCTCGATCGAGCTGATGGGGGCGAAGGTCATACCGGCCATGGCGACGGGGTGACGGGCCCCCCCCGGCTCCGGGCGCGCCGTCGCCGGGTGATCGGGCGCTCCGCTCGGCGCGACAGATCACCAGAGTTCGAGCGTGACCTCTGGTAGGTGTGTGCCCTTGCACGCCGTCTCGTAGAGCTTGGGCGCCGGTGCGCCACCCTTGACACCCGTTGGGTTGCGAGGCGTCAGATCCTTCACTGCGGGGTTTCGCTGACTACGGCTCTTCTTGTCCATGGCGTTCCTCCTGAGACGAGATGACGGAGCCTGGTCGCATACGGGATGCCAGACGGGAATGCGAGGAATACGGGGCATTTCGCGGGGCGGCGATGAGAGAGCCCGGGTGCCGCGCCCACCGGGCAACCCGTGTCAGGGCACGTGCCCGATGCGTCCGTGCCCTCGGAGATGGCGGCGATCATCGTTGAGCCTCGTAGGTGTAGTAGTCGCGCGAGACTGCGCGGTCGAGCTCCCAGAGCGCCTTGACGACCTGACTGCGTTGAAGTGGCGTCAGAGTCGCGGCCCGCTCCTCCCACGGTCCAGAGCGCCCCATGATCTGCGCGACCGTGTCGAAGTGGTTGAACCCCGAGTCTGATGGCAGGCTCATGTGGAAGGCGTGCTCGAACTCCATCATGCCGGCGACGAGTTTCTTCTCAAATGGCACGTCAGGGAGCATGAGATAGTGGATGGCTTCACCCATCTTCTCGTGCTGGTAGGAGTAGGGGTTCATTCGTTCCCCCGATCTCCGAGGTCTTTGGTGCCTCGGTCATCGCCTTCCCCCCTTCGGCCCACGCGGGTCGATGGTGTCGGGAAGACACTGCCAAGCGAGTGATGCGGTCCGTATCTGCCGGCGCTGCCCGCACCCACAGCACGCACGCGCCCCAGGCAGACGCCATCACCGCATGGTCGCATAGTCTCCGTCGCTGTCAGGCCGAGTCCTGCCCCGCGTTGACATGCGTTAACTGCCTCGGATAGCATCGCCGCTACCGCACTGACAGTCGTGCCCGCTCGGGCCGAAGGGATGCGAGTAGCGTGAGGGTCTGCGTCTTGTCCCCCACGTCCCGCGCCCATACGAGGCGGGGACCGGGCCGACTCGCCACCTTCAATCCGTGTGGTCCCAACGCACAGTAGGTCCCTCTATGACAGCCATGCTCCGCGGCCTCAAACACGATCATGAGGTGGAATATGGATCACACGGGCGGTCGCAGTCTGTTCGGCCTCGTCCTTCTGACGTTCGCTCTCTGCGTTGCTTCCCCGGCGAGTGCGCGAGACCATGTTCCGATATTCCAAGACTGCGCGGCCCTCACGACGGCGCGGCTCGCAATCCGCGACCACGCGGCCGGCCAACATGGCCACGCCGACCAAGGTGCGGTCTTAGCGAAGGAGATCGAGCCCACCCTCACGTCGGCGACGTGGAAACCCGCGACTGGCTCCGTTCCTGAATACTGCCGCGTCGAGGGGTTCATTGCGACCGGGGACGCACGCGAAGGCGTAAATCGCGTCAGATTCGCAGTGAATCTGCCGACGCAGTGGAACGGACGCTTCGTGGCGCTCGGCGACGGCGGTCACGACGGTGCCGTGTCGACGTCGACGGTGCGCCTGGACCAAGGGTATGCCACCGCCAATAGCGACATGGGGCATGATGCGACGATCTTCCCCGGCGCTACATTTGCCTTCAACAACCGCCCGCGTGAAATCGACTACGGCTGGCGCGCAGTCCACGTCTCGACAGTCGCCGCCAAGGGCATCATTCATTTTTACTACGGTCGCCCGGCGGCCTTCTCGTACTGGGACGGATGCTCGACCGGCGGCCGGGAAGCCGCTGTCGAAGCTCAGCGATTCCCCGATGACTTCGACGGGATCGCGGCCGGCGACCTGTTCATGAATGCGATCGAGATCGCCATGGAGCAGGTCTGGAGCAGTGCAATATTCTTCCGCGACGTCAACGGCGATGGAGTTGGCTTCGACAACAATATCACCCAGGCCGACATCGACGCGCTCCGGGACGCCGTGCTCGCGAAATGCGACGTCTTGGACAACGACAAGATTCGGGACAACGTCGTTGGCAACCCCCTGGCCTGTGCGCGAGTCTTCACGAGCGCCGACATCGACGCGCTCGGTGCCGGTAGAGGGCTGACCGCGGGTCAGGTCCGGGCAATCAAAGACGTATACGCTGGTCCTCATAACTCCGCCGGCCACCGCTGGTACAAAGGGAAGAGCCTCGGAACCGAATTCAGCTGGGGCTCATTCGTCGTCCCCACGCCGGCGAATCACTTCTTCCCCGCCCAAGGCGGATTTTCAATGGAGTTCGTGAACTTCCTCTGGTTTGAGCACGACCCCGGGGTACCGACGGCGCGACGGAACGATCCCTCGCTGCTCCCGGGACCTGGCGAATACCGGTGGCTGGATTTCAACTTCGACACCAACACGCCAACAGGTCCGACCGTTCATTCGGGGACCGGACCGTGGACGCCCAATGATGGCGGCGGATTCATGCGGGCCATCCTGAACGGATCCGAAACAGACCTCACCCCGTTCCTCGTTCACCGGAAGGGGAAATACCTTCTCTACCATGGCTGGGCCGACGGCCTCATTGGCGCCGAGCCGACCGTGGACTACTATCACGGAATCGTCCGAGACACCTTCGAGGGCGACACCGCCAGAGCGCAGGAGAACGTTCGCCTCTTCATGGTCCCCGGGATGGATCACTGCGCGGGCGGCGTTCGCGGCGCGGCGGTGGGATGGGATAAGTTAGCGCCGCTGGTCGACTGGGTCGAAAATAATAAAGCTCCGGACTCGATCGTCGTCACTCAAGACGCTGGAACTAGGACCCCCCAAGGGAACGAGCGCATCATCTGCCCCTGGCCTCTACAGCCGACGTATGTAGGCGTATCCGGTGGTGGTGCCGAGAACAACCCCGCGAACTGGGTTGCGTCGAATTTCATGTGCCAACCAGAACCACATCACGACGAACGTGATCATGATGTCAAAGACGAGGACAACGT
>Ga0066655_10000097_pt1 | contig 23201 bp, 13 predicted proteins | sample GraSoiAngelo_104_FD_133942 | JGI IMG/M metagenome (GOLD analysis project Ga0066655, IMG submission 133942) | Grasslands soil microbial communities from the Angelo Coastal Reserve, California, USA - 14_0903_05_30cm | ecosystem: Environmental > Terrestrial > Soil > Grasslands | place: USA... | reverse complement strand
GGAGGCGAGACAGGTGGCGACGAGGACGGCGCCCGGCTCCATGCCGGTCGTCGCCAGGACGGCGGGCTGCACGAACACGACGTAGGAGAGTGTGACGAAGGTCGTGACACCGCCCAGGATCTCGGTGCGGAGACTCGTCCGGCGGGCGCGCAGGTGGAAGAAGCGGTCGAGCACCCCGGCGGCTTCCTACGAGCCGGCCCGGGCGCCGGTCAAGCGGGGCCCGTCCCGCCGGGAACCCGTACCTCTTGCACGAACGCCCACGTCCGCGGCATGTCCCCGGGCGAAGGGAGATCCCATGCCGACGTTCATGCACTCATACGAGACCCAGACCTACGCCTTGCTCCGCATCGTGGCCGGCTTCCTCTTCCTCTGGCACGGCATGGAGAAGCTGTTCGGCTTCCCCGGGGCACCTCCCCCGGGCGCACCTCCGTTCGTGATCTACGTCGGGGGCGGCCTCGAGTTGGTTTGCGGCGTGCTCGTCATGATCGGGCTCGTCACCCGCTGGGCGGCGTTCATCGCGAGCGGGGAGATGGCCTTCGCGTATTGGATGGCGCACGGCATGCGCGCGCTGCTGCCGATCCAGAACCAGGGAGAGCTCGCCGCGCTGTACTGCTTCGTCTTCTTGTTCATAGCGGCACGCGGCCCGGGCGTGTGGGCGCTCGATGCCGGACGCGGCGAGGACTGAAGCGTCGCGGACATCCCGGAGATGCCCATCCCCCGGAGGGTCGGCCAAGCCCATCGCAGCCCCCTGTGCCGATCAACCCGCTGGCCGTGCCTCGCCTACGGGCAGTCCGGGGCCGTGACTGCTGCCATTGACAACGGAGATCGCACGGCCGTAGGGTCCGCCGACGACGGGATGCCATCCCAACCGCTCCACGGTGCGCTGGGGAGTCAGGGAGATCGACGCTCCTTCACGCTGGCGGGGTTGGGCTGCGACAGTACAGACGCCCTTGCGCCGCCTCGCTCGAATGTGAGTAGCGTGGGTGGCCCTCCGTCGAGCCATCGGATTTCACGCGAGGACTGGAGCGCCATGCGGTTTCCACTGACGGGTCAGGTGACGACTCTCCCTTCCGTACTACTCGCGGTCGCGTTGGCCTTCGCGACCTTGCTCGTACCGGCGCAGTGGGCCGCCGCGGCGGACCACGGAGACGCCCCGGCGATCGCGAACGATCGGGCCGCCGACATTGGGGACTGCTTCTTCTTCCTTGATCCCAACGACAACACCAAGGTCGTGATGGAGATGACTGTTCAGGGGTTCATCGTTCCTCAGGAGGCACTGAACTTCGCGCTCTTCGACCACCGGCTTCGCTATCGGTTCGAATTGGAAACGACCGGCGACGCCGAACCCGATGAGTTCATCGAAGTCAGCTTCTCCGAAAAGACTGGAAGTACGGGCAATCCCCAGACGGCCACGATCGCCTCGACCTTCTTCGCTTCCTTCACAGGGCCTACGACGCCGGCCGCCGAGCCCGTCGCGAACCCCCCACAGGTCACGACCGATCCCAGAACTGGCATCGCCTTCTTTGCCGGCATCGTCGATGACCCGTTCTTCTTCGACATCCCGGCTTTTGTCGAGTTCCGCAAGTCGGCCATGGCTGGGCAGCCTGATCCGACGCAGTTTCAACGCGGGCGCGATAGCTTTGCTGGCTACGACACCCTTGCGATCGCGCTCAGCATTCCCGTGAACCAGCTGCGTCTGACAGCGGGGAACAACGTCGTTGGCCTCCTTGGCCGCACCTGGCGCCCGCCGAGGTCGAAGTCAGCAAAAGTCCGGAAGATCAAGAAGAATACGAAAAAGTTCAACGTCGACCGGATGGGCGTGCCCGCCGTCAACGTCGCGTTGATTCCGTTCGGGCGTAAGAACGAGTACAACCTGGCCTCACCACGCGACGACGCGGCAGGCAAGTTCGCCAGAGATATCCTCGGGACGCTCGGCATTTTCCGAACCAACGCCGCCAACATGGACATCCTGGCGCAAACGGCGGTGACCCACGGCGACTTCCTCCGCCTGGATCTGACCAAGCCGAACACCGGCCCCGGAGGCGGTAACAACACCGCGGCGGCGTTCCCGAACGGGCGACGTCTCGGTGATGACACAATCGATATACTTCTTTTCTTCATTAACAACCAAGCACCCCTCGGCGACAACGTGGACGGCAACGATGTGCCGCTGCGCGACACGTTCCCGTTCTTCGCGCTCCCTCACGAGCCGTTCCCGGCCGGTACGATCGACGACCGGACGCGGAACTAGGGAGAATGCATCGGCCAGGTGCCGCGTTCCTGGCGCTCGGAGTCGTGGGGCTAGCGCTGGCAGCCGGGGGCCGCTGGCGGCTGGGGAGCGGCCGTCAGGGGTTCCGGCCGTCCGCGCCGTCATCCTTGCGCTCGGAGGCTGAAACCGCCGAGCTCGCCATTCGCTTTCTCGAGGACCGCGTGAAGAAGGATCCGAAAGATTTTGTCGCCCTCAACAGGCTCGCCGGGTACTATCTCCAACGCATGCGTGAGACGGGCTATCTCGCTTACCTGCAACTCGCGTCCCGCGCGGCGCGGACGTCGCTCTCGGTGTTTCCGGCGGAGCTGAATGTTGGTGCGCTGGCCGCGCTGGTGCGGGTAGAGCACGAGTCGCACGACTTTGCGCGGGCGCGCGATGACGCGATGCGACTGCTGGAGCTCGTTCCGGATGAGAGCTATCCCTACCAGCTGCTGGGCGACGCGCTCGTCGAGTTGGGCGCTTATGATGAGGCGGCGAGCGCATTTCGGGAAATGACGAGGCGAGCGGGGAGGAGCGTCAACAGCGAAGCGCGACTGGCCCGCTTGGCCGTGCTCCACGGGGAGCTCGAGTTGGCGCAGCGACGCTACCGCGAGGCGCTGGCCCTTGCAGCGGAGCTTGTACCGCCATCTCGCGAAACCGTCGCGTGGTGTCACTGGCAGCTCGGCGAGAGCACGTTTGCCGCCGGAGACTACGATAGCGCGGAGCGGGAGTATCGCAGCGCGCTGACCAGCTTTCCCGACTACTTCCGGGCGCTCGCCTCGCTTGCTCGGGTCCGCGCCGCCCAGGGAGACGTTTCGGGCGCGATCGACCAATACGAGCGGGTCGTGCGGATGATTCCTGAGCCCGTGCTTGTCTCCGAACTCGGGGACTTGTACCAGCTCGCGGGCCGAGCCAAGGAGGCGGCGGCACAGTACGAGCTCTGTGAACGCATCGGGCAGCTGAACGCGGCAAGCGGAACGCTGTACAACCGGCAGCTCGCATTATTTTATGCGGATCACGACTTGAAGCTCGAGGAGGCCCACCGGCTAGCTACGGATGAATATGCGGTACGGCGCGACGTCTACGGGGCGGATTCCGTCGCCTGGACGGCGTTGAAGGCAGGTCGGGTCGGTGAGGCGCAGACAGCGATCGGCGAGGCGTTGCGGTTGGGCACGCGGGATGCCCGGCTGCTTTACCATGCCGGAATGATTTCACGGGCCGCCGGCAGCGTGGGCGCTGCCCGAGACTATTTGAACCGCGCGCTCACCGTGAACCCGCAGTTCGACGTGCGCCAAGCGGCGATCGCCCGGCGGGCTCTCGCAGCGGACGACATGGGATCGGAGGGCCAGCTGTCGAAGGCCCCCCGCCCCCTGGACTAGGCTGATGTCAGGTCGATGGCTTGGACGCCGCCGCGCCGCGAGGGCCACGCGAAGCGGACTTGCCTAGACGTCGCCGTCGTTCGGCGCGCCCGGGCGAAGGGCGGGGGCGGATCCTAGCCTTGGCAGCGCATCCTGCCTGCGACCCCCCGGCGGGCCGGGTGCGCGCCATCGTTGCCGCGCTCGCCCTGCTAACCCGGGGGGTCCTCGGTCATGCCGCCGGGCGCGTTGCGACCGAGGAGGGTCCCCCACGCCGGTACGTCGGCGCAGCTGCGTGCTCTTCGAACAATTGCCACGGCAGCGTGACGCCGCGGCTCGACAGCAAGAGGAGCATGCAGAACGAGTACGTGACCTGGTACAAGAGCGACCGGCACGCGAAGGCGTACGAGGCCCTCGTCGGCGAGCGTGCGCTTCGCATCGCGCGGCTGCTCGGCATGGTGGATGCGTCGGCGGCAGCGGCAACCTGGCTCAAGCAGACCCCCCGCGCCGAGCGGTGCCTCGACTGCCACACGCTCAACGTGCCGGCCGGGCTCCGGGCCTCGAAGTTCAATCTCGAGGACGGGGTGAGCTGCGAGGCGTGTCACGGCCCCGCGAACGCCTGGCTCACGAAGCATACCGAGCGGGGCTGGGACCCGGCCCAGTCTCTCGGGCTGGGTATGCTCGATACCACGGACCCGGGAAGGGCAGCGGAGACCTGCCTCACCTGCCACCTCGGGACCGCGACCAAGCGGGTGGACCACGAGATGCTGGCAGCGGGTCACCCGCCGGTTGCCTTCGAGCTCGACACCTTTGCGGCGAACATGCCGCCGCACTGGAAGGAGCACGACGCCAACCGCCGCTGGTTCAGGGGCGGTGCCTGGACGGCCGGGCAGGCCGTCGCACTGCGCGAGGCGGTAAGGCATCTCGTTCAGCCCGCCAGCGAGCACGGGTGGCCGGATTTCTCGGTGTATGAGTGCTCCTCCTGCCACCACGATCTCCGCAAGCCGAGCTGGCGCCAGCAGCGGGGTTACGCGGGACGGACGCCGGGTGCGCCGTCCCTCGACCCCTCCCGGCATACGCTTCTCCTGTTCCTCGCGCGCGCGGTCGGGTCCCCAGAGGCGGCCGCACTGAGCGCCGGCATGCAGCAGATCGGGCGTCTTGCAAGCGACGCCCGTCCGCCGCGGGACGTGGATGCGGTCGCCGGGGGAGTCGTCGCGGCCGCCGGCCGTGTTCTCGAGCGGACGGCTGCCGCACCCCTCGACGACGGGCAGATGCGGCGCCTGCTGCGGGATATCGTCGACGCGGCCGAGCCACTCGCGTACGACGGCTTCCGCACGGCGCAGCAGGCGGCCTGGGCGCTCGACGCCTTGGCGGTCGCGCGCGTCGAAGTCGGGCAGGGCGGCCAGCCCGGGAAGGAGGGGGACCCGCTGCGCCGAGCCATCGGGCAGCTGTTCGAAGACCTCCGCGACCCGGCCGCCTACGACCCCGCGCGATTTGCCCGCGACGTCGGCACGCTGCGCCGCTACGTGCCCTGACCGCGGGGCCTCAGAAGCTATACCGCAGGGCCAACAACGCGTGGGCGACCAGTAGTACGAGCAGAGCAGTCGTGAGCGGCACGTGCACGAACAGCCAGCCGTGCAGCCAGTGGTGCAACCGGCGCTGGATGGCAACGTCCCGACGCTCCGCCGCGACCTCCGCGAGGTCACGCGCCGCCTCGTGCAGCGCTGGCGGCAGCAAGCGGCAGAAGCCCTCCACGGTGCGCTCGGCCTCGCCCGGGTCGGCAAGAGGGCCGGTTTGCCCGTTGCCTTGCAAGAACGGGCGAACCATCTCCAGGTAGAAGCGGCGAAGCGGCCCCGAGCCCTCGGCGGGATCCGCTGCCTCCCTCCAGCCGAGAACCTCGCGCGCGCGGCGCGGGTTGGTCCGGATCCGCTCGCTCTCCGTGCTCTCTTCCGCCGCCTCGGGGATCGGGCCACAGACGCCGGCCGCGATCTCATAAGCCTCGACCCGGAGCAGCTTCACCACGTGCGGGATCTGCTCGTAGACGGTCTCGCCGGGCGCCCATCGGGTCATCAGTCGAGGCAGGAACTGCTGCAGGGCCAGCCCGAAGAGCCCGCTCGCAACCACGACAAAGAAGACGACCGTCAGCAGCGCTGCGAGCGTGCCGTGAAAGCGGAAGCCGCTGTGGAAGAGGACGAGCGGCACCGTGAGGAGACCGAGCCAGATGTGGCCCCGGAGCCAGATCTCCGCCGCGCCGACGCGCCACGTGGGCACCCGCTTGCGAAGGTTGAGCGCCGTCTCGAAGAGGATGAGTCCCGCGGCCGCCACCCCGAAGGCGAGGCCGGGGCCGGTCGAGCCCGTGAGGCCGTCCACAGCCTCTCGCCGGTAAGGCACGTAGCCCGCGGTGGCCACCGCGCCGAGCAGAACCGAGCCGGCCATCCAGCGCCGATGCCGCGCGTCGATGAGCATGGGACGACCTCAGGGATCCGCCGGGCGCTCAGCGGCGAGACGGTGAGCGAAGAACTCGCGCGGGTTGGCGACCCGGATCGCCGCCCCATGCGGGCAGGCGACCACGCAGCTCGGCTCTTGATCCGGGCGGAGGTTCTTGCAGAGGTCGCAGGAGGTGGCCTACTCGCGCACGGCCTCCATCGTGTACCCGCGTCGCTCGGGGTCTTCGGTCAGCACCCTGAACGAGTGCATGTTGATATTCCCGTACGGGCAGTTCTCGGCACAGACTCCGCAGCCAATACACCAGTCCTCGATCTGGATCTCGAGGGTTTCGCGCCTCCGGATGGACCCCACCGGACATCCGATCATGCACAGCGGGTCCCGGCACTGACGGCAGGAGGTCGCCACCAGGTACTTGTCGTAGCGCAGGCCTTCGCGCACGAGACGGGTGACGCCGTCGTGGGCATCAGCACAGGCCTTCACACACAGATCGCAGCGGGTGCAGCGGTCGAGATCGAGGAGGAGGAGGCTTTGTGCCTGCATCAGCCCCTGCTCGAGGAACTCTTCGACATCGATGTTGGACGAGAGCGCCTGCTGCTCGCGGCTCTGCTGACTTCGGCGGGCGGCCTCCTCGGCGAACTGGCGAGCGATCGACGGGTAGCGCTCGAGCATCAGGTGGAAGTCATCCGCGCCGATCCGGACCAGCTCGACGTGATCGACCGCCGTGCAGGTGGCGTTGCGCGGCTCGCCGCTGAGCAAGGCCGTCTCACCGAAGAAGTCGCCACGGCCGTGGTACGCGAGCACCAGGTTGCCTCCCTTGAAGTGCTGGCTCACCTTCACGAACCCGAGGCGCACCAGATAGAAGCTGTCGGCCGGCTCTCCCTGCCGACAGACCACCTCCCCGGGTGCGAGCGGCATCAGCTCCACCCGCCCACGGAGATGTTCGATGAAGTCCGGGCTGAGATCGGCGAGAACCGGGACGCTACGGAGGTGGGTTTCGAGCGCACGCGCCCGGTATGCCGCATCCATCTGGGCCCGGAAGCTCTTCGAGCGGAGCAGGATCTGCAGGACCGGGCGGAGCATCTCGAGCACCACCGTGTCCTCCAGCGCCCGCACGGTGGCCGAGCGCGGGTAGAAGTTGAGGCAGGTCATCTCGCCGAAGAGATCGCCCGGCCCGAGCTCCGCCACCGGGTGCGCGCGCGGGAGGTCGACCGGCGCATCGATCGGGATCATCGAGCCGGGGCGGGCGCGGTGGTCCTTCTCCGGTTCGCTCACGAGCAGGCTCTTCATCTTGAGGCCGAACCGCCTGAGGGGGCCGGGGTTTCGCACCCGTGACAGCGGCGTCGTGATCGAAACCCCCACCCTGCCCGTACGGATGTAGAACGCCGTGGAGCCGAAGTCGCCCTCCCGGCAGATGATCGCGCCGGCCCGGAAGCGCCGCTCGACGACGGCGCCGTCATTGCGGCAAGGTCCGAGCGTCTTCGCGAGGAACCCGGGCGAGATGCCGTCGAAGAGCGACCGCTCGCCGTCCGGTCCCCGGATCGCGATCAGCGCCTCGGGGGCGACCGGCTGACCCGGGATGCGCGCCTCGCCGAACCCCTTGTTCATGAGCGCGCCGGTGGGGCAGGACACCATGCACTCCCCGCACGACACGCAGCTGGACTCGCCCATGAGTCGGCCGGTGTCGAAGGTGATGACCGTCCCGTTTCCCTTCCCGGCGCGGCCAATCACGTCGTTGTGCGCGATGTCGGTGCAGGCGCGAACGCACCGGTCGCAGACGATGCAGCCGGTATGGTCGACGGCGATGTTCGGGTGCGAGTCATCGTGCGGGGCCCAGCCGGCGATGGGCCGCCGCGGCGGGCCGGGCCGGTAGCGGCCCAGTAGCGCACCCAGCTCGTGCGCGCGCAGCTCGAGCTCGCAGTCGCCGCTCTCCTTCTGGCGGGCACACGGGGCACCATGGTCGGCCAGCAGGAGCTCGACGAGCGTGCGTCGGACGGTCGTGATCGTTTCGCTCTCGGTCACGACCTTCATGCCCGACGTCACCACGCGGGCGCAGCTCGCGGCAAGGACGCGTTCCCCCACGTCCACGACGCAGAGGCGACACACGCCGACGGGTTCCTGTGGCGGCAGGTGGCAGACGGTTGGAATCGTGATGCCCAGCCGGCGAGCGGCATCGAAGATCGTCGTGCCGGGGGATATCCGGACGGTCTGCCCGTCGATGGTGGCCTCGACGAGGTCGCTCATCTCATCCCTTCAATTTGCGAGCCGGGACGCATCGGACATGTACCCGCGGGGCAGCGGCGGTCGAGCAAGTGCGCATCCACCTCGTCGGGGAAATGACGCAGCACGGAGACGATCGGGCTCGGCACCACCTGCCCGAGACCACAGATGGACGTGAGGCGCAGCGTCGACGCCAAGTCGTCAATGGCGGCCAAGCCGCCCTCCGCCGCCGTCCCTTCCGTCACCGCCTCGAGCATCTGCACGATCTTCTCGGAGCCCACCCGGCATGGCCAGCACTTCCCGCACGACTCCCGGGCGAAGAAGCGCGCCACGTTGAGGGCCATGTCGACCATGCATGTGCCCTCACCAATCGCAACGACGGCGCTCGACCCGAGCATCGATCCCGCCTTCTGAAGCGCCGCCCATTCCACCGGCGTGTCGGCCAGCGTCGCGGGGAGGAACCCGGACGAGGGACCGGAGGGGGCCACCGCCTTGAGCGCGTGCCCGTCCAGCATGCCGCCCGCGTGCCGGTCGATGACCTCCCGCAGGGTCGTCCCGAGTGCGATCTCGTAGACACCCGGGTGACGGACGTGTCCGCTCACACCGACGAACTTCATACCCGGTGCTCCGGCTCTTCCCTGCGCCAGATACCACTCGGCGCCCTTGAGGAGGATGGCGGGGACATGCGCGAGTGTCTCGACGTTGTTGATCACGGTGGGCTTGCCGTAGAGCCCGCTCGTGACGGGGAACGGCGGCTTCAGCCGCGGCTGCGCCCGCCGCCCCTCGATCACCTCGAGGAGCGCAGTCTCTTCCCCGCAGATGTAGCCGCCCGGGCTCGTGAAGATCTCGGTGTCGAAGGCGTGGGACGAGCCGAGCACGTGCTCGCCGAGAACCCCTTCGCGACGCGCCATCTCGAGAGTCTGGGCCAGGATCTCCGCTTCCGGCCCGTACTCGTGGCGGATGTAGATGATGCCGCGGCTTGCCCCGGTGAGCACACCGGCCACGGCCATGCCCTCGACGACGAGGTGCGGCACGGAGGTGAGGATACCTCGATCCTTGATGGTCCCTGGTTCGCTCTCGTCCGCGTTGCAGACCACGTACTTTTCGTCCCCGGGTGCGTTGCGCACAGCCTCCCACTTGATCGCCGCGCTGAAACCTGCGCCTCCCATGCCACGGAGTTGGGCAGCCCTGAGCGTGGCGAGGACCGTGGCCGCCTCGCCGGACTCGACGAGACGCCGCAGCGCCGCAAAGCGCGCGTCGCCCGGCTGGTAGGGATCCACGCGCAGACCGCTGAGCGGCGTAAGAGAGGGCGGCCGCGGCAGGGGCGCGCTCTCCCGCACGGCGCAAACGAGGGCCGTGCGGAGACCGTCGGCGAGCCCCCAGTACGGCTGATCGTTTACGGCAGCCGCCGGCGCACCGTCGCACCGCCCGAGGCACGAGACCGTCGTCACAGTGACCTCGTTCGACGGCCGGGTCGCTGCCGCGGTTTCGAGCTCGCGGAGAAGCGCAGTGCCCCCACGCAGCCGGCACGACATGTCCGCGCACACCCGGACATCGAGTACCGGGGGCGGCTCGAGTCGGAAGTGCGGGAAGAATGTCGCGAGGCCGTACAGGTGGTAGCTCGGGACACCGAGCTCAGCGGCGAGCGTACGCAGGACGGATGGTGGCAGGTAGCCCTGGTGATGGCGCTGCGCCTCCTCGAGAGCCTGCACGATGCGGCGGCGGGCGCCCTGCTCCATCGGTGGCGTGCCGCGGACTTATAGACGCCCGCAGAGGTCGGCCGCAAGCGCCGTCCATACCAGCGCCGATCTTGACCGCCGCCGGAAGCGAACGATATGCATCCCGGCATGGACCGACACGAGCTGCTCGGGACCTTCTATCTCCTGAGAGGTGCCGCGCCCGAGGATCTCGCCGCGGTCGACGCACTCGTCGACCGCCGGCGCTATGCGGCGCAAGAATTCGTCTTCAGCGAAGACGACAAGCCGGAGGCGATGTATCTCCTCGAACGGGGTACGATCGAGATACTGAAGGCACGGGATGAGACGGCGATCGCCACCATCGGACCCGGTGACGCGTTCGGGGAGCTCGCCTTCTTCGACGAGGCGAAGCGCTCTGCCTCGGCACGGGCGCGCGAGGCGAGCGAGGTCGCGCGGCTACCCTATGTCGGACTCCGGGACCTGCTGGTTGAGCGGCCCGCTCTCGCCCTCGTGTTCTACCGGAACGCGTGCGCCGTGATGGCGATGCGGCTGCGGCAGACCTCGTCGGATCTCTCCTGGCTGAACGCCTACGTGAGGGGGTAGCCTGTCTCGCGACCCGGCGTGGTCCCCGCTCCTCGGCGTCGCGGGAGGGAGTCACGTGGTGGGAGGGCTGAACATCCCGTGCCATCCAGCCGGGGGCTGTGGCGCCGGGAATGCGTGGCCCGGCTCGATCGCATCCTTCCGAGGAAGACCACTCACCGCCTCCGGGGCGCGCCGAAGTGCCTGCGCACGTCCAGATCAGTTCGCAGCTCGGGCACCGTGTAGACCGCGCCGTCCCGCAGGTAGAGCCGCCGCTGCTCCTCGAGGTTGAACGGCCGGGCACCTCGCCGTCCGAAGACGGCGACCTGGCGGCCGCTCTCGTCGACCGCGCGGTCACGGTCGAGCCCCTTGGAGAGCGCCACCGCCGGCCCGCGCGTCCGGTAAGTTGCGATCAGGCCGTGGTCCGGCAGATCCGGCCGCGGCCGCGGGCTGAAGCCCGTGTAGCCCGGCGTCTCCGGCGACATGAGCTGGACGACCCGCAGGCCATTTACCCCGTCGGCCACGTAGGCGAAGAGGCTTGCGTCGGTCATGCCGACTTTCACGGCACGGGCGTCATTGAGCTGACCACCGGCCGTGTAGACCTGATCGATGAAGGGGTGCTCGGGCCGCTCGACGTCGATGATCACGAGCCCCTGGGCTTTCGCCGCCACGTAGGAGTAGGTCCGCGCCACGTAAACGTCCCGCGCGTCGGCGAGTGGGACGGCCGCCCCGGGCACGAGGTGGCTCAGTGCAGGATCGGTCACGTCGATGACCTTCAACCCTTCGGCATCGACGACGAAGGCGTAGCGAAACTGGATGGCGACCGCCCGTGGCTCCACCAGTTCCGGCGCGCCGATCCGGGCCACGACGCGCGGCCGGAGAGGGTCGTCGAGGTCCACCACGACCAGGCCTCGCTCGGTGCAGACGTAAAGGTAATGTCCGGCGATGGCGCCATTGACGCCGCCGGTGAGCGCCCCCTCGGGGTTGAACGCCGTCGTCCCGTCGGCCAGGCGCGTCCGCTCGAGAAAGTTGTTGTCCGGGTCGCCGTCGAGGAGCGTCCCGGCGTCGGTGAGGATCAGCCCCTCTTGCCCGTCGATCACGTAGAGGTAGCCGTACAGGGGATGCACCGCCTGCTCCTCGTTCTGTGGCAGGTGGGGGCGTGACGGGTCGACGGCAAGGGTGGAGGGCGAAACCACGGCTGCGGCGTCCAGGGTGCGCACGTAGAGTCGCTGGCCGAGGGGTGAGAGGATCGACGTGGTGATGCGCTCTGCGGTCGCCTTGTTGTCGATGTCGGCGACGTCATAGACGCGGAGCCCGCCAGGACCGTTGGCGCTGTACAGGTATTCGCCGCGGAGCTGAAGGTTCCGCACCTTCTCGCGCCTCCACGGGAGCATGAAGATGTCATGGCCCGGGTGCTCGTACATCAACGAGCCGTCGAGTCGGCGGCCGCGCCCGAGGTGCGCGCGGTAGCGATCAGGGTACGCCAGGGCGTGGAGCCGGCTGCCGATCACCGCCTGGGGCTCCTCGGCCTCCGTCACGACGACCGCCTCGAGCCCGTGATCCTCCTCGCCAACGTAGACGTAGCGACCGAGGAAGTTGACGAAGTTCGTGCCTTGCAGGAGGAGCTGGGCCATCCACGCATTGTTGTCGCCCGCCTCCGACACGTGGCAGTCGACGCAGGTCTTCGTCTCCTTTGCCCGCACTGCGTGCGGGAAGTGGGGATTGAAGGCCTGGCCACTGTACCCCTCGCTCGAGACGGTCTGCTGCTGCGAGTAGGACCATTCCCGATTCAGGTTCTGCGAGCCGACGAGCACCGCGCTCGACGAGCGCACGGGCGCGATCCTGTTGCGCTTCACGGATCCGTCGCGACCCAGCATGAACACGTCGTCGCGCAGTACTTGGTAGTTGTACTGGGTCCAGTTGCGCGTGAAGTCGCCCCCGTAGTGCAGCAGCGGCCGCCGCTGGTTCGCCCGCATCGGCAGGTGGCAGCCGAAGCAGCTCGTCATCCACGAGGTGTGGCAGGCGTAGCAGGCCATGTCATCGTCGCGATGCGCGAGGGTCTCGCCCGGCAAGCCGGTCGGCTCGGGCGCCCTGGTTCCCCAGACCGGCGCGTCGGGCGCGCCGGCGCGGACGTCCGGCGCGCTCGACGGCACCTCGCGCCAGGTCTCCCCGTCGCGACGGATCGTCTTGGCGAGCGCAGAGAGCTCGCTGTAGTGGCGGTTGCCGGGCGTGATGGTGTCGATCACCTGTACGACCTCCCACGACCGATCCGGATCGATCAGTGAGTGCTGGATGATACGGCCGCTCCGGCGCTCGAAGACGGGTGTACCGAAAGGTGTGCGCTCGAGGGTGAGATCCGTGCCCCCCGGCGGTGCCGCCGGCCCGGAGGTGCCGAGCGTCGCCGGCCCGCGCACGGTCCCGTGGCAGTCGACGCACTCGATCTCGATGGCGTTTCGCGTCTCGCCCTGGAGCCTCCCGTCGCCGTGCACGTCCTGCTCGAAGTGACAGTCGACGCAATGCATGCCCTTCTCGAGGTGGATGTCCTTCAGGTGCACGGGGATGCCGGCGCCGCCGTTCGGGCGGCCTTCGACGGCCGTCTCGAGGGCCACCTGAGTGTTCTCCGGCGTGACGTCAGGGACGACGTCGCTGCGGGCGTCGAGCAGGCGGCCCTTGCGGTCGTGCTTGAAGACCGCGCGGAACACCCACCCGTGCCCGTGGAAGTCGGCGAACTTCGTGAGGTGCATGCGGGGGTTCGAGTCGGCGGCACGAGCGAGGAAGTCGGGTCCGGCGACCTCTCCCGCATGGCTAATGGCCTCGGGATAGAGATCCGACCACAGCCCTCGCATCGCCGACGCCTCGGGGTTCCGCTCCAGGCTCGCAAGTTCCTGCGCCGGTGTCGGATGGACCTCCTCGCGAGGGTACATGAAGGCGCCGTGCGTCTCGTTGTCCCACCACATGTACCCGAGGTACTGGTTCGCGTAGGCGGTGCCCGGGTGCACGTGGCACACGATGCATTGGCTCGACGGGATCGACCGCGTGAAGACGTGTCGGATCGGATGGCCTGGCTCTCCGTGCGGGATCGTCGGATCGGCCGTCGCCGTGGTGCCGCGGTTACCGTGCTCGGCATAGGGCCCGGAGTGGAACGGGTCGCGGTCGTTCGCGTAGATGACGTGGCATGCCGTGCAGCCGCTCGAGCGGTAGTCGCCGGGATTGTCGTTCGTGCCAAGGAGCGACAGCATCGGGTCGAGCAAGCGCGTTCGCTGGAGACCCTGAAAGACGGGATCGGTGCGGTTGACGGTGCCAAGCCCACGAATGCTCAGCCGGTTGTCGCCCCGCTCGAAGACGCGCAGCACGTTGCCCGGCTGCGTGATCTCGAAGTGCGGCAGAGGATCGAGGAAGGGGAGGATGCCGAGGCGGCGTGTCTCCTCGGGGGTGGGCGGCGGGATGGTCTGCAGGCGCTGAGGCGTGCCGTCGGGGGTGTAGCTCTCCCCGAAGCGTGCATTCTTCAACGGGAAGGCCCCGTTGTTGTAGAGAGCGGCACCCCACAGCATCGCGCCGTGGGTCATCATGCTCGATCGCACGCGCGCGACCTCCGACGGGTGACAGCCCGCCGCGCCGCACGTGGCATCCGCGACCCGGAGGTCACCCGGGTTGAGGAACCGGACGAACTCCGGGCGCTCGTCATTCAGCGCCGTGTACGAGCGCGCCGGGTTTGCCGACGTGGGCCAGCGCACGGGGTGAGCCGGCAGGACGTGGACCCGCCGCTTCGTTGCCTCGTAGACCTCATCAGCTGGCGCCGCGCCGGCGGGGCGCGCCTCCTTCGCGGACCCACCGTGGCAGTCCACGCATCCGAGCCGCACCGTCTGTGATTCGTGCATCGTCGGCGAGTCGGTCTGCGTGTGGCACGTGAGACAGCCCCTGCTCTTCTGAGCGACTTCCTCCTCGCTCTGTTGCTGCAGGAACTCGTTCGCCCGTCCACTCGCCAATGCCAGAAGCGTGAAGAGAGGGGCGAGCACAGCGAGTCGTAGGCTCTGCATGGCTAGTACGTCAGCGTCAGCGCCCAGAACGCCTGGAACAGGGTCTTGCTTCCATAGATGTCTCTAAAGCCGTCGAGCGGCGTGAAGCCGGCGAGGCCGAGCACCATGATGATATTGTCGATGAGAAGGGGGCGATACCTGAGACCGATGCTGTAGTCGATGCCGAGGTCGTGTCCGATCCGGCGCTGGAGCAGCACGAGCTGCGGCACGGCGACCTCGTGAAAGCGAAGGTAGTTCACGTTGGCGTCGAAGGACAGCTTCGGCGTGAGACGCCCGAACACGCCGACGTTGAAGATGAATATCCCCGGATTGACGAAGTTTTGCTGCCCCTCGTCCTTGCTGCTCCGGAGATCCGGGAGCAGGCTGAAGCGGTTCACGAGGTTCACGTTCGTGCCCGGAAGCTTGATGCCCTGCCGCTGCCAGAAGCTGAAAGGTCCCCCCACGAAGAGCGGGTTGTCGAAGATCGAGTCGAAGCCGCGGGCAGTGCCGTCCTCGGGATGGGGGTCACCCGACGCCCAGAAGAAGGACGTCTTGAAGCGGAGCCAGTCGCGATCGTAGGACAGCTCGATCGCAGCCATCTGTGCATTGATGTCCTGCGAGCGTTGTGCGATCGGGTTGTGACTGTCGCGACCGATCGCCTCGAAGAAGGCGTGGCTTATCCCGAACCGCTCGATGTGCCCGTCGCCGGTCCACCCGAGGTATCCCACCCGAATTCGGTGCGGCGCAGAGTCTCCGACCTGGGCGGGACGAACGAGGAACCCGTTCTCGTCCAAGTGCCGGCTCCCGAAATCCCCGCTGTAATGCAGGCTCAGCTGCGCGGCGTAACCGGGCCAGATGAAGTCCTGGCGGGTGAGGTTCGCGATGGCGACGTCTTGCTTGCGGTCGCGGAAGATCGTGTTGAGCCCGCTGTTCGTGTCCTTGTCGAGCTGCCGGAAGTACGCGAGGTTCCACTGCGTGCGGTTCGCTGCGTAGTTCCCGGAGAGCTTCACGCCCGGCGAGAAGTCCGAGAAGAGGAACCCGCGGAAGTCGCTCGTGAAGTCCTGGATCCCGCTGCGCAAGTTGACGGTGTCGTAGTAGGGGCTCACGTCCGCAAGCTTGAGATCGCCGAACAGCTCCTGGAAGGCGATGTGCCCGTCCAAACGATCGGTGCCCCGGCGCGGATCGATGTCGACTACCCCCTGCTCCTCCGCCCCGAGGTAGTTCACGTTGAAGACCGGCGTCGCGCGGAGCTCCCAGTCGCGCGGTTTGAATCCCGCGCTCCCGTGGAACAGCTCGAGCGAGACGAGGAAGTTCTGCTCGAACAGGAACTGCTCGCCGCGCCCGAAGACGCCGGCGCTGCCCGGCCGCGCCGAGCTCACGTCGCTCGCCACGGGCAGCCGGCGTCCTTCGAGCAGCGTGTCGCTGCGCAGGGTGAAAACGAAGAAGGTGTGCTGCCCGAGGATCGGGTAATCGCCCTTGAGCAAGCTCAGGTTGTACGGGTCCCACCAGCGCCCCCTCACGTAGGGGCCCTCGTGGACCGCGCCGGGATAGCGCTCGTAGCGCGGCCAGCCGATCCGCCAGCGGTCCGGGAGGGGCACCCAGGGCTCAGGTGCGAACGCTTCGGGACCACCGAGAAAGCGCGCAAACCCGGTCGACTCTTCCGTCGCCGGGATCGGCGGCTGCGGTGCCGCCGGGGGCGGGGTCGCGGCCGGCGCCGGGGGCGGCCGACGGCGCGGGGTCGCCTCCTCCTCCGCGGCCGCGAGGGCGGGGGCGATCACGGCTGCGAGCAGAACCGTGAGGGCGACCCGCCGCCAGCCGGGCGCGGCACGCCGCCGCGCCATGCTTCCCAACAAGATTGCGGGGAGGCCCAACTCGGCGTCGGATAGCACAAGGTTGCGGGCACTGTATAGGTTCCGCTACAGAGCCTCCCAGCCATGTCCCGAGCCGTTGCTCGGAGCGCGGCGTTCGTGGCTGCGCTTGCTGCTGCCCGGCATGCGAACGCGACCGGGCTCACCACCGCCGACGTCGAGCGCATCATCACGCAAGCGGTGGTCGAGGCAGAGCACGTCCGCCTTCCCGTTGCCATCGCGGTGGTGGACCGCGAAGGCAACCGTCTGGGCGGCTTCCGGATGCAGGGGGTCTGTCCGGGTCCGCAGGCGTGCGATGGGCCAGAAATCCGCGGCCACGGTCGCAAGGACGGAAGTCTCGAAGACGTGACCGTGCCCGCGATCGACAGGAACTCGGAGCTGGGGGGCATTCAGAGTCTAGGGCCCTTTTCGGGCGCGATGCTCGCGGCGATCTCGAAGGCGGGCACGGCTGCCTTTTTCAGCACGCGGGGAAACGCTTTCTCCACCCGTACCGCCGGGTTCATCATCCAGCAGCACTTCCCGCCTGGCGTCTCCAATACCGCGAGCGGGCCGCTCTTCGGCGTACAGTTCTCGCAGCTCCTCTGCAGCGACATCACCGGCATCGACCGCGGCCTGCCGCTGGGCCTTTCAGCCGACCCGGGCGGCTTGCCGCTGTACAAGGAGCGAGAGGCAGTGGGCGGCGTCGGCGTGGAGGGTAACGGAGCGTACACGCTGGACTTCGACCCCAGCGACAAGGACGTGACGCGCGAGGAACGCATCGCCGTCGCCGCCACGCGCGCGTTTGCTCCTCCCCGCGAAGTACAGGGCGATCGTATCTTTGTCGGCGGGCTCAGGCTGCCGTTCCGGAACTCCGGCCGGCCGCCGCGCCGCAAGCGGCGGTCATTTGACTCTCTGAGTGGGGTCAGGGAGATCATGCCCCGGGACAGCCCACCCTCCATCCTCCGATCCGAGCACCTCGGCGGTGTGCAGGGGGCGGTGTTGACGGACGTGAGCAGGCAGGACCGCTTCTTCCCACCGGTAGATGGTACAGCTCCGGCGCCGGTCGATGGCGGGCTCGTGGCGGCGGACGTGCGCCGTATTCTTGCTCAGGCGGCGCGGCAGGCGGATCGCACGCGTGCCGCCATCCGGCGTCCGCTCGGCGATCGCGCGCGGGTGAACATCGCGGTTGTCGATGGCGCGGGCAACGTCCTCGGGCTCTTCCGTACGGAGGACGCACCGATCTTTGGTATCGACGTGTCCGTCCAGAAGGCCCGGAGCGTCGCGCTCTTCAGCTCGCCAACCGCCCGGGAGAAGCTCCTCGCCGAGGGGCAGGCGCGGGCGATGCGTTTTCGCACGATAGGTCTGGGCGGCCTCGTCGACGACAAGCTCACGCCATTCGTCGAGGCCGGAGCGCGCGACGGCATCAGGCTGGACGGTGCGATCGCCTTCAGCGACCGGGCAATCGGCTTCCTCAGCCGTCCCTTCTTCCCCGACGGCATAGACGGAACGCAGAACGGTCCGTACTCGCGGTCGATCCCCGGCTTCAGCATCTTCAACGACGGGCTGCAGCTGGAGCTCGTGAGGGAAGTGCTCCTTGAGACCTTCGTCAAGCAGAGAGTGCCGCACGACGGTTGCACGCGCGTACCCGGTCTCGCCAACGGCTTGCAGATTTTCCCCGGGGGCGTTCCTCTCTTCCGGGGCAGACGCCTGGTCGGGGCCATAGGCATCAGCGGCGATGGCGTGGACCAGGACGACATCGTCTCCGCGGCAGGCAGCGTGGGCTTCGAGGCGCCGCCTGAGCTGCGCACCGACCGGGTGATGGTGCGCGATGTGCGGCTCCCGTTCCTGAAGTTTCCGCGCCGCGGCACCACGCGCTGATCGCGTGGCCCAGTCGTGTCAGCGCGCGCCGCTCGCCACCGCGCGGATCGTGAGCGGCCCGTTCATGTCCACCGGGGCGTTCGCGGCGTGGTACGTATGGCACTCCGCGCAGTGGTTCCGGGCACCCCGAGGTCGGTGGCAAGTCTGGCAGGTCTCACGCCGCGGAAGCAGGATGTCCGCGGTCTCTGTGCTCTGCGGCGCAGCGTGGCACTCGGTGCAGCGCAGCAGGCGATGAACGCCGTGGTCAAATCGGCTCTGTGGCAGCCAGCGGATGGGCACCCGTGTCGGGGTGACCGTGGGCAGGTCGGAGGCAGGAGCCTCCTCGAGTACGTGGCAAAGCTGGCAATGCTTCGACTCACGGAAGAGCACCGCGTCGGCCGCCAAGACCTGCGCCCTCACCCACTCATCGGCCGACGGGGCGCTGCGCGTGGTCGCCCCCTCGGCAATCGGACGGGTGCGCGGTGGCCCGCTCAGTTCCTCGGGATGGCTCACGACGTAGTTCGCGTACAGGCCGTTGAGAAAGGCGCGGATGACCGGCGGCGTGTCGTGCGGAGCCGGCAGGTCCGGGAAGCGATCGTCGCCGAAGGTATGGGGGTGGCAGGTCGCGCAGTGCTGCTGATAGCGGACCGGGGCCATGTAGGCGGGCTCCTCGGCCGGGGCGAGGTCGGGCGCGGTGGCCGGCGACCACCCCGGGGGCTGCTTGCCGAAGCGCCACGCGGCTAGCGCCATGGGCCCTTGGTGGCAGTCGGCACAGACGAGCTGGACCCGAGCCATACCGGCCGGTCCCGGAAGGTCGGGCTCCAGATGCTTCGCGTGCGTGAACTTCAGCTGAGCCGTATCGCGGGGAGGCGGGATCCGATCGAGACGCTCGCGGTGCGGGCTCTCCGTGCGGCGGGTCCAGACGGCGAACTCGGGATGCCCATCGTCGAAGCTGCGAATTTGCCGGCCATCAACGCCGACCAGGCGTGGCTCGCCGCGCGTATGGGCGTCGAGGCCCGCGTGGCACCGCGTGCAATGCCCCGTGGCGACGGCGGCCAGAGCGGCCTTCCTGCGGTGCTCGACATGACAGCTCGCGCAGGCGGGAGTGTCGCTCTGATTGGACTCATGATCCGGCACATCATGGCAGGTGCGGCAGGCAACGTCCGTCACGCCGAGCCACGGGCCGGCCACCCGCGCGGCGGGCATTTCCGCCGGCGCCGCGGCGGCCTTCGCTTCCGGGCGCGTAGCGCTGGCATGGCACGCCTCGCAACGCGCCTCGAGCATCGCGTGGGCGGGTGACATCGGTCCCGGCGACGCCGGTGTCATGTCACCGCCGGTGAGGACGGTCGCCACCCACCCTGCCGTCACAGCAAGGCCGAGAAGAGAGAGCCAGAGCCGCCAGGTGCGCATCGGATGCCGGCGTGCGAAGTAGTCGAGCTCGATGCGCTGCGCACGGAGCTTACTTTTTCGAATGCGAGCCACGAGCGGCGAGGCCTGGCCGTGTCCTCCGCCGGAGCGCGCTCTATAAACCCGCGATGCTCACCGCTGCAACCGCCCCAGGCCTCGCATGGCGAAGCCCGATGAGCACTCGTCAGCTCGAAGTCTCCACCGGCCTCCGCAGCGCCCTCCGGATGGCCGGCAGGGCCTGCTCGGCGGCGGCTTCTCCGCGCTCCACGATCTCCGGCAGACGCGAGAAGTCCGCAACGGAGTACGCGACGAGGTCGGGCTGCACGCAGGCATCCGCGAGCGCGAGGTTAGCCAGCGTCCGTTCACGGGCCGCCACCTCCATCGCCCGCATGACGAGTCGCACGATCGCCGGGTTCGCCAAGCGCTGGCGCAGGCGCTGGAAGCCTCCTGCGGCAGCGACCGGCGGAGACGCAACGTCCACCTTCAGTGTCGGATCGACCCCCGCGGCCACGTCGACCGCGACGACCACGTCCGCGCCCTGGCGGCGGAGCACGTCCACCGGGATCGGGTTCACCACCCAGCCGTCGATCAGCAGGCGCTCGCCGGCGGCGACCGGCGGAAAAATGCCGGGGATGGCGCTGGTCGCGTCCAGCGCCTGCCACAACGGACCGCTGCCCAGCACCACCTCACGGCCCGACACGAGGTCCGCGGCCACGGTCCAGAACGGCAGCGCCAGGTCGCGAATGTCGCGCTCCCCGACCTGCTCCCGGATCGCCGCACGCTTCTTCTCGCCGCGCAGCAGGGAGACCTCGGGAAGTCCGAAGTCGAGCAGCGTCCGCCGGATGTCGCCGACGAAGGGTCCGAAGGCGCGGAGGAGGGCGCGGCTCTCTCGCCCCATCGCTGTGAAGGCCCCGATGATCCCGCCCATGCTCGTGCCGGCGATCAGGTCGAACTCGAGGCCGGCACGCTCGAAGCAGCGAAGCACGCCGATGTGCGCCAGCCCCTTCGCGCCGCCTGCGCTGAGAGCCAGGCCGGCTCGGCGCCCGAGCAGGCGACGAGCCAGCCCGCGCAAGCCCCTGGCGGCCGAGCTGCGTGGCGCGGACTGGACGAGCGGCGCGGCCTCGAGGACGCTGGCGTCCAGCGTCACGTTCACTTGCTCGGGCGACGCCAGCGGCTCGCACGAAATTCCGGTGACCGGTGCCGCCGGCGCGAGGGATCGGACCCAAGCTGACACCGCGCCTGACGCGTCGTCGACGTCGAGCGCCCACACGGCATCGGCGTCCTTCACGAACAGCGGAGCGCGCGCGTCGGTCATCGACACGCGCACGAGCGCGAGGCGATGGGCCGCGCGGAGCGCCGTCAGGTCGGTTGGCAGATTGCCAAGCACCTTCACGCCCGGAGCGGGCGCCATGGACGACCCGCCCGCGTGGTCGAGGAAGGCGAGCGGACAATCGCTCTCGCCGGCCAGCGCCGCGGCGAGGTTTGCCACCAGCGTCGTGTTGCGAGCGTTCGGAGCCGTCGTGACGGCGAGCACGACGCTCGGTGCCGCCCGCGGCGGCCGGCCTTGCAAGCGGGCGCGGAGGCGGCGGCTGAGGACGTGGCTGACCGCCAGGCCGAGCGCGGGCACCTGGGCGACTAGTTCCAGGAAATCCGTGCGCGCCAACACCGCGAGCTTCGCATCCGTGCCGGCGATCGCGCTGGCGGATCGCGGCTCGCCGGTGATGAGCGCCATCTCGCCGAACCACTCGCCCGCGCCGAGCTCGGCAACCACTTCCTCGCCGCGGGCGCTCGGCACCGCGATGCACACCGCGCCGCCGATTACCAGGAAGAATTCCTCGCCCGGCTCCCCGGCGCGACAGAGGACGTCGCCTCGGCTGGCGGTCCGCAGCCGGGCCCGGGCGGCGACCAGCGAGAGCAGCTCGGGAGTGAGCTCGGCGAAGTGCGGCAGCCGTCGCAGGGCTGCGAGCAGCTCGGGCTCGCCGGTGCCGGGCACGTCCTTCGACCCTCAGCGCAGGCCGAAATCCTTCATCTTCTTCTGGAGCATAACGCGGGAGAGGCCGAGCGCCCGCGCCGCGCGCGAGACGTTTCCGCCTTGCTGGCGGAGGACCTCGGTGATGTAGCGCGCCTCGAAAGCCGCTCTCGCGCTGCGCAGCGGGCTCTCCGCGCGGCTCGGGCTGCCTTCCGACACCGCCTCACCAGGCCGAGCGGACGTGTCAGTCGCCTCCTGCGATGATGCGCATGGCGCCGTCCCGGCTGCGCCGAGCTTCGGCGAGAGGTGCGCCGGCCCGATGGGCTCGCCGTCATGGGCAAGCGCCACGGCCCGCTCGATCTCATTCTCGAGCTCCCGGATGTTTCCCGGCCAATCGAACCGCGCGAGGAGCGCGAGCGCCGCCGGGTCGATGCCGGGAACCTGCTTGCGATGGCGCTCGACAGCGCCGGCGAGAAAGCGGTGGGCGAGGAGCGGAATGTCCTCGCGTCGCTCGCGGAGCGGTGGGATTAGGATGGGAAAAGCTCCCACGCGGTAATAGAGATCCTCGCGGAAGCTGCGGCGGGCGACCTCGGCAGCGAGGTCGCGATTCGTCGCGCAGATCACCCGCACGTCGACCTTGCGGGGGCGTGTCTCACCGACCGGCGTCACCTCGCCTTCCTGCAGGACGCGCAGCAGCTTCGCCTGCATCGGCGCGGGCATGTCCCCGACCTCGTCCAGGAAGACGGTTCCGGCGTCGGCCGCCTCGAAGAGCCCCCGCCGATCCTGGGTGGCGCCCGTGAACGATCCCCGGCGGTGGCCGAAGAGCTCGCTCTCGAGGAGCGTTTCGGGCAGCGCCGCGCAGTTGAGGGCGATGAAGGGTCCCTCTGCACGCGCGCCAGCCCGGTGGATGCCGCGGGCGACCAGCTCCTTGCCCGTACCCGTCTCTCCCTCGATCAGCACCGTGATGGGAGAAGCCGAGGCGCTTTCCATCAATCGGAACACATCCGCCATCCCGGGTCCCGAGCCGGTCATCTCGGTGAAGCGATCGCGACGCGCGAGGTCGCGCCGGAGCACCCCGACCTGGACCCGAAGCTTCTCCTCCGATGCCTTGATGCGCGCGTACAGACGCGCGTTCTCGATCGCCACTGCGATGCTCGCGGCCAGGGTCTCGAGAAATTGCACGTCCTCGTCCGTGAAGGCTGCGCCCGAGCGTGGATTCACCACCTCGATCACGCCGATGATGCCCTCACGGGCGACGAGCGGAGCGGCGATGACGCTGCGCGTTACCAGTCCGGAGCTGCGGTCGATCTCCCCGTAGAACCGCGGATCGGCGGCCACGTCGTCCACCCGCACGGATTGGCCGCTGTGAGCGACCGCTCCGGCGAGTCCCCGGTCGGCCGGGAAGCGGAGGGCGACGAGCCGCTCCGCGACCTCGGGATCCTCCTCCGCGACGTACGGGAAGTACAGCTCGTTGCGCTCCGGGTCGAGCAGCAGAACGGCGGTGCCTTCGGCGCCGAGGGCCTCGCGGCACTTGGCCACGACCAAGGGGAGGAGGTCGTCG
>Ga0066655_10000095_pt1 | contig 23220 bp, 19 predicted proteins | sample GraSoiAngelo_104_FD_133942 | JGI IMG/M metagenome (GOLD analysis project Ga0066655, IMG submission 133942) | Grasslands soil microbial communities from the Angelo Coastal Reserve, California, USA - 14_0903_05_30cm | ecosystem: Environmental > Terrestrial > Soil > Grasslands | place: USA... | reverse complement strand
CGGAGGCACATATGTGAAATCATTTTGGGCCAAGAGATACGATTGTTCGCCGTAACGCAAGACTCCGCTGCCGTTGGCGACGAAATAGAGTTCTTCTTGACGCGGATACTCGACTGTCTGGCAAGCGCCGTGCGCCTCGACCGTCACTTCTCCGAAGCGGGCTACGCTAAGCGGAAAGCGGGCCTCAACGTCCCCCTCACCAAAGATCGGAGTGTAATGGCAGGAGTTACTCGTCAGGTCATTATGCTGCTCGCGGACGGCAGACGCGTCTCGGTACAACCAAGTCGGTTCGACTTTCCGATCCTGAGCTGGTAGTGCCGCCGCCCCGATTGCCAAGAGCACCGCTGGGAACGTCCGCATTTGCGAGTCCTCCACTCTATTCGTAACCGCTCCCAATCCGTGCGAACTATACCAAACACCGCGCCAGATTGCGTTCCGCTACGGTTTCTTGCCTGACACGCACGGGTCAGTGGGGCCACGCGCCCCAATGGTTGCGCCCAACTGGGAGGTATCTGGAACGCCGGATTTTCGTTGGGGCCATCGGGGTTCTTTACCCTTTAGATTCCTGATGGAGCGTCGTTATTTGCTACCACAACTGCCTCGACGTGAACTCTCCATCTCCATTGCGTTTTCGTGCGATTTAATTGCGCCTAAACTGGAACGTATCTGGAACGCCGATTTTTCGCCGACCCGCTAATTTTTCTCTCAGGAAGCAGGGTCCCGAGAGGTGCCTCAATCGTTTGTCCCCTCGTAAATTCCATACCGACCGTAGCGCTCTCCACCCGAGGGGTTGTGGTCGCAGCGTTGCGTCATATCGGGTTCCTCTCTCCAGTCATTTCCAGTCATGACACCATACTTGATACCAGTGTAGAGTATGGTAGAATTACAAGTCACGAATATGGCACGAAAAATTACAGTCGAAGTTCCAGACAAGCTTTTGGAGAGAGCGCAGGAGGCCAGCGGCGAGGGTATCACGAAAACTGTGCGCACGGGATTGCAGCTTCTCGCGGCTTCGCGAACTTATGAGCGATTGCGGGAGCTGCGGGGGAAAGTTAAATTCTCGCGAACGGCGGCGGACCTGAAAGAGGATAGATGATCGCTGCGGACACGAGTACGTGGATAGCCTTTCTTGAAGGAGAAAGGGCGCCCGACACTGAGCTCCTCGATCAGGCGTTGCGGGATCGACAGTTGCTGATGGTTCCGGTGGTGCTCACTGAGCTGTTAAGTGATCCGAAGGTCCCTGTTCAGGTCGCCAGAACCCTTTGCGACGTGCCGGCGATTGAGATTGGAAGCGAGTATTGGCAGCGGGCTGGAGCTTTGCGAGCCAAAGTTTTGGCGAAGCGACGACGAGCACGTCTAGGCGACGCATTGATCGCACAAAGCTGCATCGATGGTGGAATTTCGCTCCTCGCGCGAGACCGAGATTTCCGGGCATTTACCGACGCGGCGGGCCTCAAACTTATCGTCTAGCGTGTATCAGGGAATCTTAATCTCGGCGTGATCGTGCTCATCGTCGACCATTTGGTAGTCAGACGGCGCGCGGAACAAGGCTGGATCGGGTTCCGAGCGCTCGATATTCCGCAGACGCACGATGGATTCTCCCGTGCGCGGATCGGAAGTCTTGGTCAGCACATACTCCTTAAGGTCGGGCGAAAACCAAGTTTCCGTCACGCTTACCAAAGGTCCGTCATCGCCTATCGTGCCCACAGGAAAGGTTCTCGTCACCTTTTTCCCTTCGGCAGAGACGCCTTCCATAACTTGGGAGCCGAGTGACTCGGCGGAGACCTCGGGGGCCTTGGTGCGAGCTGTGGGAGGTTTCACAGCCTGCAACGCTGTAGCATTAGCTCCTTGCATAACCACGTGAGCTTCCTGCGAGTAGCGAACTGGATCATTAGTCTTTTCAGGGGGAGCGAATCGATGGGCGATATGATTGTAGGAGTCCAAGAGATAGCGAAATCCGCTGACGGGCATGATCCACACAATCATCACGCCCTCGGAAGGGTTGCTCGAGCCTACGAACCACTCCCTGCGCGTTCTTCCTTCTGAGTCTCGGTATAACCTAACGATTTGCGTGTTTTGGGTGATGTGCGTCCCATCTGCCAGAGTCTGGGTGCGATCGGTCACTTCTTCCGCGGAATAAGGCGCCCCGTTGACGACTGGCCTGTGAACTTCTAGGCGGGGCATCCCCGTAGTTCAAGCGATTCTTGGGCAAGATTGAGCCGCCGAGAATTCCTTCCGCCTACGGGGACTCAATATGCCAGTTGGGACGCCCAAGAGGAGACCTTCACGACATGCCTCGCCCACGCGAGGGAAGTGGTTCCATTTCCCCCGCCTCCATTACTACGTTCAGTTGGAACCTTATTGGAACGTTGATAGACCCAAAATAGGTGTAACCTATTGATTACAAACTGCTTTAATATGGTGGAGGCGGGGGGAGTCGAACCCCCGTCCGAAAAGCGCTACGGCCTGAAGCCTACATGCTTAGCTCAATTCGTCTTGGTTCGCCAGCCGCGGTCAGAATGAGCAAGAAACGCAACCGGCTAGTCCGATGAATCTCGCCCGAGCCGTACGGACCGAAAGGCTCGGGCCAGCTCACAGTGCGACGCCTCTTGCCGGGCCCGTGAGCAAAGCCCGGGGAGACGTGCGCCTAATTAATTAGGCAGCAAGTGCCAAGTTGTTGTTGGCAGTTCTAGGTTTCCACCAAGTTACGGGCAGGTGGCTCCCGGCATGCCTTCAGGTCGCGACAGCTTCCGTCGAAACCGTGTCGCCCCCTTCTTTGCAATTATATCACTCACGTCAAAACAGGTTGTCCCTCGGCGGACCCGCGAGTTGGACATCGTAGGGGCTTGCCCCCGTTTAATAAGCAATAATTGAGCACACCGTTTTGGCGACTCGGTTGACTCAAATCCGACTAGCCTCGAAAATGCCAAGGTGGGGGATCGCAGGCGAAGCAGTTTCGAAGACTCGTATGGCACACGAACTCAACGCCGTCGAACAGGCCATTGCTCGAGCGCTTCGTGATAACCTCGAGCGCCTAAAGCACACTTCTGACGAACTCCACCACGCCGTCAACGACGTCGTTTCCGCTTGTGCCAGCAACAAACCGACGAATGCGCTCCCGCCGCTACTTCGCGCGCAGACTTCGGCGGCTTCTCTGACGGCCGCGCTGGAAGTCTTGTCACGATTTGTTGCCCTGACTCTTCAGACCGGCCCGCGTTCGCCGCTCGAGGCGCAGATTACGGATTTGGTCGGCCGGGCGGCTCCCCAGCCGGCTCCCGCTCAGCAGCGCCCGGCGCCTTCTACGCCAACCCCCATGGCCTCGAAGGCTGCCCCGGCCCGCAGAGGGCAAGCGCCTCCGGCTCCGGCCTTTGAAGAAGAGACTGAGCCCGAGACGCTCGAGCTGGTCGAACCTGCTCCCGACGGAGCAGAAGAGTTCGGCGAAGAGTTCGATGTCAACCGCCTCTCGCTGGAAGAACAGGAATTGCATCGCCGCGCGAATCGCGTGGCCAAAGTTTCGATGCAGGACATCAAGATGCTTCGGCCGGAACAAGTCCGGCTGGGCCGCGAAAACAGAGATCTCTGCGTCCGATTGAAAGACGACATTGAAAAAGCGCATCGTGAATACGACCGCCGTTTCAGACCTATCATGGACCACCCGGTGGATTATTTTTATCGCTGGCTGGTGGAAATCCTCGCCGATGGCGACCCTCACGCCTTGGGCGAGTATCCTTACTCCACACCGGCGCGCCACCGTTAACCGCTTGGGCATTCATCGGTTTTGTGGCCATTCAGGAGATGCCGTATCATTGTGTATCTCCATGATTCATTCCTTCACTGCTTTGGTGCTCGCGCTGGTCTTGTCGCTGGGTAGCTCCTTTGAGCTTCGCGCGCAACCCCCTCAGCACAGGCACAAATCGAAAAAGCCTGCTGCGCCCCCCTGCCGCGAGGGCTGCAAGCCGGAAACCGCGGCTCCGCAAGTGGCTGTGGGCACCCCCGAGGATGATGCGGCGGAAAAAGAACTTTCGGCGTTGTCGCGTGAGCTTCGCAATGGCGCGCCCGACGCTTACGGAAAGCTTTCTGCCTTCGCGACGAGAAACACCACGAACGTCTGGGGTGCGCGCGCTGCTCTGGCTCTCGGTTACCAGGACTTTTCGAAGAACCGCATGGCGCAAGCTTTGGGCTGGCTGCTCAAGTCCCAAGGGGACGCGCTTCTTCGGGAATACGCCCTATACTGGACGGCGCAGACTCAACGCAACCTGGGCCGCAACGCCGAAGCTTACAAAACTCTTCAGACCCTCCAGCACGACTATCCGAATACCGCCTTGCGCGAGCAAGTGCTGCAGTCTTTCGCGCAAACCGCGGTACAAACGGGTCATGCGCAGGAAGCGATCGACGTCCTCAACGCTAATGCCGGAACTTCATCAAAGCCGGATCTCTTGATCGAGCGCGCCCGCGCTTATCAGGCAGCGCATCAGCTTCCCCGTGCCGCCAAGGATTATCAGACCCTCTTCTACAAGTTCCCCCTCGCCGACGAGGCCAAGCCTTCGGGCGCCGCCCTCACTACCATCATGCACGCGCTGCGAAAAGAATATCCGTATCCTGGCGTCGAGATGCAGGAGCAGCGTGCGCAGATTTTTTATGACACCCACAGATGGCGGGAAGCCCGCGTAGAATTTGAGAAGCTCCTCACCATGCTGAAGGATCCCGCCAATTCCGTGCGGCAGCGCGCGCAGCTTCGCGTGGCCGAGAGCCGCGTGCAGATGAAGGGGTCTGCCTCGCTGATTGCTTCCTTGAAGACGCCGGACCTCAATGTCGACGCTGAACGTTTCTACGCGCTCTCCCAGGCGTATCGCACCGAGAAGAAAGAATCAGAGATGTTCGCGGCGCTGAACAACCTCGCGCAAACTTACCCGGTCAGCAAATGGAATGAAGACGGCTTGATGGCGGCAGGGAATTACCATTGGGTGGAATTGGAGCGCGAGCAAGCTGCCGTTGCCTATCAGCACGTTCTGGACTCCTTTCCGAACGGCAAACACGCATACAACTGCGAATGGCGCATTGCCTGGGTTGCTTACCTGGATCATCAGCCGGATGCCGACGACCGCCTCACGAATTTTCTACTGAAGTACCCGACTTCCGCGAACGCCGTCGATGCGCTGTACTGGCTCGGCCGGAGCGCGGAACGCGCGGGAAACATCGCGCACGCGCGCAGTTTCTACAACAAAGCCGTCGAGCGCTTTCCGGAAACGTATTTTGGCATCGCTGCCGCGGCGCGTCGCGCCAAGCTAGGCCCGGGCGAAGAAAACCCTGCGGAGTTCCTGGAGAAGATTCCACCCGCGCCGGCGCTACGTCCTTTCGACGAGCCCATTCCCGTTGCTGCCGAGGAGCGCTGGCAGCGCGCCCAGGCGCTTCGCGCCATTGCCTTTGATTCTTCTGCGGAACAAGAGCTGAAGAACGCTAACCTTGCCAGCCCTTCCCCACGTTTTCTCCTGGAAGCCGCGCAAGCGGCCTTTGATGAGGGACACTTCGGCGCAGGCATGACTTACGCGCGCACTGCTGTTCCGAACGTGGACGCCCGCAAATTCAGTGATGTCCCCATCGAAGCCTGGAAAGTGCTTTTTCCTTTGCCCTACGAAGCGGCGCTGAGACGCGAGGCCGCCAAGAACGACTTCGATCCCATGTTCGCTGCCGGCCTGATCCGCCAGGAATCCACTTTCCAATCTGATGCCGTGTCGCACAAAAACGCTATTGGCCTCATGCAAGTGCTCCCCAAAACCGGCAAGCTTCTCGCCAGGCAGATCAAAGTCCGCTACGTAAAGAACAAGCTCTTCGATCCCGACTACAATATCGAGCTCGGCATGGTGTATATCGCCAACCTCGTCCAGCAATTCGGATCCCCCGAAGCGGCCGCTGCTGCATACAATGCGGGCGAGGACCGCATCGCTGCCTGGAAAGCCGAGCGCAACTACGAAGAGATTCCCGAACTCGTCGAGTCCATTCCTTTCACGGAAACCCGCGAATACGTGCAAATCGTCTTGCGAAACGCCCAACTCTACCGGATGATTTATAGTCAGCCCAGCGAGGCCACGCAAGAGTCCACCGGCCACGCCCGCTGAAAAACGGAAGCAAGTCCTCCGTTTTTTATCCGTGCCCTGAAACAACGCGTCCTGTCGGGCGCCATTTCATCTGCCTGGGAAGGTGCAATGACGGCTCCTGATTCCACCATGGCTAAAATCTCCCGGCGCATGCTCTCGGCCAAAGCCGAGCAGTTCACCGAATCCGTCATCCGCGAAATGACGCGCCTGGCGATGAAGCATCACGCGGTGAATCTCTCTCAGGGCTTCCCCGATTTTGCGGCTCCCGAAGAAATCAAGGAAGCCGCGCGGCAAGCCATCGCCGAGGACATCAATCAATACGCCATCACCTGGGGCGCAAAACCTCTGCGGGATGCCGTCGTTGAAAAATTTGCCCGAGCCCAGGGCGTCCGCTACGACCCGGAGCGCGAGATCACCGTCTGCTGCGGCTCCACGGAAGCGATGATGTCCGCCATGATGGCCATCATCAATCCAGGCGATGAGATTGTGGTGTTCGAGCCGTTCTACGAAAATTACGGTCCGGACGCAATTCTCAGCGGCGCCAGCCCTCGCTTCGTCAAATTGCGTCCTCCTGATTGGTCTTTTGACGAAAAAGAACTTTCCGCCGCCTTCGGCCCGCACACCAAAGCGATCATTCTCAACACGCCGAACAATCCCACCGGCAAAGTCTTCACGCGCTCCGAACTCGAATTCATCCGCGACCTTTGCGTTCGCTGGAACACCTATTGCATCACCGACGAAATCTACGAACACATTCTTTATGACGGCGCGCAACACATTTCCATGGCCGCCATCGACGGCATGCGCGACCACACCATTGTCGTCAACGGCCTCTCGAAAACTTACAGTGTCACCGGCTGGCGCGTGGGCTGGGTTCTCGCCCCTCCAGGACCGACGCAGCCCATCCGCAAAGTCCACGACTTCCTCACCGTCGGCGCTGCGGCTCCCCTACAGCATGCTGGCTCGATCGCATTGTATTTCCCGCAGAGCTATTACCACAAGCTCGCTGCGACCTACGCCGCCAAACGCGAGCGCATCCTGAAAATTCTCACCGCCGCCGGCTTCACCGTCTTCAAGCCGCGGGGCGCTTACTACGTCATGACCGATATTTCTGGTTTCGCCGATCCCGACCCCGTGCAATTTCCCGCGGAAACCAAGGACGTGCGCTTCTCCAAATACCTTGTCGAAAAAGTCGGCGTGGCCGTTGTCCCCGGCTCCAGTTTCTACAACGACCCTCGCGACGGCGCCTCGCAAGTCCGTTTTACGTTTTGCAAAAAAGAAGAAACCCTCGCCGCCGCCGAACAGCGCCTCTCGAGACTCCGCGCCTAGGGAAGGGGTTCGACGAGCCAGCCCGGAGCGCAGCGAAGGGTCGCTAGTCACCGTCACGACCCACTAGGTAATGTGCTAGAATCGCGCGCGGAACACTTTACCCATGAAACTAACTCTCATCCCCCCCAACACGAAAATGCAAGCCAACGGGGACGGCGACTCCTTTGATGTTTCTAGGAGCTCCACGCGTACTTTCCTCTGCCTGCTGACCGTGACCGACCAGATGGAGCAGGAATCGCTCGACGTCTCGATTTACGGTTCCGCCGACGGCGCAACCTGGACCCCCAAGCCGCTCCTGAAGCTCCCTCAGCAGTTCTATCGCGGGCAGTCCAAAATGATTCTGGACCTGTCGCTCCGCCCTGAGATCAAATTCACTCGCGCCCGCTGGGAGCTCAACCGGTGGGGAAGAGGCGCTCCGCTGCCGATGTTCGTGGTTGGGTTGGAGCTGACCGAAGTACCCCCAATGTCCCGGGAAACACCTGGAAAAAGCGCCGCAATGGCGGCCAGGTAAGGGCTTAGTGCTGGGAGTATCTTTAACGTTAATTTCCGGCAGGTTTTGCGTCTTATAAACAGCGACCGGTTTAGCTAAAAGCTATATAAATCCAGGGGTTTCATCAGGTTGCGGCATTTTTAGGGGTAGGAGACTGACGGTCGGTTGCCCTGTGGTGGTTAGCCTCCTACCCCGCGAGTGGTCTTACCCATATAGACGATGCCAGCCCCAAAATAGTTTCCTGAATCCGACAAAAATCTATTCACAACCTTCGGGCTTCGGTTGGCATCTCCACCAAGCGGGGAGGCCGCCGTGCTGTAAGCAGGAATCCCAACCGCGCCGCACGCCGTTGCGTCAGAACTCGAGAGACTTCCCGCTCCCCGCTACGCTCCGAGCGGAACTGTGTCGAGGTAGCGCGCTACGGCCGCTTTCCATCTAAATTTTTCCTGAATCGCCCCCTGGAGCGCCTGCGCTGCCGCCGGCTCGCCGTGCGTCAGATAGGTTTGCACTGGCGGCGTGGGCAGCGCCGCCAGCCAGCGCAGCAGTTCGCTTTTGCCTGCGTGCGCTGAGAACTGCCCCATCTCTACAATTTCCGCGCAAACCGGCACCGCCTGCCCAAAAATGTTCAGCGTTTTCGCGCCTTCTTGCAGCGCGCGGCCCCGGGTTCCTTCCGCCTGGAATCCCGCCAGGATGACCGCGTTCTTTGCGTCCGGCAGCCGCTGCACCATGTGGTGCAGCACGCGCCCGCCGCTCACCATACCGCTCGCGCTAATGATGATGCACGGCGTCTTCACCTTGTTGATGGCCTTTGATTCCTCCGCCGAAGGCGTCAGATGAAACTCATGCACATTCAGCGGATCGCCTTTTCCATCGCTGCCTTCCTCACGCGCAAACTCCAGGTCGTGATCTTCTTTGTGCTTGATGTACAGGTCCGTAGCGCGTAGCGCCATCGGACTATCCACATACACGGGAATGCGCGGGATCCGCTGCTGGTCCTCGAGCCGGCGCAGATAGTACATGAAGGTCTGCGTCCTTCCGATGGCAAACGCCGGAATCACGATAGATCCTCCGCGCTTCACCACGCGGTTCACGATTTGCGCCAGCAACTCCTCGGGATTGCCATCCTGATGCTCGCGGTCGCCATAAGTCGACTCGCAAATCAGCACGTCCGCGTTCGAGGACGGCGTCGTCGGCTCATTCAAAATCGGCTGCCCGTAGCGCCCGATGTCCCCGGAAAACGCCACGACAATTTTCTTGCCGCCCTCGCGGATCGTCAGCTCCAGGCTCGATGAACCGAGAATGTGTCCCGCGTCAAACGACGCCACATGAAACTCCGGGCTGATGTCGAAGCCCCCGAGGCGCGGCATGATCTTCAATTGTTTGAGGACGGGTTCAACATCATCGGGCGTGTAGAGCGACCGCGGCTCCGCATGCCGGCTATATTTTTTCTTCTTCGCGTGCTCCGTCTCCTCCTCCTGCAGGTGTGCCGAGTCCTTCAGCAGAATCTCGGTCAGCTCGATCGTCGCGGGATTGGCAAAAATCGGCCCGCGATAGCCGTCCCGCACCAGCACCGGCAGCCAGCCGGTGTGGTCTAGGTGCGCGTGCGTCAGCATCGCATAGTCGATCGCCCCGGGATCCACCGGCAGCGGCTTCCAGTTGCGGTCTTTCAGTTCGTTTGTCCCCTGGAATAGGCCGCAATCGACCAAGAGCTTCTTGCCCGCCGCCTCGACCAAATATTTCGATCCCGTGACGCATCCTGCCGCGCCCAAAAAGGTTAGTTTTGCCATAGCCCTGTCATTCTACCGATTTCGCAGGGCACGATCACTTGTCCTTCTCCATGCAGGTGCGGTCCGGTATCCCCCACCGTCATTGAGGGTCATGCAGGATTCCCAGCAAGAGCGTCTCTGAAATTCGGCTTGCCGCCGATGGATTCCGCCCGGATTGCGCCTTCTATCCCCACTGCCGTGGACTCGCGACGTACACAAGAAGACGAAAGGCTCTTAGCAGGCTGCATTGCCTAATTCAATATTAAAACTGTGCGTTTTAAAGGCTAAAAAACTGAACGTTTCTTCATGTAAAATGCCGGAATCAGTTTGCCTGCCGGGCCCGCTCGGGACGGAAGGAGGACTCTCCGGATGATCCGCGCACGCGAATCAAAATCCGCCCCCGTCGGAGTGGTAGGAAAAGTGTTGCGCATTTTGGAGGTGCTCGACGCTTCTCCCACAGGGTTGCAGCTTCGTGAAATCGCCCAGCAGACTCGGGTTAACAAGAGCACTGCCTACCGATTCCTGGCGCATTTGGCGAGCGAAGGCTATCTTCTGCGTGACGATGCCGGCGCCTACGTCGTGGGTCCGAAATTGGCAAGGCTGGGCGCCGGGATTGCTTATCACGCCACGTTGCGGAAGGTCAGCCGGCCCGTGGCCATCGCGCTCGCCAACAGCACCAAGGAAACCGTGAATCTCGGCGTCCTGGACGGGCACGAGGTGTTCTACCTCGACGTGATCGAGAGCCCTCATTCTTTTCGCATGGCCTCGCAGCCGGGAATGCATCGTCCGCTGAACTGCACCGCCCTGGGGAAAGCACTGCTCGCTTTTCTTCCCGCCGAGCACCGCGAAGAGCTATTGCCGTTGCTGACCTTTGAGCGCGCCACTCCGCGCACGATTCCGAATCTTGCAAGGTTCCGGAAAGAGCTTGTTCGCGTCGTGCAACAAGGATACGCCATCGACGATCAAGAGACCGACATGGGCGCCCGCTGCGTGGCCGCCCCGATCTTGGACGAGAGTGGGAAAGTTGCCGCCGCCATCAGCGTTTCCGGACCTATCACGCGGATGAGCCGCGACCGCATTCATGGCTATGCCCTCGCAACAAAAAAAGCGGCACGAGCCATCTCCGCACAGCTTGGACATTCGCACTGACAGCGAGGGGAGAGGAGTTCACCGGAGGGCAAGAAATTCGCCGAGCCAAGGAGTTCCACCTTGAGGCAGCAAACCAGTGCAATCCCGAGGCGCACCTTTCTCAAATTGGGAGGAGGCGGCCGTGCGGCTGTCGCGTCTTCGGCGCCCGGGCTGACGGTGTGGCCCTCCCGGAAGCAACGCGCCGGTTCATCCGCTGCTCTTGCAATCTTCTTCCCTGCAATTGGTGTTGCACCGTCGCGAGAAAAAACGAACCGGGCCTGGCTGCGAGTCGCTTGCCCCTTCCGGCAGAGGCCGCTCTCATCCGTGGAGGTTAAAAAATCCACCGTCAATCGGATAGTCTGTTCCGGTAATGAAGGCGGCCTCGTCCGAGCACAGAAACAAAGCAAGCGCCGCTACTTCCTCGGGTTTTCCCATGCGGCCTATCGGCTGGGACTGCGAGAGAGTCCGGAACATTTCCTGTTCACGGCCGGGATAATTCCGTTTCAGATAGCCGTCGACGAAGGCCGTGTGCACGCGCGCCGGTGAAATGCAGTTGCATCTGATCTTGTGGGCCAAATAATCCCGGGCTACGGACAACGTCATTGAAAGGACGGCGCCCTTGCTCATCGAATAGGCAAAGCGATCGGCGAGACCGGCGGTCGCGGCGATCGAAGCCATATTCAAAATGACGCCGCCGCTGGTCTTCATCGCGTCGATCACCGCATGCATGCAGTTGTAGGTTCCCTTTACATTTACCTGAAAAATCCTGTCGAATTCCGCTTCGGAGGTGCTCTCAAGCTTCCCAATGTGGGAGACCCCCGCACTATTTACGAGGATATGAAGTGGGTTCTCACTGGCGAGCCGTCGGAACAGATCTCTTACCGACCGTTGCTGGGTGACGTCGCAAACATGCGCCGCGGCCCTACCACCGACGTTCACAATCTCACGAGCTGTGCTTTTCGCTCGCTCTTCATCAATATCCACGAGCCACACCCGTGCACCTTCCTGCGCAAATCTTTGCGCAATGGCCTGGCCTATGCCGCTGGCGGCCCCGGTAACAACCGCCGCTTTGCCGTCAAGCCGCTTGCAATTGGATTGCTTCGGTGCGTTCGTCAGTGGAAGGCTCCTCCGTTCCGTGAAATGAAATCATCGACGCGGAGCTCCTGTCGGCCGGCAGTGCCGCCGTCATCACGCAGCCTTCAGGCAATCGCCCCGCAGACGCGGTTCGTGAGCGTCCCGATCTTTTCGATGGTCACGCTCACCTCATCGCCATCCTTCAGCCAGAGCGGGGGATTCTGAGCCATGCCAACGCCGCTCGGCGTTCCCGTAAAGATTACTGTGCCCGGAAGCAGCGTCGTGCTTTGGCTGAGAAACTCGATCAAGGCCGGCACGTCGTGAATCATGTCGCGCGTCGTTGCATCCTGCATAATGCGGCCGTTTACCTGCGTCTGAATTCGTAAGCCGGCGGGATCCGCAAGGGAATCCCGGGTCAGGAGACACGGCCCTAGCGGGGCAAAAGTGTCGAAGCTCTTGCCCCGGCACCATTGGCTCCCTCCTGTCTTGAGTTGCCAATCGCGCGCGCTGACGTCGTTCCCGCAGGTATAACCGGCGACATAGCCGAGCGCCCGCTCGCGCGCGACATCCTTGCATGCCTTTCCGATCACCACCACCAACTCGCCCTCGTAATCGATTTCGGAGCTTTTGGCGCGCTCCGGAAACCGAATCGGCTGGCCCGGGTCCTGCACCGCGTTTGCTCCTTTGGCAAAGACCTCTGGGTATTCGTCGACTCCCATGCCCACTTCGTCGGCGTGGCGCCGGTAGTTTTTCCCGATGCACCAGATCATGGTCGGGACCACCGGGGCCAAAATCTTTCCGACGATGGCGGTTTCTCCGGTCACTTGGAATCCATGAAGCGGATCACCCTCGACGCGGAGCGGCCCTGCCTGTTGGCCCTCGACAGCATGATGAATCTTGCCGTAGGGATCTTCATAGCGGATGACTTTCATAATGGTTCCAGGGCTGGATTTGCCGGCAAGCCCGAGGAAAAACACGTCCGTCAGGCGCCGCAGAGCTCTTGGCCAGTACCTAGGTGAAGTCCGGGCTCATTGAAGCAGAGGCAAGTCTAGCAGAGGTCCGCAGTTTTATATACCAGGTCTCGCGTTTCACTATATGAACTCGGTGCTTTTCCTCAAAGCGCCTTGGCTTCGACCCTGTCGAGTTGGGCGTCCTTCACTCCGGGGGCGGCCACGGTGCGGAAATCGGTCACATTGGTCAGCGAGAAAACCCGGCCGCGTGATTCTGGAGGCGTCTTTATGCGGAAGAAATCTGCGCCTTGGACGTCGTTGACGACGAACGCGCTTCGTTCGTCGGGCGCCTCGCAAGCGACTTCCACGTTGCTGAATTCCAGATTCTTCGCGTGTCGGATGTAAAAGCCGTGTGCCGGGAGCTCGGGGCCAAACATATGAGGATCCGGATATTTGGTCTCGTCTTCGGGCGGCTGGAAAGCGGCCATTTCCTTGCTGGCACCGCCGCGGTGCTGGAGATACAAGTTGCTGATCTTGACCTCCTCGATGGCGTGTCCAGGAATGCCGCTGATGATCGCCGGCAGATGTCCCGCGGCGTTATAGCTCACGATGTTGTTCAGCATGATGCGATGCAGAGCGCCAACAGGTATGCCTTGCGGGCCGCGCATGCGTGCGCCAAGTCGCAGGAAAATCGGCGAGCCGCTGATGTCGCGCATGGTGATGTTGTTAAACGTCACGTCTTCAAGCAGTGCGCCATCCACGCTTTCCAGAGCTATGCCGTTACAGCCCTCAAAGATGCAATTGCTGACCGTGATGTTTTTGAATCCGCCGTTGGATTCTGTCCCAAACTTAATGCGCCCCGTGCGCGGCACGCGAACGTCAGGACCGTACTTTTTAAATGTTCCATCGAGGAGAGTTCCGACCTCGTAGCAGCCGGCGACATAGCAGTTTGCAATGGTGATGTTTTCCGTTGAGCGCGCGTACCCGAGAGCGAAGGAGCTCTTCGGACAGATCGCGTCATCCCACGGCGAATTCACGCTGCAGTCGGAGACGTGCCCGTTGCGGCAGCAATCGAGATCCATGCCGTCGCGGTTGGTGTCGACGGTCAGCCCGTGGATTTGGAAATTGTCTACTCCGGTGGCGAGCAGGCCGAAGGGCCCGCCCTTGAGAATGGCAAAATCCTTCAGCAAGACGTTTCGGCAGTTTTTGAGGGCGATTGCTTTATTGCCAACCCCAGGCGCTTCCGCGCGGGGCGTGTCATGCCCGGCGCCGCGGCTCAACCCTCGGCCATAGATCAGTCCGGGACCCACGATCCCGATGTTGTGCAGTTCTTCCCCCCAAATCAGGCTGTTGTGCCAGTGGCTGTGCCCATAATCCTGAAATTTGTTGTCGCCGGCGTTAGCCTCGGCTGCGTCATAGCCGCCCGAGGTCGTGCCTTCCATGGGCGTCTCGGCCGCCAGGATCGTCGCGCCCGGCTCAAGATGAAGCACAACGTTGCTCTTCAGATGAATCGCGCGATAGGTTCTCGGGGGTCGCGCGCCTCGCAATTCCAGCCCTGAAAACTACCAATGGCCCCCTGGGCGCAAGTCCGGGCGACCGTCCAGACCCCTGGCCTGCAACTGCGTTTCCATCGGCCTTGGCGCTTGCTGCGCCGTGGGATTCCTCGTTCGCCGAACAATTTGGCCGGGTTCGAGCCCTGAGGTCGCAGATTGCGGAGAGGATGCGATGGAAGCGCCAGGCGTCGGCGCCCTGGCTCGTCAGATCCGTTTTCTGAGGCGGGCTCCTCGCCTATTCCATTCGCAACGCTTCCATTGGTGAAATCGAAGCCGCTCGGGTCGAGGGAAGAATTCCCGCCGCAAATGCCGACATCGCGAGCGCGCTCGCTGCAATCATCAGCGCCATCGGATCCCAACTCGAAACGCCGTAGAGCTGACTCGAAATCAACCGCCCGGCGCCGACAGCCAGCGGCAACCCCAACAGCAGTCCTGCGAACACGCGTCTCGACACCCACCCCAGGATAAGCTGCGCCACCTTTGCTCGCTTCGCACCCAGTGCCATGCGGATGCCGATTTCGCGAGTCCGCTGAGCTACCATGTAGGCAGTCACACCGTACAACCCCACGGCCGCCAGCAGCAGCGCGATGGTCCCAAATAGTCCCGCGAGGCTCGCTACCGCTCGCTCTTGGTCGAACGTCAATGCGACCTGCTCTTGCATGGTCCGCACGCTGGTTATAGCCAGATTCGGATCAACCTCCGACAATGCCTGGGTGATCGGCCCTTCGAGCCTTCCTGGCGAAACCCCGGTGACAAGCATGATTCCGCCGACAAACTGAGATGCCCTCTCGACCCTCGCCATCAGATCCTGCTTATAGTCCACGCTTTGCGCCAGCGGCACGTAGAACATCGGGCGCGTCGGCCGTCCCAGCGCAAATCCCGCAAATTTCGCATCGTGTACGATACCGATGATCCGGAACATTCCGGAGTTTTCAGGAAAATCCAAGCCGAAGTGCTGGTCCAAAGGGTTTTCGCCGCTCTTGAAGAAGCGCCTGACAAACGCCTCGTTGATGATGGCAACCGGCTCTGTCGTTTCGTTGTCAGCCTCGGTGAAGTTCCGTCCGCGAACCATACGCATACCGAAATTTTGCATATAGCCGGCGCTCACGCGATCCCACGACGCACCGGACTCCTCCTCGATCTTGGCTGGTGGGTGCCCGGCAACAAAAATCATCTCACCCCAGTTGTTGGTTAGCGGATTATAAAGAGCGAGTCCCGTTCCCTGCACCCCCGGCAAGCGGCTGAGGCGGTCCTCAAGCTGACGATAAAGCGCCTGCAGCTTGGCTGGCGAGTAGCTCGCCGGCGGATTATGCAGGGCGACGACCACGCGCCCTTTGACTTCGTATCCAAAATCCTGGTTCTCGAGCTTGTTCAGGCTCCTGCCCAGCATCGTCGCACCCGCCACCAGCACCACAGACAGGGCCGCTTGCACCAGCAGCAGCGCCTTGTGCGCAAGAGAAGCATGATCGCTTGTTCCCCGGCCCGACCCGCGCAGAGCCTCGACGGGATCGGTGCGCGTTGCAAGCCACGCAGGAGCCGCGCCGAAAAGGATTCCCGTCACAAGCGCCAGCACGAAGGCGAACGCCAAAACCATCAACGACGGCATGGTGCTGATCGGAAGGAAGTGCGCGCTTTGAAAGGCCAAGGCCAGCAACAACCTCGCAGCTCCAACGGCAACCGCGAGTCCCACCATCGCGCCGCCAACCGCCAGCAGAATGCTTTCCGTCAAGGCCTGCGCGATAATCTGGTGCCGCGGTGCGCCGATGGCCATGCGCACAGCCAGCTGTCCGCGCCGGGCCACGCCCCGCGCAAGCAACAGATTTGCGACGTTGGCGCAGGCGATGAGCAGCACCGCTCCGCAAACGGAGAACAGAATCCGCAGGCTGTGTCCATACTCTTCCTTCATTACCGCGACGCCCGCCCCTGCCGGGATGACGTTCAGGACTTGCTTGGGAAGCATCCCGATCACGCCCTCCATCCAGTTGGCTGGATACCCGGAATCGTTCTGGATCCATTGCCGCAAAACTCCAGTGAGCCGCGGGGCCATTCCGTCAATCGACGCGCCAGGCCTCAACCTTCCGATCATGCGCAACCATGCCGAAACAGACTGATGAAGAAGATTGCTTTGGCCGTCGATCAAAGGCTCCTGCTGCACAGGAACCCAAATCTCGGGTGGATCACTCTCGAGCGTCTCGCCGAAAAATCCCGGCGGCGCTACTCCGACTACCGTGAAGGGATGCCCCTCCACGACAAACGTCGCCCCCAAGACGGACGTGTCCCCACCGTAAATCGTCTGCCACGCCCGATGGCTCAACACCGCGACAGGCGGCGCCGCCGGCCGGTCATCCTCTGGAGTGAACACGCGACCGGCAAACGCCCGCACGCCCAGCGTCGAGAAATACGTGCCCGTGACATACTCGGACCGCAGGGGTCGGGCAGCAGAACTAACACCTTCCCGCCGCACACCCAAACGGCCGCGGCCTGCCTGGAATGCTGTTACTTCCTCAAATTCCGGAGTCGCGGCCTTCAGTCGCTCAAAGAGGGGATAGGAAAAAAAACCCCACCGGTCCTGGGGCCCTCCCTCGACACAGCACTCATCCCCTTCTCCGACGCGGTAAAGGCGCCCGGGATCCCCGACCGGCAGGGACCTTACCATCACGGCATCGATGAGCGTAAAGATTGCCGTGGTTCCGCCGATTCCGAGTGCCAGCGTGAGCACGGCTGCGGCAACGAACACCGGAGCGGCTCGAAACTGTCTCAGAGCGTAGCGAACGTTGCCAAGCAGGTCTCTCATCCGCATCCCTCTTCTCCCTGTCTTCACTAGATACGTTCCGTCCGCGCAGAGTGTTCCCACTCAAATGACGTTGCTCACGTGAAAAGGTCATGCTGGATCTGTCTGCTCTTATCGCGTGGCGCGACCGCAGTTCCGGGCTTGATGAAGGGACCTTCTTCCTGCTGGGTTGGAGACAGAGTGCCGCGACACCGGATCGGCTCAACTGGTATGTTTCTCCCATCGCACGCGTTCATTTCGGTACTAAAAAAAGAGGAGCAGAGGGGGCTTCTGCGCCGCTCGCCGTCACCTCTACGCTGTGATGAGCGGAAAAATCCGGAGATGCAGTAGGATCTTGCTTGCAATGCGTGGGCAGTCAGTGAAAAATCTCTGACTCCACAGTTCTGCTGGTCCTTAGTCTAAATACGGAACAGCAGGCCACAAGGAGATCCTTTCCGTTGCCAAGCGCTCACCCACCGGTTGTTCAGATCTCCCTGGATCTGATGCATGTCCATGAAGCGCTGGACACGGCGCGCGTTGCCGTCGAGGCGGGCGTAGATTGGCTTGAAGCGGGGACGCCCCTGATTTTGGCGGAGGGCCTGCATGGTGTCCGCGCCTTGCGGGCGGCCTTTCCTAACCATCCGATCGTAGCTGATGTGAAAACGATGGATGGGGGATATCTCGAGGCCGAAATGATGGCGAAGGCGGGCGCCACGCACATGGTGGTTATGGCGCGCGCGCATGTGGAAACGATTAAGGTCGCGGTGAAAGCCGGACGGGACTACGGTATCAAGATCATGGGCGACAATCTCGGATGTGAAGACAAAGTGGCAGCAAGCCGGATGATGGAAGACCTCGGCGTGGATTACATCGTTCATCATACCGGCTATGATGAACGCAACGGCGTGGCGGCGGCAGGGCGGGGCCGTGTCAGCCCACTGGATGATCTCGAGGCCGTGGTGAACTCGGTCCGCATTCCTGTGCAAGCTGTCGGCGGCTTAACGCTGGAGGAGGCAGTTGAAATGCCAAAGCGTGGCGCCCCGCTCGTTGTGATCGGTGCTCCGCTCGCCATCGATGCTCACTCGTTTAAGGTTGCTGCCGGCGATTTGAAAGGACTATTGAGCGAGATAACTCGGAGGGTTCGGCAATGATGGACGTGATGGACGGTGTCGTGCACTATGCTCTTGAACCCCTAGCAGTTGAATTACGCCAGAAGCCCGTGCCGGCGATAAAGGACGAGGAAGTACTTCTACACGTCGGTGCGGTCGGAGTCTGCGGCAGCGACATCCACCAATACCACAACTCCCAAAGCTGGCCGGTCCGCGTCCCCGTCGTGCTTGGGCATGAATTCTGCGGCACAGTCGCTGAAGTCGGCGCTCGGGTGAGGGGATTTCGTGAGGGCGACCGGGTCGTCTCGGAAACCGCGGCAAACATTTGCGGCGAGTGTCTGCTATGCCGCACAGGCAAATACAACCTCTGCCCCAGTCGTTCGGGCTTCGGTGCGGGGACAGACGGTGCGATGGCCAGCTTCGTATGCGTCCCAGCTCGTTGTCTGCACCACATCCCTGACGAACTTCCATTCGAACGCGCCGCGCTTACCGAGCCTTGCTGTGTCGCATATAACGCGGTGGCCTCGAAAAGCACTGTCCGACCCGGTGATACAGTCGTCGTGATTGGCCCGGGGCCGATTGGCTTGCTTTGCACCGAGATGGCCCGCATCGCTGGCGCCAGAAATTTAATTGTCGCGGGTACGACACAGGATGCCTCTCGGCTCGATGTGGCTCGCCTGCTTGGAGCCACACACACCGTAGATGTTCAGAACACGAACTTCGTCGAATACATGCGGGAAATCGGCGACGGGCTCGGGGCTGATCTGGTAATCGATGCGGCGGGCGTCTCGGCGGCGTTGAAGACCGCCCTCGAAATTGTCCGCCCGGGAGGTCAAATCACTAAAGTTGGGTGGGGGCCTCAGCCGCTGAACTTTTCGCTTGACCCGCTGGTGCAAAAGGCCATACATCTGCAAGGCAGCTTCAGCCATACGTTTGAGAATTGGGAAAAGATTGTGCCAATGTTGACTGCAAGGCAGATTAACCTTGGCCCGATTATCACCCAGGTGGCGACGCTCGATCACTGGCAAGATTGTTTCGACGGGATGTACACCGGTAAGTATGTCAAAGCAGTGCTGTGTCCCAATTGAGTCGAGGTAACCCTAGCCGGATGCTTCAGTGATATGTTCGCCGAGTTGTTAGTGGACGTTTATGCCGAAGTTGAGCGCGTTTCCCAAATGTTACATGGATGAGTTGTGCGTCACCAAGACCATGACGCTGTTTGATTGGATCGAGCTGGCTGGCACTCTTGGTGTTGACGGCGTCGAAGTGTACCCCGGATTTTTTCAGAGCTTTGAACCGAAGTATCTTCAACGCGTAAAAATGCAACTCGTGAAACATGGCCTGGAAGTGCCGATGATGTGCGCTTCGCCAGATTTCACAACGCCTGATGCACGGGTCCGGCGCGCGGAAATTGAGCGCCAGAAACAAATGATCGACGTCGCAGCGGAGCTCGGCGGCTACTTTTGCCGCGTGCTTTCCGGTCAGCGCCGCCCAGATGTTTCCCGCGCGGAAGGCGTGCGCTGGACGGTCGAATCGATCAGATCACTGCTCGAACACGCGGCCTCGCGAAAGATCGTCCTAAACATGGAGAATCATTATAAGGACGGTTACTGGCTTTACCCCGAATTTGCCCAGGATACAGAGATATTTTTGGAAATCATTGGTCAGATCGACTCACCCTGGTTTGGCGTCAACTATGACCCATCCAATGCAATCATCGCCGGACAAGACCCTCTTGAGGTGCTCGCCGCCATTAAGAGCCGGGTGGTCTCCATGCATGCGTCAGATCGATACTTGGCGAGCGGCACCTTGGAGGAACTGGAACAGCAGGATGGAACGAGCGGCTATGCTCAGAACCTCAAGCACGGCGTTATCGGAAGAGGCCTTAACAATTACGATGAGATTTTCTCTATGCTCAAGGCCGAAGGGTTCGATGGATGGATTTCCATCGAGGACGGAATCAATGGAATCGACGAGCTGAGAGAATCCGTCCGCTTTCTACGTATTAAAATCGCCGAGCATTTTTGAGCGAGATTGTGCATACGCCACGCTTAGAAAATCGCATCGCCATCATTACTGGATCAGGTGCGGGAATGGGTGAAGGCATCGCGCGTTTGTTTGGGAGCGAAGGCGCCGCGATGGTCGTGTCCGACCAAAATGAAGCGAACGCGGCGACCGTTGCTGCAAGCATCGAAAAGGAAGGTGGCCGGGCCATCTTCCAGCGGGCGGATGTCAGCGTTGAGGCCGACTGTCGGGCGCTAATACGTCAGGCGGTCGAGGTTTATGGTCGCATCGACGTGCTCATTAACAATGCAGGCATAAGCACGCGGGGGAACATCGAGAATACGACCTGTGAAGTGTGGGATAAAGTTTTCGCCACCAACGTGCGCGGCGCGTTTCTCTGCATGCGGGAAGCGGTCGCTTGCATGAAACAGCAACGAAGCGGGTCCATCGTCAACATTGGTTCGATCAACGCCTATATCGGAGAGCCGAAGCTGATGGCGTACTCAGCATCCAAGGGCGCGCTTATGACACTCACGAAGAACACCGCCGCCTATCTGAACAGGTATGGCATCCGTGTCAACCAGCTCAATCCCGGTTGGACCATGACCCCCAACGAGCGGCGCATGAAAATTGAAGAGGGAAAGGGCGAACGGTGGGTCGAAGAGGCCATACGCACTCGCCCGTTCGGCCGTTTGCTCGTTCCTCGAGATGTTGCCCTGGCAGCCCTTTATTTCGCTAGTGACGAGAGCCAGTGTATAACCGGGTCCATCGTCGATTTGGAGCAGTACCCCGTTGGAGCTCCGCCGGACTGGTAGAGAGCGGTTGGCCACCAAAGGCAGGAGAAATTTCGTGAGCTCGCAAGCGTTCCCTCCAGAAAATGTGACGTTATCCGCAGGCCAACGCAAGCGCTTGTTTGTGGCTAGTTGCATGGCACTCATGACCACGGCAATGGTGTTTTCCGTTCGCGCCGCCACCCTCGATGATCTGGGCGCTCAATTTCATGTGAACAAACAGCTTGTCGGCATCTTTGCTGGCAAAGCTTTTCTCGGATTTGCGGCAGCCATTCTCATCGGCGGCCCGCTCTGCGATGCCTTAGGGATGAGAGCGCTTTTGTGCGCGGCTTGGTTTCTCCACATCTCCGGCGTACTCGTAATAATTTTCGCTCCGAGTTATGGCGTGCTCGAATTGGCGACGTTCGTCGTCGGACTAGGAAACGGTTTGGTGGAGGGAGTCATCAACCCTCTGGTCGCTACAGCGTATCCTGAGGTGAAGACTCAAAAGCTCAATATCCTTCATGCCTGGTGGCCGGGCGGCTTAATCATTGGTGGTCTCGCTCCATATGCGCTGACCAGGCTAGGTCTGGGATGGCAGGCAAAGATGGCAACTATCCTCGTCCCGGCTATCATTTACGGTCTGATGATCGTTGGCCAGAAGTTTCCGGCGACGGAGCGGGTCGCATCCGGGGTTTCCGCAAGCGAGATGTTTCGGGAGGCGATTCGCCCCATGTTTCTTCTGTTGGCTTCTTGTATGGTGCTGACAGCAGCCACAGAGTTAGCGCCTAACCAATGGATGGAGTCGGTGCTGAGAAACATTGCCCATACGCCGGGAATTCTCGTTTTGGTGTATATCAGCGGGCTGATGTTCATTATGCGAAACTTCGCCGGAACAGTTGCCCGAAAGATTTCCCCGATAGGCCTGATGCTTGGTTGTTCAGCTCTCTCAGGCATAGGTCTGTTTGCCCTTAGCTACGCCTACAACGCTTTTACCGCATTCGCTGCAGCGACGGTTTTTGCTGCCGGTGTTTGCTACTTCTGGCCCACTATGTTGGGGATTACCAGCGAGCAGTTCCCGAAGGGCGGCGCACTGTTGCTCAGTGTGATGGGCGCGATAGGAAATATAGCCGTCGACCGCGCTTTACCTTTGATGGGGCGAATTTATGATCGATACGGAGCGGCCCAGTCCTTCCGTTACGTTACCGTAGCTCCTCTGGTGCTGGTTTTTGTTTTCGGGTTGATGTTCTTGTACTACAAAACGCACGGCGGTTACAGAGCAGTGAAGATTCAGCGAGGAACAAAACCAGGGCAAACGAATAGATCCTTTGTGGCCGGATGACCAGAACCGCAGGAAAATTGAGATACATGCCCACACCACGCTTGCTTGACGATTCCAAGAATATCGTTGGGGAGAGTCCATTGTGGCACCCCGAGGAAGGTAGCCTCTATTGGACCGATGTGAACGGCTTCAGAATTCACCGTCACATACTCAAATCAGGAGAAAAGAAGTGTTGGTCGTTCGCTGAGCCCGTCTGTGCGCTATCACTGACCACCGCCCCTGATCGAATACTCGTGGCTCTGGGATCGCGGTTGCTTCTGTGGCGCCCGTCAACCGATGAGCGCACCGACTTCGCCTCCCCGGAGCCGAACTGGCCTCACAACCGCTTGAATGACGGCGCAACTGACCCCAATGGAGTTTTCTGGATAGGCAGCATGCGAAACAATGTTGGTCCAACTGGGCAGGATATCGAGGTCTCGGGAAACTCGGGATCACTCTATCGTGTAACGCCCGACGGGAGCGTGTCGGTTTGGGACACCGGCTTTGGCATCACCAACACTCTGGCGTGGAGCCCGGAACGCAAGACATTCTATTGTGGGTGCTCTCCCAGTAATGTCATTTACGCCTATGACTATCGGGCCGCAGATAGCTCGATCAGCAATCGTCGCCCCTTTATCGCTGGTGTCACCCCGGGGCTTCCCGACGGTTCAGCGATGGACGAAGATGGCTATCTTTGGAACTGCCGGTTTTTCGGAGGGTGCATCCTCCGCTTCAGTTCCTCAGGAAAGCTAGATAGGGTTGTCGAGATGCCGGTGTCGAATATAACCAACTGCACTTTTGGTGGGCCTTCTTTACATACGCTTTTTGTGACCACTGCGTCCCTTCACGCCAGGGACCGCG
>Ga0066655_10000092_pt1 | contig 23376 bp, 16 predicted proteins | sample GraSoiAngelo_104_FD_133942 | JGI IMG/M metagenome (GOLD analysis project Ga0066655, IMG submission 133942) | Grasslands soil microbial communities from the Angelo Coastal Reserve, California, USA - 14_0903_05_30cm | ecosystem: Environmental > Terrestrial > Soil > Grasslands | place: USA... | reverse complement strand
GAGGAGGAGGTGGCATAGGTGGGCCCGGGCATGGCCCGGGGGGAACAGGACCCGGGTTTGGTCTCGGCGGCGGTGGCATGGGTGGAAGCGGCACAGGCTCTGGCGGAGGCGGCACCGGGAGTGGGGGGGCCGGTGGCAGTGGGCCAGGTGGGGGCGGGGGCTTGTGGGAGTCCGTGGGCGGCACGGGACCCGGAGGCCCGGGCGGTGCGGGTCCGGGTGGAGGAGCCGGAACAGGGGGCGGCCCGGGCGGCGCTGGTTGGGGAACCGGGAGTGGAGACGGCAGTGGCGCGGGCGCCGGCGGGAGTGGTGGTCCCGGTGGAGGACCTGGTGGGACCGCTACTGGCCAGGGAGGGGCTGCAGGCGGTGGGGGGGCCGGAACGGGCGTTCCTGGAAAATGGCTAACCGCCTCCGCCCTGCTGCGTGGCGAAAAGGCTGGCGGCGGGCACGGCTTGCCGGGAACGGGCGAAGGCGGGTTCCGAGTCGAGGAGGACGACGTCCGCGCGATGCTGGGATTGTTCGCTCAATTGGGGAAGGCGCGGAAGGATCCGGACTCGTCGCGGATGGATGTGCCGACTTTCCAATCGCGATTGAGCGCGATGCCCGTGCGCGCGCAGTACACGCTGCAGCAAGCGCTGGCGGGGTTAGCGGCGCAGGCTCCGGACGCCAAACCGGACAAGCCCATGCTGCTGAAGCTGGCAGAGCACGTGGCCATCCGCTTTGCCCTAGACAGCTACGAGCGGGGCGAGCTGCGCGTGAATGCAGTGAAGCAACTGCTGGACCGCATGAACACGGAAATGGAGGCGCTGCGCAAGATTCTTTCAACCCAGGAACAAATGATGGCGCAGGCAGGGCTTTCCGTCCAGTCGTATACGGAGCTGCTGGACCAGGAATTCTGGGAGCAGGTGCCGGAAGAAAACAAAAAGGAAGTATTGACTTCGGACGAGGCATGGTGCGTGCCGCCGCGGAACGTGCGCGCGTTCCTGGAAGAGATGCTGCGACGCGGTGAATTGAAAACGGCGAACGAGATTTTGATGAAATACGCGTCGTGTATTGGGCTGGAAGCGCCGGAAGCGCGGCGCACCACGGCCATCGGGCTTTCCGATTTGAGCGAGCTGTATGGCAGCGGAGACGGCAGCGCGTTGATGGAGGCCATCCGACGCGTGGGCAATCAACTGGCCATCGAGCGGGAGCCGGAATTGCAAACGCTGGTCGGTGCGGCGTTTGTTCGCCTGAGCCAGGAAGCTGCCTCAAAGCGCTGCTACCCGGCGATGCAACAAGCGCTGGCTTCGCTGGAGAGCGTCGAGGCACAGCGGCCGGGATCGACGCAGAGCCTGCGGCCTCGCATTGGGGCCGAAGAGCGGCTGCCGGAATTTGTCGAAGAGGCGATGCGCAGCGGGCAAACCGCGGACGGCATGATGGACATTCTCGGACTCATGCCCAAGGCAACGATTCACTACGTGACGAACCGTTTCGGGCATTGCGGATTCCGGGAAGATTGCGAGCTGCTTTGCACGATTCTTCACAACTTGGGTGAGGATGCCACGCAGCGGCTGATCGAGACGCTGCAGACAGCTCCGGCAGGCGAAGCGGCAGAAACGATTGGTTTGCTAAGCCAACTTTCCCCGGAATCCGTGGAGAAAATACTGCCCGTGCGGCTTTCGCAGTGGCCGCGCTCTTCCCACGATCGCGTTATCCGGCAGCTTTCGGCGGCGCCGCCTAAGCAGCGGGCGCAACTGCTCGTTGCGATTTACGATTCGTTGGACACTTTGATCCGCACGCTGGCTATCGATGAGATGGGTATGAGCGGGCAGGCCGAGTGCATTCCAAAGTTAATCGGGATGCTGCAGGACGACCACACCACCGGTTTCGCGCGGGTAAAGGCTATTGAGGCTCTTGGGCGGCTGCGAGCCACGGCGGCGAGCCCATTGCTGCAGCACATTCTGGAAACCAAACAGGTATGGCGCTGGGTATATCCGAACGAAATGAGAATTGCTGCTGCACAAGCGCTGCTTCACGTGGATAAAATGGTTGGGATGCAGGCCGTGGCCGCCAGCGGCATCGACCGCAAGGAGATGACGCTTGAGCCGACCGAACCAGAGGCGAATGTCTCGGTGATCCGGCAGAGGCGCTATGCTCGGCTAAAGCTTTCGCGCAACCTTTTGGCGGTGACCACCAACTTGCGGGAAAACTTCCGATTGAGCATCCCGGAACTCAATCTGGGCGGGGGAATCGGAGCCGGAGAACGTCATCTGGCGCCAGGTTCGCTGTTGAGCCTGCGATTTTCGCACGGCGTACGCCACATTAAAGCACAAGCGATGGTGCGCGGCGCACGGCCGCAGGCGATGGCCTTTGAATTCGTGGATATGGATCTCGAAGAACGCTACCGCCTTCGTAAATTGTTGCTGGAACTTGGCGGTTTGCCGATGATCGCCCAGGTCACCAATCGCAGCCGGCGGCGCGGGCGCGTAGCGGTCGCGAAAACTAGCCCCGAGAAGACCTAACCGCTGAGCGCTCAAGGGTTTCCGGCGGACTCCATCTTACCGGTTCCCTCCCGAAATACCGCTCGTTCGGTCAGTCGAACGGCCCGTCCAAACGGCTTCGTGACCCGGTGAGAGACAAGGCGCGCCGGTACCATCGCGACGAACCAAGGCTGGAACTACGCTACCAGAAAGGGAACGGTATTCAGGAAACAGCAGAGCCGGTGATATCGGATCCAAAGACAGCGGCCGGACGCCCTTTCCTAAAGAGCCTGAACATCCTGCTGAGGTACGCCCGCCTTTACGGCTTCGCGCATGCTCGAACCGCAGAACAGCTTTGCATTGCTTTCGAGGAGCTGGTCGCCGCTATCCCTTCCGAGAGCGGACTCTTGTTAGGAGCGGCAGGGTCCCGGCTCTCGCTGGATGGTGTGCCGCTCGAGGGCGCCGCGGAAAAGCAATTTGCGCATAGGCTCTCCGCTGGCAGGCCTGGCAAGCGTCCAGGTTTTTGCCACCGTCACCCACACAGAACTGGCTCGTTTTGCGCAGGCGTTTGCCGCGGGCAGAGCCAAGCCCTCTGAATTTGCCCAGGAATGGAAAGCTGCCCTGGCCGGAGCCCAGGGAATCCGCGTCAATGAGGTCTTCTGCAGGCCACCGCAATGATGCGGGAGTATCGAGCTCAGGACCTGGCCTTCGAAATCGTGGATATGAATCTCGAAGAGCGCAGCAAATACCGGCGCCTTCTTGCCAGTCAGCTTTCTCCGAACGCCTTCGAAAGTGCATCCGCTGCAGTGCGGGCCGACGTCGCTGCCGCAAAGTAGGCCAAATGGCGTAAGGGCGGCTTTTCTCTCAATTCCTCACCCGACGGTGTTTCTTGGCGCTCGAGCGTCCAACCAGTTAGAATAAGTTGTTTACACTTGCGGTGTTGCGGCGGCGTGTCGGATCTCGGGCACGAAGACCGTCAGAGAATTGCGAAACCATTCATGGACGTAACCAAGTTTCTTGACGAAATCATCGCTTGGTTCATCGGCACCAAGCACGAGCGTGACATCAAGAAGCTGCAACCGGTCATCGCGGCCATCAACGCGAGCGAGCCGGAAATGCAGTCGCTCAGGAACGAAGAGCTGAAAACGCGTTACGCAGAGTTGCGCAAGCAGGTTCAGGAGCGATTGAAGGACGCTGATCCCGAAGACAAGTCCTACAAGGAAACAGTGCAAGCGGCGATCGAACCGGCCATCGTGCCGACGTTTGCTCTGGCGCGCGAAGCCGGCCGCCGCTTCCTGAACATGCGGCACTTTGACGTACAGCTCATCGGCGGGATCGTGCTGCACGAAGGCAAGATTGCGGAAATGAAGACGGGCGAGGGCAAAACGCTCGTCGCCACGCTGCCCGCGGTGTTGAATGCGCTTGCTGGTCGCGGCGTGCATATCGTCACGGTCAACGACTATCTGGCGCGGCGCGACGCGGAATGGATGAGCCCGCTTTACAAGGCTCTGGGACTGACGGTCGGGGTGATCGTGCACGACTTGGACGACGACGAGCGCCGCGCAGCCTACGGCGCCGACATCACCTACGGCACCAACAACGAGTTCGGGTTCGACTACCTGCGCGATAACATGAAGTACGACCTCGCCCAATGCGTGCAACGCGGGCACCAGTTCGCCATTGTTGACGAAGTGGATTCCATCTTGATCGATGAGGCGCGCACGCCGCTGATTATTTCCGGTCCGTCGGAAGAGTCCACGGACAAGTACGTCAAAATCGACAAGATCATTCCCAAGCTTATCCAGGAAATCGACTACACCATCGATGAAAAACATCGTACCGCGACGCTGACCGAAGAAGGCGTGAGCAAGTGCGAACGCATGCTGGGGCTCGGCAATTTGTATGACCCGCAGCACATGGAAACGATTCACCACGTCTACCAGGCGCTACGCGCACACACGCTGTACAAGAACGATGTCGATTACGTGGTGAAAGACGGTGAAGTGATCATCGTCGATGAATTCACCGGGCGACAGATGCCCGGGCGCCGCTGGTCCGACGGCTTGCACCAGGCCGTAGAAGCCAAGGAAGGAGTGAAGATTGAGCGCGAGAACCAGACACTCGCAACCATCACCTTCCAGAATTACTTCCGCATGTACAAGAAACTCTCCGGCATGACCGGAACGGCAGCGACCGAGGCCGCGGAATTCGGCAAGATTTACAGCCTGGATGTGACGATCGTCCCGACCAATCGCTCGCTGATTCGCATCGAGGCTCCGGACGTCATTTACCGCACGGAGAAAGAAAAACTCGAAGCGGTTGTCAGCGGCATCCTGCAAGAAGACAATTCGCTCGCGAACGGCATCCGCCATTATCACGAGCGGGGTCAACCCGTGCTGGTGGGCACGATTTCCATCGAGAAATCCGAGAAAGTTTCGGAGTTGCTGAAGAAAACAGGCATCCCGCACCAGGTATTGAACGCCAAGCAGCACGAGCGCGAGTCGCGCGTCGTGGCGCAGGCCGGGCGCAAAGGCGCGGTCACCGTGGCGACGAACATGGCCGGCCGCGGCACGGACATTCTGCTCGGCGGTAATCCGGAATTCCTGACGCGCGAGCATTGCCTGAAAAACAAGCTGGCGATTCCCTACGCCGCGGCGCCGGCGGTCATCGGGGCGGACCCTGGCGACGGCAACGGCGCGCAACCTGGCGTGCAGATGGTGTTGTTCCAGCACGAAGGCAAAATCTTTCAAGTACCTTCCGACCAATGGAGCCCGGTGTACGAGCAGTTCGCCGAACAGTGCAAGGCCGAGCACGATGAGGTGGTGGCGCTCGGCGGATTGCACATTCTAGGCACGGAACGCCACGAAGCGCGGCGCATTGATAACCAGCTGCGCGGGCGCGCCGGACGCCAGGGCGACCCGGGCTCGTCGCGCTTCTTTATTTCGCTGGAAGACGATTTGGCCCGCATTTTCGGCGGCGAGCGCGTCAAGCAACTGATGTACCGCCTGGGCATGACCGAGGGCGTGCCCATCGAATCTAGAATGGTTTCGAAACGCATCGAGGAAGCGCAGAAAAGCGTCGAAGCGCAGAACTTCGAGGCCCGCAAACATTTGCTCGAGTACGACGATGTGATGAATAAGCAGCGCGAGACGATTTACGCCATTCGCCGCTCCGCGCTCGAAGGAAAAGATCAGCGTGATTATGTGCTGCAAATCGCGGAAGACGTCGCGCGCGAGCTCGTGGAAACCTACTGCCCGCGCGAGCAGCACCCCGATCAGTGGAACGTCGCGCAATTCCTCGCCGAAGCCAATGCGCAGTTCGGCCTCGATATAAAGGCCGCCGGTGTAGATCCCAGCTCGTTAGGCCATGATGAACTCGTCGCGGCAGCCGTGACGGCCGTCACCAAGCGTTACGAGGAAAAAGAAAAACAGTTCGGCCCGGAACTGATGCGCTGGCTCGAGCGGCGCATCATCCTCGATGTGGTCGATTCGCAGTGGAAAGATCACCTGCTCTCGCTTGACCATTTGAAAGAGGGCATCGGCCTGCGCGGTTACGGGCAGAAGGATCCTCTCGTCGAGTTCAAGAAGGAAGGTTTTGTCCTGTTCGAAGACATGATGGCGCGTATCGACAACGAGACGATCCGCTACCTGTACCACATTCAATTGCAGCAGGGCGAACCGCCGCAGGTACGCGAGCCACGACGCCAACCACCTCGCCAGCCTCCGAGCGCCGCAGCCGCAGCCGTTGCCAGCGCCGCGGCCCGTGCCAGCGAGGAACCGGCAAACTTGCCGGGATTCGCGCGCGAAATGGAACGCCGGCAACAGCGCCAGCAGCAGAATTTGCAGTACCAAACGGGCCCGGCGCAGGCGGAAGCGCCAAAGCCCGTTCGCGCGGGCGCAAAAGTGGGGCGCAACGATCCTTGCCCGTGCGGGTCAGGCAAAAAGTACAAGAAATGCCACGGCGCCTGAGTGCATGACTTGTCTTGAGGACCGCGGCCCTGAATCTCGCTTCGATTTTCTCTAGGAGAAGGCGAAAACCATGCCACCAAGCCCAGCAGCGCAGCCGATGCCCGAACGCCAGCCCATTCCTGGCGTGAAAAACCTCGTCGCCGTTGCCAGCGGCAAAGGCGGCGTCGGCAAGACCACCGTCGCGGTCAACCTGGCGCTTGCGCTCGAAAAGCTCGGACATAAGGTCGGCTTGCTGGACGCGGACGTTTACGGCCCGAACGTGCCGATCATGCTTGGTACGACGAAAGAGCCGCAGGGCACCGCCGACCGGCACATCATCCCCGTAGAATCGCAAGGCTTGAAAGTGATTTCGATGGGGCTGCTGAATCCGGGCGACAAGCCGATGATCTGGCGGGGACCTATGCTGCACAGCGTGATCACCCAGTTCCTGCGCAGCGTCGAATGGGGCGAGTTGGATTACCTAATCATCGATCTGCCTCCGGGTACCGGCGACGTTCAGTTGACGCTGATTCAAACGGTCGCGGTGACGGGAGCGGTGGTGGTTACCACGCCGTCGATCGTAGCGCTGGCCGACGTGCGCAAAGCGATTGAAATGTTTCGGCAGGTGAACGTGGAAGTTCTGGGCGTAGTCGAAAACATGAGCGCCTTCACGTGTCCGCATTGCGGCAAGCCGGTGGACATTTTTGGCCATGGCGAAGGCGCAAAGACGGCGATGGCGTATGGCGTGCCAGTGCTCGGCGAAATCGAAATCGATCCGCGCATCCGCGTCGGCGGGGATACCGGCAAGCCGGTTGCCGCGCTTGGCGAGGAAGGCGCCGGTGCAAAAAGCCTCTATCAGGTCGCGCGCGCCGTTGCGAAACGCCTGGAAGAAGTTGCCGCGACCTCAAGCGGCCCCTCTTTCCAAATCGACTGACGCCGCTTTGCCGAGCTGGAGAACGATCGGAAACGGGCCGGGAGAATTTATGAGCGATCTTTCCGCACAGTTTGTGGGAGTAGAGCTTTATTTTGAAGACTTGGAGCGCGCCAAGAAGTTTTACCTCGACACACTGGGCCTCCACCTCTCGGACGAGCAGCCCGGGCACCATGCCAAGTTCGCTGCTGACGCTGCGTTCGTCTGTTTGGAAACCAAAGGTTCGGAGTCCTATCCCTCCCGCGATAAGGCCGTGCTTTTCTTCGAGGTGTCCGATCTCGAAGCGGCAGTCCATGCCATCGGACCGCATCGCTTCGTGCGGTCGGAACCCCGTTGGGCTGTCCTTCACGATCCGGAAGGACACAACATCCTGCTCCTTCAAGTCGGTCCAAGGTGACCGCCTGCCGCGTGCTTTCTTGTCAGTTCTTGGAGCGGATGTTATCTTGGCGTGATTCCGTCTGCGCGAGTTTTCCTCGAGGGCCCGCTATACCGTGCCCTAAAATGCGGAAGTGCGGTTGATGGGTGAACCGTCTGGAATTTATAACTTGCGACCGAGCCCTGTTTTGAGCAGAAAACCCGACATCCGGCCATACCGTGGCAAGCACCCGCAGATCGCGGCTTCCGCATACGTTGACCCGGCGGCCGTGATTATTGGCGACGTGGTGATCGGCGAAGATTCCAGCGTCTGGCCGTGTTCGGTGATCCGCGGGGACGTGCACTACGTCCGCATCGGCGCGCGAACCAACATTCAGGACGGCTCGATTTGCCACGTGATGCGCGACGAGTATGCGCTGATTTTGGGCGATGACGTGACCATCGGCCATTCAGCGACGCTGCACGGCTGCACCATCGAATCGCGCTGCCTGATCGGCATGGGCGCGGTGATTCTGAATGGCGTGGTGGTTGGCAGCGGCAGCATCGTCGCGGCGGGTACGCTGATCACCGAGCGCACGGTGATTCCTCCGGGTAGCCTGGTGATGGGTTCGCCCGGCAGGGTAAAGCGACCGCTGAGCGAGATCGACAAAGCGACTATCGACGCTTACGCCAAGCGCTACGTCGGCTACAAGAATATCTATCGCGAGGAAACTACCGCGTGAGCGAAGGCGCAGCCAAGGGCTTCGGCAAGAAGCCGGAGCCAAAAGAAGAACGGCGCAAATTCCAGGCCATCAAGGGCACGCGCGATTTGTTGCCGCCGGAAACGGCGCTGTGGAACCGCGTCGAGCAAGCCGCCCAGGAGATTTTCGCTTCCTACGGCTTTGGCGAGATTCGCCTGCCGATCTTTGAAACAACGGACTTGTTTGCCCGCTCGATTGGCTTGGAAACCGACGTCGTTTCCAAAGAAATGTACACGTTTGGGGATCGCGATGAGACTTCCGTGAGTCTGCGCCCGGAGGCCACTGCTTCTGTTTGTCGCGCATACATTGAAGACGGCATGCAGCAATTGCCGCAACCGGTGAAGTTGTACACCATCGGACCGATGTTTCGCCGTGAGCGGCCGCAGAAGGGACGCTACCGCCAGTTTTATCAGATCGACGCGGAAGTTTTGGGTGGTTCCGACGCCCCGGGTATAGACGGGGAATTGATCGAAATGGTCATGATGTTTTTCGAGCGGCTTGGTTTGGAGGGCGTGCAACTGGAAATCAACTCCATCGGGGATAAGCAGTGCCGCCCCAAGTACGTGGAGCTGCTGCGCGCGGAGTTGCAGAAAGTAAAGGACCAGCTCGGCCCGGACAGCCAGCGCCGCATTGAGACCAACCCGCTGCGCGTGCTCGACTCGAAGCTTGAAAACGAGCAAAAACTCATCGCCGGCATGCCGCACATCGCCGATCACCTGTGTGAAGCATGTGCCGAGAATTATCGCGGGGTGAAAAAGGAACTCGAGCTGCGCGGAGTAAAGTATCGTGAGAATTGGCGCCTGGTGCGCGGGCTCGACTACTACTCGCGGACAACCTTCGAGATCACTGCGAAGGGATTGGGCTCGCAGAACGCCGTGTGTGGCGGTGGTCGTTATGACGGACTAATGGAGCTGCTCGGCGGGCCGCCGACGCGAGCAACGGGCTTCGCTATCGGCGAAGACCGCCTGATTCTGTCCTTACAGGAAACCGGCCAGACGCCGGCGCCCCCAAGGCGTGACGTGTACATCGCCTGGATGGGGACAAAAGTTTACGCCACGGCGATTCGCGCGGCGAGAAATCTGCGTACCGCGGGCTTCAGCGTCGAATTGCCGCCCGTCGAGCAGAAATTTGGCAAAGCCCTGGGCCAAGCCGACAAATTGGGGGCTCGTTATGCGCTGATTCTCGGCGATAATGAGGTGTCCAGCGGCGAGTGGACATTGAAGACGCTGGCTGACGGCACACAGCAAAAACTGACCGAGCCGCAATTGCTGGATTTTCTGAGGAATTTGTAGTTGCTGGTCTTTAGACCCGCGGTTTGCCCGTTCCCTTGGTAGCTCGGTATTAGGAGGAAGAGCAACGTGCTGGATTTTCTCGGGAATCTGAAACGCACCCACTACTGCGGCGAATTGCGCGCCCCGGACGAAGGCCGTGACGCCGTGGTCATGGGCTGGGTGCATCGCCGGCGCGACTTGGGCAATCTCCTCTTTCTCGATGTGCGCGACCGCACCGGCATCGTGCAAGCGGTGTTCAACAAAGAAACGCAGCCCGCCGCCCATGCCAAAGCCGAGCAGGTGCGCAGCGAATTCGTGGTAGCCGTGGAAGGCAAGGTGGTCAAGCGGCAAAAGGCCAATCCCGAGCTGGCCAGCGGCGAAATCGAACTGGTCGCCACGAAACTGCACATCCTCAACAACTCGAAGACGCCGCCTTTTGCCATCGAAGAGGAAATCAACGCCGCCGAAGAGACGCGCCTGCGCTTCCGCTATCTCGACCTGCGGCGGCCGAAGCCGCGCCGCAACCTGGCGCTGCGCCACAAGATCATTCTGGAAATGCGCAAGGTCATGGACGAACTGGGCTTCATCGAAGTGGAGACGCCCATGCTCACGCGCTCGACGCCGGAAGGCGCGCGCGATTATCTCGTTCCGAGCCGCATCCATCACGGGCAGTTTTACGCGCTGCCGCAATCGCCGCAGATTTTCAAGCAAATCCTCATGATTGCGGGGCTAGACAGATACTTTCAGATCGTGAAGTGTTTCCGCGACGAAGATTTGCGCGCCGACCGCCAGCCGGAATTCACGCAGCTCGACCTGGAGATGTCTTTCCCGCGCCAGGAAGATATTTTTCATGTCATTGAAACGGTCATGGTGCGCGCCTGCGCCGTCGCGGGAATCAAAGTGGCCGCCCCGTTTCCGCACATGTTGTACAAAGACGTGATTCGCAAATACGGCAGCGACAAGCCCGACCTGCGCTTCGGCATGGAACTCTACGAAGTAACGCACTGCTTTCCGGATGAGGCCAAGCAAAAGCTGCAAATCGAAGGCAGCGTCTTCGCGCTGGCGGCGCCGGGCGCGGCGGGCTATTCGCGCAAGCAGCTCGACGACTTGACCGAGAAAGCGAAAGCGCTGAAAGCACGCGGCGCGTATTTCGTAAAAGTGACGCCGGAGGGCTTGTCGTCGACGATTGAGAAAATGATCGGTGCAGAAAATGTACACAAACTTGGCGAGGCTTGCGGAGCAAAGCCCGGCGACCTCGTTGTTGGTGTTTCCGCGAAGGAACAAATCAAAGGCACGGAAGCCGCTGCGCTCATCGCGGGACAGTTGCGTTTGCAGCTCGGCGAAGCGCTCAATCTGACCGACAAGTCGCAGTGGAGGTTTCTCTGGATCACCGGCTTTCCGTTGTTCGAATGGAGCGAGACGGAAAAGACCTGGGTCAGCGCGCAGCACCCTTTCACTGGCATTGTCGATGAGGACCTGGACAAGCTCGAATCCGCACCATGGGAAGTGCGTTCGAAGGGCTACGATCTTGTTCTGAACGGCTACGAACTTGGCTCCGGCAGCATCCGCATTCACCGCCAGGATATTCAGGAGCGGCTCTTCAAAGCGCTGGGGCTGAGCCAAGAGCAGCTTCGTCGCCGCTTCGGTTTCTTCCTCGATGCTCTGACCTACGGCACACCGCCGCATGGCGGCATCGCGCTGGGTGTGGACCGCATCGCCATGCTCCTCAATGGCGAAAAGTCCATCCGCGAAGTCATCGCCTTCGCCAAAACCACCGCGGCGCAGGACCTCATGGCCGATTCGCCCAGCGAAGTCGATGCCGCGCAGCTCGACGAGCTCGGCCTCGCCATCAAGCCCGAAGTCAAAAAACCCGCCGAATGATATCCTTGTCTCGGACCCTGGTGGTCGGGATGTCCATCTGGCGCCAAAATCAGACGGAGTACGAGCCGTGTCCTGGTTGCTAGGAATCCTTTGGTCCATTTTCGGTGCGTTCTTTGATCTTGCACGCGAGATAAAGCGGCGCGACAGATCTGGACCGAGTGTGGTTTCACTGTTCCCTGTTCGTTGCCTTAATAGCCGGAGCCGTGGCCGAAACGGACAATTTGGGGGCTCGGTAAGGAGCCGATGAGCCGGATACGCATATTGCCGGAATCGGTCGCGAACAAGATCGCGGCGGGCGAAGTGGTCGAGCGGCCCGCGTCAGTGGTGAAGGAGCTGCTTGAGAACGCGCTCGATGCCGGCGGCAAGACGGTGCGCATCGAAGTCGAGCAGGGCGGGAAGCGCATGATTCGCGTGACCGACGACGGCCACGGGATGACCCATGATGACGCGCTGCTGGCGTTCGAGCGCCACGCCACGAGCAAGCTCAAGACAGCCGACGATCTTCTTTCCATCGCTACCCTCGGCTTTCGCGGCGAAGCGCTCCCATCCATTGCCGCGGTCTCGCGGCTTTTGCTCGAAACGCGCGACGAATCCGAACCCGAAGGCACGCGTGTCGAATTTGCCGGCGGCAAACTGCTGGGGGTGAAGCCGGCGGGATTGCCCGCTGGAACAACGGTGAGCGTTGCCGACATTTTTTATTGCGTCCCCGCGCGCCGAAAATTCTTGAAATCAGATACGACTGAGCTGGGCCACATCGCTTCGCTCGTCACGCACTATGCGCTGGCCAATCCTTCAAGGCAATTCATTCTCTCGACGCCGACGCAGGAAGTCATCAACTGCGCCCCCGCGGAAAAGCTGGCCGATCGTGTTTACCAGCTTTTCGGCCGACAGGGGCTGGACGAGCTAGTGGAAATTCCCTTGGTGTCTGCGCCGTTCCGCGCGGCCGTCACCGAGGCGCAACTCGATCCTGAAGAAGAGCGAGCATCGCTTACGGTGGCGGGCTTTACCTCCCGCCCCGAAGTGCAGCGGCTGAACCGCAACGGCATCTACATTTTTGTGAACCGCCGACTGGTGCGCGACCGGCTCATCCTCCACGCGATTCACGAGGCTTATCGCAACATCCTGCCGCCCACGGTGTTCCCGGCAACGCTGCTGTTTCTTGAAATGCCGTACGAAGAGGTCGACGTCAACGTGCATCCGGCAAAAATTGAGGTGCGTTTCCGGCGCTCGCAATTTGTGCACGATTTCACGCGCGACACCATTCGCCAGTCGCTCATGAGCGCGCGGCCGATTGCCAGTTTTGCGACCGCGGCCACGACAGTAGCGGCACCGCCGTCGGCCGGTTTTGGAAACGGAGAGTATTCGAGCGGCAGCATTTCCGCACCGGGAGGATCGAGTGTGCCGCGCGGGACCATTCCGCCAATGGAGCAGATTGGACTCGGCTCCGGCGTTGCTTCCGACGGCGGTTTCGATCTCACCGGCGCGCCAATCGAGCCTGTCGAGCAACGCATTCCCTTCAGCCCGGGCAGCGCGTTTGGAGCAGCGGTCGCCCGAGCGCAGGTTCCTGCGGCCTCGAATTGGGCCGCCAATCTTGCGTCGCCAAGTCCAGATGCTCCGGCAACGCTGCCTCGCCCGGAGCAGATCGCGGATCTAAAACCGCTCGGTCAGGTCAATTCCAGCTTCATCGTCGCCGTGAACGGCGAAGGCCTATGGATCGTGGATCAGCACGTGGCGCACGAGCGCGTGCTTTTCGAACAGCATCTTGAAGCGCGCCGCGCGGGGAAAATCGAAGCGCAGCGAATGCTGATGCCGCTGGTGATTGAGCTCTCGCCACGGCAAATCGTCACTTTTGAAAGAATCGCCGAGGAACTCGGTGCGAACGGCTTCGAGGTCGAGTTGATGGGTCCAAAGAGCGTGGCGATTCAAGCCGTGCCCGCCGGGGTCGCGGCGCCCGACGCCGAAAAACTCCTTCGCGAAATTCTTGACGGCATCGAGCGCGAAAATGCTGCGATTTCCATCGAAACGCTGCAAGCGAAAATCGCCGCGTCGACCGCCTGCCACGCGGCGATCAAGGTGAACATGCCGCTCGAGCCATCCAAAATGGAATGGCTCCTGGACGCGCTGGCAAGAACAGATTGTCCGATGAGCTGCCCGCACGGGCGGCCGGTGGTGCTGCGCTATTCGGTAAGAGAAATTGAGAAAGCGTTTCACCGGATTTGATTCTGTTGGGATTCGTGTCTTCCGGGGCGAAGGATCTCAAGGTAATGTAATGCGGTCATTTGAAGGGTCGGTAATGGTGTGGACGCCCGAGATCCTTCGGCGAACCTCGTCGGTTCGCCCCAGGATGACCATCACGGGGGAGCAATGACAGACACGCAAAAAAACGCCGTAGTCTTTGGGCTGGCCAACAAGCGCAGTATCGCCTGGGCCATTGCACAAAAGCTGCACGCGGCTGGCTGGCGGCTCGGAATAACGTATATGAACGAGCGCCTCGGACTGGAAGCGAAAGATCTGATCGCCGAATTGCCCGGCGCCTCCGGTTTCATGTGTGACCTCACCAAAGACGACGAGATCGCGCGACTCTACGACGAGCTAAAATCCCAATACGGCGTTTTGCACGCGGTGGTACACAGCGTGGGTTTCGCTCCGCCGGATGAATTGAAAAACCCATTTTTGATGACCACTCGCGAGGGCTTTCGCATCGCTCACGACATCAGCGTGTACTCGCTGATTGCCGTCGCGCGCGGCGCGGCCGCGTTAATGACCGAGGGTGGCGGGATCGTTACGCTCACTTATTATGGGTCGGAGAAGGTCGTGCCGAATTACAACGTGATGGGAGTCGCCAAAGCTGCGCTCGAAGCCACCGTTCGTTACCTGGCCAACGATCTGGGGCCGAAAGCCATCCGCGTCAACGCCATCTCGGCAGGCCCGATCAAAACTCTAGCCGCCCGCGGTATCGCGAATTTCAGTGAAATGCTTAAAATGCAAACCGAACGCGCCCCGCTGAAACGCAATGTGGATCCAGGCGAAGTCGGCAATACGGCTGCGTTCTTGCTTTCCGACGCGGGCTCCGCCATCACCGGCGAGACCATTTACGTCGATTGTGGCTACAACATCATGGGTTTCTGAGGAAGTTGACAGTCGACCGTTTACGGTCAACGAAAGCATGTCAAAACTGACAATCACGATTGATGGCCCGGCTGGTTCCGGCAAGAGCAGCGTGGCGCGTCGCGTCGCAGCACTTCTGGGATATTCCTATCTCGACAGCGGAGCGATGTACCGTGCGCTGGCGCTGAAAGCCCTTGAACGAAAAGTGGCCCTCGACGACCAGGCGCGAATCGAGGCTCTTGCGAAGGAAACGCACATCGCGCTGAAACCGCCTACGCCCGACCTGGAGGCAGCGGGCGCAAAAAACAGGGTGTTTCTTGATGGGAAAGAAGTGACCCGCGAGATTCGCACCGCGGAAGTGGCGCAAGCAGCTTCGCAGCTCGCGACGGTCGCCGCCGTGCGCCGCGTGCTCGTCGCCGAGCAGCAGCGGGCCGGGGCGGGAGGCTCCGTGGTCATGGAGGGCCGCGACATCGGCACCGTGGTTTTCCCCAACGCGGAGCTGAAGATTTTTCTCGACGCATCACCCGAAGTGCGCGCGGAGCGGCGCTGGAAAGAGCACCAGGAGAAGGGCGACAGAATGACGGTTGCGGAGGTGTTTGACGAAGTGATTGAGCGCGACAAGCGGGACCGCGAAAGAAAAGTTTCCCCGCTCATTCGCGCCGCCGACGCCGTGCTGGTCGACAACTCCGCGATGGGCATCGAAGAAACCGCGCGGCTCATTGTCCTGCTCGCCAGCGAGCGCCAAAAGGAAGCAACCGCCTCTGCCGGGAAGAAAGTTTGATCGGCAGGCATTCTGCCGGCGCCTGGAAATTGTGAAGCCCGCCAAAAAACGGCTCTTAGCAGGTAGCCCCTCACTTGCATAATGCTCGGCATTTCCCCACTACTTCCGAGTCCGGCTTCTTTCTCTCCCTAATAAACATCGACTGGGCTTTATGCACTTGGTCTCAACTCGGTGCCTCCACCAACTTTTGCTGGTAAATGACTCACAGCTTTGTAGGTCAAGGGCGCGCGTGGTTTTCGCGTTTGTCGGCGCGAAGCGCGAGTTGATCAGGAGAAGCGGACGGTTAGGCGCAGGTTCTCAGCAGGAAGGGCAAACGCAGATTCGAGCGTCAAGGGGTACCTTACTAGGTCGTCGCCGCCATGGGGATTCGCAAGTGTTTTTCGTGTGTTGGATCGGATTGGAGCTTGCTGATAAATCCAGCATTCAGAGACGGGATATAGCCAACGCGGAGAACAGAGGGAAACGTTTTAAGTCATTTTCGGAAATGGAATTGCCAGGAAGTACGGGGCCGCACGCTTTGGAATACAAAGCTCAAACGGTTCAAAAGCCTCGCGCAACATGGCGGCGTATTTCTTGCGGTCGTATCCGAACCATCCTTCCCACAAAGCGTAAGCCCGAACGCGACCATTGGGGACGTGGGCTTCGGCGTTGGTGATGATGTACTCGATGTTCTGTCCAGGTCGCAGCTTGACGCCATTTCCAAAGAGTTGCTACGCGGCTATCGCGGTAACTCCCGCTTTTTGGTAATCGCGTGTTCCCCGACAGGTAGTTAAGACGAGAAGTCTTCTGCAGCAAACTTTGGCGAAAGCACTGAAATTAGATGAGCTCGGAATTACCCAACGTGGGTAAGACAGACCTGACACCTTAAGCTACAGAAAAACGGCCGCTTATAAACCTCCTTGCTCCACTCGCAGTAAACTACCGCTAGCGGGCCAGCAATTCGAATTCTGAGCGGCCCTCGCCATTTAAAAGGTGAGCAATTCCGCGAGACTTTCCTTGAGTGTCATCGAATCTATAGGCTCAGCGAAGGTCTGCCGATAAATCATCAGCTACGGCAACCGATGGACGCACATCGACGGCTGGTCGGAGCGGAAGCCGCAGCATAACCAGGTCCCGGCAAAGGGACAACACTAGCTGGGGGCGCAATGATTCTCCGTTGCGCCTTTTCTATTTGGAGATGTGAAATCAGGCGGGGGACGACATCGAGCCCAGGAATTCCATGTTCGACTTGGTTTTGGTCAATCGGCTGAGCAATAGCTCCATGGCTTCAACGGTTGAAAGCGGGCTCAAGACCTTGCGCAGCACCCACACGCGACTGAGTTCTTCCGGGGGCAGCAGCAATTCGTCCTTGCGCGTGCCAGACCGCTGGATGTCAATCGCCGGGAAGACGCGCTTATCCGCCAGGCGCCGGTCGAGATAAATTTCCATGTTGCCGGTGCCCTTGAACTCTTCGAAAATCACGTCGTCCATGCGGCTGCCGGTATCGATCAAGGCCGTGGCGACGATGGTGAGCGAGCCGCCCTCTTCGACGTTGCGCGCGGCCGCGAAGAATCGCCGCGGGCGCTGCAGGGCGTTGGCATCAATACCTCCGGAAAGCACTTTTCCGGAGGGCGGCGTCACCGCGTTGTAGGCGCGCGCAAGGCGCGTGATGGAATCGAGCAGCACCACGACGTCGCGCTTGTGCTCTACCAGGCGCTTGGCTTTTTCCAAAACCATTTCCGCCACTTGAATGTGGCGTTGCGGCGGCTCATCGAACGTCGAGCTGATGACTTCGCCCTTGACCGTGCGCTGCATGTCGGTGACTTCTTCCGGGCGTTCGTCGATGAGCAGCACGATCAGCGCGACTTCCGGATGATTGGCGGCAACGGCATTGGCAATGGCCTGCAGCATCATGGTCTTACCGGTGCGCGGCGGCGCGTTAATCAGTCCGCGCTGGCCTTTGCCGACCGGGCAAAGCAGATCCAGCACGCGGCCCGTCATATTTTCCTTCACCGTTTCCATTTTCAAACGGCCCTGCGGGTAAAGCGGCGTCAGGTTGTCGAAGAAGATCTTGTTGCGCGCCACTTCGGGGTCTTCGAAATTGACCGCTTCCACTTTGATCAGCGCAAAATAGCGCTCGCCGTCCTTGGGAGGGCGCACTTGACCGGACACGGTGTCTCCAGTGCGAAGGTCGAACTTGCGGATTTGCGACGGAGAGACGTAGATGTCATCCGGGCCGGGGAGGTAGTTGTATTCCGGCGCGCGGAGGAACCCGAATCCGTCGGGGAGGCATTCCAAGACGCCTTCGGAAAAGATCAAGCCGTTCTTTTCGGTCTGCGCCCGCAGAATCTGGAAGATCAGTTCCTGCTTGCGCATCCCGCTCGCGCCGGGAATGTTCAATTCCTTGGCAATCTTGGCGAGGTCGGTGATGTTCTTTTCCTTTAACTCGGCAAGGCTGATACTCATCTGATTGTTTCCTTCAACGTGTGTTTCTTTTGGCATGGTTTCCTAATGTGTTGTGAATTGACCTTGAGAATCCGGATTGAGGTGACGCACCAAGCTGGCGGTTAACCGGCTCTATGGCCATGAACCGAAGGAGCGAGAACCAGCCGATGAGTAGACCGGACTTTCCCAACCGAAGCAGTTTCCGGCCCCCTTCGAAGCCCACACTCCCCTCGTGTGTCTGAGATTGCGGGAAGACCGCTGCTTAGTTGGTCAAACTCTTGTCTTTCTCGGCGCCGGCCACGTAGGGTTCCGCGACGGGCGTTACCGTGGCATGCTCAAGCGGCACGACGGGCCGCTCCAGCGCAATCTGCAGCACTTCATCCATGGTCTCGACAATATGGATCGTGAGACTGGAGAGAATCTCTTGCGGGATATCCGCTAGGTCCTTCTCATTGTCCTTCGGAAGCACTACCGTACGCAAGCCCATTCTGTGGGCGGCCAGGAGCTTCTCCTTGACACCCCCGATAGGCAGAACCTTGCCGCGCAAGGTGATTTCCCCGGTCATGGTCACGTCGCAGCGCACCGGGATTTTCGTCAGCGCGCTCACAATGGACGTGCAAATCGTGATGCCCGCGGACGGGCCGTCCTTGGGAATCGCGCCTTCCGGCACGTGCACGTGAATGTCGATCGTGCGGTAGAAATCCCTTGGCAGGCCCAGGAGGTTCGAACGCGACCGCACGTAACTCATCGCGGCTTGCGCGGACTCCTGCATCACGTCGCCCAGTTTTCCGGTCAGTGTCAGTCGCCCCTTGCCTTCCATCAGCGTGGCTTCTGTGGCGAGCACCGATCCGCCCACTTCTGTCCAGGCCAGGCCGGTGGTCAATCCGACTTCGTTCTGTTTTTCCAGCCAAAATTCGCGGTATTTCAGCACTCCCAGGAAATCCTTCACGTTTTCTGCGTTAATCTCGACCGAGGAATCCGCGCCGTCGGTCACCACCTTGCGCGCCATTTTGCGCGCGATATTCTGGATTTCGCGCTCCAGGTTGCGCACTCCGGCTTCGTGGGTGTAGTGCCGGATAATGTGCAACAGCCCTTCCTCGGTGAACTTGAGATTCTTCTCCGTCAACCCGGTCACTTCGCGCGCCCGCTTCACCAGGAAGCGTGTGGCGATTTCCATTTTTTCCTGTTCCGTGTAACCGGGAAGCCGCAGGATTTCCATGCGGTCCTGCAATGGTTGCGGAATGGTGTGCAACACGTTGGCCGTGCACACAAACATCACCTTGGAAAGATCGTATTCCACATCCAGGTAATGATCCGTGAACACGTGGTTGAGTTCCGGATCCAGCACTTCCATCAATGCTGCCGACGGGTCGCCCCGGAAGTCCGTAGACATTTTGTCCACTTCGTCCAGCACAAAAATCGGGTTCACCGTGCCGGCCTTTTTCATCATCTGGATGATCTGGCCGGGCAAAGCCCCGATGTACGTCCGCCGGTGGCCGCGAACTTCTGCTTCATCGCGCACGCCGCCGAGCGAAACGCGCACGAACTTGCGCCCCGTGGCATGGCCGATGGACATCGCCAGCGAAGTCTTGCCGACGCCCGGAGGCCCGACAAAGCAAAGGATCGAGCCCTTTGGATTCTTCACCAGCTGGCGCACCGCGAGGAATTCCAGGATGCGATCCTTGATCTTCTCGAGCCCATAGTGCTCCTCGTTGAGCACTTTCTCCGCCGCCTTGATGTCCCGGATTTCTTTGGAGCGCTTCTTCCACGGCACCGCAATCAGCCAATCGAGGTAGTTGCGGCTGACCGTGGATTCCGCCGACATCGGCGGCATCAACTCCAGCCGCTTCAGTTCCTGCACGGCCTTCTCGTGCACATCCTTGGGCATGCCGGCCGCATCGATCTTCTTCTTCAGCTCGTCGGTTTCGCTTTTCTCGCCGCGTCCCAGTTCTTTCTGGATAGCCTTCAGCTTTTCGTTGAGGTAATACTCTTTTTGTGCGCGCTCCATCTGGCGCTTCACGCGAGTATTGATGTTGCGGTCGACGTTCAATTTCTCCAGTTCGATCTCGAGGATCTCTCCGATGCGGTTCAGCCGCTCCAGGGGATCCACGGTTTCAAGCAAGTCCTGCTTTTCGTCGACGGGAAGCTGCAGGTTCGCCGCGATTGTGTCCGAGAGACGCGACGGGTCATCGCCGCGTGCGGCCGCAATCATGGTGTCGTAATTCAGGCTTTGCGACAGCTTGATGAACTGCTCGTAGAGCCCGGTCACTTTCTCGACCATCTGCTTGACCTGCGGCGAATCCTCGATGCGCTGGCCCATCAAACGGATCGTGGCTCTAAAGAAGCCTTCTTCCGTGGCGATGGAAAGCGCCCTGGCGCGCTCCACGCCTTCCACCAAAACTTTGATGTTGCCATCGGGCAGCTTCACGCTCTGCACGATATTCGCGAGCGTTCCAACCGCGTAGATCTCTTCCGGTTTCGGGTCATCCACCGAAGCGTCGTGTTGCGTGGAGAGGAAAATCTTTTTGTCGCTGGCGAGCGCCTCTTCAAGCGCGCGCACACTCGCTTCCCGGCCCACGATGAACGGTGTCATCTGCTGCGGGAAGATGACCATATCGCGCACCGGCATCATCGGCACGCGCCTCATCTCTTGTTTTTCTCGTGTAAACATGCGGGCCCCTGAACTTCTACCTCTGCCTCTTGGTTCCATACGGCCGAAGATTGGCCGCACCCTGAATTTGATGCGCGAGCCGGCTCATCCGGCTTTTTCGAGCAAGCTCCAGTTGATTTCGCGCGTGCGCACCATCTCCGCATTCACCACGAATTCGCGCACCTTCCGTTGCATGGGAAGGTGGTACATGAGCTCAAGCATGAGGTCTTCTAAAATCATTCGCAAGCCGCGCGCGCCCACTTTGCGCTGCAGTGCTAACTCTGCCACAGTTTCGAGCGCTTCCTCGGTAAATCGCAAGCGTACGTTCTCAAACTCAAACAGCCTCTGGTATTGCTTCAGCAAGGCGTTCTTCGGTTCCGTCAGAATCTTGACCAGCGCCGCTTTGTCCAAATCGTTCATCACGCCGGCAACCGGCAGGCGGCCCACAAATTCCGGAATCAGTCCGTAGCGAATCAAATCGCCGGGCTGCACCTGCTCGAGCAGTTCCGTGTTCCGCCGCTGCGGCGTCGAAGGCATGGCGTCCGTGTGGAATCCGAGCGAGCGGCGCCCGGTGCGCTTCTCGATGATTTTTTCCAGGCCGACAAACGCCCCGCCGCAAATGAACAGGATATTCGTCGTATCCACCGGCGTGAATTCCTGGTGTGGATGCTTGCGCCCGCCCTGGGGCGGCACATTGGCCACGGTACCTTCCAGAATCTTCAGCAGCGCCTGTTGCACGCCTTCGCCGGAAACGTCGCGGGTAATCGACGGGTTCTCATCCTTCTTGGCGATCTTGTCGATCTCGTCGATGTAAATGATGCCTTGCTGCGCCTTTTGCACGTCGCCGTCGGCGGCCTGCAACAGCTTCAAAATAATGTTCTCGACGTCCTCGCCAACGTAGCCCGCTTCGGTCAACGTCGTCGCGTCCACGATGGCAAACGGCACTTCCAGCATCCGCGAAAGGGTTTGCGCCAGCAGCGTCTTGCCCGTGCCCGTCGGCCCGATCAGCAGAATATTCGACTTGCTCAGTTCCACTTCGCCCGGCTGCTTGTTCAGGAAAATCCGTTTGTAGTGGTTGTACACGGCCACCGCGAGCTTTTTCTTCGTGCGGTCTTGACCGATCACGTAGCCATCGAGAAACCGCTTGATTTCCGGCGGCCGCGGAAGCTGGCGCGCCGGCGCCGTAACCTGTTCCCTCTTTTCGTCTTCCAGGATGGTCTGGCAAACGCCCACGCACTCGTTGCAGATATACGCGCGGGGATAGTCCGAAGGCGAACTGATCAGCTTTTCGACTTGCTCCTGCGTCTTGTGGCAAAAGGAGCAGCGCAATGGCTCGTCTGGGTTAAATTTTTTCACAGGTTTGGAGGCCTCAGCTCCGCTGGGTCTTCGGAGACTCTATCCTTACTATTCTAGGCCGATTTGTTCCCTGAGCAAGAGAGAAAGTCGTGGCGCTGCGGACTATCGGGAACGTGCCCTCGGCACGTACTTCGAACCGCAAAGCACTTCGCGCCCCAAAATCTAACGATGCTTGTAGATGATCTCATCGATCATCCCGTATTCCTTGGCCTGCTCCGCGTTCATGATGTAATCGCGCTCGACGTCTTTCTCGATGCGGTCGATCGACTGGCCGGTATGTTTCGCCAGCAGCGCATTGATGGTCGTGCGCATGCGCAGGATTTCTTTTGCGTGAATATCGATGTCCGTGGCCTGCCCGCCCAGCCCCGACAGCCACGGCTGGTGAATCAGGATGCGCGCGTTCGGCAGGGCAAAGCGCTTCTTCGGGGCGCCCCCGGTCATCAGGACTGCGGCAATCGAGGCCGCCTGCCCGATGCACGTCGTCACCACGTCCGGCTTCACAAATTGCATCGTGTCATAAATCGCGAATCCCGCGGTGATCGAGCCACCCGGCGAATTGATATATAGCTGAATGTCCTTCTCCGGGTCTTCCGCCTGCAGGAACAACATTTGCGCGGTCGCCAGATTGGCCACATGGTCGTCGATCGGCGTGCCGATAAAAATGATGTGCTCTTTCAGCAGCCGGGAATAAATATCGTACGCCCGTTCGCCGCGGCTGGTCTGTTCGACCACCATCGGTACGAGGGTCGTTGCGCGGTAATCAGGTTCGTCGAATTTTTTCATGGAAGTAAGCCACTGGCACCCGGCCGGAAGATTTCACTTTGCGTCTGTCGCGGCGTTTGCCGCCGCGACGGTCTTGATTTTCGCGCTTTGCTCGATCCACTCGAGTGTCTTATCGCTTCGCAACTTGGCCTTCATCCTATCGAGCGTTCCTTGCTTTGTCAAACGCGCGCGCATCGCTTCGGCCGATTCGCCACTATGCCCGGCCACGTGTTCAAGCTCGCGCGTGACCTCGTCCTCCGTCACGTCAATGTTTTCCGCGGTAGCGATGCGGTCGATGATCAACTCCGCCTTCACGTCGTCTTTGGCCCGGTCTTCCTGGCGGTGCCGCAGCGCCACCCAGTCCACGTTCACCGCGCGCGGGTCCACGCCCTGTGCTGCCAGCGAGCGCACCACGCGCTCCAGCCGCACGTCCATCTGATGGTCCACCAGCGATTCCGGCACCGGGAAGTCGTGCTTCTTCACCAATTCCGCCAGAACTCTTTCGTGAAGCAATTCCTTGTGCCGGTGGTCGCGCTCGTGCTCCAACCCTTCGCGAACTTTCGTTTTCAGCTCCTCGAGCGTCTTCGCCTCGCTCACATCCTTGGCGAAATCATCGTTCAACTCCGGCAGCTTCTTTGTCTTGATACCCAATATCTCCACGGCGTAATGAAATTTCTTCCCGGCGAGCTTT
>Ga0066655_10000062_pt1 | contig 26819 bp, 18 predicted proteins | sample GraSoiAngelo_104_FD_133942 | JGI IMG/M metagenome (GOLD analysis project Ga0066655, IMG submission 133942) | Grasslands soil microbial communities from the Angelo Coastal Reserve, California, USA - 14_0903_05_30cm | ecosystem: Environmental > Terrestrial > Soil > Grasslands | place: USA... | reverse complement strand
GTCTGCCCCGCCGTCACGGTCTGGTTCGCCGGCTGTGTCGTAATCGTCGGCGCCACCGCTGCGGCATTATCAGTGAAGTTCACCCCTGTAATGTTGCCCCCATTGAGCGTCATACTCTGGCTGCTCGGCGTAAACGTATAACCCGCGTGGCTGGGAGTAATCATGTATGTCCCGTTCGGTAATCCAGCCAATGTGTAATTCCCGGAGCTGTCTGCCGTCGTCGTGGCGCTGGCCGCACCGCCTAATGTCACGGTCGCCCCATTTCCTCCCGTTGACGGACTGATCGTGCCCGCAATGCTGAAACCTGCAGTCTTGAGCTTGTTGCCGCCGCTGTGTCCGTTGTTACCCTTGGAGTCGCTGGAATTGACCTGGTAGTAGTAGGTCGTGCCAGCAGCCAGACCGGAAATCGTCACTTGGTGACTCGTGACCATCGTCGAATCGACTGGCGTACTATTGCCGTAGGCAGTGGTTGTTCCATAATCGACCGAGGAGTTTGCAGGGACGTTTGTTGCCCAAACGATCTGAGAGCTAGACGTTGTGATCGTCGCGGTTTGTATGTTGGAAATCACGAGAGTCGACGGCGAGGGCGGATTTCCGCTGCTGCTCGCGCCACTAACCAAACCCGTGCAGCCGCCCAGCATGGCAGTTCCTGCCGCCACGGCGGAAAGCAGCAGGCCTTGCCCCAGGACGCGCCTCACTTTTTGGAGGAATAGTTCAGTTTGATTTCGCGAATTTATATGGCCGCCCCTCATCGAGACTCCCCTTAAGTTCATCGAGAGGAAAGTGCGCACCCGAATGCGCACACGAATACCTTTTCACTCTCATTACTGTGTTTGCGTTTAAGTCAGCTTGGGGCTTGAACTGGGGTGGGCCCGTTGAGACTGAAATTGCTTGTCGGGTCTTGAACTTCACCTGAAGGATAGAAGAAAGATAAAGAGGCTGACTACTGGTTTACAGGACAGTTTTGGTACAAGGGCAACGTCCTACGCCGCCTGTAGTCCACAGACCTACGGACAGTTGAGCAAATCACCGAGGCGCAAGCTAGAGCCGCGCGGCAGCGACAAGCATTCCGGCACCGCAAACATTCGTATCAAGCGGTGCGTAGCACGGCTCTCATGAGGAAAATACCGTGTGGCGGGAGAAGAGTCCACTCGCGCTGCCAGGAACATCTTCCTAATTTTAACTTGACCTATATTGACCAGCCCTGGCGGTACTCGCGGCGCAAGAAGTCGTTGGCTTGCAGTGCGTTGGTGACGCGCATATTGGGGGCGTCGTAGTAGATCTTCCTCCCGGCGCGAAGGGCAACGATACCGAGTAGCATCACTTCGGTCAGGCGGGCCGCGTACTCGAACGGACAGGAAGCTTCCACTTTTCCCTTACAGGCGTCCGCCCAGTTCATTTCGTGGGCCTGGCCGGCGATGCGCGGAAGCTTCTGCGGGGGCTTGCCAAAAGATTCATGAAGCGACTTGGGCAGGAGCCTGGGCTTGAAGCCGTAGGTGTCGTACAGAAGCTTGCCTTTGCTGCCGATGAGCAGCGCGCCGCCTTCCTTGTTCAACTCTTCATCGCCAAGCTCTTCGGGCTTGTTGGGCTTGAGGCCGCCGTCGTACCAGGTGAGCTTGACGGGCGGCATGGCGCTGCGCGCGGGGAACTCGTAGAAAGTCAGCGTGGCGTGCGGGTAAGAGGCGCCGTTGAAAGGAGTCGAGACGGTTTCAACGCTGGTGGGAAAACCCAGGTCGAGCGCCCACATCGTGTGATCGATCAAATGCGCTCCCATATCGCCGATCGCGCCGACTCCCCAATCGGTCCAGCCGCGCCAGTTGAACGGGTGATAGATGGGGTGATAGTTCACGTTGGAGGCGGCAGTGCCTTGGAAAAGGTCCCATGCGAGGCCACTCGGAACAGGGTAGTCGCCACAAAGCGCCGCGGCCAGGCGCGTGTTGACGTCGCGGCCACTCCATTTAAGAGGTTCGGGGCCGGTCTTCAGCGGCTCAGGACGCGGGACACCTTGAGGCCAAAAACCGAGAGGGCGATTCGTCCAGATGTGGACTTCACGAATGTCGCCGATCGCGCCGGCCCAGAGGTATTCGACGGCGGTGCGTCCCTCATCCGAGGAGTGCCCCTGGTTGCCCATCTGCGTGACGACCTTGGTTTCTTTCGCGCGCCGGGAGAGCTTGCGTGCTTCTTCAACCGACCAGCAAAGCGGCTTCTGGACGTAAACGTGTTTGCCATGCTCCATGGCCGCCAAAGCGATCGGCGCGTGCATGTGGTCAGGCGTGGCAACCACAACTGCATCGATGTCGGTCTGGTGTTCGAGCATGTCGCGAAAGTCGGTGTAGCGTCGGGCCTTGGGCACATGTTCGGTCTTAAGTTTGACCATTAGGTCGACGCGCGCCTGGGCCTTTACAGGATCAAACTCTCCGGTTGGCTCGCCTGGAGGCGGCGGGGCGGGCAGCTCGATGCGCTTCTTCAGACGCTCGATATCAATATCGAGCCGATCGAGCCGTTTACCGGCATAGCCCCAGTCCACATCGCAGAGCGCGACGATGTTCTGGCTTGAGAGGTTGATCAGATTGGTCCGGCCCATGCCGCCGACTCCAACGCCGGCGATGTTCAGCGTGTCGCTTGGCGGCGTAAATCCACGGCCGAGAACATGTCTGGGAACAATAGCGCACGCCGCGCCGCCAGCGGCAACTTCTGTAAGGAACACTCGGCGCGAGATTTCTTTCTTCTTGCTCATAAGCATTTTCTCCAAGGATTCATTATCGCGTATCGGCGAGGGCGACATACGTCCCGAGCGTGATCATGCCGAGGCCGGACGCGACACGCTGGCCACGGTGGAAACGCACACTGCTCTTAAGTTTGCGCTCAAGAGGAGCGGCAAGGGCGACTACGAGAAGATCGGCGGCGGTATTGAGCAGCACGGATAAAGCGCCGAGAACTATGAACTGAAGGAAAACGTGACCTAGCTGAGGCGCGATGAATTGCGGAATGAAGGAAAGAAAAAACAGGGCCGTCTTCGGGTTGAGAACTTCGGTGAAGATTCCCTGACGAAAAGCGCCCGCCGTCTGTACCTGCGATGCGTTAACGACCATCTCCGCATTTCGCGCGCGAATCATTCGCACACCCAGCCAAATAAGATAGGCGGCACCTGCGTATTTGACGGTGTGAAACGCAACGGCAGACGCGGCAAGGACTGCAGAGATGCCAAGGGCGGCGGCGAGAACATGGAAGAGCCCCCCCACAAAGGTGCCCAAGGAAGAAAGGACGCCCTCGCGTCGGCCGCCGGCGAGGCTGCGCGCCAAAACATAAAAAATCCCTGGGCCTGGAGTGATGGCCAGAAGAAAGGCGGCGGCGAGGAAAAGCAGGAAATGGCGCGAGTCAAACATCAACAGGATTGTAAGGGTCAGCCCTGCGCCTTGCAAGTTGACTTACAAAACGTAAGTGGGCAACGGGAAAATGTGCATTGGCTCAGGAAGCGTCCTGATCGAATAACCTAGGCAAAACCCCAAAAAGTAGAAGCGCGGCGGATTAGAAGGAAGCCGGGCGCTGGTTGGCGACGGCAAAGGCGCGCTCGAGGGCGATACCGACGCGGCCGAGTGTGCCTTCCTCGAAAAGACGGCCGATCAGGGTGACGCCGTGAGGTACGCGGCGCGCGGGAGAAAACTTGGGCAGGGGATTTTTTGGATCGGGGGCCCAGTCCGAACGCGCCTCGGAAACTTCCACGAAACCGGCACGCAAGGTGAGAGAAGGATGGCCGGTTTGGTTACTGATAGTGAGCATTTCGTCGCGGAGAGAGGGCACGAGCAACAAATCCACTTGCGAGAAGATGCGCGCCATCTCCTGCGCGACTTTGCGGCGGAAGCGGTCGGCCTGGACAAAATCCACGGCGGAGAGAAAGCGCGATTGACGGAAAAGATTGGGCCAAGCGTCAGGCGTCTGGACTTTGAGCTGATCCATGCGGTGTGAAAGAGTGAGTTCCTCGAAAGCGGCGGCGCCTTCGGCAAAGAGAATCAGGTTGAGCGAATTGTACGGCCAGTTGGGAAGATAGACCTCCACGGGAACCAGGCCGATCTTGGGAAGAGTGTCGAGAGCGGCGCGGTCTACCGCCGTGGCGGGATCTTCTTTCATCCACGCGGGGAAATAGCCTATGCGCAAGCCCTTGGTGCTGGCGGTCGAATCAAAGTCGAGATGGCTAGGCACGCTCGAAAGATCGCCGTCGTCGGGGCCGGAGATGGCTTGCAAAACGAGCAGCGCGTCCTCGACGGTGCGGGTCATAGGGCCAAGCTTGTCGAGGGACCAGCACAGAGTCATGGCGCCGGTGCGCGGAACGCGGCCGTAAGTGGGACGCAGCCCGGTGATCCCGCAACGCATACTGGGGCTGACGATGCTTCCGCCGGTCTCGCTGCCGATCGAGAAGCCCACCAGTCCTGCGGCCGTGGCGGCGCCTGGGCCAGCGCTCGAACCGGAGGCGCCTTCTTCGAGCAGCCATGGATTCATGGTTTGCCCACCAAACCAAATGTCATTGAGCGCGAGGGCGCCGAGGCTGAGTTTTGCTAGAAGGACGGCACCGGCGGCGTGAAGGCGCTTGACGACGGCGGCGTCTTCTTTCGGGACGCGATTGCGGAAAGGCTCGGCGCCGTAGGTGGTGGGAATGCCGGCCGTGTCGAGGAGATCTTTTCCGCCCCAGGGAATGCCGTGAAGCGGGCCACGGTACTTTCCGGCAGCGATTTCTTCGTCGGCTTTTTTGGCCTGGGCGAGCGCGAGATCGCGCGTGAGAGTAATGATGCATCGGAGCTGGGAATCGAATTGCTCTATGCGGTGCAAGTAGATTTGCGTGAGGCGCTCGGAAGTGAGTTTGTGCTGCTCGATCCAGCGGGAAAGTTGCGTGACAGGGGCGAAGGCGATATCCGCATCGTTGGCAGGCAGCGGGCCGGGCTCGCTCTTGGTGCGGATAAAGTGATCGCGCCGGGGGCCCCCCGATTGGCTCGGGAGAACGGAATGGTAGCGCGAGAATGGTGCGAGCGTGGGTTCGAGCGCGATCGTGCGAGGACCGGTGCGGCGCTCGTAAAGGGAGGCAAGGTTTACGCGCCAGGAATCTGCGGCGCGCGCGCGGTCGGCGGGCGTTAAATTTGCTTGCACAAGTTTTTCGTCTTCGGCGAAAGCAGCGGGCGACACTTCGGGTCCGACGGCTGGCCCGGCGCCGAAGGCGGGCGGCGCTCCGGGAGGCAGCGGCGTAGGCTCTTGGAAGATTTCTTCCGCGTGGACTTGAGCACTGCTGTTCGTAGCGACGGCAGCACCGATGAGACCGAGCGACGTCTGGGTCAAGAAATCCCTGCGCGATTTGGACATGGTGCCTCCGCGAAATTGTAGCCGAGTCTCGCAGTTACAAGAAGGAGTCCTGCTTCGGTCGGGCGGAGCAAGAAGCGGTTGGCCCAGCGCCGCCTATTTGCTGGTGGTGGCGGCGCTGCCGGCGTCCAGGTGGTCGAAGTTGAGCATGGCATTAAAGACGAGAAAATAGCTGCCCATGGTTTCGCCACGCCACATCGGGTTGTTGGCAAAGAGAACGACATGGCCCTTGCCGTGGGGAACATCCACGACGGCGGGCTTTTCGGCGATTTCGTTGCCGCCGGTGATCATACCGCTGAGGAGCAAATCTTTTTCGGTGGCGAACCGCAGGACGACGCGAGGTTGCTGGTCTTTGGGAGGAATCGCAGAGCGGGCAAAGTCCGGCAGATCTTCGGGAACGTAAAGTTCTTGCTCGCGAGGAGTGCGCTTGACGGGTTTTTCGGGTGGCTCGTAAGAGCGGGCCTGGATGATGTCTGGGTCGGTGGCAGTTCCGCGACCGCTGGAACGCGCGGAACCGCCCGCGCCTTCGTCAAGACCGCCACCGGGGCCGCCGAAATTGCCGCCGACGGTGATGACGGGACCGGCGCGAAAATAGACGTAGAGCTTTTCGTCATAGCCGTAGGTGATAGGACTCTTCTTGTCGTCGATGGTAGAGAGGACCACGCTGCCGGGCGCCTGCATGGCGCGGGCGTCGGATACGTTCACCATTTCCGTCATGCCGCCGGCCACAGGAAGCGAAGCGCTGGTTTGCACGGCGATGAGCAATCCGCCTTCGCGGACGAAGCGCTCAAGATTGGCGAGGCCCCGATAACCGAGGCCGCCGCGGATGTCGTCAGTGGAGTCCAAACCGGGCGCCACAAAGTTTGGCGTTTCGGTGGAGTTTTTCCATGGACGTGGATCGCCTCGCATGGGCAGTCCGCGCAGTACGGCGCTCAGGCCAGCGGGACCACCGCCACCCATGGGAGGAAGGATGATGACATCGAACTTTTCGCGGAGGTTCTGGGTTTCGCGAAGCCAGGTGTCGGCGACGTAGGTGTAGGGGACCTTCAGCTCATCCATGGAAATCCGGAACCACCCGTCGTTCTGGGTGTTCTGCCAATTGTGGACGAGAGCGATGCGCGGAGTGGCAAGCGGATGCGTCTTGACGCTCAGTGTGGCATTGGTGGAATGGAGTTTGATTCCGAGATCCTTCGCCGCTTTTTCGAGTTGAGAGCGATCAGCGTTGCGAATGATAAATGAACCGGCTTTGAACTTGATGCCATCGGCTTCAAAGGAATCTTCTGCAGCCTCCATGGAAACGCTGGCAAGACGGAAGCGGAGTGACGCGAGAGTATTGTCCGTGTTGTGCTGGATGATAAAAGTCTTGGCCTGACCGTCGATTCCGCCAGGGGGATCGATCCTGCTCATTTTTTGCATGCCGGCGCTAAGGATGGAGAGATCGGTCACGCGGGTAGTCTTTACGTTTCGCAATGCGCCGAGAGTCCAACCGGTGTCGTCATAGGAGCGAGGATCGCGCGGACTGTAATACTGAGTGTCGAGGGCCATATCCGCGAGGCGGCTGTAGGGTTGGTCCATGCGGACGACGTAGCTGCCCGCGGGGATGACCGTTTCGGTGGGCTTCTTCTCTTCTTTCGGTTTGGCAGCAGAGTCGGATTTTTCGGGTGATTTTTCCTTGTCTTTCTCTTTGTCGCCGGCGGATTCCTGAGCACCTGCGGCTGCCGGGATGTGCAATTCCTTTTCGAGACGGTGAACTTCGACGCCCTGGAGTTGCAGGAGATTCAAGAGGCTGGTTTGCTCGGCAGGGCGCGGGTCGTCCGCTGGAAACACCCATGCGGCGGGGCCTTCGGTGCGGGCCTTCGCGACCGCGCGCTTGCTCTTCAAATAAAAGTTCTCGAGAAACTTCTGGCCGTTCGAAGCGAGGTTGTTCATGCCGAAGAGAATGGCGCTCTCCTGCATGTTGATATTGTCGCGGGCGGACCATTTCACCTTGGGGAGAGGTGGATTGGGGCGGTACCACTCGCGGCTGGTGTCGGGCGGGCGAAGAGTGCGCACGCGGGTATCGGCGCCGCCGTTCCCGAAAGTTTCGTAGAAGCGGCCAATAGAGTTGTGATTGTTGGCGATGGAGAGCAGATAGTTAGGGGCCCAGCCGTCGTAGAAGCCGTGAGTCCACACGCCGATGACGCCGCGCTTAGTCATCTCTTCAATCTCGTGATACGCCATCTCCTGCCACTCGCTGATGACGATGGGATCGAGCCAGGCGTTGTAAGGACCGGTGCCGGTCATGATGTACAGATAAGGAACGGACTCGTGCAGGTCGTGCATCACGGTGGGATGCCAGTCGAGGTAGGTCTTGAGCATGTTGCGGGAGAGCGCGAGGCTAACCCCGAGATTGTCGCGGTTGTTGTCATGGGAGACGTAGTGTCCCCACCAGATGAGCGGATAGGGAGGCTGGTCGGGATGCTTTTTGTGCTGCATGTAGATGTCAACCATGCGGTCGTGGCCATCAACTTCGACGATGGGAGTGATCAGTACGATGGCATCGCGGCGGATTTTTTGAATGAAGGGCGTGTCTTCGACAGCAAGACGGTAAGCGAGCTCCATGAGCATTTCCGGAGAGCCGGTTTCGGGCGAGTGGATGCTGCCGTCGGCCCAGTACATGGGCTTGCCTTCGGCGATCAGCTTTTGCGCGTCGGCATCACTGAGGCCTCGAGGATCGGCGAGACGAGCGGTGATTTCCTTGTAGCGATCGAGTTTCGCGAGATTGGCTTCATCGGAAACAGCGGCGACAAGCATCTCACGGCCTTCTTCGGACATGCCGATGCTCCAGACTTTCACCCTAGGGCTCTTGCCGGCGAGGAGGCGGAAATAGGCGTTGATGTCCCTGGTGTAATCGAGAACATCGGGCGCTCCCACGATGTGATGAAGAGAAACATCCGGCGCAGGAACACAGGAACTGAGAGGCAGATGGTCAACGAGTTCGGTGCTGAAGAAGGATTCGGTGGTGAACTCCTTGATTTTCTTGGTGTACTCCGAGTGGTCGCTTAGGGAACACGGGTTGGATTGCGAGTACGTGGTGGAAACGAGGAAACACAAGGAAAGGAAAACGCCGAACAAGCTGCGCATCATGAAACACCTCAGGACGAAGCGATCGCGGGTGATTTTATAGACTGTTTTTCGAAGGGGCGCAACCCAGTCGCCTTGCATGTCGACGATGCGGGGCCAATTGGCCTATGATTGGCCGCCGGCGGTTCGCGGAAACTGAGGAGAGACGGATGGAAGAACAACTGAGCCTGGATTTTTTGCGCGTCGTGGAAAACGCGGCGATTGCGGCGGCGCGCACGATGGGATTCGGGGACCGGCACCACGCTGATGAAGTGGCCGTGGAAGCGATGCGCAAGACGATGGACTCGGTAGAGATTGACGGAACGATCGTGATTGGCGAAGGGGAGCGCGATGAGGCGCCAATGCTGTACATCGGCGAAAAGGTGGGACTAGGAACGCACGCGCCAAAAGCGTTGTTTCCGCAAGTGGACATCGCCGTGGATCCGCTGGAAGGAACAAACCTGTGCGCGACGGGCGCGGCGAACGCTATCGCGGTGCTGGCGGCGAGCGAGCGCGGCGGATTGCTGCACGCACCGGATCTGTACATGGAAAAACTGGTGGTGGGGCCATCGTGTAAAGGCGCAGTGGACCTGGATGCGCCGGTGGCGGACAACTTGAAGGCAATTGCCAAGAGGCTGGACCGCGACGTCGAGGACCTCGTCGTGATTGTGCTGGACCGGCCGCGACACGAGAAGCTGATTGAAGAAATTAGGACTGCAGGCGCGCGCATCCGCCTGATTGGCGACGGCGACCTCTCCGCGGGAATTTCTGTGTCGGTGGTGGGCACGGGGGTGCACGCGGTGATGGGCACGGGCGGAGCTCCGGAAGGAGTGCTGACGGCGGCGGCGCTGCGGTGCCTAAACGGGCAGATTCTTGCGCGGCTGGTGGTAAGCAAGCCGGAACATGCGGAACGCCTGGCAAAAATGGGCGTAAAGGATACCAAGCGTGTTTACGACACGGAAGATCTGGCACCGGGAAAGAAAATGATTTTTGCGTGCACGGGCGTGACGGACGGAAACCTCCTGAAGGGCGTGCGGTTTTTCGGGGAAGGCGTACGCACCAGCTCCATGATTCTGACGTTGGATGAACGGCACGTGCGGTTCATCGATTCGGTGCACCTCGAGAAGCGCCCGGACGTAAAGGTGCGGTTCAACTAAAATTAATTTGAGCGAATCAGCTTAGCGCTGCGCGTCAGTGATGGCCAGAAAGACGCGATCATCCACGGCAACCGAGCGGGTGAAAACAATGGCGGCATTCGCGCCCACCATGGCAACACGTTTTGCATTGCTGCTCAATGCCGGGCCGGCCGGCTTTGAGGCCATCCCAGTTCCATCACTCGGCTGAAGCGAAATCCGCGTCGTCTTCGGGACGCAGTTCGTTGCCCCGATACACGTGTCGCGGATGAACACCTGGCGGTAGCCGCTGTTCGTGCCACTCGCGGAAGCTTTCAACTGCGCGGTAGGCGGATTCGGAGATTGGCTTGGAGTGACGGCCAGAAACGCCACAAAGCGTCCCAAAGCGCTAACCGAGGGTAGAATGCTTTCCGTTCCGACCAACGCTCCATTCGCATCGATGGAAATAAGATGTGTCGACGGCTTGCAGGAATCTCCGGCCCCGGCGCAAGTATCAAGCAGATAGATCTGACGCCCCGGCGGCGCATTTTCCACGACGAGGTTGGTCGCGGCCGAACTAAAAGCTACATAGCGCCCATCGGCGCTCATCGAAGGCATGCGGCTATCGTCATTTGCCGCACTGCCGTCAGCCGCCACTGAGAGAAGTGTTGTGTGCGATTGGCAAGCAGTCGCTGCGCCTTCGCACGTATCCCGCAAAAAAATCTGGGCGTGGTCGTTCTGTACCGCTGTGTAAGCAACATAGCGCCCATCAAGACTCAGCGCTGGAGTCTCTTCCGCTACAAGGGCCGCCGCTGAAGTGCTCGCCGCAGTGCCTGGCGGGCACCCACTCGAAGGGCAAATCGTGAAAGTTGCGGACGCACTCGAACCTCCGCCACCGCCGCCGGTGCAAGCCGTCGTGCAACCTGCGGGAGCGGCAGACGGAGGATTGAAAACCGTCACGCTCGCTGTCAAGTTCGTCGAGCCCGCGTTCACAAGCAGGTCGGAAGTGACGGTCGCCTGAATCTGGGAGGAAGTCGCACCCGAAAGGACGGTGAGTTTCCTCTGCGCCCCGCCGGAGACGCTCCAATTCACCTGGGAGCCGCCCGAGGGATCTGTCGAGGGCAAAAAGCCAGAACCATTGAGCATCAACGTGAATGACGCGCTGCCAGCCGCCGCACTCGCGGGGCTGATGCTCGTGAGACCGGGCAAAGGATTGGGGGGCGGATTGATAGTGAAGGCGAGCGGATTGGAGAGCCCGTTTTGACCGGCGCCCGTAGCGGGATTCACGGTGATGATGGTGGCGACGCCGGGCTTGGCAACCAAGGCCGCGGGGACCGTCGCGGTGACGATGTTCCCAAGAGCGGCTCCGGTGCTATCCACCGGGACCGTTGTGGCCAGAGGCTTGCCATTCCATTGGACTACCGTCTTCAGGACGAAGCCTTGGCCATTCACGGTCAATGTAAAATCTCCGCTGCCGGCGCTCATTTGGGCGGGTGAAAGAAAGGCAAGACCCGCGCCGGTGTTGTTTTGAAATGTGTTGCCGTAGTCGTTGCAGCCGGCGACAGCGAAACTCGTCATCAATGCGACAGCCAATGCTGCCCAATACCACTTCATCGAGACTCCTTCATCTATTCTGACGACCTGGCAGTGCCAGGGCTAACTTGCCTGCGCGAACGGCGGAGCTGGTCGCGAGAGCGCACTTTGCGGGGTGAGATGCCAATTTTGTGCCGCGCGTTGACCGCGACGAAGCCGGGAACCGGGGAACGCCGCTCAGCCTTTTATCCACCCCTGCGCGAGGCCGCACTTTGCCACGAATCCGGGGACTCCTGCAACTCTACATGATTATCACCTGGAAGGGGATGCGGTCAATGTGGACAGCCGCATGGATTCTGAAGAGGATGAGGACGAGAGCGCGAAGTTTTTGCCGAAGCCTGCGACTATGACTCCGCCGGGCCGGCTTCCTTATTCTGGACCGAGCGCTGCGAGCGACGCGCGAACCAGTTCCTGAATATGTTTTTGACACTCCGCATCCTGAACTGGTAAAGCGCTTGCGGCGCGATAACAGACCATTGCTTGCAGCTTTCGCCCAAGTTTGGCATAGAGGTCGCCGCGCGCCAGTTGAAACAGCGGGTTTGCCGGGTATTTTTCAGCGAGCGGGCCGAGAATGCCGAGCGCTTGTTCATACTGCTGATCGTAACGATGCAGGTTCAGGGCGAGATAAAATCGGGCGATATTGGGAGTGAGAACACCTTGTGCCATGGCGTGTTCGAGCAGGCGTATTCCGTCTTGCTTTGAGCCCCCCGGGATGCCCATAAAAAAACGCAGGATCCTCGCGAGCGAACTCAGCGTGTCCACGTAATAGTTATAAAGACCCAGACCCAGGTCGGCATCGGCGAGATCCACTTCGAGACCCTTGGCGCGCAGGAGATGCTCGCGGCCACGCACTCCGGAGCGCGCGGTGTTGCGATTTTCGCCGCGTAGTCCGTAAAGGCGCGCCGCGGCGGCTTCGGCCATGCCGGCATAAAACTGCATTTCCGCAGATTCCCTCTGCTTGTTCCGCGCTTCCGCCAGCGACAAGGCCTTGGCCGCCAATTCGAAATAATGCCGGTCCGATTCAAGCTTGGGGCGGCGCCGGGCGTCGCTCATTCCATACTTGAAGTCGGCGGAAGTACACCAGATCCGCCACCACAATGCTTCGGTTTCCAGCAAATAGCCCAGTGGATGATTGGGGTGTTCCTGCTCCATGTGCTGCGCAGCTTCGACAGCACCCTGGAGGTCGAACGAATAAATTTTGTCGAGGACGGCGGGCGTCTCCGCCGGCAAATTTAGATTCGAAGCGCGCGCGGGGGTGGAATGTGGCGGCAGAAGGAGCACACAGGCCAAACTGGCGCGTCGGGCCAACTGCAATGAGTTCATCATCCCCATCCGAGAGAGATTGCGCGGGTTCAGGTCCTGCGCCGGACGAGTTTAAGCTGTTCGAACAGAGTTGCAAATCGAAATGGCTTCTGTAGAAAAAGCGGAATTGGGGGGGAGTTCTGCTTCGGGACGCCCTTCGGCGTATCCCGACATGTGGATAACCCGGATATCCGGGTGAAGCTCGGTTACGCGCCGAGCGAGTTTCGGGACTGCGCAACCCCGGCAAGACGATGTCGGTCAAGTGGACATCCAACTCGCCCAAGTGCTGTTTTGCGATTTCCAGCGCGTGCGGAGCAGTCCGAGCTTCGAGAACTTTGTAGCCGGAGGCCCGGAGGATCTCTACAACAGCTTGGCGCAGAGCGGTTTCGTCATGTGCAATTAGGATCGTCGCACCGCCGCTGGCATGCGCCATCGTTTGCGCCGGGGACAATTGCTGCGATTTCGGAGCGGGTGGTTCGACAAGCGGGAAGTAGAGTTGGAACTGCGCACCTTGCCCCGGGGCACTCACCACGCGAATGTGGCTGTGACCCTGCTTAACCATCCCATAGACGGTGGCAAGCCCCAACCCGGTCCCTTTTCCCGCCGGCTTGGTAATGAAAAACGGCCCGAACAGTTGAGCGCGTCTTTTCATCGATGCCGGTGCCCGTGTCGCTCACTTCGAGGACAACCCAATCTCCTGAAAGTGAAGGCTCATCCGCGCCCTCTTCCGGCAGGATAGTGACATTGCGCGTGGAGATTTCCAGGCGGCCGCCTTCGGGCATGGCATCGCGCGCGTTGATGGCAAGATTGGCGATGACCTGTTCGATTTGCGTGGGAGCAGAGAGAATCCAGGATTTCGCAGCGTCGTGGTGAAATGTCAGCTCAATGTCCGAGCCCCACAGACCAGGCAGCATGAATTCGGACTCCGTTAGTGTTTCGTGCAAATCCATGTGCCTGATTTCGAGACCTTGCTTCCGGCTAAAGGTCAGAAGTTGCTTGGTGATGGCGGCCGCTTTTTCCGTGGTGCGCTGGATCTGATCCAGATACGTGCGGGCAGCAGACTCTGTGGGCAAAACGGTCTTTGGGGAAGGAATCGGGTTAGGCGGCGCGCGAGCCTTTTGTTATTCTCGGCGGACCCGTGAAGACAGACAACAATGTGGCAAGCCCTGGCCTCGAGCGCGGGTTAGGGCTGAAAGAAGCCGTCGCCCTGAACATGATCGAAATCGTGGGAATCGGACCGTTCGTGGTCAGTTCCCTTGTGATTCGGGCGATGGGCGGGCCGCAGGCGTTAATCGCGTGGCTGGCGGGGGCCCTCTTAGCTACGTTGGATGCCTTTGTCTGGTCCGAGCTGGGCGCAGCAATGCCGAAAGCGGGCGGCACCTACGTGTTTCTGCGAGAGGCGTACGGCCCGGAGCGCTGGGGCCGGCTGATGTCATTTTTGTTTGTTTGGCAGACGTTAGTGCAAGCGCCGCTTTCCGTGGCGTCGGCGTCGATCGGTTTCGCAAAGTACGCCGGATATCTGCACGCGTTCACTCCGTTGGGGGCCAAGGCCATTTCCGGCGGACTGGTCATTCTTATCGTGATTCTGTTGTATCGGCGAATCACCACGATCGGAAAAATTTCCGTTTTGTTGTGGATCGGGGTGGTGGGAACGATGCTGTGGCTGATCTGGGGAGGCGCCACGCATTTCAACGCCAGGATCGCGTTTGATTTTCCTCCGGGTGCCTTCCACTTGTCGTGGGTATGGTTCGCGGGTCTCGGGTCCGCGATGGTGAGCACGATTTATAGCTACTGGGGCTACTACAACATTTGCCACCTCGGCAGCGAGATTAAGGACCCCGAGAAAAATATTCCCCGTGGGATTTTTCTTTCTGTGCTGGGAATCGCCATTTTGTACTTGGCCATGCAGACGAGCATCCTCGGCGTGATTCCGTGGCGCGAGGCGCAGAATTCCGATTTCATCGCCAGCTTATTTGTCGAACGGTTGTACGGGCAAGCGGCGGCGCGCTTCGTGACGGGAATGATCCTGTGGATTGCGGTTGCGTCGGCTTTTTCCGTGTTGCTCGGCGCATCACGAGTGCCTTATTCGGCGGCGCGTGACGGGAATTTCTTTCCGGTGTTCGGTAAAGTGCATCCCACGAAGCACTTTCCGCATATTTCATTGCTGGTACTGGCGGGGCTCGCATTCTTATTCAGCGTTTCGCTGAAGCTGAAACAGGCCATCGCCGGAATTCTGGCGATGCGGCTGCTGGTGCAGTTCATCGGCCAGGCCGTCGGAGTAATGCTGCTGCGGCGGAGACGTGGCACGCAAGGGCTCCCATTTAAGATGTGGTTGTATCCCGTGCCCGCCGTACTGACCATGATCGGATGGGCGTGGCTCTTCTGGCAAACCGGCCCGACGCGAAAGTGGGGGCTTGCGGAAATCGCACTGGGGACTCTCGCGTTTCTGGTTCGCGCGCGGGAAGTGAGACAATGGCCCTTTGCAAGTTCGCAGTCGACGGTTGCCGGTTCAGAGTAAGAGTTCCATGGAGCATTGCGGTGGAGGTCGCGTGAATTCCTATTTTCAACGTTTGGCGATTCTTGTCCTGATGGCTTGCGCCGTAATCGCAGTTTTGCCCGCCCCCACGTTCGCGCAATTCCCACCAGCGCCGGGGACAGGGCCCGGCTTGCCGGAAACTGTCGAGGCGATCGAGAGAGCTCGCATCACCACGCGGATCCTCTACGTGACCGCTCATCCCGACGACGAGAGCGGCGCCGTGCTCACCTATCTTGCTCGGGGGCTTCACGCGGATGTGGCGCTGCTTTCCCTGACACGCGGCGAAGGCGGCCAGAACGATCTTGGTCCCGAACAAGCGCCGCAACTCGGATTGATCCGCACGCAGGAATTGCTGGAAGCGACGCGTGGCTACGGCGTGCGGCTCTACTTCACGCGAGCCAAAGATTTTGGCTATTCCAAGACGCCGGAGGAAACGGAACGCGTCTGGGGCGACCAAGTCCTCGAGGACATGGTCCGCGTGATTCGAGGCTTCCGCCCAAACGTCGTGATCAATGGCTGGGGAGGTGTGCACGGAGGACACGGTCATCATCAAGCCGCGGGATTGCTCACCCCGAAGGCCGTGCAACTCGCCGCCGATGCTTCCTTCAAGCTGCGCGGTTCTTCCCAGGAAGACCCGGACTCGGCGCCTTGGGGCGACCGAAAGCCCGTCGTTGTGCTGGACCTCGACCGCAGCGAAGCCCCCAAAGGTTACCTGCTTCCCCTGGATGACATTTCGCCCCTCTATGGAAAGTCCTGGCGTGAAATCGGGCTCGACGCGTTTGCCAATCATCGCACCCAAGGAATCACCGGATTCCTGGGCTCGCCATTTCTGCGGCGCGCCGTCGCGTTGCAGCGAGAGGATGGAGGGCAACTTGATCCCGGTCTGCTTGCTCAACCACTCGGCCCATTGGACGAAGACTATGAAATTGGGAACATGGGTGTGGACCCGCTCATGCGAACGGTGGATGCCACTCTGGTAGCGGCTCGCGATGCGGCGTTGCGCCTCGATTGGAAGGCGGCCGCCGGATCCCTGGTTACCGCGGGAAGAAAAATTAATGAAGTGCCCGTGCCTTCGAATTCGGCCCAGGTTCCCGCCCCGGTCGCATACCTGGCGCGAAGCCTGAAGCGGAAACGAGAAAAGATAGACGCGGCTCTGGCGCTTGTAACGGGGCTGCGATTGGATGCGCTCGCCGATCGCGGCGAACCTGTCTCCGGAGAAACGTTTACGGTCCGTGTGGACCCTCATCATCGTGGAGAAATCGCAGGAGATTTCAAGAAACCCACCCTCAGGCTGCCCTCCGACTGGAATGTCACAAAGGAAGAGCCGGAAAACAGCGGAGCCATTCGCTTTACCGTTTCCGCCGGACCGAATCCGCAGCGCACGCCGCCTCCCGCTGCGACGCTACTGCCGGAACCGCCGCCGCTTGTGACCGTCAGCCAGGAAGCCGTAGTCGATACCTACTCGTTCACGGTCACCGCGCCCGTGGTGCAACTTCGCGCGACTTCGACGCGCGCGGATCGTGTGCCTCTGCGAATCGTTCCGGCTTATACGCTGGCGGTCGAGCCCAGGCAAGCCATCGAAATTGCCGCCAAGCGGAGCGAACCGTTTGACGTATTACTGCGCGTGCATTCTTATGCAACGCAGCCGGGAGAAGTTCGCGCCGGTCTGACTGTGCCGCGCGGATGGAAAACCGGCGTGGCCGTGCCCCTGAAATTTGATGCCACGGGCGACCGGTATGCCCGGCTTACAGTGACGCCGCCTTTGAAGCTTGCCAAGGGCAATTTCAAAATTTCGGCGTACGTGGAACGCGGGACCGGCCGTGGCCGCGGCGAAAAGACGGAAAAATTCACCACTTCTCTGGAACCGCTGCCGACGCTTCCGACGCAACTTTGGACCGAGCCGGCGCTCTGCTCCGTGCACGTGTTTGACGTGATTGTTCCGGAGAATCTTCGCATCGGCTACGTCACGGCAGAAAATGAACCGATACCGGAAACGCTGCAACGCCTGGGAATTCGTGTCGAAATGCTGGACGCAGTGGCCCTGGCGTTCCGCGACTTATCTCCATTCAACGCCATCGTGATCGGCGTGCGCGCCTACGAACTTCGGCCGGAGTTGGCAGGAGCGAACCAGCGGTTGCTGGATTATGTGTCCAAGGGTGGAACGCTCGTCGTGCAGTACCAGCGAGAGTTTGCCTGGGACAAATTCCAGTACGCCCCGTATCCGGCTCTGATTTCGCCGCCGCTTCCGCCTGCAAAAGAAGGAACACCGCCGGTCGTTCGTCCCCTTCCGCGCATCACTGATGAGAATTCCCCCGTCAAATTCCTGAAGCCGAATGATCCGCTCCTCAATCATCCGAACAAGATTACCCAGGACGACTTCAAGGGCTGGATGCAGGAGCGTGGCCTTTATTTCTGGACGGAATTCGACCCCAAGTACACTCCGCTCCTGGGCATGCATGATCCCGGCGAGCCGGAACTCAACGGCGGGCTTGTATATACGCATCTCGGCAAGGGCACTTACATCTACACGGGACTTGCTTTCTTCCGCCAATTGCCGGAGGGCATTCCGGGAGCTTATCGGCTGTTCGTCAATCTACTTAACGCGTCACGGGCCGCTGAACACGTTCTGCCAGAAAAACCTCGTGCCCCTAAGCCATAGCTAGAACCGCCTCGACGAGGTAACCCAACTGGGTACACCGGCGCCATCCGCAATTCACCGTGCTATTCTCTTCATCCGAGGAGCGAAACACGAATGTGGAACCATCATGGAGGTTGCTTTGCCCGCGGTACAATGCATAGGATCTTTCTGCTGTTGCTGGTTTCCGCGCTCTCTCTCACCTGCGTTTCTCCCGCCGCGGCACAAAAGGAAAAGAAAAAAAAGCCGGACGCCTCTTCATCCGGGGACGCTTCCAAGGCACCGATTCCATTGACTGACGAGCAGCAGATTGATTACACGCTGTCCGATATGCTGGGAGCCTGGCAGATCGGAGACATCGAAAAACTCCATAAGGACTATGGTGACGACGTTGCGATGGTGAACGGCTCGTGGGCGCCGCCGATTTTCGGCTGGACCAACTACCTCGCGATTTACCAACAGCAGCGTGCGCAGATGCAGCAGGTCCGCATGGACCGCTTAAACACCTACATCAAAGTGAGTGGTGCGGTGGGTTGGGCGTGCTATCAATGGGACTTCCAGGCGGTCGTGGACGGCCAGCAGATGAAATCGCAAGGGCAGACCACGGTGGTGTTAGAAAAACGCAACAACCATTGGGTGATTGTGCTCAATCACACTTCGGTGGCCCCCAAGCCGGCGCAAGCCGTCCCGGCAAGCGCGCCTCCGGACCAACAGCAACCCGCAAAGCCGGCGCCACGCTGAAACTCGCCGGGTCTCGATCCCTCAAAACTAAAGAAGGCCCTTCAGCCCTTCTTTAAGCCACATTCCGGCGATGACCAGCAGCAGAACCCCTGCAAGGATGCCGGTTCCCAGAATGGGCCGGGACAGCGCGTTGATCTTCGCCACGAGCTCGCGCTGCTCCTTGGCCATGTGTTCTTCAGCGGCATCGAGAAAGATTTGATCGTCTTCGTGACTTGAGAGGAGACTCCGCCGAAACAACAGACCCAGGAATACGGCGGTAGCAACTCCCCACGCGATCAACAGATAGAGCAACGGCCCTGAAAGGAATGATTGTGCTTCCATGGTGACCTCCCGTTGGGACCAATCCGCGGTGCCGGCCGGGGCCGGCAGGGTTTTTTGGGATTTACAGGGCGGAGTATAGCACTCTAAATTAAAAATTCTAGTGGCGAGAATCAGAAAGACTGATAAGAGGTCGTGGTCCCAACTGGCCGGGACCCGGTCTCAAAATGCAGCTAGCTACAGCGGCAAAATCAACAAACGAAAGAGACTTAGGAAGTGAGCGCGCCTTCCTCGCTTGCATGAGCGGCTTGGTAAGGACAGAAAGACTCTTCCCTTTGCAACGCACACTCCGATGAGCGTTGGGCGGCGTTGCGTTGACAAAGGGGAACGTGCCGGGCAGAATGAAAAAGTCTCATTCGAAGCGGCTCCAGCTACGCTGGAGTTGTCTTTCTCACACTCGTGCCCGAGTGGCGGAACTGGCAGACGCGCTGCGTTCAGGTCGCAGTGATCGCAAGGTCGTGGAGGTTCGAGTCCTCTCTCGGGCACCAATTTTCCTCAAATTTCCTCCGGCATAAAAATCCGTTCTTCATCGGCTGGCAAAATCATCCTTAACCATTTCCTCCAGGTTCGCGGGCTGCGATGACGGCGGCCACGGAAGTGAAGTGTAAATTCAAAACCTTCCCCTTGCACTTCTACAAGAACAAGAGTACACTCCCTGTAGAAGCAATAGGGGAGCAAATGACGGACACGCGGATTGATCTTCCGCAAGGCACCCTGGACCTCCTAATCCTCCGCACACTCGCCCTCGAGCCGCAGCACGGCTGGGCTATCTCCGAGCGCATCCATCAGGTTTCCAGCAAAACTCTTTTCGTGCAGCAGGGGTCCCTTTATCCCGCGCTGCATCGCCTGGAGCGCAAAGGCCGGATCAAGGCGCGCTGGGGAGTCTCAGAGAACAATCGCCGCGCCAAGTTTTATGAGCTCACGCGGCTCGGCCGCAAGCAGTTGGAACGCGAAGAGAGCGCCTGGCGCAAACTCGCCGCCGCTGTTGCGCAAATCCTGGAAACCACGTAGGAGAGGCCCATGCTGGACGACGTGCTGTTGCGATTGCGTTCCCTCTTCCGCCGGAAAAAGGTGGAGGCCGAACTCGACGACGAACTGCGCTTTCACTTCGCGCAACAGGTTGCGAAGTTCATCCACTCCGGCCTGCCGCCTCAGGAAGCAAAGCGCCTCGCGCGTCTGGAATTCGGCGGAATGGAACAACTCAAAGAGGAACATCGCGATGCGCGCGGCGTGACCTTCATCGAAACGCTGCTGCAGGATATTCGCTACGGGCTTCGGATGCTGGCGAAGTCGCCGGGATTCACCGTCGTCGCCGCGCTCACCCTCACCCTCGGCATCGGGGCAAATACGGCGATCTTCAGCTATATCAACGCTTTCATAATCAAACCACTGCCCTATCCGCAGTCGGAGCGGCTCATGATATTCGAGTCGCATGACACAAAAAAGGGATGGACGAGGGAGGGCCTCACGTCCACGGCGTCGTTCCTCGATTTCCAGAAGCAAAACACCTCGTTCGAGCAGACCGCCTTATGGAGAGGGTTGAGTTTCAATCTTACCGGCGGTGGTGCCCCCGCGCTCGTCGAGGGGGGACGAGTAAGCTGGAATTATTTTGATGCCCTGGGCGTCAAGCCCATGCTTGGCCAGACGTTCACGCCGGACGAAGATCAGCCGGGAGCAGGGCACGTAGCCATTCTCGGCCAGGGATTGTGGCAGAGCCGCTTCGCCGGCGACGGGAAAATTATCGGACGAACAATCACGGTCGAAGGCGAGCCCTACACCGTGGTGGGCGTGCTGCCCGGAACATTTCAGTTCATGCTAATGGGCGTCGCCAATTTATGGACGCCTCTGGCGCTGTCGGACGAGGAGCGGGCCGATCGCGCCAGGTCGAGATTGTCCGCATTTGGGCGGCTGAAGCCCGGAGTCACGCCGGAGCAGGCGGGAGCAGAAAGCGCGGCGATTTTTGGACGTCTCGAAAAACAGTTTCCGGAGACCAACACGGACCTGACTTTGCTGGTCAGCTCCATGACTTATGAAATTCGCAGGAAAGAAGGTGCGCCCGAACTGCTGATCTGTTTCGTGATTGTAGGGCTGATTCTGTTGATTGCCTGCGCGAACGTCGCGAATCTGATGCTGGCCCGAGCGACAAACCGCACCAGGGAGTTCGCCGTTCGCGGGGCCCTTGGCGCGACAAGAGACCGGCTGGTCCGGCTACTCCTCACGGAATCCCTTCTGCTGTTTTTCCTCGGCGGCGTGGCAGGGGCGCTCTTTGGCCTCTGGGGTGTGCGCTGGATCGAGTCGGAGATCCCCGGTCACATCCGCGGATATATCGTGAATTACGGACACGTGGATCTGGACTTCACAACGCTCGGCTTCACGCTGGGAATCGCGCTGCTCTGCGGCCTCGTCTTCGGGCTCGCGCCAGCGTATGAGCATTCGCTCGACGTGAACCGCGCGCTCAAGGAAGCATCGGGGCATGCCTCGGGAAGTCAACGCAGCGTGCGGCTGCGCCGGAGATTCGTCGCTGCGGAGTGTGCGCTGGCTGTCTTGGTACTGATATCGACGACACTCCTAGTGAAGAGCTTCATCATTACCGTGCGCTCGAGCCACGGATACAATCCGGCGAATGTAATGGTGGCGCAACTCGCACTGCCCAAAACGAAGTACACGGAGGAGTCGCGCCTGCGCAATTTCAGCGAGGAGGTGCTGGCGCGTCTCCATGGGCTGCCGCAAGTGGCTTCGGTTGGCGCCGCAAGTTCCGTGCCGTTCGGTGGCTTCGGCGCATCAGTCGTCGTCGAAGCGGCCGAGAAACCGGTGTCTCAGCCTAGAGAAAGGTTCGGCGCCCGATTCACGGCCGTGTCCAGCGATTATTTTTCAGCCATGCAGATTGGCCTGGTCAAGGGCCGCGTGTTCACTTCCGCCGACGCACAAGGCAGTTCACCGTCGGCAATCATCAATGAAACTCTCGCGCGGCAATTATGGCCCAATGAAGATCCAATCGGACACCAACTTCGCTTCGGCGAGCAACGTACAGTCTGCACGATTGTGGGGATGGTAAGGAACATCAAGATGTACCAACTGCGGCCCCGGCCCGACCGGCAGATGTACGTTCCCTTGGCGCAATTTCCTTCCGCGACGCTCGGCTTCGTGGTGCGAACCGCTGGAAATTCCACGACGATGGCAACAGCCATCCGCGACTCGATTTGGGCCGTGGACCGTGACCAGCCGATTTCCTCGGTTGAGCCGCTCGAAACTTTGATGACTGTGGTGGACACAGGGAATCGCGTCCTGGCCAAGATGATGGTTTTCTTCGGCGCCCTGGCCATGTTTTTGGGGGCGATCGGAATATACGGCGTGATGTCGCATCTGGTCTCCCAGCGCACGCGCGAAATCGGAATCCGAACGGCGCTCGGCGCGAGTCCGCCGCAGGTGATGGCCCTGGTCATCGGCCAGGGACTGAAGTTGGCGTTGATTGGCGTCGCTGTGGGAGTAGTTTCGGCCCTGGCGGCGACCAGACCGCTTGCGATGTTGCTGTACGGGGTCACGCCAAGCGATCCGCTGACGTTTATTGTGGTCCCGATTGTGTTTGTGGCGGTCGCTGCGGCAGCATGTAGTGTCCCCGCCCGCCGCGCGATGCGCGTCGATCCCATAGTTGCGCTGCGCTACGAATAGCGCGTGGTGCTGTGAACCACAACGAACCCTGCAAAAAAGCACCTGGCGTTCCCCCGCTGATACATTGGAGCGCGCGAGCGCGTATTCCTCTGTTGTATGCTCACGAAGCAGCAAAGAATCGCCGAGGTGTACGAATGCCTTTGCATTTGATCGCGCTAGGTTTTCCGGAGTGGCAGCCGCACTTCTCCTTTCTCGACACCCCACAGGCCAACGAAATGATGGCCTTGCGCTGGCTGCACCTCATCTTCGGCATCATCTGGATCGGCTTGCTCTACTTTTTCAATCTAGTACTGACGCCCGCGATGAAAAAGTGCGACCCGAAGCTGCGCATCAAGATTTACCCGGAGTTGATGCCTGGGGCGATGGGCTGGTTCCGTTGGTCGGCGCTCGTGACCGTTTTTGTCGGGATGCGCTATTACGCCATCCATCTCGCTTCCGACGCAAAACTTGCGGGCAACCCTAAGCTCGTTGGAAAGTGGTTCGGCTGGTGGTTCCTCGTCTGGCTCGTCGCTTATGTTTTCATCTACGCCCTGCAACTCCCCATGAAGGGAATCTTGAATAATCCGTGGATTCGCGCGATAGGGATTGCCCTGGTGGTGACCGCGGCGTCCTGGCTGGTTCTCGCCCTGAACGGCGGACCCAACGTTTCTAATCCGCATCTCGCCATCAGCGTCGGAGGCGGACTCGGCTTGATCATGCTGCTGAATACCTGGGGCGTGGTCTGGCGCGTTCAGAAGCGCTTGATCGCCTGGTCCCGCGCGAGCACGGAACAAGGTGTACCCATGCCGCCGGAAGCCGAACGCTTGATGCGCTGGAACTATCTGACCGCTCGAACCTCGTTCTGGCTGTCTTTTCCGATGTTGTTTTTCATGGCCGCCGCCAGTCACTATCCGTTCCTGAGCACGGTCGCGCGATGAACTCATGAATCATTCGGCAGGGGTATTGATGGCCGGCGAAACGCAAGTGAAAATGAAAGGGGATGCGGGCCAGGACGTCCCGCCTCCCTTCTATCCCCTCTCGGGGAATCCGGCCAGTCTGACGGAGGGCGACTAGCCGGTCGTGTGTTGGCCTGCCTATATAATCCCCAACGCCGGAAAAAAGTTCCTGTGAATCTCAAAAAAATTGACTAAAATCTCCGTGCCAATTGTCGCCCGCCGTCTGGCGCGAATGCCAAATGCCACGCCCCTCACACCTGAGCCCCGATAACATCCTGCGTTTTCTGCAAGTTAGGACCGCTCCTGCGTCCACCGCCGAAATCGCCCAGGGCCTCCACCTGAAAAAGTCCGACAATCGCCCCCTCTTTAAAATGCTCTCCAAGCTCAAAAAGCGCCGCGCCATCGAGGAGCTGCCTGGCGGACGATACCGTCTCCCCACCCGCAAGTCCGAACGGGACGCGCCTGGCCAGAAATCTCTCCAGGACGCGCAACGCCGCCCCCAATCTCTGGCGAGTCACGATGAAGTCAAGGGCCGCCTGGTCCTTCACCACGACGGTTACGGCTTCGTCGTTCCGGATTCGCCCATTCCGCAGCTCGACGGCGACGTCTTCATTCCGCGCGACGCCATCCAGGACGCCATGCACGGCGATCACGTTCTGGCAAAAATCCAGCACTTGGGCGGCATCACCGGCGCCCAGCGCGCGGAAGGCCGCATTCTTCGAGTCCTAGACCGCGCTCACCCCACGGTCGTCGGCCTGTTTCGCTACGGCTCTCAACAAAATGTCGTCCTGCCTTACGACACCCGCATCCAGCACGAAATTGAAATCCCTCGCGGCAACGAACTCACTCCCGGCCTCTGGAAAAAGCTGGGCTTCAGCGGCGCCGATGAAACCAGCATCCGCTTGCGGCGCATCCCGCGCCTCGATGAACTCGACGGCGCTGTCGTCAACGTCGAGTTGCTCCGCTATCCGCACGGCGCCGCATCGCCGACCGGCCGCGTCATCGAAATTCTTGGCCGCCCGGGCGAACTCGGCGTCGACACCGAAATCATCATCCGCAAGCACCATCTCCCGCACGTCTTCTCTGCCGAAGTTCTTGAGGAAGCCGAACGTGGCGCTCAGCCCCTCAGCGAATCCCAGCGCGCCGGCCGCGAAGATTTCCGCCACTTGCCGATCGTCACCATCGACGGAGAAACAGCGCGCGATTTTGACGATGCCGTCTACGTCGAGCATCGCGCCGACGGCGGCTGGCACCTGCAAGTGCACATCGCCGACGTCGCCCACTACGTTCGAACGCAGACCGCTCTCGACGGCGAAGCGCGTCTCCGCGGCACCTCCGTTTATTTCCCCGATCGCGCCGTCCCCATGCTTCCCGAAGCTCTTTCGAACGGCATGTGCTCCCTCAAGCCCCGCGAAGATCGCCTGGTCATGAGCGCGCTCATGGAATTCGACCCTTCCGGCCACATGAAATCCTCGCGCATGACTTCCGGCGTCATTCGCTCCGCCGAGCGCATGACCTACACCAACGTCAACAAAGTCCTCGAAGGCGACCCGGAAATGTCCAAACGTTACGCTTCACTCGCGCCCCGCTTTCGCGATATGAAGGAACTCGCCCTGCTCCTCAACGCTCGCCGCAATGAGCACGGCTCCATCGACTTCGATCTCCCCGAGCCGGTCATCGAATTCGACGAACAGCAGCGCATGACCAACATCACGCGCAGCGAGCGCAACATCGCTCACCGCCTCATTGAAGAATTCATGCTCGCCGCCAACCGTGCCGTTGCCGCGTACCTTCTGCGCCGCGGCATCGAATCGCTCCATCGCGTTCATGAAAAGCCCGACGTCCGCAAAGTCCTCGAGTTCGAGGAACTGGCCCGCGCCTTTGGCTACTCTCTAGGCGTCGAAGACTTACAGCAGCGCGAAGTCGCCGTTCGCCACGGCCGCGTTCCTGCGCCCGCGAAAGCCGGCCGGCCGGACTCCTACGGCCACGGCCGCGAGCGCGGCATGAAGGTGGCGCTCCCGGCCGGCGACCTGCGCATCACGCCCCAGCATTATCAGCGTCTGATTAAAAAGGTCGTCGGCAAGCCGGAAGAGCGCATCGTCTCCTACCTCATGCTGCGTTCCTTGAAGCAGGCCCGCTACGCCGCCGAGCCGCTCGGCCATTTCGCCCTTGGCTTCGACGAGTACACCCATTTCACTTCGCCCATTCGGCGGTATCCCGACCTCATCGTTCATCGCATTCTAAAATGGGCGCTCGTACATCCCAACGATGCCCCTACATCTTCGAAGCTCCGCGTCCCCACCGCCCCGGGCGCCGAGGCCGCGCTGTATTCGCACAAGAACCTCGAAGAAATCGCTGCGGAGACCTCCGAAGCCGAACGCCGCGCCAATGGCGCCGAGCGCGAACTCATGGACTGGAAAACCGCTCAATTCATGGAAGAACATCTCGGCGAGGAGTACGACGGCCTGATCATTTCCGTGCAGAAGTACGGCTGCTTCGTCGAACTCTTCGAAGTCTTCGTCGAAGGCCTTCTTCCCATCGGCGCTCTGGAAGAATTCGCCGGTGCGCGCTGCGTGCTGCGCGAACGCGATCACGTCATCGTCGCCCTCGCTGGTGGTGGAGGTGCCGGACGCGGTCGCGGAACTCGCAGCTCTGGTTCTCGCGTCGTTAGCGGCCGCGCTACAGCTGCCTCGCCTCCCGGCCGCGGCGCAAAACCTCGCCAGCTCGAATGGCATCTCGGCGATAAAGTCCGCGTACGCGCCGAGCGCATCGACCCCATGCGCAAACGCGTCGAATTCGCCCTAATCCCGTAGGTCCACCTTTCGCCGTCATCCCGAGCGAAGCCGAGGGATCGTGGCTGGACTCAAACATCGGCACTCTCGCGGGAAACATGTCAAACGGAGGAATCTCTCTTCCTCTTTCCGGAGTCCCGTATGTCGTCGCTCAGCCCACTAGCCGGCAACCTCGTACTCACTCTGCACCAAGCCGCTCGCATAGTGCCGCGTCGCCACATGGCGCAGCCGAATGTCGCGCGGCACACTGCCAAACAAAGGAACTCCCTCTCCAATGAGGACCGGCACGCGCGTGATAATCAGCCGTTGAATAGCCCCCGCGCGCAGAAACCCTTGAATGGTCACGCCGCCATCGATGTACAGGTGCTTAATCCCGCGGGCCGCGAGTTGCGACACGATCTCCGCCGGCGGCCCGGCCATTTGTTCCACAACGCCTCCGCGCACCGCCGAAAAATCAACCGGGCGGCTGCTCAGCACCACCACGCGCTTGTCGCCGTAGGGCCAGGCTTGAAAAGCTAGAACCGTCTCGAAAGTCTTGCGGCCAATCACAATCGCATCGACGCTGGCAATAAACTCGTCGTAGCCGTGCGGTTCGCCGCCCTCCGGCAGAAAGTCGAGCTCGCCGTTCGGCCGCGCAATGAAGCCGTCGACGCTGGTGCCAATAAAAACAGATGCCGTCATCGTGAACTCCTCGCCTCTCGCCGGCTAACTATAGATTCAAACGCTCTTTCGCGCACC
>Ga0066655_10000058_pt1 | contig 27612 bp, 19 predicted proteins | sample GraSoiAngelo_104_FD_133942 | JGI IMG/M metagenome (GOLD analysis project Ga0066655, IMG submission 133942) | Grasslands soil microbial communities from the Angelo Coastal Reserve, California, USA - 14_0903_05_30cm | ecosystem: Environmental > Terrestrial > Soil > Grasslands | place: USA... | reverse complement strand
GTGCGTGGAGCTGAAATCGCTGAAGCTCTATATCTGGTCGTTCCGCGACCGTGGCGCGTATCACGAGGCGGTCACGAACGAAATTGTCGATCACCTCGACGCGACGCTCCGCGCGCGGTTCCTCCGCCTCACTGCGCGCTTCAACGTGCGCGGCGGGATCTGCACGACCGTTGTCGCAGACAGACGACAGAACGCCTGGGAGCCGCAGCCGAAGGCGGTCCTGCCATAGAGTCCCGCGTCCGCGGATGCGCCCGCGGCGGCGCAGCGCAGCGCACCCGCGCGGAAGCGCAGCACCCGCGGAGGGCGCACATCAGGTAAACCACCACCCCGAAAGAGCTCGGGTTTCACTACCTGTACAGCCCGAGGACCGCCGGTATAATCGCGCGTTCTTCACGAGGCTGATGCCGATTGGAGGAGCCATTAGATGCCGGCCAAGAGACCAGCGCCTAGGTCCGCGAAGGGCAAGAAGGCGGCCAGCCGGCCAGCGGTCAGAAAGGCGACCGCGCACAAGCCCGAACCGCTGCGTGTGAGAGCGGTCGCGGCGCCGCCGCACAAGACCGCGCCGCCGCACAAGACCGCGCCGCCGCACAAGACCGCGCCGCCGCACAAGGCCGCGCCCCCGCCGAAGAAGCCCGGCGCGGCCGCACCCGCCGCCGCCGGCGAGCCGGCTGCCGAAACGAGAAAGCCGCTGCGCCCCGAGGCTCCCGCGAGCCCGCCCCGCGCCGCGACCTCGATGCTCGGCGGCAACCGCGTCGGGCCCGCGCCCGCTGCGACGGCCGACGGCGAGGACGCCGAGCTGGTCGAGCCGGGAAGCCTGCTCGCCGGTCCCCGCAACGTCCAGCCGTACATCGCCAAGCGGGGCGAGCAGTACATGAGCAAGGAGCAGCTCGACCACTTCCGCAACATTCTCAACAGCTGGAAGCGCGACCTCATGGTCGAGGTGGATCGCACCGTCATGCACATGAAGGACGAGGCGGCGAACTTCCCGGATCCCAACGACCGCGCAACGCAGGAGGAGGAATTCAGCCTCGAGCTGCGCACGCGTGACCGCGAACGGAAGCTCATCCGCAAGATCGACGACGCCCTGAAGCGCATCGAGGATGGCTCCTACGGCTACTGCCTCGAGACCGGCGAAGAGATCGGGATCAAGCGCCTCGAGGCGCGCCCGGTGGCCACGCTCAGCATCGAAGCCCAGGAACGCCGCGAACGGCGCGAGCGCCAGTACGGCGACCGCGACGACCGCTATCGCTAGAGCACCCCGGGCCGCGCGGGCGGACTACGTCGGGCGCTTCGCGCCCTCCCCGACCGGATCGCTCCATCTCGGCTCGCTCGTCGCCGCGGTGGGCAGCTTCGCCGATGCCCGCTGTCGCGGCGGCCGCTGGCTGCTGCGGATGGAGGACCTGGATGCAGCAAGGGTGATCCCCGGCTGCGCCGAGCGCATGCTGCGCATGCTCGAGGCCTTCGGGCTCACCTGGGACGGCGCGGTCGAGTACCAGAGCGCCCGCACGCATCACTACGGTGAGGCCCTCGCCACCCTCGAGGCGCTCGGCCTCACCTTCGAGTGCAGTTGCACGCGGGCCGAGCGCAATGCCGACGGCGGTTATCCGGGCACGTGCCGCAACGGACCGAAGAGCCGGGGAGCCACTGCCACGCGCTTTCGCGTCGATGACCGAACCGTCTGCTTCGAGGACCGCGCGCAGGGGGAGTGCCGCTTCGAGCTGCGCGAGCGCGGGGACGTCATCATCCGCCGCCGCGACGGGGCGTTCGCCTATCAGCTGGCGGTGGTCGTGGACGATGCGCTGCAGGGGGTGACGGACGTCGTCCGCGGTGCCGACCTGCTCGACAGCACGCCCTGGCAGATCGCGCTGCAGGGGGCATTGAGGCTGCCCACCCCGCACTACCTCCACCTGCCGCTGGTCACGGAGCCCGGCGGCGCGAAGCTCGCCAAGGCCCGGCGCTCCGTGGCGCTCGATCCGCGCGCCTCAGGCCGGGAGCTGCACGAGGCCCTCAGGCTCCTCAACCAGGACCCTCCGGACACGCTCAAGCTCGAGTCACCCAGCCGGGTGCTCGAATGGGCCTGCGCCCACTGGGAACTGGACCGGTTCCACGGCGTGCGGGAAGTCCGCGCCGCCGCCCCCGGCGCCGACTGAGGAAAGTCTCCGGAAGCGCGCTCGGCGAGTTGGGTTCGCGGCGCCGCTACCGACGGATGTAATATGGTATGTCGAAACGGCCCAGCACTACGGAAGGTGCATAACCCATAGTGAGGGACCTGCGATGAGCGCACCGCGAATAATTAAGAAGTATCCCAACAGGCGGTTGTACGACACGGTAGAGAGCCGGTACATCACGCTCGCCGATATCCGCCGGCTGGTGATCGAGCGGGTCGACTTCGTGGTCATCGACAAGAAGACCCAAGGCGACATCACCCGCCCGATCCTGCTGCAGGTGATCGCGGAGCAGGAGCATGACGGCGAGCCGCTCATGAGCCGCGATTTCCTCTCACAGGTGATCCGCTCCTACGGTGACGCCATGCGCAGCACCGTCGGCAGCTACCTGGAGCAGAGCCTGAAGCTGTTTGCGAGCCAGAACGGCGGACGCGGGCCCCCGGGCTGAGAGGGAAGCGCGCGGCGCCGCTGCCGTCAGGAGTCGAGGTCGCGCATCGACAGACGGATGCGTCCCTGGCGATCCACCTCGAGAACCTTCACGCGAATCAGATCGCCCTCCTTGAGCTTGTCGCTCACCCGCTCGACGCGCTCGTTCGAGATCTGCGAGATGTGCACCAGCCCGTCGCGGCCGGGAAGGATGGTCACGAAGGCTCCGAAATCCATGAGCCGCGCGACCTTGCCCTCGTAGATCTGGCCCACCTCGACGTCGGCGGTTATGAGCTCGATGCGCCGCTGCGCCTCGCGCCCGGCGGCGCCCGAGACCGAGGCGATCTTGACCGTGCCGTCGCTCTCGATGTCGATGGTGGTGCCGGTCTCCTCGGTGATCTGGCGGATGACCGCGCCGCCCTTGCCGATGACGTCGCGGATCTTCTCCTGATCGATCTTGAGCGTGATGATCGACGGGGCCCACTCGGACATCTTGGCGCGCGGCTCGCGGATGACCTTGTTCATCTCATCGAGGATGTGCAGGCGGCCGGCGCGCGCCTGCTCGAGCGCCACGCGCATGATCTCGGGCGTGACGCCCTCGACCTTGATGTCCATCTGCAGCGCCGTCACGCCGTCCCTGGTGCCGGCGACCTTGAAATCCATGTCGCCGAGGTGATCCTCGTCGCCGAGGATGTCGGTGAGCACCTGATAGCGGCTGCCCTCGAGCACCAGCCCCATGGCAACGCCCGCCACCGGCGCCTTGATCGGAACCCCCGCGTCCATGAGCGACAGCGACGTGCCGCACACGCTCGCCATCGAGCTCGAGCCGTTCGACTCGAGGATCTCCGACACGACGCGGATCACGTACGGAAAGGCAGTCATGTCCGGCATCACGGCACTGACGCCGCGACGCGCGAGATTGCCGTGCCCGATCTCGCGCCGCTTCGGGGCTCCCATCATGCCGGTCTCGCCCACCGAGAAGGGCGGGAAGTTGTAGTGCAGCATGAACGGCTCGCGCCGCTCGCCCTCGAGGGCGTCGATGATCTGCGCATCGCGGGTGGTGCCGAGCGTGGTCAGCACCAGAGCCTGGGTCTCCCCGCGGGTGAAGAGCGCCGACCCGTGCGTGCGCGGCATCACGCCGACCTTGACCGTGATCGGGCGTACGGTGCGCGTGTCGCGCCCGTCGATGCGCGGCTCGCCGTTGAGGATCCGCTGGCGCACGATGCGGCTCTCGAGCCTGAAGAGCGCGCTCTCGACGGCCTCCTGGGTCCACTTGGGCTGATCCCCTCCGGCGAGCGTCGCGAGGGTCTGGGTCTTGATCTCGGTGAGCCGCGCGTGCCGCTGCTGCTTCTCGGTGATGGTGTAAGCCTGGGCGAGCGCCGCCTGCGCATGGAGGCTGAGCGCGCTCATGAGCTCGGCGTTTTCCGCCGGCGGCTGCCAGCTCCAGCGCGGCTTGCCCGCTTCCGCGGCGAGCTCCTTGATCACGCGGATGGCGGTCTGCATCTGCTCGTGTCCGAACACGACGGCTCCGAGCATCACTTCCTCGGACAGCCCCTTCGCCTCCGACTCGACCATCAGCACCGCGTGCTCGGTGCCGGCGACCACCAGATGCAACTGCGATTGCGCGAGCTCTTTCGCGGTCGGGTTGAGGACATAACGGCCGTCCTGCCAGCCGACCCGCGCGGCTCCGATCGGGCCGTTGAACGGAATGCCCGACAGGGCGAGCGCGGCGGATGCGCCGAGGAGCGCCGGAATGTCGGCATCGATGTCCGGGTCCATCGACAGCACCGTCGCCACCACCTGCACGTCGTTGTAGAACCCGTCCGGAAACAGTGGGCGGATGGGGCGGTCGATGAGGCGCGAGGTCAGCGTCTCCTTCTCCGTCGGCCGGCCCTCGCGCTTGAAGAAGCCGCCCGGGATGCGCCCGGCGGCGTAGGTCTTCTCGACGTAGTTGACGGTCAGGGGAAAGAAATCGCGCCCCGCGGTCGGGGTCTGCTGTATGCAGGCGGTGACCAGCACGACGGTATCGCCCATGGCGACGCGCACCGCGCCTTCCGCCTGGCGGGCGATCTCACCCGCCTCGATGGTGACTGAATGCTGACCGTATGAGAATGATTTGCTGACGACGCTCAAGGCTCAATCCTCGAAAAGTTGGATCTTCGGAAGTCTCAAGGGCGAAAACACAAAGGCCGCGCGTTGCCGGCGGCCCTTGAGTTTTCAGCGGCGAAGCCCGAGTCGCTCGACGAGCTCCTGGTACTTCTGGGGTTGCGTGGCTCTGAGGTAATCGAGGAGCTTGCGCCGCTGGTTCACGAGCTTCACGAGCCCGCGGCGCGAGGCGTGGTCACGCTTGTGCGCGGTGAAGTGCTCGCCGAGTCCGTTGATGCGCTCGGAGAGCAGTGCCACCTGAACTTCCGGTGAGCCGGTGTCGGCCGGTCCGCGGCGGAACTGCGCGAGGATTCCGCCCTTTTTCTCGCTGGTTAAGGCCATTGCGCGATTGTCCTAACTAATTGTCTCAAGAGCCCTTTTAGCAAGCGCGGGATTCTACCCGCCCGTAGCGTGCCGCTACAAGCCGCACGCGATGCGTTCCGTTACGCGGCCGTCCGATGAGCGGCGGAACGGTGTGCGCTCATCGGCGAGCCGCACGGGACGACTCACCCGCCGTGCGGCGCGAGAATCGCGGGGCGGCGTGCGATTCCGAAAGTGCGCCGCGCCGTCTGTCCACGGTTTCCATCAGGCGCCGCTCACGACATAATGCGGCCGACAAATCAGCGACTTACGAATCCTGTCTCAGAGGGCACTGCGCTGGCGCGACGTGCATCTACGACTCCCCGGCCGGGGCGTCCGTAGGATCGCACGCAGTTCTGTCGCGATCCTGAAACGTCTGCCCGCATGAGCGCTGATGCATTGATCGAAGGACTGCCCGATCTCGTCGTCCTGATCCGACGGGACGGCCTGGTGCTGGAATGCGGCGGCGGACACGGCGTGCCGGGCCTTCGCTGCCGCTCGGATGCGGCCGGCAAGCGGATCGAGAATCTCTGGCCGGCGCCCGTCGCGGAGTTCCTGAAGCTGCTCATGCGCCGGTCGCTGGCGCTGCGCACCACGGCGGAAGCGCGATTGGAGCACGACGGCATCGCCTATGAGGCACGCGCCAGCGCCCGCGGTCCGGAGCGCGCGCTGTGCATCATCCGGCAGGCCTCGGCAAGCTCGCGGGACGACTCGCTCGAGGGGAGCGACGAGCGGCCCCGTCCCCAGCTCGACCGCCGCGGCTTCCTCAGACGTTGCAAGGAGTCGATGGCCATGGCGGCGCTGCGCGAGCGGCCGCTCGCGGTCGCCGTCATCCAGCTCGATGGCATCAGCGACATCGCGCAGATCATCGCCACCAAGGTCTCCGAGCAGATCATGAGCACGGCGATCCTGCGTCTGCCGGCCAAATCGGACGAGCGGGACGGCAAGCCCTGGTGGTACCTCGGGCAGCTGAGCGAGAGCCTGCTCGCGCTGGTGCTCGAGAGTGCGGATCGCGAAGCGATCGGCGCGTGCGTGGCGGGGTTGTCCGCGAGCCTGCGCGAGCCGATTGCGATCGGCGGCGCGGAGTTCCATCTGACGCCGTACGCCGGCGTCGCCATCCTCGGCCAGGACGCCTCCACGCCGAAGCTGCTCCTCGATCATGCGCGCGCGGCGGCGACCGAAGCGCGCCGCCGCGGCTCATCCGAAGTGTGCTTCTTCACGGATACGATGCGGCTCGAGTCGCTGGCGCGCCTCGACATCGCCCGCGAGATGCGCGAGGCGATCGCCAATCGCGACATCCGCCTGCGCTACCTCGGCCGGCACGATCTCGAGACCGGGCGCCTCACCGCCTGGGTCGGGTATCTGCGCTGGCTGCACCCGCTGCGCGGTGAGATCCGGCCGGCCGAGTTTCTGCGGGTCGCCGAGACGACGGGCCTTGCGGCCCAGCTGTCCCGGGCCGTCCTCGGTTGCCTCAAGGAGGATTTCGCATCGCTCGCCGCCGCTGCCGACCCGGACGTGCGGGTGTCCTTCGGAGCGCTGCGCCATCACGTGCTGCATGAGGATTTTGCGGCCGACATCGGCCGCTTCCTGGCGGAAGGGGCGCTGCCGCCCGAGCGGCTCGAGCTGCGCATCGCCGAGCGCGCGCTCGTCGCCCGCGACCCGCTCGATCTTCACGACCTCGCGCGGCTCGGCGCCCGAGTGGTCGTCGATGAGGTCGCCCGCGGCATGGGCTCACTCGAGCTGCTGGCACGCGCGCCGCTCTGGGGCCTGCAGCTCGATCGCGCCTGGGTCACGGGGCTGCGCCGCGAGACCCAGTCACGCAAGGTGTGCCAGGCCGGCATCGCGATCGCCCAGGCGTTCGGGCTGACTCCGATCGCCAGCGGCGTCGACGATCCCGGGCAGCGCGAAGCGCTCCTGGCGCTCGGCTGCCGCTACGGCAGCGGCGACCTGTTCCGCGATGCCGCACCTGACATAACAGCGCCCGCGCGCGCCGCCGTCGGAGCTCAAGCTCCGGCACCAGCGCTACCTCGCCGGCATCGATCGTGACCTGGGTACCCATCCGGCCGGCCGCGCGACTCGCCATGGCGGCGTGCCTGCTCGCGGCGGCCTTGAGCGCACGCGCCTCCGATGCGCCGCTCATTCTCGAGCACCTGACCACTTCCGACGGCCTGCCGCAGGGCACGGTGTTCGCGACGCTGCAGGATTCGCAGGGGTTCGTGTGGCTCGCGACCGAGGACGGCCTGGTGCGCTACGACGGCCACGAGCTGTTCCGCTACGCCTACTCGCGCACCGCCCACGGCGGGCTGCCGGGCAACTACATCGAGGCCATCGTCGAGGATCGTCACCACGATCTGTGGATCGCCATCAAGGGCGGGGGCCTCGCGCGTTGGCAGCGCGCCACCGACAACTTCATCGTCTACCGCCACGATCCCAAAGACAGCGCCTCTCTCGCCAGCAACGCCGTCCACACGCTGCTCGTGGATGCCGACGATCGCGTGTGGGTCGGAACCTTCGACGCGGGTGTCGACGTTCTCGAGCCCGCATCGGGCCGCATCGAGCACCTGCGCCACGATCCCGGCGACCCCAGCTCCCTCGTCGATGACCGGATCAACGCCCTGCTGCTCGATCGCACCGGGACGCTCTGGGTCGGCACCGAGGCGGGACTCGAGCGCTGGCAGCCCGAGCATCATGGCTTCCAGCACCTGCGCTCGCTCGGCGCGAGTCACGTCTCGCGCGTCCTGCAGGATTCCTCCGGGACGCTCTGGGTCGGCACATCCGATGCGGGGCTGCGCCGCCTGGATCACGCCGGCGAGCTGCTGCAAACGTTGCATCACGAAACGGCGAACCCTGCCTCCCTCGCCAGCGACGACGTCCGCGCCATCCTCGAGGATCAGGCGGGGCATCTGTGGGTCGGGACCGCGGCCGGTCTCGACATGCTGAACCGCGCCACCGGCCAGTTCAGCCACTACCGTCATGACCCGAGCGATGCGGATTCGCTGCGCGACTCGTTCGTCATGTCGCTGTACCAGGATGCCACCGGCCTGGTGTGGATTGGAACGCGCGCGGGCGGCGTCAGCCGCTGGAATCCGCGCAGCTGGGAGCTCGGCGGCCACCGGCCGGGCTGGCTCGGGGACAAGCTGGTGACCGCGTTCGCCGATGGGCCCGACAACCGGGTGTGGATCGGCACCCTCGGGGGCGGGCTCACTCTCTATGACGACGACAGCGGCCAGACTACCGACATCGACGCGATCACCGCCCGCCGCAACGCCATCGGCGATCAGCGCGTGATGTCGCTCCATCAGGATCGGCACGGCACGCTCTGGATCGGGACCTTTGCGAGCGGCTTGCGCAGGCTCTCGCGCGACGGACGCCTGCAGTCCTTCGGTGTGAAGCCGGGCGACGAACATTCGCTGAGCGCCGCAGGCATCATGAGCCTCTTCGAGGCGCGCGACGGCGCGATCTGGGTCGGCACGCACGGCGGCGGCGCGAACCTCGTCGACCCCGCGAGCGGACGCGTGCGCCAGCTCCCCTACGGCTCCGCGGCGCCGGGCGCGGTGAGCTCGCCCCACGTCACCGCGATCGCCGAGGATGCACACGGGGACCTCTGGCTCGGCACCGAAGGCGGCGGGCTCGACCTCGCACGCGCCGACGGCACCGTCGTCAAGGTGTTCCGGCACGACCCGCGCGATCCCGCGAGCCTGCCCGCGAACACCGTCTACGCGCTCGCCGTCGATGCGAACGACCGCGTCTGGGTCGCGACCGACGGCGGCGGACTCGCGCTGGTGCAGGGATCCGTCGCGGCGCCCGATGCCATCCGCTTCAAGGTGCTCTCCCGCGAGGAGGGCCTCTCGAGCGACACCGTGTACGGGGTGGTGGCGGACGCCGCCGGCCGGATCTGGCTCAGCGGGGATGCGGGGCTCACGCGCTACGACCCCGAGAGCGACGGCATCAAGACCTACCATCGCGAGCACGGCCTGCAGGGCGAGGAATTCAACTCCGGCGCCTACCATCGGCTGCGCGACGGGCGCCTCGCCTTCGGCGGGCCCGGCGGATTCAACATCTTCGACCCCGCGCGCCTCACCGAGAACCGCCTGCCGCCGCACGTGGCGCTCACGCGCGTCGAGGTGCTCGGCGCGCCAGCGCCGGGACCGAAGCCTTATTGGCTCCTCGAGCGCATCGACCTCGGCTACCGCGCCAACATCCTGTCGCTCGACTTCGGCGCGCTCGACTTCGCCTCCCCGAAGCGCAATCGCCTCGCCTACCGCATGACGGGCCTGACCGACCGGTGGCTCGATCTCGGCACGCAACGCCGCATCACGCTCACCAATATCGAGTCGGGCGATCATCTGCTCGAGGTGCGGGCCGCAAATTCCGACTCAGTCTGGAGCGGCACGCCGCTCAAGCTCACCATCCACCGTGACCCGCCTCCGTGGAAATCGTGGTGGGCCTGCATCGGCTACGCGCTCGCCGTGCTCGGCGTGATCGCCTACCGCGTGCGGCTGCAGCGGCTCAAGTTCCAGCAGGTCCTCGACACCCGCCAGCGCCTCGAATCCGAGGTCAAGCTGCGCACCCGCGAGCTCACCGAGAGCAACCGCCAGCTCGCGCAAGCCGTGCGGGCGAAGAGCGACTTCCTCGATCGCATGAGCCACGAGCTGCGCACGCCCATGAACGGCGTGGTCGGCATGACGGAGCTCCTCGCCCGCACGCCGCTCTCCTCGACCCAGTCGCGCCTCACCGAGACCATCCGTTCCTCGGCGCGCGTGCTGCTGCAGATCGTCAACGACCTGCTGGACCTTTCGAAGATCAACGTCGGCAAGATCGCGCTCGAGGATCTGCCCTTCGATCTCGGCCAGATTCTCGAGGAATGCTCGAGCCTGTTCGCGGGCGCCGCCCAGGCGAAGGGCATCGAGCTCATCGTCTCGCCGCCGCCGCCCGAGCGCTGCTCGCTGCGCGGGGATGCGCTGCGCGTACGGCAGATCCTGATGAATCTGATCGGCAACGCCGTCAAGTTCACCGCGCGGGGCGAAGTGCTCGTCCGGGCGGAAGTGCGTGCCGCCACCACCGCCGACCGCGCGAGCGTCGAGATCTCGGTGAGCGACACCGGCATCGGGATCGATGCCGCCACCATCGGCAGGATCTTCGAGCCGTTCACCCAGGCCGACGAGTCGACCAGCCGCCGCTTCGGCGGCAGCGGGCTCGGGCTTGCCATCTGCCGCGAGCTCACGCAGCTCATGGGCGGCAGCCTCAGCGTCGAGAGCCGGCCGCAGGTCGGCTCGACGTTCCATCTGCGGCTCGAGCTCCCGGCGGGACCGGCACCGGCGGCCTCGCAGCCGCCCCTGCCGATGCGCCACGTTCGGATTCTCAGCCGTCGCCCCGCGCTCGCCGAATCCCTCGCGCGCCACGTGCGCGCGCTCGGTCTCACCGTGCAGGGCGAGGCCGACTCGCCCGCCGACGGGCCCGAAGACCTGGTGCTCGTCGATGCGAGCAGTCAGCGCGATTACCTCGAGGGCCGCCTCGGCGCGGGCAGCGCCTTCCACGCGCCGCTGATCGTCGTCGCCAGCACGGCCGAGCTCGACTCCCCGGATCTCGCGGGCCTCGAGGCGCGCTCCGTGGTGCTCAAGCCCGTCGAGCGCAGCGCGCTGCGCGAGGCCCTCGCCGCAGTGCTCGCCGAGTCGGCGGGCGCGGCTGGAGCCGCGCCCGCTACCGCCGCCATGCCTGCCGCCAAGCCCCTCGGCGCACACGTGCTGCTGGTCGAGGACGAGGCGGTGAATGCGGCGGTCGCCCAGGGATATCTCACGGCCCTCGGCTGCACGTCGGTCTGGGTCAAGGACGGCGCCGAGGCCGTGGCCCGCAATGCCGCCGAGCGCTTCGACCTCATCCTCATGGACCTGAGCATGCCCGTCATGGACGGCTTCGCGACCACGGCTCTCATCCGCCAACGGGGCGGCGCGCCGGGACGCGTCCCGATCGTCGCCCTCACCGCGCACGATGCTGCCAACTTCCGCGAGGCGTGCCTCGCTGCGGGCATGGACGAGATGCTGAGCAAGCCCTACACCCTCGAGGAGTGCGCGCGTGCGGTGCGCCGCTTCAGCGCGCGCAGCGCCTCGCTGACGGGCAGCGCCCCGCCGACGGGCAGCGCCCCGCGCGTCGAGCCGCTCGCGAGCGTCGATCCGTCCGCGATCGCGGGGCTCCGCCGCCTGCGCGGCGACGGACACGGGGACCTCTATTCGAAGCTCGTCGAGCTCTTCGAGGCGAGCTGCGCGGAATCCCTGGCGCAGCTTGCCCGCGCGCTCGAGTCCTCCGACCTCGCCGCGGCCGCCGCCGTCTGCCACAAGCTCGCCTCGAGCGCCGCCAACGTCGGCGCCGGCGCCTTCGCGCGCAATGTCCGCCAGCTCGAGCGGCTGTGCAAGGCGGGCGATACCTCCGCCGCGCGCGAGCTCAGTCAGCGGCTCGCCGCGGCCCATCCCGCGCTCACCGCCGAGCTCTCGGCGATGCGCCTGCGAGCGAGCGCATGAGCGGCACGGTCGCAACGACAGGCGTCGCGATCATCGCCGACGACGAGGATCTCGGCCGCCTGCTGCTCGCCGAGGCGGTCAGCGCCAGCGGACTCGCGCCGCTGGCCTTCGACAACGGCGGGGCCGCACTCGAGGCCGCCCGCTCGCAGGATGTCGCGATCGTGCTCCTCGACGTCGACATGCCGGGCCTCGACGGCTACTCGGTGTGCCGCCGTCTGCGCTCGGAGCCGCGCTTCGCCACCGTGCCGATCGTGATGGTGACCGGGCACGAGGACGCCGAGGCCATCGGCCGCGCCTTTGACGCCGGAGCCACGGACTTCATCAGCAAGCCGGTCAACTGGGCGCTGCTGCCGCGACGCCTCGATTACATCCTGCGCAATGCCGCCGCCGCCGAGCGTATCGAGCGTCTCGCGTACTTCGACCCGCTCACCGGGCTGCCGAACCGCCAGTGCTGCATCGAGACCGCCGAGCGGCTCGTGCCCGAGGCGGCGCACCTTCAGGAAGCTGTGGCGATCGTGTACCTCGACCTCAACAGCTTCAAGCGGGTAAACGACACCTTCGGCCACTCGGTGGGAGATGCGGTCCTGCGTAACGTCGCCGGGAAGCTCAGCGGCGCGCTCGAGGGCTTCAAGGCCGAGAACCAGCACCTGTCGCTCTCGCGCTTCGGCGGCGACGAGTTCGTGATCCTGCTGCGGCATCCCGCGGCGCGCGCGCGCGCCATCTCGATCGCGGAAGCCTGCGCGGCGGCGTTCAAGGAGCCGATTCTCTACGAGGGGCTGGAGTTCTACCCGGCGCCCAGCGTCGGGCTCGCCGTCTATCCGGACGACGGCGGCGACGTCGTCACCGTGCTCAAGCACGCCGACACCGCCATGTACCAGGCCAAGAGCGGCGCCGCCGAGTCGGTTGCCGTCTACACGCCTGCGATGAGCAGCCGGTTGAGCAACTGGCTCGACCTCGAGGCGCGGCTGCGCCGCGCTGTGGCCGAGGATCGCCTGCGCCTGGTGTATCAGCCCAAATTTCGTCTGCGGGACAATCAAATGGTGGGGGTCGAGGCGCTGCTGCGCTGGTGCGACTCGGAGTACGGCGATATCCCGCCGACGCGCTTCATCGAGATCGCCGAGGACAGCGGCCTGATCCTCGACATCGGCAGCTGGGTGGTGCGCGCGGTGTGCAGGCAGCTGCGCGCGTGGCTAGACCGCGGCTTCACCGTGCCGGTGGCCATCAACGTCTCGGGCAAGGACCTGCTGCATGGCGACCCGGCGCGCGTCATCGCCGAGGAGACGGCGGCGGCCATGATTCCTGCGTCTCTGATCGAGGTGGAGATCACCGAATCGGTGCTGATCAAGGACTCCGCCGCCGGGCGCACCGCGCTCAAGCGGCTGCGCGAGCTCGGCTGCCGGGTCGCGCTCGATGACTTCGGCACCGGCTATTCCTCGCTCGCCTATATCACCCGCTTTCCGCCCGACCGCATCAAGATCGACAAGGCGTTCGTGCACGACGTGGACACTGCCCCAGGCAACGCCGCCATCGCCAACGCCATCCTGTCGCTGGCCGAGAGCCTCGGGGTCACCGTGACGGCCGAGGGGATCGAGCGTCCCGGGCAGCTCGAGTGGCTGCGCTCGCGAGGCTGTCAGGAGGCGCAGGGGTTTCTCCTCGCGCGTCCGCTTTCGCCCGCGGATCTCGAGCGGCAGTTCCTCGCGCCCGCGCAGCCCACCGCGGAGGCGGAAACGCTTGCGCGGCGCTCGGGCCGGCTCTAGCATCGGGATGAGGTAACTTTCGATGCTCAAGACCCTCCTCACCGGCGCTTTCCTGCTCCTCACGCTCATGGCATGCGCCACGGTCGCCCCGACCCCGGCGCGCGATGTGGCGAGAGCCGCTTCGCTCGCTGCGGCCCCTCGGCGGGACTGCGTTTCCGACACGGCGACCCGCATTCCGGTGAAGGCCGACGAGTGCGTTGGATTCGGCCAGACGTACACCCAGAACGACCTGCAGCGCACCGGCCAGCGCGAGCTGGGACCGGCGCTGCGGATGCTCGATCCCTCGGTGACCGTGCACGGCCGCTGAGGCTCAAACCCCGGGGTTGAGAAGCCGGCGCGGTCGCACCGCGCGCCCGTCCGCCTCTCCGAGACCGAGGAACACGCCGCTGTCGTCGTACAGGCGCACCCGCGCGGGCGCTTCGGGAACCTGCGCCGGCACGCTCTGCCCCTGGAGGAGCCGGCGCGCCTCGTCCGCTTCGAGGCGCACCGCGGCGAGATGCGCGAGCGGCCAGTCGGGCGGCAGCAGCGCGGGCCAGGCTCCCCGGGCCCGCATCTCTGCCAGCGACTCGAGCGTCTGCATCGGCTCGGCTGCGAAAGGCTCGACGTAGAGTCTTCTCAGCGCGCTCACGTGGCCGCAGGTGCCCAGTGCCTGCGCCAGGTCCTCGGCCAGCGCGCGAACGTAGGTGCCCTTCGAGCACAGCATCTCGAGCTCGAGGCCCGCGGTCTCGAGCCTGAGCAGCTCGAGCTCGAACAGCTCCACCTCGCGCGCGGCGCGCTCGACGGTCACCCCTGAGCGTGCGAGCCGGTAGAGAGGCTGTCCGGCGCGCTTCAGCGCCGAGTACATCGGTGGAGTCTGCTTCTGGCGGCCGCGGAACTGCGCCAGCACCGCCTCGACCGCGCCGCGCTCGAGCGGCGGCACGGGCGCGCTCGCGGTGACCGCGCCTTCCGCGTCGCCGGTCGCGGTGCGCTCGCCGAGGCTCAGCGTGAAGCGATAGCGCTTACGGGCGGCGAGGATCTCGCCGGCGATCTTGGTGGCCTCGCCGAGGCAAAGCGGCAGCATGCCGGTGGCGAGCGGGTCGAGGCTTCCGACGTGACCCGCCTTCGGACGCGAGAGGAGCGCCCGAACGCGCTGCAGTGCTGCATTCGACGTGAGGCCCCGCGGCTTGTCGAGCAGCAGGATGCCGCTGGGCATGCGGGTCAGGGGTTGGAGCGCCCCGGGGGGCCGGCGCCGGTCTCAGGTGGCCCGGGGTCCGCGTCGCGGGCGGGTTGCGACGTCGTGGCGTCGGCGCCGGCTCGCGCGCCGGCGACCGCGCGGTTGATGAGGCTCGTGAGGCGCGCCGCGTCCTCGACGCTCTCGTCGAACACGAACTCGAGCCGCGGCGCATAGCGCAGCGCCAGCCGCCGCCCGAGCTCGCCCCGCAGGAAGCCCGCGGCGTGAGTGAGTCCGCTGCGCACCTCGTGCGGGGTGTGCTGCGAGGCAAAGGGCGTGAAGAACACGCGCGCCAGGCCCGAGTCGGCCGCGATGCTCACCGCCGTGATGGTCACGTTGCCGACGCGCGGATCCTTCAGCTCGCGTGCGATCAGCGTCGCGAGCGCCCGCTGGATCTCGGACTCCAGCCGTTGGGTGCGGGCCTGCGTCATTACTGCAGGGTTCTCGCGACCTCGATGCGCGCGAAGCACTCGATCTGATCGCCGGCGCGCACGTCCTGGTAGTTCTTGACGCCGATACCGCACTCGGTGCCGGCGCGCACCTCGTTCACGTCGTCCTTGAAGCGGCGCAGCGACTCGAGCGCGCCCTCGAAGATAACTACGTTATCGCGCAGCACGCGGATCGGATGGTTGCGCCGCACGTAGCCCTCGGTCACGAGGCAGCCCGCCACCACGCCGAACTTGCTCGAGCGGAACACGTCGCGCACCTGCGCCACGCCCACGATCTGCTCCTTGACCTCGGGCCGCAGCATCCCGGTCATCATCTGCTTCACGTCGTCGATGGCCTCGTAGATGATGCTGTAGTAACGCACCTCGACCCCGGTCTCCTTGACCGCCTCGCGCGCACCGGCATCGGCGCGCACGTTGAAGCCGATGACGAGCGCCTTGGAGGCCGCGGCGAGCTGCACGTCGGAGACGGTGATGCCGCCCAGGCCGCTGGCGACGATCTTCACCTGAACCTCCTCGGTGGAGAGCTTGGTGAGCGCCTCGCTCAGCGCCTCGGCACTGCCCTGCACGTCGGCCTTGATGAGCACCGACACCAGCCCCGCCTTGTCCTCGCCGATCTGCGAGAACACGTCCTCGCCGCGCGGTGTCTGGCGCGCGAGCTTGACGTCGCGGAACTTGCCCTGCCGGTACAGGGCCACCTCGCGAGCTTTGCGCTCGCTCTCCACCACCAGCAGGTCATCCCCGGCGTTGGGAGCGCTCGAGAGGCCGAGTACCACCACCGGCATCGAGGGCGGCGCCTCGGTGACCGCCTTGCCGTTCTCGTCGAACATCGCGCGCACCCGCCCGTACTCGGAGCCTGCGATGATCGGATCGCCGAGGCGCAACGTACCCTTCTTCACGAGCACCGTCGCCACCGCGCCGCGCCCCTTCTCCACGCTCGATTCGATCACCACGCCGGAGGCGAGCCCGGTGCGCGGCGCGCCGAGCTCGAGAACTTCCGCCTGCAGCAGGATCGCATCGAGCAGCTGATCGATCCCCTGTCCGGTGCGCGCCGAGACCGGCACGAACATGTTCTGCCCGCCCCAATCCTCGGAAATCACCTCGTGCTTCGAGAGCTCGGTGCGCACGCGGTCCGGGTCGGCGTCGCTCTTGTCGATCTTGTTGACGGCCACCACGATCGGCACGCTGGCGGCGCGCGCGTGCTGGACGGCCTCGATGGTCTGTGGCATCACCCCGTCGTCGGCCGCGACCACCAGCACCACGATGTCGGTGGCCTTGGCGCCGCGCGCCCGCATGGCGGTGAATGCCGCGTGGCCCGGGGTATCGAGGAAGGTGATCACGCCCTTCGGGGTCTCGACGTGATAGGCGCCGATGTGCTGGGTGATGCCGCCCGCCTCGCCTGCCGCGACCTTGGTGCGGCGGATGTAGTCGAGGAGCGAGGTCTTGCCGTGGTCGACGTGACCCATGACGGTCACCACCGGCGGACGCGGCGCAACTTCCGCCTCGGCCTGCGCTCCCTGCAGGCCCTCCTCGATCTGGTTCTCCTTGAGGAGCTTCGGCGTGTGGCCCATCTCCTCGACCACGAGCACCGCGGTGTCCTGGTCGATCGGCTGGTTGATGGTGGCCATGACGCCCATGTTCATGAGCGCCTTGATGACCTCGGTCGCCTTCACGGCCATCTTCTGCGCCAGCTCCGCCACCGTGACGGTCTCGCCGACGCCGACCTCGCGCACCACCGGTGCGGTCGGCATCTCGAATCCGTGCCGGCCCTCGGCGGCCGCCGGAACGGGGCGCGCCTTGGCGCGGCGTTTCTTCTTATAGCGCGAGCTGACGTCGCCGGTGACGTGCAGCTCCTGGCGGCCATAGCGGGTTTGCTTGTCGTCGGCCGCGGCCGCCGGAGCGGCGGCCGCGGCGGCGACGGCGGCGACGCGCTCGCGCGCGACCGGTGGGGGCGGGGCACTCGCCTGCGGGCGCTCCCGGTCGCCCTCGCGCCGCTCGTGCTCCTCGCGCTCGCGCGTGCGTCGCGCCTCGTCCTCGCGGGTGCGCTGCTCGGCGGCGCGGCGCGCATCTTCGGCGGCGCGGCGGCGCCCCTCCTCCTCCTGCTCGACCCGGCGGCGGTTCTCGGCCTCGAGCCGCTCGCGCTCGCGCCGCTCGGCCTCGGCGCGCTCGCTCTCGGCGCGCGCGGCCTCCTCGGCCTCGTGTCGGCGGTGATCGATCTCGTCCTGCTGCGCGCGCGCCTTCTCTTCCAGCACGTCGCGCTTGATGTAGGTACGTTTGCGGCGCACTTCCACGTTCACGGTGCGGGCGCGCCCCTGGGCGCTCGCCAGCTTCAGCTCGCTCTGGGTCTTGCGCTTGAGCGTGATGCGGCGCGGCGCGCCGTCGCCGTCCGCCTCGCTCCCGTGGCTGCGGCGCAGGTGCGTCAGCAGCTCGAGCTTGGCGTCGTCGCTGATGCGCGCGTCGGGGCCCGACACCTTGATGCCGGCCTGGTCGAGCTGCACCAGCAGCCGGTCGACCGGCACCTTGAGAACCTCGGCAAACTGGGAAACGGTCACTTCCGCCATACGCTTAACCTGCCTCGAACCACGGGGCGCGCGCGGTCATGATGAGCTTCGCCGCCTGGTCGGCGGCCAGCCCCTCGATGTCCGCGAGCTCGTCGACCGACTGCTCGGCGAGGTCCTCGCGCGTGCGCACCCCGCGCCGCGCGAGGGTGAGCGCCAGGTCCGGGCTCATGCCCTCGAGCAGCAGCAGGTCATCGGCCGGCATCGACTGATCGAGCGTTTCTTCGCTCGCGATCGCCTGCGTGAGCAGTACGTCGCGCGCGCGATTGCGCAGCTCCTTCACGATGCCCTCGTCGAACTCCTCGATCGCGGCGAGCTCGGCCTGCGGCACGTAGGCGATCTCCTCGATGGTCGAGAAGCCCTCCTGCGCGAGGATCGTGGCGACGTCCTCGTCGACGTCGAGCTGCTTCATGAAGTTCTGCACGAGTTCCTTCGCCTCCGACTCGCTCTTGGTCTCGGCGTCGGATTCGGTCATGACGTTGAGATCCCAGCCACTGAGCTGGCTCGCGAGGCGGATGTTCTGGCCGCCGCGCCCGATCGCCTGCGACAGCTTGTCCTCCGCCACCGCGATGTCCATGCTGTGCGCGTCCTCGTCCACGACGATCGACATGACCTCCGCCGGCGACATGGCGTTGATCACGAACTGCGCCGGATTGTCGACGTAGGGAATGATGTCGACGCGCTCGCCGGCGATCTCGTTGGACACCGCCTGCACGCGCGAGCCGCGCATGCCGACGCAGGCCCCCACCGGATCGATGCGCGGGTCGTTGCTGCGCACCGCGATCTTGGCGCGCACTCCGGGGTCGCGAGCCGCGCCGAGGATCTGGATGAGGCCCTGCCCGACCTCGGGGACTTCGAGCTTGAAGAGCTCGATCAGAAACTCGGGCGCCGTGCGCGTCAGGAACAGCTGCGGACCGCGCGGCTCCGAGCGCACCTCCTTCAGGTACGCCTTGATGCGATCCTGGGGCTTCGCCTGCTCGCGCGGGATCATGTCGATGCGCGGCACGAAGCCTTCCGCGTTGCCGCCGAGATCGATGTAGATGCCGTTGCGGTCGACGCGCTTGACCACCCCGCCCACCAGCGTGCCGACGCGGTCGCGGTAGGCGTCGACGACCTGGGCGCGCTCGGCCTCGCGCACTTTCTGAACGATCACCTGCTTGGCCTGCTGGGCGGCGATCCGCCCGAAGGCCACCGACTCCATGGGCTCCTCGACGTAGCCGCCCGCTTCAGCCTTGGGATCGAGCTCGAGCGCGTCCTCGAGCCGCAGCTCGTGCTCGGGCACCTCGAGCTCCTTGGAGTCGTCGGCGAACACCTTCCAGCGCCGGAAGGTCTCGTAGTCGCCGCTCTTGCGGTCGATGGCGACGCGCACGTCCCACTCCTCGCCGTGTTTCTTGCGGGTCGCGGACGCGAGCGCGGCTTCGAGCGCCTCGAAGATCACTTCCTTGTCGACGCCCTTCTCGTTGGAGACGGCGTCCACCACCATCAGGATTTCCTTGTTCACTGTGCCGCGTACCTCTCTAACACGCGAGCGCCCGTCAGGACGCAAGCCTCGCCTCGCCAATCTCCGCAAACCTCATCGCCACGCGCTCGCGGTCGACCTCGAGCGCGATGCCGCCCTCATCCACCGTGAGCAGCGTCCCGGTGTAGCGCCGCCGCCCGGCGCGCGGCTCCTTGAGCTCGACGAACACCCGGGAGCCGACGAAGCGCCCGAAGTGCGCCCGGGTGCGCAGCAGCCGGTCGAATCCCGGCGAGGACACCTCCAGCGTGTAGGCGGACGGGATCGGGTCCTCGACGTCGAGGAGCGAGGACACCTCGCGGCTGACGCGCTCGCAGTCATCGAGCCCGACGCCCGCTTGCGCGTCGATGTAGAGCCGCAGGAGCGAGCGGCCGTGGCCCGGGGCGTAATCGAGCTCGACGAGCTCGTACCCGAGCCGCGTGAGCAGCGGCTCGAGCAGCGCCCACAAGCGCTCGCGCAACTCCACCGTGACCGTCTTCATCGCATTCGTTCCCGTCCGTCCCAGTGCCGCAAACAAAAAAAGGGCCCCAAGGCCCACCGAAAAACAAAAAGCCCCGCGGGGGGCTTTCGGTCATACCTTATTCTCGGGGGCGCCGCGCTCTTTAGTCCGCTCCGCCGCGCGACACCAGCCACCCGTCCCCGCGCGGCCACAGCCCGCGGGGGGCCGCGCATTTTACCGGAACCGGGGCGCGCAGGGAACAGCGCGGCAAAGGGCGCCGGGCTTCGGGCAGCGCGCCGCGCCCGGTCCTCGCCCTGGACGCCCCGGTCTCCACCCCGAACCTGTATAGACAACTCGGCCCGCCCGGTGCCACCATGGCGCCCCTCGCAATCCCTCGCGATCCGCCCCAATGTCCCTGCCCCAGGCCGCCGCGCGCTACCTCCAGGTGAAGGACTTCATCCTCGAGCGGATCGCGGGCGGGGCGCTGCGTGCCGGCGAGCGCGTGCCCTCCGAGAACGAGCTCACCCGCACCCTGACCGTCTCGCGCATGACCGCGAACCGGGCGCTCCGCGAGCTGGCCGCGGACGGGGTGCTGATCCGGGTGGCCGGAGTCGGCACCTTCGTCGCCGAGCAGCGCGTGCACGCCCACCCCCTCGAGGTGCGCAACATCGCCGACGAGATCCGCGCGCGCGGCAGGCAGCATCGCGTGCGCGTGCACGCGCTCGAGTCGGTGAGCGCCTCGCGCGAGCTCGCCGAGCGCTGCGGGGTCAAGCCCGGCGCGGCGCTCGACTACTCGCTCCTCACTCATTTCGAGGACAGGACCCCGCTCCAGGTCGAGGAGCGCTACGTCAATCCGCAGGTCGCTCCCGGCTACCTGCGCAACGACTTCTCCCACATCACGCCCCACGAGTTCCTGATCCGCGTGGCGCCGCTGCAGCGCGCCGAGCACATCGTGCGCGCGGTGGTGCCGGAGCGGCGTATCCGCCGGCTCCTCAAGCTCGAGGGGGACGAGGCGTGCCTGCTGATCCTGCGCCGCACGTTTTCCCGCGGACGCGTCGCCAGCGTCGCCGACCTCTATCATCCCGGTTCCCGCTACGAGCTCGCGGCGAACAGCCAGCCGAGGTAGTGCCATGAACGACTCCGTAAAGACCCGCCCGCCGCTGCGCGCCCCGCGCGGCACGGCCCTCTCGTGCCGCAGCTGGCTCACGGAGGCGCCGCTGCGCATGCTGATGAACAACCTCGATCCCGAGGTCGCCGAGCGGCCGCAGGAGCTCGTGGTCTACGGCGGCATCGGCAAGGCGGCCCGCAACTGGCAGTGCTTCGAGCAGATCGTGGCGGCGCTCAAGGCGCTCGGGGACGATGAGACGCTGCTCATTCAGTCCGGCAAGCCGGTCGGCGTATTCCCGACGCACGCAGACGCCCCGCGCGTGCTGCTCGCCAACTCCAACCTCGTGGCGCGCTGGGCGGACTGGGATCACTTCAACGAGCTCGATCGCAAGGGGCTCATGATGTTCGGCCAGATGACCGCCGGCTCCTGGATCTACATCGGCAGTCAGGGCATCGTGCAGGGCACCTACGAGACCTTCGTGGAGATGGGGCGCCAGCACTACGGCGGGCGGCTCGCCGGCAAGTGGATCCTGACCGCCGGTCTCGGCGGCATGGGCGGCGCGCAGCCGCTCGCGGCCACCATGGCGGGCGCCTCGATGCTCGCCGTCGAGTGCCGCCCCGAGCGCATCGCCAAGCGCTTGAAGACGCGCTACCTCGACGTCGAGGCGCCAACGCTGGACGAGGCTCTCGAGATCCTCGAGCGCGCGCGGCGCGCTGCGAAGCCCGTGTCGGTCGGCCTGCTCGGCAACGCCTGCGAGGTGCTCCCGGAGCTCCTGCGCCGCGGCGTGCGCCCCGATGCGCTGACCGATCAGACCTCGGCGCACGACCCGGTCAACGGCTATCTGCCGGGCGGCTGGACGCTCGAGAAGTGGGACCGCCTGCGCGGTGAGGATCCGGCGCAGGTCGCGCGCGCAGCGCGCGCCTCGATGCGCGCTCACGTGGAGGCGATGCTCGAGTTCCAGAAGCAGAAGGTCCCGGTTTTCGACTACGGCAACAACATCCGCCAGGTCGCCCTCGACGAGGGCCTGAAGGAGGCCTTCGCCTTCCCCGGCTTCGTGCCGGCGTACGTGCGGCCGCTGTTCTGCCGCGGCATGGGTCCCTTTAGATGGGCGGCGCTCTCGGGCGATCCGGAGGACATCTACCGCACGGACCAGAAAGTGCGCGAGCTCCTGCCAGGCGACACGCAGCTGCATCACTGGCTCGACATGGCGCGCGAGCGCATCCAGTTCCAGGGGCTGCCGGCGCGCATCTGCTGGGTGGGGCTCGGCGACCGGCACCGCCTCGGCCTCGCCTTCAACGAGATGGTCGGTCGCGGAGAGCTCAAGGCGCCCATCGTGATCGGCCGCGATCACCTCGATTCGGGCTCCGTCGCCAGCCCCAACCGCGAGACCGAAGCGATGAAGGACGGCTCGGACGCGGTGGCCGACTGGCCGCTGCTCAATGCCCTCCTCAACACCGCGAGCGGCGCCACCTGGGTGTCGATCCATCACGGCGGCGGCGTCGGCATGGGCTACTCGCAGCACGCCGGCGTGGTGATCGTGTGCGACGGCACCGCGGCGGCCGCGCGCCGCATCGAGCGCGTGCTGTGGAACGATCCGGCGAGCGGCGTGATGCGCCACGCCGACGCCGGCTATGAGAGCGCCATCGAGTGCGCCCGGGCGCGCGGCCTCAACCTGCCGTTCCTGCGGGGCTGAGGGCGGAACGGGTCGGCCATGGCCGAAGCGCTCAAGCTCTGGCGCAACGCGCAGCTCTACACCTGCGACGGGCACTCGCGGATCATCGCGCGCGGCGCGCTCCTGACACGCGGCAGCCGCATCGAGTGGGTCGGGGACGAAGCCGCCCTTCCCGGGGCGGCGGCGCACGAGGTGCACGACCTCTCCGGCGCCTGGGTCACCCCGGGACTCGTCGACAGCCACACCCACCTGGTGTTCGCCGGCACGCGCGCCACCGAGTACGCCGAGCGCCTTCGCGGGCGCTCGTACGAGGAGATCGCGCTCGCGGGCGGCGGCATCCTCAGCACGGTGCGCGCGGTGCGCGCGGCGAGCGAGGAGCAGCTGTTCGATGAGAGCGCACCGAGGCTCGCCTCGCTCCTCGGCGAGGGCGTGACCACCGTCGAGATCAAGTCCGGCTACGGCCTCACCCTCGCGGACGAGGCGAAGATGCTGCGCGTGGCGCGCTCGCTCGGGCGGTCATTCCCGGTGACCGTGCGCACGACGCTGCTCGCCGCCCATACGCTGCCGCCCGAATACCAGGGTCGCGCCGACGAGTACATCGACGTCGTCGCGCGCGAGTGGCTGCCGGAGCTCGCCGGACAGGGCCTCGTCGATGCGGTGGACGTGTTCTGCGAGCGCATGGCCTTCAGCGTGGCGCAGGCCGCGCGGCTGTTCGAGGCCGCGCGCACGCTCGGCCTGCCGGTGAAGATGCACGCCGAGCAGCTCAGCAACCTCGGCGGCACGCTGATGGCGGCCGCTGCCGGCGCCCTCTCCTGCGATCACCTCGAGTACGCGGGCGAGGCGGAGGCCGCGGCGCTCGCGCGCGCCGGCACCGTGGCGGTGCTGCTCCCGATCGCCTACTACTACCTGGCGCCCGAGCGCCGGCCGCCGCTCGATGCGCTGCGCGCGCACCGCGTGGCGCTCGCGGTCGCAAGCGACTGCAATCCGGGGTCCGCGCCCGCGGCATCGCTCCTCACCGCGATGAGCATGGCGACGCGGCTCTTCGGGCTGACCGCGGAGGAAGCGCTGCTCGGCGCGACGCGCCATGCGGCCCGCGCTCTCGGGCTCGAATACGAGCGCGGCGCGCTCGCCCCCGGGCAGGCGGCGGACTTCGTGGCGTGGAACGTGCGCTCGATCGAGGAGCTCGGTTACTGGATTGGCTTCAATCCCCGCCGGACGGTGGTCCGCGCGGCAGAGGTGCTGCGATGGCCGAACCCGAACGCCTGAAGCTTGGCTCCCGGCCGCTGCGACTCGGGGAGCTGCGGCGCGTGTACGCGGGCCCGCTCGGCGTGGCGATCGATGCGGCGGCGCTCGGCGCGGTGCGCGAGGCGCACGCCGTTACCGCGCGCCTCGCCGCCGGCGATGCGCCCGTCTACGGGATCAACACCGGCTTTGGACTGCTTGCGAACACCCGCATCGCCCCGGCGCAGAGAACGCTCCTGCAGCGGAACATCATCCTCTCGCACAGCGCCGGGGTCGGCCCGCTGCTCGATGACGCGATCGTGCGCCTGACGCTGGTGCTGAAGCTCGCGAGCCTGCTGCAGGGATTCTCCGGGGTGAGCGTCGAGCTGGTGCGCTTTCTCGAGCGGCTCATCAACTCCGGTCTCACGCCCTGCGTGCCGGCGCAGGGGTCGGTCGGCGCCTCGGGCGATCTCGCCCCGCTTGCGCACCTGTCGCTCGCCGTGCTCGGCCTCGGGGAGATCCGCCGTCACGGCGAGGTGCTGCCCGCCGCGGAGGCTCTGGCGCAGGAGGGACTCGCGCCGCTCGCGCTCGGGCCGAAGGAGGGACTGGCGCTCCTCAACGGCACGCAGGTATCGACCGCGCTCGCGCTCGCGGGGCTCTTCGAGCTCGAGACGGTGTTCGCGGCGGCGGTGGTGAGCGGGGCGATGTCGCTCGATGCACTGCAGGGAAGCGATGCGCCCTTCGACGCGCGCATCCATCACGTGCGCGGTCACGACGGCCAGGCGCGGGTGGCGCAGGTGTACCGCGAGCTCCTCGAGGGCAGCGCGATCCGCGAATCCCATCGCACCTGCAGCCGCGTGCAGGACCCCTATTCGCTTCGCTGCCAGCCGCAGGTGATGGGGGCGTGCCTCGATCTCATGAGCCAGCAGGCCGCCACGCTCGCCGTGGAAGCGAATGCGGTAACCGACAATCCGCTCATCTTTCCGGAGGCAGGCGAAGCGCTCTCGGGCGGGAACTTCCATGCCGAGCCCGTGGCGTTCGCGGCCGACATCCTGGCGCTCGCCTGCGCCGAGGTCGGCTCGCTGGCCGAGCGGCGCCTGGCGCTGCTCATCGATCCGAATATGAGCGGCCTGCCGCCGTTCCTCGCGCCCGACAGCGGAGTCAACTCCGGCTTCATGATGGCGCAGGTGACCGCCGCCGCGCTCGTCGCCGAGAACCGCATGCTCTGCCACCCGGCGAGCGTCGACAGCATTCCGACTTCGGCGAACCAGGAAGATCACGTGAGCATGGCCACGCACGGCGCGCGGCGGCTGCTCGCCATGACGGGCAACGCGCTGAACGTCGTCGCGCTCGAGTTTCTCGCCGCCTGTCAGGGGTTGGATCTCAGGGCGCCGCTCAAGACCTCGGCGCGACTCGCGGGTGCCCACGGGGCACTGCGGCTTCGGGTTCCCTTCGCGCAGAGCGACCGGCTGCTCGCACCCGACATCGCAGAGGCCGCTCTCGTCGTGCGCCGCTCCGAGGTGCAGTCGCTCGTCAGCTCCGTGCTACCGAGCTTCCGCTGAGGACGCGCTCAAACGCGTAAGCGCACGGCCTCGCCCAGGCCGCCGCCCGTTGACATATTCCGTCCGGTCGCGATTTCAGGCTGGGGCGTATTCCGCCTTGGGCTTCTCCGGCGCCTCCGCCTGCTGCTCGCGTTTGATGCGCTCGTAGATCTCTTCACGGTGTACCGCGACACTCTTCGGCGCATTGATGCCAACGCGAACCTGATTTCCCTTGACCCCCAGAACCGTAATGGTGACTTCGTCGCCGATCATTACGGTTTCGCCAACCCGGCGCGTAAGAATGAGCATCTTCAAATCCCTCTAGATCTTTCTAATTTTAGGGCTGCCACTGCGACTCAAGCTCGACTCGAAGCTCGCTCCGTGCACGCAGTTATCCATGTCAGAGTACGGGAAAACTGCGATAAAGAGAATCCTACTGTCCCCACGGTAGCAAGCGCTTGAATGTATGCGCCATACGTATGTTCACGCATCCAAACCGTGGGCTTAACCCAGCAGGCTCCTGAGCGCGCTTGCCACCTCGGCCGCGGCCGGACCCACGATCACGTGCACGCACCGCGGCTCCGGCACCGCCACCCCGCGCAGCCCCAGGCCGCGGATGGCGCTTGGGTCGACGAGCGCAGCATCGCCCACGCTCACACGCAGACGACTCGAGGCGGTCTCGATCGCGTGCACGTTGGCACGGCCGCCGAGCGCGGCGAGCAGCGCCGCCGCGTCGGCGCCGGAACCGGCGTGCGCGGGCGCGCGCGCCGCCGGGAGCGCGCCGCGGATCTCCCCGGCGAACTGATCGGCCTGGGGGCCGACCACGACCTGCAGCGCGTTGGCGGCGGGGCGCACGAGGCCCCGCGCCCCGAGCCTCGTCAACGCCGCGGCGTCGACCGCGGACTGAGCGGCGATGACGAGCCGCAGCCGCGTGGTGCAGGCGTCCACCGACACGAGGTTGGCGGCGCCGCCGAGGGCCGCGATCCACGCGCGCGCGCGATCGGCCGGCGCGGCGGGAGGCGGCGCCGCAGCGCTCTCGGCGGCGTCGCGACCCGGAGTCTTCAGATCGAGCCTGACAATGACGAGTCGGAACAGCCCATAGTAGAGCGCGAAGTACAGCAGCCCCACCGGCAACAGCCACAGCGGCCGCGTGGCGCGGCTGTAGTTCAGCACATAGTCGAAGAGTCCCGCCGAGAAGCCGAATCCGAGCTTCACGTGCAGCGCGTTCATGATGATGAACGCGACTCCCGTGAGCAGCGCGTGCACGCCATAGAGGGCCGGCGCGAGGAAGATGAAGGTGAACTCGATCGGCTCGGTCACCCCGGTCAGTATCGAGGTGAGGGCGATCGAGCCGAGGAGTCCCCCGACCGCGCGGCGCCGCTCGGGGCGCGCGCTGTGATACATGGCGAGGCAGGCGGCCGGCAGCCCGAACATCATCACCGGAAAGAAGCCCGCCATGAAGACTCCGGCAGTCGGATCGCCCGCGAAGAAACGTTTCAGATCGCCGGTGACGCCGTGGTAGTCGCCGAGAATGAACCAGGCGATGTTGTTGATGATGTGATGGAGCCCGGTCACGATCAGCACGCGATTCAACACCCCGTAGGCGAAGAGTCCGAAGGCGCCGCATGCAGCACCGAACGGCTGAGCACGTCCATGCCCGCCTCGAGGCGCTGCCACTGCGTGCCGAATGCGCCCGCGAGCAGGAGTCCCGCGAGCCCGCTGGCGATCGGCACGAAGCGCCGTCCGCCGAAGAAGGCGAGATAGCTCGGGAGCTTGATGTCGTAGAAGCGGTTGTAGAGCGCTCCGGCGATCAGTCCGGAGAGGATTCCCGTCGGCACGCTGAGCTTGGCGAGCTCGCGCGTCTTGTAGGCGGCGGCGGCGAGCTCGCGCGCGCGGCCGCTCAAGTCCGCCACTGCGTCCGGCGGCACGGCGATCAGCACCTCCGCTCCCCTGGTCGCGACCAGATACGCGACCACGCTCGCGAGCCCCGCCGCACCGTGATTCTCGCGCGCGAGCCCGACCGCGACGCCGATCGCGAAGAGCAGCCCCAGGTTCGAGAAGATCGCCTCGCCCGCCGCGGCCACGGACGCCGAGTCGAGGAGGTCCGGCTGCCCGAGCCTCAGCAAGAGGCCCGCGATCGGCAGCACGGCAATGGGCAGCATCAGCGCGCCGCCCACCTTCTGCAATCCAGCGAGCCCGACCTTCACGACAGCGTCCCCGCCAGCACCGCAGCCAGCGCCTGCACGGCGACCGTGGCGTCGGGCCCGGTGGCACGGATCTCGATCTCCTCCCCGCGCTCGACGCCGGGCGCCATCAGCGCCACGATGCTGCGCGCGTTGGCCTCGCGTCCGTGCGCCGCGATGCGCACGTCAGCGGCGAGACTCCTCACCGAGCCCGCAAGCAGCGCCGCCGGCCGTGTGTAAATGCCGTGCTCAAAGCCGACTCTGAGGCGGCGCACCGTTGCCGCATCGCCCGGCGCAGCCGGCGCGGGCACCTCAGCCGCTTGCGAGGCGACTTCCATGAGGAAGTTGCC